>OJFX01000622.1_pt1 | contig 13095 bp, 8 predicted proteins | sample 1594171 | NCBI WGS metagenome assembly OJFX01 (sample SAMN05416840, study PRJEB24817) | seawater metagenome | isolation source: Sea water | place: Canada:Atlantic | collected 2013-07
GCATGGCTCCTTCCTCCGTACTCGGCGACGGCCGAGGTGGGCGTTTCTTCAGGGATTACGCACCGATGTGCGTATGGCACGTTTCTGGGCCGGGATGAACCCTGTGGTGGACAACTCTCTCCGACGTTCCCCAGCGAGGTCGACACCATGGTTCACAAGCGTATTTCATTCATCGCGGCCCTGCTGACGCCTTGCGTAGGTGCGCAGGTCACCGTCTCGATCGACCACGGCAGTCCAACGATCTCACTCCCTGACAGTGCTTGGGGAGTGCCGATCACGGAGGGTGACCTCCTGCAGCCATTCAACGTCGGGGCGCTTCCGTCGACCACAGGCCCCCTGCCTACGCCCGGGATACGGACGAGTGCGGGGTTCGGTCCCCCCCTTCCCGGGCTCGCCCTTCCGTCGCACGCCACTTGCGTCGGTCACCCCCCCGGGCTTTTCCCCGGCTGCGCGATCGAAGTCGACGCGCTGTCGTTTGGTACGGACTTCAATCTCGATCCGGCTGTGCCTTACATGCCCGGGGCGAACCTGCTCTTCACCGTCGACAACTTCGCGGTCGGCATGCCGGGGTTCCTGCTTCCAGATCTCTCGCTCGAGGCCTTCGCAGCCGACGCGGCCGCGGACATCTTCGGGGACGTTTCGTTGCTCCCCGTTCCCATGCCGCCGTTCGCCGTACCGCCGGCGAATGTCGCGATCTTCGACGGGGATGGGATCCCCAGCGTGAACGGGTTCACGTATCCGGCGATCGGTTTGCTCGAGCCGTCGCCGCCGGCTCCGCCTCCGACCCCTGGGGATGACATCGATGCCCTCGACGTGCACACGCCGCTGAGCTTCAACGCGCCGGTGTATTTCTCCCTCGAAGGCGTCTTTCCCGATCCACTTTCGGGGGCCCCGGCGAGCGCCTCCGCTGCGACGATCGGCTTTGCGGGAGGGGACGTGCTGGTGAACAATCTCCCTGGGGCGCCGCCCGCGCTCTGGGCTGCCGCGCCGCTACTCGGCCTCGACCTCGTGGGCGGTCCACGCACCGATGACCTCGATGCTCTCATCATCTGGGACAACGGGGACGGGGTCTTCACTCCTTCGCGCACCCCGTTTGACTGGGCGTTCGGCACAGGCACCGACATGGTCTTGTTCTCGGTGCGCCGTGGCTCGGCGATCATCGGCACACCCGACAGCCTGCTTGGACTGCCGATTGAAGCGGGAGACATCCTGACGACGCCCCCCGGCCCGGGCGCGCTGCCTGGAATCCTCTTTGCAGCTGAGAACTTCGGGCTCGTGACACGGCGCTCAAGCGGTGTCGCCTTTGGCGACGAGCTCAACGGCGCCGACACGTCCGGGTCGCCCATCCTCGACTGCGACCTATCGGGCGTCGAAGACGCCGTGGACATTGCGTTCGGATACACGCCGGACGTCAACATGGATGGGGTGCCGGATCCGTGTCAGCTCATCGTTCGGCCGAACGGGTTTGGGAGCAACTGTCCGTGTGGCAACGACTACCCGTTCGGTGGTTGCCTGAACTCGACCGGTGCGGGCGGCATCCTGATGGCCTCCGGCTCCAGCGTCTACGCCCGTGATGATCTCGTTCTCCAGGCGACGCAGGTCCCCCCGAACGGCTTCGGCCTCTTTTTCATGGGCACCCAGGCGGTGAGCGCCCCGTTCGGAGATGGGTTCATCAATGCGGGCGGGACGATCCAACGCCACGCCATCGTCGCGGCGGATCCGTTCGGGGTGACGACGTTTGGCCCGGGCATCATCGCGAACTCACTGACGTTTCCGCCGTCCGGCATGATCCTCCCGGGACAGACCTGGAACTTCCAGCTCTGGTTCCGCGACATCCCCGGCGTCTGCGGGGGCTTCTTCAACACGACGAACGCCCTCCAGGTGACGTTCATCCCGTGACCGAAGGCGACCTCGCGAACGGCCGATACCCGTGATCTGTTGGCGGGAATCCTCGCGATAGACCTCGCTCTGCGCATGCGGTGCCGAGGTGTACACGAGGAGGCCGTCGACCGAAGAAATGACCTGGGCCAGGGAGCAAAGAGGCCGAAGTGAGGAAGAGGGACGGCCCTCTTTGGGGGGGCTACGTCGCCGGAGAGCCGCTAGTCTGTGATCGAGATTCCCCTCGACCACCGCGTCTTCCGGTCCCCCCGTTGCCCATGCCGACCCCGCTCCGTGCCTCCGTTCTGTTCGCCTTGCTCACCGCGTGCCAGGGAGCATCCCCCAAGACCCCGACCGCTCCCACGGGCCAGGTGGGGCGCGGTCCGCTCGGTCGGGCGATGACGCCCGTCAACCAGACATTGACGCCCCACGGCATCTTCGTGGACCTGCCAGGCATGCGGCCCCAGGCGATCGCGCTCTCCGGGAGCGGCGAGCACGTCTACGTTTCCGGCAAGACCGCCGAACTCCTCGTGCTCGACGGCACGACGGGGGGCGTCGTGCAGCGCGTTCCTTTTCCGGCGGAAGATCAGAAGAGCGCGCCGGGTCTGCCGGTGTCCGACCACATCCTCGATCCGGACAAGAAGGGGCAGCTCTCTTACACGGGGCTGATCGTCTCCGCTGACGGGCGGCGCGTGTACCTCTCGAATGTGAACGGTTCGATCAAGGTCTTCCGCGTGCACAACGGAGGGGCGGTGTCGCCGTCCCACACGATCCCGCTTCCCCCGGCCAACGCGCCGCGGCGCCGGGAGGAGATTCCGAGCGGACTCGCTCTGACGGGCGACGGAGACCGCCTTCTGGTGTGCGGCAACCTCTCGAACACGCTCATCGAGCTCGATCTCGCCACCGGCGACGTCGTGCGCAAGTTCGAGGTGGGCGTTGCTCCATTCGATGTGGTACTCAGCGGCACCCGTGCCTTCGTGAGCAACTGGGGCGGGCGGCTTCCGGTGGCAGGTGACGTCGTCGGCCCTGCGGGCCGCGGGACGGAGGTGCTCATCGACGCGCGCACCGGGATCGCGAGCTCCGGTTCGGTCACGGTGGTGGATCTCGTGGGTGGCACAAGCCATGAGGTCGAGACCGGGCTGCATGCGTCCGCGCTGGCGCTTTCCCCCGACGGCCGTTACGTCGTGTGCGCGAACGCGGGTAGCGACAGGCTGACCGTGCTCGATGCGGTCACGGGCGCACCCGTAGAGACCATTTGGTGCCGCTCGAAGCCTTCGGACCTCTTGGGCGCGACGCCCAACGCCCTGGCCTTCGACCCCTCAGGCGAGCGCCTCTACGTCGCGAACGGGACGCAGAACGCGGTCGCCGTGATGGAGTTCGAGCCCGAGGTCCGCGGCGAGTCTCACATGCTGGGCCTGATTCCCACGGGGTGGTTTCCGGGGGGCATCGCCTATGACGCGCGCCGGGGGCAGCTCGCGGTCGCCAACATCAAGGGTCTTGGACCCGGTCGTGGCCGCGATGGGGGCAAGGGGCCAGAGTTCAACACGCACCAGTACCATGGCTCCGTGTCCCTCGCACCCCTTCCGGACCGGGAAGAGCTGGAGCGCTTGTCCGCCCAAGTGGACGCCAACCTTCGGCGACCGGCGATCGAAGCGGCGCTGGCGTCGCCCAGGCGCGGCCGAGCCCCCGTGGCGATCCCCGAGCGCATCGGCGAGCCGAGCCTCATCGAGCACGTCGTCTACATCATCAAGGAGAACCGTACGTACGACCAGGTCCTCGGGGACATGCCCGAGGGAAACGGCGACGCGAGCCTTTGTGTCTTCGGCGAAGAGATCACGCCGAACCAGCATGCGCTGGCGCGTACCTTCGTCCTGCTCGACAACACGTACTGCGCGGGCATCCTGAGCGCGGACGGTCACAACTGGTCCACATCGGCGTTCGGCACGGACTACCTCGAGCGCAGCTTCGCGGGCTGGCCGCGCAGTTACCCGGATGGGATGACCGAAAACGACAAGGACGCGCTCGCGTACTCGCCCGCGGGGTTTCTCTGGGACCACGCCCTCGCGGCGGGCCGGAGCCTGCGCAACTACGGCGAGTTCTGTCAGCCCCGCGTGCGCTGGCGCGACCCGGCACGCACGGGCGAGCCGGACTTTGGCGCGTGTTTCCGCGCCTGGCGGGACGGTTCGGATGAAGTGATCTTCGGCTGCGAGCCGGTGGTGCCTTCGCTCGTGCCCCATTCGTCCAAGCGCTACGTGGGCTGGAACATGTCCGTGCCCGATCAGTACCGCGCAGACGTCGTGCTCGAGGATCTCGCGGAGGCTTCGGTCAAGGGCGAGTACCCCGAGCTGACGATGATCTGTCTGCCGAACGACCATACGAGCGGGACGTCAGCGGGGACACCTACGCCCGCTGCGTGCATGGCCGACGGCGACCTCGCGGTGGGGCGGATCATCGAGGGCCTCAGCCGCTCGCCGTTCTGGCCGAAGATGGCCATTTTCGTGATCGAGGACGACCCACAAGCGGGTTGGGACCACGTGTCCGGCTACCGGACCACCGCCTTCGTGGCGAGCCCCTACGCGAAGCGCGGCGCCCTCATCAGCCTTCAGTACAACACGACGAGCGTACTGAGAACGATGGAGCAGATCCTCGGGATCCCCCCGATGAACCAGTTCGACGCCAGTGCGTCGCCCATGTTCGAGTGTTTCACCAACACGCCCGATCTGACGCCGTTCACCGCACGCCCCAGCGGCGTGCCCCTCGATCAGATGAACCCTGAGCCCACGGCGATCGCCGACCCCATCCTGCGGCAGGACGCACTGGCGTCGGCCGACATCGACTGGTCGGCCATGGACCGAGCGCCGGAGGACCTCCTGAACCGGATTCTCTGGAGAGCGATGCGCGGCGTCGAACAGGATTATCCGGAGTGGGCCATCGACCCCATGGCGGAGGACGATGACGACGACTGATCGCAACACCGTGGACCGGGGCAGTAAGGGGCCTGTACTTTAGCAGCCCTGCAGTGCCCGCCCGTCGCGCCTTGGCGACGGAACCTGGCTGACCGCGCTGCGACTCCACCTGTCCCACAGGGGCTGAGACACCGATGATCAAGTTTGTAATGTGCCTGACGCGACACCCCGATATGACGCGCGAGCAGTTCCGGGACTACTGGCTCAACCAGCACGGCCCGTTCTTCATGAGCAACGCCGAGGCCATGGGCGCCAAGCGTTATGTCCAGTCGCACACCCTGGAATCGCCCCTCAATCAAGGCCTACGGGAGTCCAGAGGAATGCAGCCCGAGTACGACGGCGTCGCCGAGGTCTGGTTCGAATCCGAGGAAGCTCTCATGGCGGGCATGAGTTCGCCGGAGGGCCAGAAACTGGGCGCTGCCTTGCTCGAGGATGAAGGGAACTTCGTCGACCACTCCAAGTCTTCTGCATTCATCGTCGAGGAGCTTGAGCTCTAGGCACTGTCCCCAGGCTCGCGAACGGAACGAGGGGTGGACGCGCGGGGAGAGAGGGCGAGCGCGCAACTCGCCCCCTGCTACGATGACGCAAGCAGGGCGGCTGGCCCTTGGGAGTGGGGATGAGCCCAGGCGTGGGCGTTCGCGGCTGGCTTACTGGGCCGCGACATCGCTTCCTACTTGGAGCTACACGATGGTCTCAGGACCTCCTCTTGTCCCTCTCGCTTGGTGCAGGTCCCGCGTTGCGCTTTAGTACGGCCTCCTCGAGCAGCCGCAGGTCTTCGCGCAGGGCGTCATGCCTCCCCGTGTCGTAGCCGGCGTTCAGATAGCGGTCGAGCACAGGATCCCTGTCGTGCCAGTTCCAGTCGGGATTGACCTCAGAGGTGGGTCGGCCGGATCAGCGATCACGATCCACGGCAGAAGGTCCCCGGTCAATCGCTCGATATCGGCCCGTCCATGGGGGGCCAAGACCGAACATCTGTCCACATCTATGCCTAGGCCCCTTTCGCTGCGCTCGGTGATGCCGCCAAGTCGGTTCATCGGCGGGGTGACGACATCTTTGGCCTGCGGGTCTTCTGCGGCCGTGTGCCCGAAATCGACGATCGCTCGATCGTCACGTTGCATGCGCGGGGCGCCGCCGAAACGGTCCTAAGGTCAGTTTCCCTCGACTCGGAGAAGGGGTCTATGGTCAAGCCGGTCCCATGCGGCCATATGATCCTCTCGCCATCGCACTTTTCCCCGGCTCGCTTCTGGGGGGGCAGTCCGGATGCAGGGGCGGGGGAATGGTCGGCCACCATGGTCTGTGCACATCCGCACCTTTCGTTGCACCCGTCGAGCGGGGAAGAGCCCTGCGTGGCAGAGCTTCTCTTCCGCGTCGGGGAGAGGCGGCTCCTGAAGACGATCACATCGGCGATTGCCGTGCCGTCACCTGGAACAGAGCTACTCCTCGATGGGAGTTAGCTCGGGGCGAGATGGCGCTCAGAAGCTCCAGCCGAGGCCGATCGTGGTGCGGAAGTCGTCGGGTTCGGGGGCGAGGCCGGTTCCGTCCGCGGTGGGGCGATTGACTCGGTCCCAGATGAATGCGATGTCGAGGTCGAGGTCGCCTGGGAGGTTGACGGCGAGGCTAAGGACGGCGTTGTGGTTGTACTCGTCGGAGTCCGGCAGCGGCACGGTCAGGTTGTAGTTGAACGAGAGATCGACGTCGCTGGTCAGGTCCCAGTCGTAGTTGGTGGAAAAGACGCCCGCCGCCGAACTGTCCTCGGCCTCGCCGGTCGCTGGTTGCGACTCGAGCCGCTGGTACTGGAATGCCGGGCCCACGCTGATCGACCAGGAGTGGTCGGCGCCGTCCACCAGCTCGTAGCCAATCGCGGCATAGGGCGTGACCCGGACGTCGACGTTCTGGAATGGGTCCCTGAAGACGTCGACTCCCGGTAGCGTCAGGAAGGCCCTCCGCGAGAGCCAGAGGTCGTACTTGCTGCTGAGCCGGTGGTTGTTGGCGGTCTCAGCGTCGTTGACGTTGCTGACTGCACCCGCGTACTTGGAGGACCAGCGCGTCCGGGCGGTTTCCCTGACCGCTTTCGCCAGCGCCGTGTAGTCCGTCTGGTCGGTGTTGCCGCTTCGGTACGTGGCGCCGAGGCTGATCTTCCTCGTCCACCGGGCCATGCGGTGGCCGTCCACGGCGAAGAGGGTGAGCACCTGGTTCCGTGGTAGCTGAACGGTCTTCCCTGCCGTGATCCAAAGGCTTGTCTTGTCGGCAGCGAGGGTCCCCTCGAAAACGCGCCCATCCTCGGTGAGCACCACCTGCTCCTGGGGCGACACGATGCGCAGCACGTCGGCGAGGCTGATGGACTGTTCCCCGAGTTCGTCGCTCTTGAAGTCGAGCTTCTTGTCCTTGATGCGGATGACCTTCCCCCGGAGCCACTCGCCGGACACGAGTTGGATCCAGGCGGACCCGTCGTCCAGGGGGACTGCGCCGGGCGCATCCGGGATCGGATCCTGCGCCTCCGGGGCCTCCGCCATTGCGTCGTGGGCCTTCAGGGGATCAACAAGGTCCGACAGAGTCCCGCACGCCGAGAGGAGCAGTGCGAGAGTCAACGGGAGTGCAATGCAGAGTCGACGCATGACCTGGTGCGAATGGTGGAGAGTGTGGTTCGTCATCACTGTCGGGGGCGAACCTTCGGGCCTTGGATGATGGGTGCTAGAGGGGCTACCTGAACGGAGGTGGAGGTCCCGCCGAGGGAGTCGCCCGGCGGTGCGTCAAGTCAGCCCAACTCGGTGAGCGTGACCGCATGGCCCCACAGGGGATTCTTTGGGTGGGGACGCACCTCGAACTCCGCCTTTGGGTCTGTCCAGCGGAAGGAAAAGGGGGCACGCAATCGCTGCGCGGACGTGGGGCACCAGTGCTCGATGAACTGGATCATCTGGTCATAGTTGCCTCGATAGATCGGCTTCATGCGCCGGAACATAGTGTCGTCCGCCGCCCATTCGACCGAGCCGTCCATGGATTCCACGGAGAGAAAACCCGGGAGCGAGAGGGCGTCGAGGGCCGCCGCCTTGGTTTCAAACTCCTCGAGGAGCGCGTCCTCAAGGATCGCGACCGTCATCGCGTCCAAGGCCGCTTGCGCGCTATCCACTTCTGTGTCCCGTCCGCCTGCCGCTCGGGTGAGCGCCGGAGCGGCCAGGGCGAAGGCCCATACGTCCTTGGGGCGGAGGGCTTCCGGCGGTGAGGCCAGCAGGTCACGCATGTCGGCGGCGAGGGCGCGTCGGCACATGGGCTCGAGGATTTCCGGCAACGCGAGCAAGCCGGGAACCAGGGTGCACGCCTCATCGTAGGGCTCCGTGATGCCCTGCAGGAACGCCTCGACCTCGACGAAGGCGAGGGTCCGAAGGACGTGGAGGTACTTCGGATCCGGCTTGTTCCACTTCTCCCGGCGGAGCAAGTGCGCAACCCGCGCATGACGCTCGAGCGCGGCCTCCTCGTAAACGACGGCGGCATAGCTCCCCGCGACGGACGGGGAGGGGAGCTTGCGCTGTTCTTTGAGCCGGAAGAGCGCTTCCTTCGTCGGTGCGTGGGACGGGATGTCGTACGACGTGCAGAGCACCGCGTCGGGGCGGAACTCGGGGAGCACGAGGTCGGCGAAGCGCGCGAGGTGGAACTGCATCGGGGTATGTGGCGGCCTGGGGCCGGGGCCGGCCGATCGGGAGGAGAAGGTACGGGCTCGGGGCAGAATCAGCCACCACGACGGAGGAGCGCGTCTCCCACGCACTGCAGAGTCAATTTCGGGCCTCGCGGCTCTCCCCCGGGGCCCAAGGACGGAGTGACGGGCTCCCGTGCCATAGCGCACGCCCAGGGGGAGCCCCGGCGATGTCCATGGACGGGCAGGCGTCCAGAAAGGATCGCGCCGCCCGCCGGATGGCCCTAGCGGGAACCCGTCACCGGGCGCAGTGCCCGCGCCGCGGGCTTGGGCGTGCGGTCGACGTTCCAAAGGCCCCAGTGCTTCTCGGCGCCGGCGGGGTTTTGGGGGTCTCCCTTCCATGGTTCGTCGAAGGCTTCGAAGAGAAAGACCGTCGTGTTCGTCCTTTGGCCCCAGGCGAGGAGCTCCGTCACGTAGCGCACCTGGTGGGCTTCGCTGGCGCGCTCGCCGAACTCGTTCGCGGAGGACGCCCAACCTGCTTCTAGGATGGCGATCGGGCGGCCGGGGACAGCGGCGCGGACGCGGGCGACGTCGTGGATCGTGCCGGCCAGGCCCTCGTCCACGGCGCGGCCCTCCCAAACGGGATACGAGTGAACGCCGAGGAAGTCCACCTCGCGCGCCACGCGCTGGCCTTCCTTCGTGGTCCACCACGCCCAGTTGTCGGCCACGGTGAGGGGTTGGGCGATCGCGGCTTTCACCGTGCGCAGGTACGCGATCACGCTCTCCACCGTGACCATGTGATCGTTCCACTCCACCAGCGCCTCGTTGCCCACGTTCACCGCGTGGACGACACGGGGGTAGTCGCGGCAGAGCGCGATACTTCGTCCGATCTCACTGGCGTTTTCAAGGCGGTTCGCTTCGAGCCGATCGGCCGGGATCGGCGCGTTCAGCCAGGAACAGCGCTCGTGGTTGCTCACCTCGGCTCGCAGCCAGCATCCTAGAAGCACCTTCATGGGGAGCTCCTCTTCGGCGATCACCTTGACGACTTGGGCCGAGTTCTCTCCTGAGTCATAGAGCCGCACGAGCCCGATCCCGTGATCCACGAGGATGCGAAGGTCCTCGAGGATCTCGGCGCGGGATGGGTTCGCCGCGCCGTTGCCGCGATCCGGGTGCTGGCCTTCGCGGAAGCCGGAGTAGGCGAGCGCCACATGCTCGCCCGCCACGAGCTCTGAGGTCTCCTGCTGGAAGGGCGACGCGCCCCCTTGGCGAGGCTGCGAGAACGACGCGGCGCCGATCGCCGCGGTGAACGCGAGGGCGAGGGCGAGGGACGGGCGGCTGAGGAGCTTTCGGAGTGGAGCCATGGGGTACACCTTAGGCGCCGCGCCGCCCCCGCGTCGACGGGTACTGCGTCGACGGGTGCTGCGTCCCCGCGCCCATGGCCGGCGCGGCAGCGAACCTGGCTGACCTCGGTTGAGACACTTTGTTCACGGACCGCCTGCGGCACCGGCGATACGGCGGCCGCACTAGGCCTGGGTTACACTCGGGGGCTGCTCCTTGTCCCTTTGCCTGAGACTGTCATGCTGCTGCGTCCGACTTTGGTCCTACCCCTTGCCCTTGGTGCGCTTCTCGTCGCCAGCGCGCCCGCCTTCCAATTGAACGAAGGACCGACGCTGCGGCCGCGACAGGTGGCTGCGCCAGCGTCCGACCTCGTCGACGGGACGCTGCGCCTTCCGGAGCCGAGCGCCGGCGCTGTTCGCTGCAGGGGCGCGTTCTTTGAGCTCGCGTGGGTGCCCTTTGGCGAGGGTCGTTGGCGAGCGGAGGTGAGCTTGCCCGTGTCGCGCGGGCCGCTGGGCCTTGCGGTGCAGGCTGCGGAGGCGTCGGACTTCGTGGTGGGACTACGCGTGGCGGACGGGGCCGAGCTTCTGGAAGGGCCTTTGGCTGAGCGCCGTGACCAGGCCCTGCCCGTGGAGCTTGGGCTCGAGGACGTGCAGCGATGGGACGTCACGCTCACGCGCGGCGGCATCGCCAACGTCACCGTCTTCGCCGGCGGTGAAAGCGCCCCGGCGCCCGGGGTCCTGGCGGTTCGCGACGGCCTGGGCCTGACGGCCGCAGCCTATCTTGATACCCACGAGCGCGTGTCGGACCGCGAGCTCGCGCTCGTGGCACAGGTCGAACGAAACGGCGATGGGCTCGGGGATGGACTCGGCGAGCAGGGCCTTCTGTACACGGTGGCCAGCGCCTGGGCCGAGGTGGAGGGTCCCGGCTACGCGGCTCGCCTGGCCCTCGCCGATGACGGACAAAGCGGCGACGGCGAGGCGGGCGATGGCCGCTTTGGCGTGCGGTTGCCCATGGGTCTATCGGGCGCTTACGCCGCGCGCATCGAACTCTCGGGGAGCTGGAACGGCGCGAAGTTCCTGCGCACGACGCGGGTGACCTTCGAAGTGGCGGAGCCTTTATTGGCGTTGACTGGCGTCGTGCGCAGCGAAGTCGTCGATGCGCGCCGCATGCGTTTGGATTTGGACGCCCTGTCCCTGGCGCCCGCCCGCCGCATGCAGGTGTCGGCTGAGGTGTGGGCCCACGACGAGTTTGGGCAGTGCCAGCCCATGGCGTGGCTCTCCCGCATTGACGCGCCCCGCGTGGATGCCCAAAGCGGCCACTGGAGCCTGCCGCTCTGGCTCGACGCCGGTTGGTTTGGGGCCACAGGCCTGCGCCCGCCGCTCGAGCTGCGCAACGTGCGCGTGCAAGACCCAGACCATCTCGGGGTCCTGGCCGCCAAGGATCAACTGGCGGTTCCGGTTGGACCCCTGCCGCCCCTCGCGGGACGTGCCGTGGTTCCGATGGCGCAACTGGTCGGCCCAAGCACCCACGTGTCCCTCGGCCCCCAGCAGGCCATGCAAGGCGTCCTTCCGAATCCCGGCCTTGTGCTCAGCCACGGCTACTGTTCCGGTGGCAATACCTGGCCGAACGCGGACTTCAGCCAGCCGAAGCTGAACTTCTCCGACCCCGGCCAGAACCGCAGCCACGATCAGTTCGCGAACCTCATCGCGAGCCAAGCCGCGGCCTACAGTTCCTTCGGTGTGGTCGCCCACAGCCAGGGCGGCGCCGCGGCCCTGCACCTTCTCACCTACTACCAAAGCCCCCTCGACCGGGCCGAGGGGCCGCGCCGGATTCAGAGCGTCGGCACCCCGTACCAGGGAACACCGCTGGCGAGCCTCGGCGCTTTCGCCTGCGGCGTGAACGACAACATGACCCCCGCCGGAGCCGCGACCTGGCTCGCGGGGATTCCGGGCTGGGCCCGGGCCGAGGTCTACTACTACACGACCGCTAACGACGGTGCAGCCTGTCAGTTCCTGACGAGCCTCCTGCTCTCCGACCCCGAGGACGGCACCACGGAGCGCTCCCGCGGCCAACTCCCCGGCGCCCAGAACATGGGCCACGTCACGGGCTGGTGCCACACCACCGGCATGAGCGACCCCGCCCAATACACCGACGCTTCGCGGAACGCGATCCTCGACGTGGAGGCGGCGAGGTAGAGCGAGGCTGCCCGGACTCGTCCCCGGGTGCTGCCAGCTGCTCGCCCATCGGGCACCTGGAACGGTGCCGGGTGGAGCGACCCATGCGAGCTGGGACCTCGATGGGTTTCCAACTCGCACGGGATGGGGATCAGCGGTCGCCCGTGTGCCGGACTCCACCGCCCGCCGCGCCCGAGCCAGAGGAGGTCCCGCCCGTGCCTGGGTTGCCTCCGCCAGCGGAGCGCTGGAGGGGGTTGACGCCCTGGATCTCGAGATCCCCGGAGTCGATCAGGGCCTTGATCGGCGGATGCTCGGCGGCTTTGGGAGCGATTTGGCCCTTGCCACCGGGGCTCAGGAAGAGCCGCTTGCCGCCGGCGAGGGGCACGCGGATCGGCTTGGCTGTCGTGTTCTTGATATCCATTCGACCAGGGAACATACCCGGTTCCCACCTCGGCCTGGGTCTCTTGTCCCCAGGGCTCGATGCCTGCATTTCATATCGATGACCGCGAGGCCTACGTTCACCGTGGGGCGGGCTGTCGCTAGGCCCTTCGGGTTGCCCCTTGGGCGGCCCGGAGCGTCGAGCCCCGCGCGCCCGGGTGACCCTTGCATGGCGCACTTCGCGGATTGGACCTAGGCTTGGGAGCATGAAACAGCTCGCACTGATTGGCTTCCTCGCAATGGCCACTCCCCTTACGGCATGGGCACAGGTCCAGATCTGGGAAAGTGACATCGTGGGGGCCAGCTCCGACGGACACTTATTCCGGGAGACGGTCGCCGGAGACAACGGATCCTTCTGGATGAGTGAGCTCATTTGGAATCAGACCACGACGTTCCGGATCCAGCGCCGTGACGCTGACGGCAATCTCCTGGTCTCGACCTCGCCCTTGGATCCGAATGGCATCCACTACGACTTACGCGGCATCTCACCCGACGGTGCGGGGGGGCTGCATTTCGTTGGGACCACGTTCGGTCCCGGCCTGTTCAGGCACTTGGGCAATGGTCGCATCGATGCCTCCGGTCAGGTCCTCTGGTTCTCGCCGCTGTTGAGTCTCGCGGGGGAAAACGCGTTCGACACGACAAGCGACGGGGCGGGTGGACACCTGTCTCTTAT
>OJFX01000623.1_pt1 | contig 13083 bp, 16 predicted proteins | sample 1594171 | NCBI WGS metagenome assembly OJFX01 (sample SAMN05416840, study PRJEB24817) | seawater metagenome | isolation source: Sea water | place: Canada:Atlantic | collected 2013-07
GCCACATTCGACACGCATGCAAAGCGCACCGTTCGTCGCATGGGCGAGCGTATCGACGACCGGGTACTCGCCGCAGCTGCGAAACTGAAGTGGAAAGAAGACAACGGCTTCAAACTGACCGGCACCGGCAACACGCCTTCGGCGACAGAAATCGTCGAGACACTCGACGCGAACCCCGGTCTCGCGGCCTGCTTCTCGCGCTCGCGCCGCAAAGCGATGACGGAGATCGGCTCCTCTGGCGTCATGACCTACTTCATCTTCCGGGTGCAGAACGAGCATGCGCAATGGGGCGAGGAATTCCTCGACGGGGTCGAGTACGGCGCAAACCTCGACAAGGGTAATCCGATCCTCAACCTGCGCAACACGATCAAACAGCGCAGAAAGTCCCTGAGCCGCGGCGAGATGCTTGATCTGCTGATCGATCACTGGGAAACCTACAAGGCCTGGAGAGAAAAGCAGGAAGAGACGGCGCGCAAGAACCAGCCCAAGCTCATCTGAGCCATCTGGAAAGATCAACGACAGCAAGGGCGGGGTAAATCCCCGCCCTTCTTGCATCCGGATGCCAGGCGTAAATGGCGCGTCAGAGGTGAATGCGAAATTTCTTTTTATCGCGCTTGTTTAATTTGCGAAAAAGTATGACAATCTCCTTGTGTATTTTAAGGAGTTGCCGATGAAACACGACAGAGCATCATTAAAGTCGATCACCAACAAAGATTACAGGGCCAAGGTCTCGGACCTTCTGGACAATGGCTGGTCAGCCGAGCGAACCGGCAATAACCATTTCAAGCTATCCCATCCTGATGCCGGACGGTCGGTAATTGCCTCGGGCACCCCAAGTGATTTCAGAGCCTCGGCCAACCTCGAGATGCAGTGCCGCCGCGCTCTGCGGCTGGGGCAGCACCAGACCGACCATGTAGAGCGGGAAGAACAACGCCAGGACCTGCTGGACGATCTCCGGAATCCTCCCGGATCCGGAAAGAAGCGGCGCAAGAACAAGAAGCGCTGGACGGCCCGGGACCGCACCGTTCGTGAGCATCGGAAATTGACTGCGCCCCCCCTCTCTGAGCCGCAGGTGCAAACACCACCCACGACACTCTTGCCGCTAAAATGCGAAAAACCTAATCTTGATATGACCCCGGAGAAAATGCAGATGCTGCTCATGAACGCCGAACCCCTCGATGACGTCGTCGGATCTTCGACACCCCCGTCAATCACACCTCCGACCGGGCCCATTGCACCAGAGGAGCCGGTTTCCGGTACGGTCGTGGCATCGGGTGAATTGACCACCATTCCCACCGATATTCTGGCGATCGCCATCCGGATCATGTCGGGAGATATGCGTACGGTCCCGATCACTGCGGATATGGTGGGTAAAACCCTTGTGCTCGAGGGTGACTGCTGGATGGTCGACGGCCAGATTGGAAAAATGACAGCTCCGGCCGTTGCGGCTTCCCCTGCAGTGAATACACCTGCAGGGCGCACTGCTGCACCGGCGTCGGACGAGGAGCAGGCACCCTGCCCGGCCCAGTGCGATGATGCGCTGAGCTTGCGGATGCTCGAGGTCTTCCGGGCCTTTCGCGGCGAGTTCATGGGCACAAGTCAGGTCATGGACCTGGTTGATAACGATGCTGGCTCCAGCATCGTGGCCCATCGCGAGGCCATTCGCTATCGGCTGAAGAATATGATGAATGCGGGACTTCTGATCCGCAAAAATGGGGGGCATGGCAAGCGCAAGGCTTTCGTCTATTCCCTCGCAGCCTGAATGCCAGGGATCTTGACTCAAAGGGGCAGCTCCGGCCGCCCCTTTTATTTTGCGAATTTGCATGTACATTGTCGCTGATACCCCAGACATTTTCATCAGGTTCCGCCATGCTGGGACAGCGCCAAAAGGAGATCCCGCATGTCTGCCCTCTACTATCGCCTGACCGATACACAAGACCCTGAGGAGCGGCTGGAGGATGCCTGCCTGTGGAAGGCGATGCATGACACATTCGGCGATGGCATCACGCTTCTACCGACGACTGCCCGGCCACCGGAAAGCGGCGTCATCTTCGGTCGGACGAAACGCTTCGAGGATACGAGGGCCTTCGTCGGTAACCAGAACATCGATTATGGTCGGGATCCAGGCTTTCAGTGGGGCATCAGCCGACGGTTCGAGACCTGCGACCTGGAGCGCGCGGAAACGCTGGTGGATGAGATCCACCAATCGGGCAAGGACGCCTTCGTCAAAGGGGTGGCGCAAAAGCTGTTGACGGTGAAGGTCAGCCGCGGCCAATCCCTGCACGCCGCACTGGGCGATATGATCTGGTCGTTCATCGATAGGCCGAAATCGCTGATGGTCCAGGAATTCGTCACGATGCGCAATGAGCGCCGCTTTGTGGTGATCGGCGGAGAGATCGTCACCCAATCCCCGGTGGCTTTCCATCTCACGCCGCTTGATCGCGGCCGGCTGCCGGAACAAACGGGCCAGGCAGTTGAAGACCTGCATTTTGAGGTGCCGACATCCCACACCCCCGTCGTCAACGGGCCGCTGTCACGCAAGATGGAAAGCTTCGTCGCGTGCGTGGCAGAGATATCGGAGATGGAGAACATCATCGTCGATGTGGCAGAGCTCGAGGATGGCCGCATTGAAGTCATCGAATTCAATCCCTGCCAGCCGGGCATGTTCGGACTTTTCGCCTGCGACCCGTATGCGATCGCTCAGGCAAGCCGTTTCTTTTTGCCGGAAGACCTGGGGCGGGAAGTTACCCGTCGCCAGATGGAAAAGGATCCGGCTCCGGTGCCGGAGGGCGTCCTGAAGGAACGGTCCCTCCTCTCCGAGGTCGCGCAGGAGGCTGATCCGGACGATGAGCCCTACAGCGACGCGCTCTTTGACGGGCCTTGATGGTTTTGTGTTTTCGCTGACTTGCAAGATCCTTCGGAAAACCTCCGGAGGATCTCCATGTTCATCACCCTGGCCTGCGTCAACCACGTTGGCACACTCGATCTGACCAGCAGGACGGATCGCGCATCGCTCGAAGGCCCGTGCCTCTCGGTCTCCGTCGATCCGGAGGACTGGGGTGCAATCGCCCGGGTAGCCGGGCCGACCTGGGAGCTGACCTGTCCCGGGGCCCGCTGGCTGGATGCCTGCAATCTCACCGATGAAGACCGCGCCGAAATGATGACCTGGGCGAAAGCTGAGGGATTTGTCGAGCCTGCCACCATCTGGCGCGCCTGGCATTTCGACGGCGAGGCCGACAGCTGGGCCTGTTTCACCCTGTCGACCAGCGAGGCGGCCTGGGCGGAGGTCGGAGATGACCTCGAGGACGAGGCTATCCCCTCGGAGACAGGTCAACCCGTCGATACGGTCCAGGGCTGGCGGCTGACTGAGCGTGGCATGGCAGCGCTGGAGCGCTGGTCCGACGCGCTCGATGGCGAGTCCGGCACAGTCATACTCTATGCGATGCTCAAACTGGCCCCCGATATGCCGGATCTGGCGGGCATCTGGTGGGACGAGGAATACAACCCCCTGTCCCTCTCCTGCCCGCGTGGCGGGATCCTGCCGGGCCGCCTGGACATGTTCGAAATCCGCGATGAGTACGGCGCGCTGCCGCCCATTCGCGAGATTGCCGCGGGGCTGGAACCATGAACAGACGCCCCTTCTATTCGACCTGCGTGAACTGGCCTCGGGAACTTATGACCGCCAAGGAGTGGCTGGATGGCCGTGCCGACGAGATCGACCACGCGACTTTCAGAAAGCTCGTCTCAAAGGACGATCTTAAATCCATCGAAGCGGACCTGGGCTATGACCGGAGCCGCCCGATGTCCGGGGATCCCTATATCAGCTACCACCTCGACGCGCACAGCGGCATTCCCTATTTCGTCTGGTCGGCCACAGAACATGTCTTCGCCGAACCCTCCGAAATCGAGGCCCTGGAGCGGCACGCGCTCAATCAGGAGTTCCTCGAGGAGGAAGGCGTGCTGGTCATCGACCGGATCGGCCGGATGGCCGGGCAGCCGCCCGAGGACCCCGATTTCGAGGGAGACCTGCAGGATGAGGTCCTCGAAAAGGTGATCATGCATGCGGGCAGCTTCATCGTTGTCGAGGACGATGTCACACCGCCGGCCTATGTGACTGCCACCATCGAGCGCGCCCTGGCGCATGCCGGCGAGGGCCGTGTGGCACGGCTGCGCGCCGACGATCTCGGTGATCTGGACCCGGCTGAATATTGTGCGGAGATTGCGCAAGACCGCGCGTTCGAGGGGCTGCTTCAGGTTCCCGGATCGTCTGCCGCCAGCGACAGTCCGACACCATAGGGCTGGATCAGGACTTCTTCCGGATCGATAGCCGCAATGTCTCGGGATCATACCCCCGGCACGCCAGCTGCTCGATCAGGGAGGGCTCGAATTTCATCCCCTCGAAGGGTCCGGTCCAGCGTTCTGCAGCCAGAGCGTAATGCATCAGGGCCCGATCCGCGCGCGGGACACCCTCACCGCCGCAGAAGAAGAGATCGTGCCCGTCATCCGCAGAGTAGCCCCATTGGACCTTGAGTTCGCCCGCGCGTGGACGCGGCCAGGAGAAGCGGCGGGTCCCCGATGCGGCTTGACGCCATGTGCGTGGCAGGTTGAGCCCTGCGATCGCCTCTGGGTCGTCGTCCCTGGGCTGATCGAAGGTGATGATGGGCGGGATAGCTCCCCGCAGGTAGGTGTCGATCGCATTAACGATGCGGTCGGCGCTGACCGATCCGATCAGCTTTCTGTCCCGGTCCGCAACAAGGGCGCAGGAGCGCAGGTAGCAGAGCCGGTCCGACATCCTTGCCTGGCTGATCCTGTCTTGCGGGAGCAGCGAAGCCCGCTCGTCGACGACGATCCGCGCCATCGGATTGAGCTGGCCATCTTCATAGAGCCCCAACTCATCGATGGCGTTGACCAATGCCTCTGCCGTCAGCTGGCGGATGATCTTCGCTTCAGGATCGTGGCACGCGGCCAGGCCGCGGAGGATGAAGAGGGTCTCGGCCGCCGTCTCGAAGGCGCCCTCGGAGGCGTTATGCATGGGACCATTCTTCGCTCTTGGCCACCCACTTCTCGAGCTTGGGCCGCGCCATCTCGCACAGGGCCTTCTCATCACTGGACGGAAGCTCGCGACGGATGATTTGGATGCAGGAAAAAACCGCTCTCCTGATCTGGCCAATTGAGAGAGCGTGCCGCTCGATATCAGCGGAAATGCTGCCGATCAACCTGATGATCTGGTGCAGCTCTGCGCGTGTGTCATCGATCAAATGGGCCTCGAAGGCCTCCTTGATGGTCATCTGCAAGCCGTAGGGGTTATCCAAGTCACCGGAGGCCGTGATAAATGCCAGATCGACGAGGCAGACAGCCAGATCGATCGCTTCCCCGGCCACTCCGTCTTTGCCTGGCGCCTTATAGGACCGGCCGCCGGCGATGATGATCTCCTCGGCCAGCTCGCCAAGCTCGGTCATCGCGTAGTCGAGGATGTCCATCGGGGTCCGGCCATTTTCGACGTGAATGGCGGCCTGCCGCACCAGGTTCACGAACTCAGACATCTTCTCTTCCTTTTAGCATATGCGTCGTGCGCAGGATATGTTATAGATTTTCGCAAATCAACGGAGATACGATATGAAAACCGAAATCCCCATGCCCGAGGAGGTGGAAACCTTTTTTTGGTATGATGGACCCATCCTCTACTCGGCGCAGATCCTGGGACAGCTTCGGCTGGTCACCCTGATCAAGTTTGGCGACAATGAGAGCATCTACATGGTGTCCTCGCCGAGCGAGGCCCAGATGCGGGATATGGCCGAGAACCGCGTTCCACTGCGTGATGTCAGCGACACCGGTCCCTTCTACCGGATGACCATCGAGGACTTCACCATGACGACCTGTCTTGAAGAGGTCGATGGCTGGCCGGAGGGCATGCTGCCAGACCCCGGGGTGTTGCTCAGCCTGGACACGACACCGGCACAGAGCTCGTAAGTCTGCGAATTTCTTCATTCAGCTCGCGAAAGGATCCAAAACATGAAAATCGCCAGAATTATCATCTCTGCCCTTTTCTGGGCATACCTCGGGGCAGGCATGTTCGGGGGCCTTGTGATGCAAGCTGCGGTGCCCGCCATGAATGGTCTCGGCGTGGCCTATTACGCGGCGACCTGGCCCGCTTTCCTTCACTGCGCCCGATCGGATGTAACGTCGTGCAACCCGCTGACACTCCCGCCTCCCTGGATCGGGAAGCACCTGTTCGATCTTGACGAGCAGGTCCAGGAAGGCGCGTAAGCCGACGTTTTCTGTCTACCCACGCGGATGCGGGATCAATCGTGGAGGGGGCCTTCGGGTCCCTTTCTCTGTCTGGACCCCAAATTCTCTTAATTTGCGAAATTCTTTCTTCACATCCCGGCTGACCTGTGCAATCTTTACTTATCTTTTTCGCATTCTTTCCGGATGCCCAGATTTGGAGACGACAGGAATGAAATCCATCAAGACCGCAGTCATTCTCATGGTTGCAAGCGTCACGCTCGGAAAAGCCTCATTGGCGTCGTCGAGGGGCGGTTTGCCATAGCACACCAACACCTTGTCCCGATCCGTCGCCTCATAGGCCGAGAAGACGACATCGCCGTCAGCCTTCACCGCCTCAAGCTTTGCCTTACCTTCGCGATTGAGGGTCGCGACCTCACGCCGGTACGCGGCCACACTGACCTCGCCAAGATCGATGCCGTAACCCTGCACGTCGCGCAGTGCGCCGCGGTAGCCGCGCATGTTGTAATAGAGCTCGTCCTTTTTGACCCCGTTGACCATGACATCGTAGCGCGGCTTCGTCTCAAGCATGTGCGGCGAAGGCCTTTTGACGAGGGTCAGTTTGAATTCGGTCGCCTTGGTCATGATAGTATCTCCGGTTGGTCATGGACATTCTGCGACAAATCCTTGAAAGTATCTTCTCTTTTCGCATTTCTTTTCTGCATGAAAGGCTATGCTGGAGTCATACAAAGCCTGGAGCCCCCTCTTATGACCCGTTTCCTGCAATGGTCCGACCTGCACCGCGAATTTGCAAAAGAGGGGAACCCTGTTCCCTTCCCCCTTCCGACCGACGATTGCCCTGCCGGGTCCGTCGACGCCATTCTGATTGCGGGCGATCTGGACAGCGCCGCGCAACATGTGGCCAGCTTGATTGAAATCCATGATGTCTGGAAAGTGCCGGTAATCTCGATTTTCGGGAACCACGAGCCCTATGGGACTTCACAGGAAGAAGCCCGGGATCAGGTCGCCGCCGACCTCGAAGCCGCGCGGGCACGTGGTCTCGATCTCCACATCCTTGACCGGGGCGAGGTGGTTATCGGCGATACCCGGATTCTCGGCGCCACGCTCTGGACCGACTTCAGCATCATGGGGAGCCAGGAGGCCATGATGTATGGCTCCCAGCACCTGATCAACGACTATCGGAAAGTCCGGCGCGCGCCTGGCAGCAATGAATGCCAGACCCCTTGGGAAACTCTCGAGATGCACCAGCGCGACAAGGCCTGGTTGCTTGAGGCATTGGCAGAACCGTTTGACGGCAAAACGCTTGTGATGACCCATCATCTGCCGGTTCCCGAGATCCTGGCACCGGAATCCGGCAAGGGCACTTATGCCCCCGCCTATGTGAGCGACCTGCGCGAAGACATTCTCGGGCTGAAGATCGACACCTGGGTGAGCGGGCACACCCATTACGCGCGCCGCGGCATTCTGGAAGGCCTCCAGGGCCCGATTTCCTTTACCGCCAACATGTCCGGTTATGTCAGCAATGGGCGTCCCGATAAAAACAACTTCGAGCCCTACCGGGTCATCGATATGGATCAGCCAACTCTGGGCCTGGAAGTGATCGAGATCGCCGAGAGCGAGCTGCAAGGTCTGCGTCATGCGCAGCTGGTGATCGAGCAGCTTCGGGACGAACAGGTTCCCACACCCTGAACCGGGAGACAAATCATGGCAATGCATCACTATTCCTGGGGGCGTCCGATCGACAGCGATATGTCCGTTGAGGCAAAATCCGTTATGGATCTCGAAGATGAAGACGTCTTCTGCGGCCCGCATGGCAATCCATCGGATGTCGTGGAGGACAGTCCGCGCGACTTCGACACCTTTGAGTACCTGCTTGGAAAACTGGCCGGCGCGATGGGTGTACCGATGCGTGAAGGCGGGGCATTGCCTCAGGCCGTGACAACCCAACTGCGCGCGAAGATCGAGGAACTGGCCCTCATCGAGCCCATTCTGATCGACGCAGAGCACGATTACGTCCGCATCATCCGCCTGCCCGACCACGATGAGGCCTGGGTCACCGGCCTGGCAGCAATCGACGGCGACGAGTTGGATGGCTACCGTGTGCGCGGTCTTCTTATCGACAATAGTCTCGCCGTGAGCCCTACCCACAGGAACCTCGGCATCGGCTCCGCACTCGTTGCGGCCCAACTCCTCTCGGAAGGTGAACTGACGGCCTGGGGCCAGGTGCCTCACAGGTTTACCACCGGCGGCAAAGCCGCGGCCCGGCGGGGTCTGAAAATTGCATCGAAGATCTGCGCCGCCGAACTCGAGACCGGTCCGTCCTGCCCGCAGCCCGGCCTGTAGATTTTGCGAAAATCTTTGTTGCAGAAAGTCGACTGATCGGTAAGTATGTCCTCACCCGCGAAACGAGGACCCGCATGCGCATTGCCTTCCGCATTCTGACCTGGCCGATCCGTCTTCTGTGGCGGGCCACCATGCCCCGCCGCTTTCCGCACGGCAGGCCCTTCGACATGCGAGCGCCTGTCATCATCGACGGAGACACCGTATTTCATGACGGGCGGCGCATCCGGATCTGGGGCATTGACGCTCCCGAGATGTCGCAGCCCGACGGACAGGCCGCAAAGGAGCGGCTGATCCGGCTTTGCCACCGACGCCACATCCATGTTGTCCCGCGCGACACGGATATCTATGGCCGCACCGTCGCACAGCTTTACTGTGGCCGGGGCGATATCGGTGCGGCCATGGTAGCGAGCGGCTTTGCGGCTTCCGCCTCTCGCGCTTATGCGAAAATCGAAAGTAAAGCGTGCCGGCGCAAGGCTGGTCTTTGGCAAAGCGGACCGATCCCGGATCCTGCCGCGCATCGCCGCGCCCACAGCGGGGGCATGGCGTGATCGGTCACATCCCCGAAGTGCTGAACGCCAAAGTCGTCGGAAAGCACCGCCCAGATGCGATCTATATCGGCAGACCCGGTCCCTGGGGAAATCCGTTCTCGATCGGCAAACATGGCGATCGGGACCAGGTGATTGCGCGCTACATCGACTGGCTGCACGAGAACCCGCAATTTGTCGCGCGCGCGAGGCGCGAACTTGAGGGCTTTGATCTGATCTGCTGGTGCGCGCCCTGCGCATGTCATGGCCATATCCTGCGCGATCTCGCGCTCGGCAAACCCCTCCCCGACCGCATCGAACATCAACAACCCCGCCTCATCTGAACGGCCCGGCGGGGCGTCGGTCTGCAAGCGGTATCCTTGGAGAGTATCATGAAAAATTGGCGTAAAACTGCACTTCGAACGGGCTTCTATCTGGCTGTCTCGCTTTCCATAGCCGCGGCAGTCTACGGGAGTTACGCCGAAAAGAGCGCCGATGATCCGAACGCCTGGGCGATCGAGGCGCGAAGTGCCGCGAATGTCGTTCCTTTCTCGAAGATGCGGGACGCCCTTATGGCGTCCGGACCTGAAGACCGGGCCGTGATTTTCACCGACAAGATCGTATTCGAGGATCTGCCGGCCGATGGTGTCGGGCCCGCCCCTCTGCTGGCGGCGGATCTGAATTACAATGCGGCCGACCCCTTTTGGTCGGACATCTCCCGGATTGAGGCATCGGTCACTTTCGGGCGTGTTCCCCAGAGCGGCTTCTCGCTTTCCACGGCTCTCGACATGCTGTTCATCGGGATTATTTTGCTGGTGTTCATACCGCTTTTGCTGCGCATGACAGGGCTGAAAGACAAACTTGGCGGACCGTCCAGGCTGATGAAGGCGAGCGAGCTGACAACCACCCTTGACGATGTGGCAGGTCTCGACCTGGCGCGGGACCAGTTCCGCGAGATCGTCGGACTCATCAAATCGAATGGCAAGATCGGCGCGATCGGTGCGCAGCCGCCAAAGGGGGTGCTCCTGCAGGGGCCTCCGGGAACGGGCAAGACGCTTCTCGCCCGGGCCATGGCCAAGGAGGCCGGTGTGAGCTTCCTGACGCTCAACGCCAGCCGCCTTCACGAGATGTTCGTCGGCGTCGGGCCCAAGCGCGTCGAGGACGCCTTCGAGAAAGCACGCAAACATGCGCCTTGCATCATTTTCATCGATGAGGTCGATGCTGTCGGCACGCGCGGTGACAGCGGCGGCCGGGCCGACCAGGAACGCTCGAACCTGATCAACACTTTCCTGCAGCTGATGGACGGGCTCACACCGAGCAGCGGAATCTTCATTGTTGGCGCGACCAACCGCCCCGACAAGATCGACCCGGCCTTCGTGCGCCCGGGCCGTATTGACCGCAAGCTCACCATCGGGCTTCCGGATCGCAAGGCGCGCCAGGAGATCCTTGCGCTTCATGCCAAAAAGCTGCCCGTTGATGCATCCTATGATTTCGGCGCCCTTGCAGGTACCACGCCGGGGATGTCCGGTGCCGAACTTGCAACGCTGGTGAATGAAGCGGGTATTGCCGCCGGCCGCGACGGTGCCGATCTGGTTGGGGCCGAGCACTTCGCCCATGCCCGTCAGAAGATGATGCTGGGAGAAACCGGCAGCGCCACCGCCCTGTCCGATGATGAGCGTGCGGTCACCGCATGGCATGAAGCCGGCCATGCGATCGCCGCGACACTCCTGCCCCATGCAGACCCTGTCGAGCACGCCACGATCCTGCCGCACGGGGGATCGCTCGGGCATGTTCTTCAGGTACCGGAAGGGGATCGCCATATGATGAGCCGTGCGAGCCTCATGGACCGGATGATTGTTCTGGCCGCCGGACGCGCGGCCGAGATGCACAGGTTCGGACCTGATATGGTCACCAATGGGGCCGCATCGGATATCGATGCCCTGACCAAGATCGCGACCGCGATGGTCACGCAATGGGGCATGGGCCGGTTCGGGTTCCTCAAAGTCGACCAGCTGCCCGGCACGACCTATCCGGATGTCGTTCTGGAGGAGATCCGCAGCCTGTCACAGGACGCCCTGAAAGCAGCCTCCAGCCTGCTTGAACGCGAAGCGGATGCCCTCGCCGCCCTGTCGGCGGCTCTCATGGAGCGCGACATGCTGAGCGGGGCAGAAATCCGTACGCTCGTTGAAGCGCATGCGCGGGCCGTGGAGGACGACCTGGAACTGGTTGGCTGAAGATCTGGCACCACACTGCGATCTCCGCGCAAAGAGGATTGCGGGATTGCCATATTCAATTTGCGAAAATATAATAGGATAACGGCCACACGGGTCGCCTTCATTCATTTCAAGGTCTCCACGGGGTCAGCAGATGCATTACGACGAGACAACCAGCGAATGGCGTGACCTGCCAAACGGCGCTCGTGCCGATAGGCATCTCTTTGCCATCCCTGATATCCATGGCCATGCCGACCTTCTCGAGCGGATGCTGTCGCATGTCGGTCGTGTCGCACGTGAGCAGCCGCGCACGGTGGTCTTCCTGGGCGACCTCACGGATCGTGGGCCGGAGACCATGCGGGCGATTGATCTCGCTTTGAATGCGAAAACGCAATTCGATCATCACATCATCCTTCCAGGTAACCACGAAGGCATGCTGCTCGAGGGGCTCGATCTTCCCCTCAACACCGGTGCTTTCCATTTCTGGTACGAGAATGGCGGATCCGCGGTGGTCGATGAGCTGCCGGGTGGCGGAACGGGCACGCCTGAAGAACTGCGGGAACAGCTTCGATGCGCCTTTCCCGAAGGGTTCCTGGACGATATGCGGACCGCCCCCGGCCACTTTCGCTGCGGGGATCTGACCTTGCTGCATGCAGGCATGCGACCGCCGGTCGGGCCGGATCCTGCGGAGGCCCGGAAGCGTTTCCTGGCTCAGCCGCTGGCCGATGCGCCGCGTGAGCACTGGGCATGGATCCGTCGGCCGTTCCTCGAATGGCGCGGCGGCTGGGATGCGGACCGTCGTGAGGTCATCGTGCATGGCCATACGGTATTGGCGGACCGGACCTTCGATACGGCCAGTGAGGCCGCTGTTGCAGCAGATCATGTGGAAAGCCACGCCCGGCTCAGCCTGGACATGGGGATCTATGACTACGGCCAGCTGCTCTGCCTCGAAGCGCTCGACGGCCGCTATCGCTTCCACCTCGTAACCCGGTCGGAGTACCTGCCATGAGAACGATCGATGACACGCTGCTCGAAGAACTTCAGGCCGACCTGGAAGGCACCTGCAAAAGCCTGACCCAACTGATCGAGGAGTACGACCTCGATATCGGCGAAGATGCGCTGGAAGATCGTCTGCTCGACGGGTCCTCCCCGGTTGAACGCTGCGGCAGATGCGAATGGTGGTTTCGCTCAACGGATCTCGAGTTTGATGAAGCCGGAGGCGTCAGCCTCTGCAGCAGCTGTGAAGAGGATGAATGACCAGATGCCAAAGGTGATCGCATGAACAAACCCATCAAGCGCCTTGGGAATGTGACCGAGCTTGCGCCCGTAGCGCCGCGGCGTGATGAACAGCTGATCGCGGAGCTCCAGGCCATCCGCGACGAAGGCTTCAGTACGGAGCAGCTTCTGCGGGCACGGCAAGCCGCGACCCGTCTGGGGTTGCGCTTCATCAACGGTCTCGACGCGGTGCGTGTCCTGCGCGCCGCTGGCCACCAGGTCCAATTGGCGCCTCCAAAGCGTGACCGCCTGCCGCAACTGGCAAGTCCGGAGCCAAACGAGAAGACATCCGAGCAGTCCGACCCCGACTACCGCAAGGCGCGCAGGGCCGCCTGGCGTCTTGGTGCCTTCGTGCTTGCACCCACCGTGGCGGCCGCAATCTACTTCACCCATTTTGCCACCCCGATCTTCGCCACCCATTCGGAGTTTGTCATCCAGAGACCCGACCAGGCCCTGTCTCTTATACACATCTCCGAGCCCAC
>OJFX01000624.1_pt1 | contig 13082 bp, 8 predicted proteins | sample 1594171 | NCBI WGS metagenome assembly OJFX01 (sample SAMN05416840, study PRJEB24817) | seawater metagenome | isolation source: Sea water | place: Canada:Atlantic | collected 2013-07
TGTGTATAAGAGACAGGTACTGCTCAACCCCCGCAAAGGCGTCCACCATCGCGCGCTGGCTGGCATCCCCGGCGGCCTGCTGGCGGCGCCAGGAGTCAGCCGCTTGCTCCCGCACTCGGCTGTCGGAGCGGGCGATCCGTTCCGAAGAGCGACGCAGCGCCTCCAGACTCGCCATGGCGGCCTGATGCCGCGCACGCCCGACGACCATGTTCATGACGTGCCGCCGCTGGGCCCATTCTTGGGTCGGCTGAACCGAACCCGAAACGGTGTAGAGGAATGGCCGCGCGCCATCGAATTCGCCCTTCTTCGCGCGAACAGAAACGGGCGAGGTGAAGTTCCACACGGTCGAGCGGTACCAGCCGCCGATGCTCGACTGGTTCTGGGTTTCGATCTTCATCAGGTAGAAGAGGATCTCTTCCTCCCAAGACTCGCCGTCCAAGCGGTAGCTCACCCTCACACGAGGCACGTCGAGGGTCACGGCGGTGGAGGTTTGGTCGCCACCGAAGGAGCTGGTCCCCGCCCGCTCCATCTGCTTCGCCGTGGCCCCGAAGAGGCCCTCGAAGACGTTGAGCATCGGCTTGACCGAGTCGGACTCGATCACGCGCACCCGGCGAGCGCCCGGGCGCTTTCGCTTGAGGATCTCCAGGACCGCCACGTCCTTCGCCTCGGAGTCCGCACGGAGTCGCGTGGCGGGGATCGTCCCCGGCGCCATGGGCATGTTCGACTCCATGACGGTCGCCGTCCCGCTCCGATGGAAACTGACCCCCATCCCATCTGGACCCGTCAGGTCCAGGGCTAGGTGGCTGATCGCCGTCTCCTGGGGCGTCCAAACCGCGCCCCCGCGGACCCGCCATCCGTCAGGGACGAGCATGGTGTGCGACTGCTCGATCCCCATGGCACGGTCCTGGACCGAGGCCGGGCGAAGGACCCGTGTCCCCTCGGAGGCCGGGGCAAGGGCGACGAGGAGGGCAAAGGCCGCGGTGCGGTAGGAGGAGGCGAGGAAGGACATGGCTGATGGCTTGGGTGGCAGTGGGATGGCGAGCGGACGAACCGCGGACAAGAGCCCATGCGAGCCCACGGCGACGGGACTGCCACGAATCTACGGATCGGGTACGTCTTTCGTCCAATCCCCCCCCCAAGGCCCCAGGAGAGCCATCGGAAGCGGCTTCCAAGGGGTGCAGGCGCTATCTTGAGACTCCCCCCAGTCTCCCACAGCGCTCCCCATGAGAACCAGCCTCCTAGCCTTCGGCCTCACCGCCGCCCTCCTCCCATCCGGCGCCTTCGCCCAACACCGCGTTGTCCTGCAAGGGAACGGGCGCCTCGTGGTCCTGAGCGCCGACGGGAAGGCGGATTGGGAGATGCCCTGGGGTGCGATCCACGACCTTCACATGCTCCCGAACGGGAACTTGATGGTGCAGCGCGGCTCCTCGGAAGTGGTCGAGATCGAGCCCACTACCCAGCGCGTCGTATGGAGCTACGACTCCGCGACCCGCGGAGGCAACGCTGAAAAGAAGGTCGAAGTCCATTCCTTCCAGCCCCTCCCCAGCGGCAACGTGCTCATCGCTGAGAGCGGCCCCGGCCGCCTGATCGAGGTGGACCGCCTGGGCCGCATCCAGCGCGAGATCGCCCTGAAGCTCGACCGGCCCCACCCCCATACCGACACGCGGCTCGTGCGCCAGCTCGATGGCGGCAACGTGCTGGTGGCCCACGAGGGCGACGGAGTGGTGCGTGAATACGAGGGCGCGACGGGCAAGGTCGTCTGGGAGTACGACGTGCCGATGTTCGGCAAAGACCCCGAGGGCGGCCATGGGCCGGACGCCTTCGGGGACAAGTGCTTTGCGGCCGAGCGCCTTGCCAATGGCAACACGCTCGTGGCGACGGGCAATGGCCATTCATTGATCGAAGTGACGCCGGGGGGAGAGATCGCGTGGTCCCTTCAGCAAGATGACTTGGAGGGCATCCGCCTCGCTTGGGTGACGACCATCCAGGTCCTTGCGAATGGCAACTATGTGCTCGGGAACTGCCACGCTGGAAAGGGGCAACCGCTCCTGATCGAGTTAGAGCCCAAGACCAAAAAGGTCGTGTGGACCCTGGACCGCTTCGACGACTTCGGGAACTCCGTCTCCAACTCCTTGGTTGTCGACGATGGCCCAGACGCGGAACTCCACGCACGAGCCCGACGGATCCACCGGAAGGCCGTCACCTTGGACACCCACAAAGACATCTCAACCACCCTCGCGTCCCCCGACATTCCCGAGGATCCCGCCGAAGCGGAGCGGGCCCGCCTGAGGAACGACCCGACGGTCTGGGGCACCAACCAAGTCGACTTCCCGAAGATGGTTGCAGGCGGACTCGACGTGGCGTTCTACATCGTCTACGTCGGCCAGGGCGCACTGGACGAGGAGGGTTTTGCCCTCGCCCGCACCCAGGCCCTCGCGAAGTTTGACGCCATCGAGCGCATGGCCAAGCGCTATCCCGAGCACATCGAGATCGCCCATTCCGCGGACGACGTGGAGCGCATCGCTAAGGCGGGCAAACTCGTCGCCTGCATCGGCATCGAGAACGGGTACGCGATGGGGACAGACCTTTCCGCCATCGAAGAGTTCCATCGGCGCGGCGCACGCTACATGAGCCTGACCCACAACCGGCATAGCCAGCTCGGGGACTCGAACACGCCCCCCAGCAGCCCCCTGCACGGTGGACTCTCCGAGCTTGGCCGTCGCGCCATCGAGGAGATGAACCGCGTTGGCATCATGGTCGATATCTCCCACGCAGGAGAGGTCACGTCCCTGCAAGCCATCGCCCACTCCAAGGCACCGGTGATCGCATCGCACTCCGGCGTCGACGGCATCTTCAAGCACGGCCGCAACCTCTCCGACGCGGAGCTCCTGGCGCTCAAGGAAAACGGCGGCGTCATCCAGTGCGTCGCATTCGCAAGCTACGTCAAAGATCTCAGCGACCGGATCAAGTTCATCGCAAAGACCCGCAAGGAACTCGGCCTGCCCGTCCAGCGGCGCCGCAGCCAAGCGGTGGACACGTCCCCCGAAACCCAGGCCAAGATGAAAGCCCTGCGTGAACGCATGCAGGCCTTCGACGCGACCTACGACGACTCCAGCGTGCGCCACTTCGCCGATCACATCGACTATGCCGTGAAGCTCATTGGGATTGACCATGTGGCCATCAGCTCCGACTTCGACGGCGGCGGGGGCGTGCTCGGCTGGAACGACGCGAGCGAGACCTACAACGTCACCCTCGAGCTCGTGCGCCGCGGCTACTCCGATGAGGACATCATGAAGCTCTGGTCTGGCAACACCCTTCGGGTACTGCGGGCCGTGGAGGAGGTGGCGGCTAAGAGCCGCTAGGACCATCACCATGCGCATTCCCATTGCTTGCCTGCTTCTGGCTTCGACCTTCGCCCAGCCCCAAGATTCGACGCTGGATTCGACGCCGGATCCAACGCCGGGGCATGAGCTGCTCCGGCCGAACTTCCTCGTCGTCGTCACCGACGACCAACGCTTCGACCAGTTAGGGTGCGCCGGACACGCCGTCCTGCGCACACCGGTCATGGACTCCCTGGCGAAACGGGGCGTGCGCTTTACCAACGCCTTCGTCACCACGCCGATCTGCGCCGCGAGCCGCGCGAGCCTGATGACCAGCCGCTGGGAGGGAAGCCACGGCTACACGTTCGGCACGCCGCCCATGGGTCCCGAACTCGCGGAGGACACCTACTTCGAGCGACTGCAGAAGGCCGGCTACCGCACGACCTATGCGGGAAAGTGGGGCGTTCGTTTCACCCCGGGCGAACGGGCGAAGATGTTCGATGACATCAAGGTCATGGCGGCGCCCTACATTCGAAAGAATGGCGACCGCACTCACCTGACCGATCGCACCGCCAATGCCGCCATCGCGCAGATGCCGGCAGACGGCTCCAAGGGTCCTTTCTGCATGACGGTGTCCTTCAACGCTCCCCACGCCGAGGACCCCCACCCCGACCAGTACATCCCACCGCCGGACTTGGCGGGCATGTACGAAGATGCGGAAGTCCCTGTCCCGCCCTACGCCACCGAGGGCTTCAGCGTGCTCCCGCCGTTTATCCAGGAGTCCATGGGCCGCCGGCGATGGGGCTGGCGGTTCGACACCCGGGAGAAACAAGTACGTAGGACGAAGGATTACTGGAGCATGATCTCGGGGGTCGATCGGGCCCTTGGGCGAATCCTCTCCGCCCTTGAGGAGCGCGGGTTTGCGGACAACACCATCGTGATCCTGATGGGCGACAACGGCTACTTCCTGGGCGAGCGGGGGCTCGCCGGCAAATGGCTCATCTACGAGGAGTCCATTCGCGTCCCGCTCATCGTCTATGACCCTCGCAGCCGCCCGGCAGTGAGCGAAGGCCCAGCGGCAGCGGCGGTGGAGCCGGGCACGACGCTCTCCCCCATGGTGCTCAACGTCGACGTGGCCCCCACATTGGTGGACCTCGCGGGCCTCCCGGTTCCCGAGTCCTACGAAGGGCGCAGCTTGGTGCCGCTCCTCCAAGGGGAAACACCGCAGTGGCGCACCGACTTCCTGATGGAACACCGCTTCGACAACAAGGAGATCCCGAAGAGTGTCGGACTGCGCGGCCCGCGCTGGGTCTATGCGCTCTACGACGAGCAAGAGCCGCCGTATGAGCAGCTCTTCGATCTCGAGACCGATCCGGCGCAGCTGAAGAACCTGGCGGGCGACGAGACGTACCAAGCGGCCCTTGAGGCCGCCCGAGCCAGGTGCTCGGCGCTACGACTCGCGCCCTCTGGACGCGAGAAATAGCGCTCGCCGCGCTTCACGCCCCACTACTTGTCCCCGGCGCCAGCCTTGCCCGCAGCATCCTTGCCCAGGGGGGCTGGCTCCTCCCCGAACGGCACACGGGCGATGACGGTGTCGCCCTTCCCGTCTTCTCCGGTGATGCTCTGGATCGTCCAGAGATCCCGGAGGTTGTCGCCATCGATGACGCTGCCACTGTAGTCGCCCCACGACACCCCATCCGTGGCGCCCTTGCCTTCGCCGAGGCTCACCCTCTCCCGGAGGGTCCCCTTGGCGTCAGCCTTGCGGCGGATCGCCAGCCGGGGGCTGATAAACATGTCGGGACTGGTCTCCTGGAAGCCCACGAGCACATCCTCCCGGGCGTTGACCGCCAGGGTCGGCTGGATGTAGCTTGAGGTCTCGCTCTTCAGGAGTCCGGTTTGCACGAGGGTGCCGTCGAGCTTCATCTGATGCCACTGAACGGCCGCACGCCCCTCGCAGTTGACGGCCTGAGCGAACCAGATGTACCCATTCTGAAGGACGAGGTTCTTCGGGTTGCGGTCCCCCGACGCGGTGACCTGCTCGGTTCCTTTCTGAGGAGACTTGGGCGGATAGCCATTGAACGAGAGCCCATGGACCGCGGAGCCAATGACCGTCGCGGCCGGAGTGCCGTCCTTGCCCGCATCGACCCGAGTCACCGTGATCTTCTTGCGGCCGACGTTGACGAAGTGCAACGCGTCCACGGGGTCCTGGGTCGCGACGGGGTGGCCAAGGGAGCCCTTGAAATGGAACGCCGTCGCCTTCTTTCCCGCCTTGGCCTCCGCCATCGACAGGACAAACGTGCGGTCCTCCCCGCCGGGGAACGAATAGCCAATCCAAGCCCGGCTGAAGCCGATGCCGCCTCCGTCGACGCCCCCAGGGGCGGGGACGGGGTACGTATTCCAAGCCCCCGTTGGGTCGTCCGACTCCGACACCGAAATGTTCACTGGCTTCAGCTTGGCCTTGTCCCACGGGTTCCAAAGATCGAACCCGAAAACACGGTTGTGGGGATCAAAGAACATCTTCGGATCGATCCCGCCGTTGAACCCGGACTGCGGCACGCCTTTGACGAACTGGCCGTCCTTCTTGTAGATCACGAGCCCGCTGTTGGTCCCGTGGAGAACAAACCCGCCGCCCACCGCGATCTGCGGATCCACCTGGCGATTGCCATCCATCGATCCGTCGAACACCAGCAGCCCCGAGACCTCCCGGGCACCTCCCCCTTGACGCCGTTCTCGGGTCTTGCCCCCGCGGTCGAAGTCCGCGTTGTGAATGGGCTCGATCACCTCCGTTCTCGAGGGCAGCTGAGCTTCTGTTTGAGGGGCTACCAAGGCAGCTAGAAGGGCCGATGCGGAAGTCAGGAGAGAGAGCATAGGAGAGCTGTGAACGAGGGGAGGACGGATGGAAGAGCGTGTCGCCAGCGAAGGATTCTATGCTCCGTATCGGTCCAGAGTGCCGTTCCAAGAACGAACCTGAGCACCCGTGTCTTGGCCCATGAGCCCGTCCAGGTGCGCCGCAAGGACCAGGCGGTGCTCCCCTGAGGACGTCAGCACGTGCACCGCTTCCTCCATGAAGACGGACTCCACAAAGTGAAACGCTTCGATCAAGTCCGCGTTCGAATCCGACACGGAGCGCCACGGCCCCGTGGGGGCGAAGATCTCCCCAAGACCGTCACGGAGCCGGATCGTCACCACGTCATTCGTATCCGCAGCTTCCAGCTCGATCACCCGGTCGTCATCGACGCCGCGGGAGCGAAAGGAAACGTTCACGCCGCGCTCGCTGATCCGCACGTCGGGATGATCCCTTGACCAATACTTCTCCGTCAGTCGGGAAAGCGCATCGGAGACGGTCGGGGGCACCTCCACTCCCCAGGGGGAAACGAAAGTCGGGGTCTTCCGCCGCCCGCTGGAAGCAGCCGGCTCCGGCGCCTCAAGGGTGGGGCTTGAACCGGCCTCGTCCAGGCCCTTCCGCCTGCCTTTTTCGTAGACCCCGTTGATGAAGAGACCCAAAACGCCGCCCAGCACGAGCAGCAGCAAGACCCCCCCGAGGTCGATATGAAAATGCCCGCCGACAAGCGCCAGCAGCACCCCGCCGCCGATCACTATGGACGTGCAGCCGAGCGCCCCGAAGAGGCACGATTCACCTTGTCCAGCCATGGGCACATGCTAGCGCCGGCCACTCGAGGGAACACGGCCCAACCCTGACGTGTCCGGCCCCCGGACCGGCGTCAGCCGCAGCTGCCGCACCCGGCGGCGTCGCCGCCCCCACAAAGGCGCGCTTCGATAGCCTTCGAGGTGGGTGTGACCGAAAGTCCACCGAGAGCCGTACAGCGCAGTTCGCGGGCCATGTTCTCCGATATCTCCCGGTGGGCGTCGAGCACCTCGTCCAATGGGATGAGATGGTCGTAGCCGGCGAGGGAGATGTTCGCGCTTGCGATGGCGTTGGCCGCCCCCGCGATGTTCCTCCCAAGGCAAGGGGCCTCCACCCGGTTCGCCACTGGGTCGCACACGAGGCCCAGGACGTTCTGCAGCGCGTGGCTCGCGGCGGAGAGCGCCAGATCCGCTCCGCCCCCGGCCAGCTCCACGAGCGCCGCCGCGGCCATCGCTGCCCCCGCACCCGTTTCCGCTTGGCACCCGCCGACTTCCGCAGCGAAGCTCGAGCGTGTCGCAACGAACACTCCGATCAGCCCGCCGGCAAGCATCGCTCGCAACGTCTCCTCCTCCGTCGCACCGCAGGCTTCGGCGGCGGCCAAGCAGGTTCCCGGGAACGTCCCGCAGGAGCCCGCCGTCGGCGCGGCGATGAACACGCCCATGGAGCTCTTGACCTCCATCAGCGCCGTGACGTACAGGATCGCCTTGTTCAGTACCCCACCTTCGATCAGGCTGCCCGCGTCCATCCTCTCTTGGAAGCGGTGGCTCTGCCGCGGGAGGATCCTGTCCTTGTACTCCGTGCCCGCAAGGCCCTCCTTGACCCCGGCGCGCACGATCCCGAGGAGGCGTCGCATGACCCCCATCACCTCGTCCGCGCCGATGCCCCCACGGGCCGTCTCGTACTCCATGGCGAAGTCGGAGAGCCTACGCGCGGAAGGATCCGCCGCTGCCACCATCTCCCCCGCGTGGAGAAACGGAACGGCCAGTCCGCGCCGCGACCTGACGGGCAGAACCGACCCGAGGAAACGAACGCGGTCGACGCCAGGAAGTGCCGCAAGGACATCCCCGCCCAAGTGAGCCTGTCCCTCGACGATCAGCAGCCAAGGCCCGTCGCCCGCAACGGTCACCCGATCGACGGCGCCTTCGGGCTGGCCCTCGATCGCCTGCCGGCAATCTTCGGGCTCGCTCGAGACGTCGAGTAGCGTCGCCTCGAAGTCCCCAAAGAGCGACACGGACACGCCGTCGATCTCGATCACCTCGATCATTCCACCTCCGGTGGAAAGCCCCACCAGTCGATGGGTTTCACCGCCGCGCTCCACCGTCATCCGATAGGTGTTGGGGTGAGGGTCATGGAGCTCGAGGATGCGCATCTCGAGCTGGATGCCCGCCCCATCGAGGTGCTCGCGGGACCGGGGCAGACGCTCGTCATCGGCTTCCCACCCGAGCAGCCCACTGAAGAGGCCGATGTCCGACCCTTGGCTGTCATGGGTCGTCGCCAGGGAGCCCTCGGTGTCGAATTCGATCAAAACCGAATCGGGCTGGCCCCCACAAAGGTCCCGCACGAGGCGGCCAATGCGGACGGAGGCGGCGGAATGGGAACTCGACGGACCGCGCATCACCGGCCCGATCACGTCGTTGAAGATGCTGGGGGGAAGCTGTGCGGCCATGACTGGAAGATCCTACCGTACGGCTCCTACCCCGACGCTGACCGCCTCGGGTCCTCGGCACGGCCCCCCGATTCCATCGCCATGACCCTCACGCCGGCGCTGCTGCAACGCGCGATCGACTCCCGCTCGGATCTCATCGCCGACCTGTCCTCGGAGCTCACAGACTGCTACCGCCTCTTCCACGGCGTGGCAGAGGGTCGCCCCGGGCTGACGATCGATCGCTACGGCCCGGTGCTCCTGGCTCAAACCTGGGCGGACAAACTGAGCGCCGACGAACTCGACGCGTTCCTGGGGAGCGCGGGCGATCTCGTTCCCGTCTACAACCACCGGGCCAAGCCCGTGGACTTTGAGGCCCACTTCCCGGTGGAGCCCATGGAGGCCGAGGGCCATGAACTGGGGATGACCTACGACGTGCGCCCACGTCACCGTGGACAGGACCCGCTGATCTTCCTCGACTTCCGCGCGGCTCGAAGACAGGTGCGTATCAACAGCCCGGGCAAGAGCGTCCTGAATCTGTTTGGCTACACCTGCACCATGGGTCAGGTCGCCCACACGATGGGAGCGACCTACGTCCTCAACGTGGACTTCGCGTCCTCCGCCCTGGAAGTAGGCCGCTCCAACGTGGGGCGCAATGACCCCGGAACGGGCACCATCGAGTTTGTGCAGAGCGACTGCCTGCCCGCCCTCTGGCAGCTCGCGGGCAAGGACTTGCCCCGCCGCCGCGAGCCTGAGGTCTTCCTCAAGCCCATGCGGTTTGACATCGTCGTCTTGGATCCACCCCGGTACAGCAAGGGGCGGTTTGGGACGGTGGACGTCGTCGGCGACTACCCGAGCCTCCTCAAGCCTTGCCTTCGGATCTGCGCGCCCGGTGGCCACGTGCTCGCCACCAACCACGTCCCGTCCGTCAGCCTTGCCGACTGGCTCGACGTCGTGCGCCGGACAGTCGAGAAGGCTGGGCGCTCCCTCGTCGGCCTCGAGGTCCTTCCCCCGGAGGCCGACTTCCCGAGCTTCGACGGCAGCCACCCCCTCAAGATGGCGTGGCTGACCCTCGATTGACGGGGCCCGCTACTGCCCGACGAGCATGCGGCTCAGCTCGTCGAGGTTGAGCACGGACGGCACGGCTGGGTTGTTCGAGTCGAGGGTTACCGATTTGAACTTGAGGTTCTGCGCCGCGTCCCGGGCGAGCATCAGCCGCCCGCCTTCGGACTCGAGGGCCTCGTTCATGAGCTGCTCCCGAAGGGCTTCCGCTTTGGCGATCGCCAAGCGGCCCCCCGCCAAGGACTTCTCGTACGTGTTGTCCGCCGCGGTTTCCTTTTCGAACGCGTAGGCCGCGGCCGCCCGTTCCACATCCCGCACTTCGCTGGAGAGGCGCAGCCGCTCCTCCTCCAGGACATAGTCGAGTGCGGCCCGGCGCTCGCCCTCGGCACGCTCCACGGCGTCGCGTTCGACCTGCAGCTCGTAGTTGCGCTCATCCCTGCGGGCTAGCATCGCATCGGTCAAGATGCGCTGCTCGAGGAGCTTCTGCTCCATGAGCTCGACCTCGAAGGCGGGCGGAAACCACATCGAGGAGATATGCACGCCGCGTGCTTCCAAATGGAAGGGATCGAGGGCCACCTGCACGGCGGCGAGCGTCCGCTCTTCCGCGGCACTGCGGGCGTCTACACTCGACCAGTCGTCCCGGGACAGGCCCGCCAACTCATCGGACAAGACCCGCTCGATCGCAGCCTTGGCGAGAACCGGGTAAGTCCCTCGGGTTCCGTCCTGGACCAAACGGTGGGCCTTGCCGGCCTGAAGTCGATAAGCCACGGTGACACCGAGGGTGATCTCCAGATCGTCCGGGGTCCGGAGCTCAAGGGAAGGCGCGTCGTTGCCCTCACTCTCCATGCCGAACCGCACGAATCGCGTGCGGCCGTCCAGGCGGTGGAGGCTCTCGCGTCCGGGGATCACAAAGAGCTTGGACGGCCCTATGTCCTCCGGCACCACGCCGGCACCCTCACCCCAGTTCTTCTGAAGGACGCCGATCTCCGTGGGCAGAATGGTCTGGGTCGTGGCCTTCAGTGCCCCGACGGTGAGGCCTGCCAAGAATACGGCGACCGCAGCGATGCGAATCAAGGGCCCCACGGGCCGGATCAAGGAACGCAGCAGCTTCGACCTCCACAGGCCGACGGCCGCGCGGCGACCGGTGCCGAAGAGCCGAGCGACCCCGGTGGTTGCCACGGCAATGAGCTTGGAGAACGCACTGGAGAGCGGATCGATGATGTTGGGAAATCTCATGGCCTGAATCCGAATCAGTGGGTCCCTGTCTGGTTGGCGCGGAGCACTCCGCCGGAGAAGACTTCGAAGGGCCGGATCTCGAACTGAACGTTGGAGAGCCCGTCCACGAGGGCACGGCGCACCGCCATGAGCCCCTTGGCCGCGAGCGCATCCGCTCTTGCCTGAAGTCCTTCGGCCTCGCTCGTGTACTTCGTCACTAGGGAATCCGCACGGCTCAGCATCTCGTCAAGCTGCCGCGTCCCCGCTGCAATGCGGGCTCCCTGGTCCCGGTCCGCCGCATCACGCTTGCGCAGCGCCAGGCGCTTGGCTTCCGCCAAGTCCAAGACGAACTTGCTCCGCATCCGGGCCGCCTCGAGCGACTTATCCCGCTCGATCTTCGCCAGTCGATCGTCCCTGGAAGCACGAAGCTGCTCCAGCTCCTGGTCGATCTTCATCTTCTCCTGCTCGGCGACCTGGCGGCGCTGGACTACCGACTCATACTCCTTGGGGAACGCGGGCGCGGAGGTAGAGAGCTCGAGCACCACCAGCCCGTGGGCCCCCACCAACTCCGTCAGCCGCGCTTTGGCTTCGAGGCGGCCAGCACGAAGGTTGTCTTGGCGCACGACTTCCTCCGCGGTGAAGCGTCCAAACGCTGCGCGCAACGCGGAACGGGCGTAGGCGTCCATGAGTCCATGGCGCCAGGCGTAGTCGCCCCCCTGATCCCGCATCACGTCCCAGGCCCGATCCGGGCTCACCCCGTATTGGATACGGACGTCCTCGAACCACACGGTCGACCCATCCGCAGCACGCACCGAGAGCCTCGGAACGAAGTTGTCGTTCTTCCACTCGTTCCCGTTCATCGCGTACTCAACGGGGCTCTTGACGAGGCTGTAGGCGTCCTCGAGGAAAGGCCGCAAGAGCCGAAAGCCCGGCGTATCGTCCACTTGAACGTCGCCGGTGAAGGAATCCACCACCGCCGTCACTTCATGGTCGGACGTTTCGAGAATGGTCCCCGTCCCGGACGACTCATTCAGCCAATACAAGACGAGTCCCCCCCCGGCGACAAAGCCGAGGAGACACTCCACGAAGGAGGGAAAGAGCCGCATGGGGGCACCGGAGAAGCTGGGGAGAAGCGAGTGTGAGAACGCGGCGGATTAAGGCCGTCCATCCGCGCCCGTGCGGCTCCAGACGACCCCGCCCCGGCGTTCTTCCCGCCGTTTCCCCAAAACGGCTCGGGCCCCAAAGCGGCCCTCCCGAACGGGCTGGGCAGGCCCCAGGGGCATGGGGCCCCCTCGCGCTCACGACCTGCGCGGTCAGTCCCCCAGGGCACCGAGGACGTCGACCATCGCGCGCCCGAGCCCCTCGCCGATCAGATAGTAGGTCTCCGCATTCTGGTTCCAGTGGTACGCCTGGCCGGACGGCGACTGCTCCTTCGGACGATAGAAGTCCCGCGTCGCCACGAAGGCCACGTTGCCCTGGAATTCGGGGCGCTCGGCGACCGCCGCCTGGGCCCGCATCAGGGAAAGCGCCCGCGGATGGGTCTCCGTCCGGCCGCTCATCCCGGTCTCAGCCAGCACAAACGGCAACCCCGGAAGGCCAAGCTCCTTGCGGGCATCTCGGATGAAGCACGCGAGGTTGTGCTCGTAGGCGTCATTGAAGGCCTGGTTGACCCGATCGTTCCAGCCCTGGTGCCAAGCGATGCCGCACACCTCTAGCTCCTTCCCCGCGAGGCTTGGGAAGCGTTCCCCGGCCTCCCCCAGCACCGTGCGCACCTCCCGGAAGAGGTCCAGATAGGACGCGCCCACTTCGCCCCCGGCGCTGGGCGGGCGGAAGTCCAGCCCAATGCTCTTGCCGCCCCAGGCCACCTTGATGAGCAGCACGGGCTCCTCAAACTCCTCTCCCACGACATGCCCGAACCCAAGCTCGGGCCCAATGGTCTCTGGGCTGGAGCCGAAGCCCACGGTCAGTGGACCCTGACGCTCGAAGAAAGAAATCCAGACGTCGTCGCGGCTTCTCCATTCACCGGAGGAGCCCATCAGGTGCTGGAATCGAGCCGCCGTCTTCGGGGAGTTCACCAGGTACTCAAGGCTCCCCCGGCCACCGTTGCGCCTTTCGTCGACGTCGATGGCTCCGGCTCCCACCATGTTGGACTGGCCCGCGAGGATGAACACCTTGACCGTGCCTTGACCCACCTCAC
>OJFX01000627.1_pt1 | contig 13013 bp, 10 predicted proteins | sample 1594171 | NCBI WGS metagenome assembly OJFX01 (sample SAMN05416840, study PRJEB24817) | seawater metagenome | isolation source: Sea water | place: Canada:Atlantic | collected 2013-07
GATCATGCCTAGTCTCGTGGGCTCGGAGATGTGTATAAGAGACAGGTACAGGACAGAATGATCCAGGCACCGCGCAGGGAGATCATCCGGCCGTCCGCCGCGCGGAAGGTGCCCGACTTCAGGACTTCGGTAACCATCTCCTGGATCGCCACATCGCTCTTGTCGACATTGTCGAGGAAGAGCACGACCTCCTGGTGACTGTCCCCCACCTCGACGAGGCGACCGGTACGGTCGGGCCCCGTCATCCCGGCAATGCCGATCAACTGATGGATGCTCGAGCGGTCACGCATCTGACCAAGGTCGATCCGCCGGAACGGCAGGGATATGGCATTCGCGAAGGCCTGCGCCAGCTGCAACGGCTGCGCGAGCGGAGAACCGGCGAAGAGCATCGCGCAGACCGGCCCTCGGGTGTCGAGATTCAGCGCGGCTGACCTGGCTTCGGTTGCGATCTCACCGATCGCGCGCACCTGACCCTCGATTTCACCAGAGATAGAGGCTTCGAGGTTACCGAAACGGCGCAGTTCCTCGGGTGTGGGCATGCGCGGCCGGCGCAGACCGAGCCTGTCGGCCGCGAGATGAACGTGCCGCTTCGTCAGCTGTACAGGCACATCCGCAGAGCGCAGTACCGTGGTCTCGATGGCCATCACACAGGCGGCGTCCAGGAGGTCGAAAGCCTTGTCCGGGAAGCGGCGTTCCGGCTGGTAGAGATCGGTGATCCGGCAGATTTCGTCCAGGACGCCCTGCGTATCCTCCACCTCATGGTGTGACAGATAGGACCAGGCGGATCCACCAAGGATCTCGAGCGTCTCTTCACGGTTGGGTTCGCTGACATGCAGGGCTTCGAACCGCCGCATGAAGGCGGCATCCTGGCGCAGCTCGCGCATCTCCGGCGGGGTCGTCGCCCCGATCACGGTGATCTCGCCACGCCCGAGGGCCGTCTTGAGCATGTTGGCGCCGTCCATCTCGCGCCCGTAGGTCGAGCCGGACCCGACGATCATGTGGAACTCGTCGATGAAGAGGATCGCGCGCTCCTCGCGCAGCCTGGCGATGAGGGCGGTCATGCGCTCCTCGAAGTCGCCCCGGTACTTCGTCCCTGCAACCATTTCCGCCAGGGAAAGCTCGTAGAGCGGCCTTTCAGCAAGCCTTCTCTCGGTCATCGACGACCGCAGGCGCATTGCCAGACCTTCGATGATCGCGGTCTTCCCGACGCCGGCATCCCCATAGAGGATGACGCTCGACTTGCGTCTGCGCCGCAGGGCCGAGAGGATCCTGTCGATCAAGGCATCACGTCCCACGACCGGATCGATCTCGCCGCGGGCGGCCCTGGCACCGATGTCAACAAGACATGCATCGACCTTCTGAGCGATATCTGCCTCGGAGCGCCCGGCACCCCTGCGCGCCGTCGAAGCGTTCGACGGCGCAGGTTTCGCAGGCTGGGGATCTGCAGGCTTTGGCTCGCGATCTTTCCCCACCATAGCGGAGGCAGGGGGATTTTCATCCGGCCAGCCATCGCTGAACAGCCCGCTGTCATCGAAAAGATCCTTCGAGACGGGCGCGCCCTGGGAGCGTGCCTTCATGTACTCGTAGTCGGTCTCGTAAAAGTTCACATCCTCCACATCGAGAAGAAGCGAGCCGGCACCGCAGTCCTGAAGGGCGCATTCGGCGATCATCGATCCCCGCACATGCGAGATGACCTTGAGGTAAAAGTCGGCGAGCTGAACCGTGGGATCCTGATGAGCCGCGCTTTCGAAGATCTCACCCATCTCACCGATCAGCACCAGCATGCGTTCGGACAGGGCGACCTGCACCTCCTCCATCATGAAGGATGCATGGTCACGGAAGGAACGCGCGAGGGAGCCGCGGCAGGCGTCCGCATCGCCACCAGCACTCTCGATGAGAGTCCGGAACCCCTCCTCCTTGAGAAGCTCATGCATAAGATGCTCGATACCAGCCATGGAGAACCGATGAGACCGGGCCAGAGAGACCGCAGCTGAAAAGCTCCCCACCTGGAGGGGAAACCGGCTGAGATCAGGAAAACGTGGATCCTGACCGTTGAACTCCGCGCTGCTCGTAATGCTCTGCATATGACCCTCTTCCGTCTTTTTTTATGTTCAAATCAAGCGTTCGCCAGCGGAAGACATGGCGAATATGCGGAATACTTACCCTAGAGAGCGAGATATATCCACAATGAAAAACAAAACGTAGAAAGTTTTTCCCTTTTCAGAACACGCGCCCTGAATGGGGTGCTGTCAGGAAGTCGGGCCGACCCGGCCGACGCCGGGCTCGCCCTCATCCGCGAGAACCTGGAGGTAATGCGGTGCCAGCGGCACGTGTTTCACCTCCACGCCGAGCGCGGCAAGAGCCTGCCGGAACAGATCCGGCGCGCCAGAGCCCATTTCTTCGGGATCCAGATCGTCGGGGTCGTAGATATGGGTTTCTCCACCGCGAAGCCGGTCGACCAGGGCATCCGCGATCGCCATTTCCGGCATCAGGACCGGCCATCCCGAGCCCCGTTCGAGGAGCCCGTCGGATTCATAGCCGATCGGGCATTGCCAGGACAGGAGCGTATCGAAAACCGCCTCAGGCCGGGGCCGTAGACGGACGCCTTCGAGATTGCCAGGTACCGGGCCGCGGGTGATCAGCTCGGGCATGCGTTGCATCTGTGTCGTCCAGCCAGCGCTGCGGATGGCCGAGGATCCACCGACCAGAAAGTCGCACCCGATCTGCGCGCGGATTTCCTGCGCTGTCAGAAGCCGCATGTCTCTTCACTCCCCCTGTCCGGTACCGGATTACTCATGGCATGAACCATGTCCCGTCCAAGTGCAAACTCTTCACGGAACCCGTCGTAGAGCGTATCGAGGCGGCCCTCTGCCTGCAGGGAGAGCATTTCGGCCTCGGTGAACCAGCGGGCCATTTCCTCTCGGAACGCCGTCGGGCTCTCGATACCGATGCGGACGAGATCACGCTCGAGGCCGTCCCGGATCTCTTCGCAGCTCCGGTCATAGATGCCCATGGTCGCGCGCAGGGCCGAACTGCGGTCCCCGTCATCACCGAGCATGTCGTTCAGAAAGCCGAGGTCATGGATATCGCGCTGCTTGAGCATCGGGCGTTGCGCAATGGCGATGATCTTGTCCGCCCAGATCGACAAGGGGGTCGCCGCCTTGATACCGTACCTGGAAGGCATGCCATCGATCAAGGGCAGCTGGTCCATGGCCTCATAGGCAGCGATGCGCTCCGACGGCGTGACATAGAACTCGACCTTGACCTTGACGGCACCGAGATGCGCCGGATGCTCCCAGCGAACCATGAATTTGTCGACGTCACCCAGCTGCGGTTCATCATTCCGCCGCTTTGCAGCGACGGTAATCGTGGACCCTGGCATCTCGAGTGAGGCGCGAAACTGCAGAGCGGCCTCGATCTGGCCACGACATCCCATGATGGAGCTGACGGCCCGTGGGGCTGCCATGAAGTCGAGATCCTCGGACCAGCGCGGCGATCCATGAAGCAGCGACAGGCTTGACCCGCCGTGGAAGACCAGGTCATCGAAGACCTCGTCGCGGCCCGCGTGCCGGCCGATCTCTTCAAGAAGCCGCAGCTGCATATTTTTGGAGATCCGGATCCTGAGGTCATGGCCCAGGGGCGCTCTTGTGGGCTTGATGAATTCGGTCACGCTGCTCTTTCCTTTTTTCGCACACCATCTCTCTGGATGGTCTGGCCGGGTGCCCTCAGAGGGACGGATCTTCATCGCACATGGCGACGTAGTTTTCGTAATTCGCAACCATCTCGGCATGGAACGGCGGCCGGTAGGTTTCATCCCATTCGGTCCGGGAGACCAGTTCGGCGAACTCGGCGATCGTGCGATCCTCCGTTGGCCCTGCCAGCGTCTCCGAGATCGAGCAGAGCTCGTGCCATGCATCGTCATCAGGGTACCAGCGCAGCGGCTCGGGGCCGGGCACGAAGCTCATCTGCAGATCGGGGAGACCGACCTGGCCGGGGATGAACCGGCCCTCCTCCGTGTCGCTGGATGCCATACCCTTCAGGATGGCAGCGCGAAGGGCATCGTTCACGCCCCCGGGGAAGACCGCACGACGGGCGACCTTGTTGTTGCCCGCGTCGCGATACTGGTAGGTGACGATGGTGTTGACGATTGGGGTCTCGTCACCAGCGCCGGTCGGCGCCAGCTTGTATGTCCTGGCGATAGACCTGGCCTGGCTCAGCTCGGGCTTCTGAAGAACCCCATCGATTTTCTCGATGTCGGCAAGGCTCAGCGGAACGATCGCAGCCTTCGGGTCGGCGGAGCCTTCCGCGGCCCGGGAGAGGGGAAAGGCCCCACGGATGTCATACCCGACCCCGGCGGTCTCATCGGCCACGAAGGCATGAAAGATGTCGCCCCGCTGGTCCCGGAGGCCGCGAAGAGGCAAGCCGGTAAGACTGGACAGCGCTGCGGCCATCGGCCAGCAGCGCCCCCGGAGATAGCGTCGTGCGATATGTGCAGGAACGCGCGCCATCACAAAGCGGTCTCCGGGATCAGATGTGTTCCATTCAGGTATTTTGCCGGGAAAGGGTGCATCAGGGTTCCATGTCCTCATCCGGGGTATCTTGAAATTTCGGGTAGACGAATTCCCTCGCCGCTCTGACAGCCTCAGGGCTGTCATCCTCGATCCAGACAATCTCACCCGGCTCGCCATCACTGACTGCAGAGAAGGCGTAGTCGGTATCTTCCTCGAAGCCCTGCGCCCGGAGCTGCAACGTCGGGAAGGCGATGGCCAAGGCCTCGATGAAGGTCGATGGTGACGCGTTGACCGTGTCGAACCGCACGCTGATGCCGCCCTCAGGGGTGATCATGAAAAGTCCATCACTGGCATGGGCGCGTGTCCCCCAGTGCTCTTCGCGCCAGGCGACAGGATCGGAGAAACCCGTTGCAGCGACGCGGGACTTCAGGATCTCGCAGTCGGCCGCGATGCCGCCATGTTGCTTCTCGGCCTCCTCGAGCGCCATGTCGGGCGGAAGGTCGCGCAAACCGTGCCGCTCGAGGATGGCGATCCGTGTGCGCGCCATTTCCGGCGGCATCAGGTCATCGAGCCTGTCCTGGTGCGCGGTCATGGCGACATAGTCGGGGGAAACCGAGGCCAGAGCCAGCGCGAGATCCGCGAGGCCCGGATGCGACAGATCGCTGTCCCCAAGGAGATCCGGTTGCGGGACGAGCGCATCAAGACAGATGGGCAGCCATGCCCCGTATCCCTCATCACCGCTTCGGATGCGGTCCAGCGCCTCAGCTGCAGGCAGTCCCGACATGACTGCCGTGATTTCGCCCAGATGATGCTCGGTAACCGGCCCATCCACGGCGGTCAGTTCAACACGATTTGTGACCAGGTTTCCCATCTAACGTTTCCCTTTTCACATCAACGGTTCGTCAGCGTGAAGCTTCTGACGAATCTGGTCCGGGAAGGCCTCGAGCAGATGCCGGGCCAGGGCGTCGATCTGATCGGAGCAGTCGATACGGTCGGCATAGCGTACCAGCGCCGCCTGAAGCTGGTCCGGATCGATCTCCCGGTGGATTTCGATATCCTGATCCAGATCAGCCATCTCGATCAGCGGCAGGCCGACAGAGGCGCCGCGCAGTGCCTGCAGAGAGGTCTGCAACGACCGCAGCACGTCCGGGTTGGCAACCTCGGCGATCTTGCCGCGCAACACCGCGGCGAGGTCGACACGATCGGATTGCGGCTGTTCCAGAGCGCTGTCGCATTCGCAGCCCTGAAGCTCCCAGGACAGGTGGACCGGAAGCTGATAACCCGTCCGGGTCCGATGATCCGTCACGGTGAGGTCTTCCTCGTTGATATCGAGAACCTCCTTGTCGAAAACCATGAGGACCCCTTCCCCGCTCGGCGTCCGCCCTGCAACCGGCGCATCCGCCTCGAAGCTGTCGTCTTCAACCGTCATGATGGCGGCTGCCGCCACACGGGCCTCGGAAGGAAGGTCGAAGAGCATGAAGCTCGGACGGCTGAGCCCTGTGAGGACACCCTCATAGTCACCGAGATTGTCGTCATGTAGCAGGATGCCGTCCTCCCCCTTTTCGAGAGAGAGGGTTGCAGAAGCCCCATCTGGCGCGAGCTGCAGCCAGAGCGGGATCATGTCGAACATGCGGGGAAAATGGGTCATGTCGGTACCTTTCCGGGTCAGTCTATGTGGGTGCGAAGAAAGTCGCGATAATATAAAAAATCTTCGAAATAACAGCCATCCCACCGACTCACCAGGCTAAGCGTCGATCTCAGCCCTTCCCCCAGAACACCGTATCATTCCAGCCATGGATAGAGAGGCGATTGCTCCCCTTGCGAAGCTGGAGACGCTTCACGGTCTTCCCGACACGCGACAGCTCCCAAGCCGCCGCAAGGATCTCCAGGGCCTCGTTTCTCTGGATTGAGCGAATGGAGGCACGGGCGCGAATGAATTTCTCACGCGCCTGGTAAGCCGGATCATCAGGCGTTTCAGCGAAACCGGTCCGGAGCACTTCCACGAACTGATCCGCACGATTGCCATAGCCAGTACAGTATCCGGCGTAGTGGAATGCTGCCACGTATGAGGGGCTGATCAATTTGATAGCCTTGGCCGCGTCGTAAGACTCCACGATACCGGGGTGTGCGGCCAGGACGTCGAAGACCTCTGATGTCGTTAGCGTTCGCTTTTCCATACCGCGGGCAAGGCCCGCCAGGACGTTGATCGTCGCTGCAATCTTCTTGCCGTTCAGGTATCCTTCAAGAGCGAGGAAATCCCCGGCCTCTTTTCTCGCACCAACATCGATTGTGGGCATGACCTCAGGCGCAAGACCTGTCACGACCAGCATCTGGTGAGTCGTGCCCGTCTGCAGCAGGGCGAGAAGGCGATGCTGTCCATCCAGCATGACCCCATTGCGGTCGAACCGGATCCCGTCGCCGTTGCACTTGAAATTCCCGGCTTCCATGTCCCGTACCAGCTTTGCCAGGTTCTCTGAACGAATGCTGCGGTTCCGTGTGTTTGCCTCAAGCATCTTTTTCGCAATTTCGGGGGTGATGACACGAAATTCTGCTGTCGGCGCAGGGTAAGGTGCGAAAGTGGTCGCTTGCGCATTCATTTTGTTCATGATCGTTCCTTTTTCACAATCAAATTTAGAATTCTTTCTAAAGACCGTACCGCAGTCATCCATCACTGTCTATTCTTTTTCGCAAATGCAAAACGCCGCCCGAATGGGGCGGCGTTTCGTATCTTACCCGGTGGGGCAGATTACATGCCCGGGCCAGCCGGTGCGTTCTCGGGTGCCTCGAAGGACGCGAACTGGACCTTCGCACCTTTCTCGATGCCCTCGACGTCAGGGAAACGCTCCTTCAGACCGGCCACCTTCTCGTCGGTGTCCAGCTCCCAGGCTGCGCCCAGCTTGGTCACAGCAACGTCTTCGCCACCGACGGACACGGTGCCGCCTTCGGCAACAGAGCCCTCGACGACCGGAACGCGGGTCTTGTCACGCTCGATCGCAGCCAGGCGGCCGGCTTCTGCCTTGGCAGCCTTTTCTTCTTCGGTCAGCTCGGCCTTCGGCTCCTTGGCGGGCTTGTTGGCCTTCAGCTCGTCTTCACGTGCCTTGCGACCTTCCTTGCCCAGAGCGATGTCTTCGCGTGCGGCTTCGCGGATCTTCGGCTCGATCTCGGCCAGTTTCGAGGTCTCAACCTCCCACTGGTCGCCCTTCCACTTGCCACCGGCTTCCTTGATGGCAGCCTGGGCGGAGCGGTAGTTGAACGGGGTGAAGATGTAGGTCTTCGACTCGTCCTTCTTGCCGGCGGTGAAGCCGATGTTGTCTTCCAGCTTTTTCTTGTCGTCAGCCATGAGATTTCCTCCGTGGATTGGGGCTGTGTATGTCTATCATAAGGTAGAGAGGGTCAGTGAAAATGAAAACAGGATTTTCGCATTTTTATGGTCCGGCAGGTACCGTTTCCGGCTCTTCATTCCTTTCAGCCTGTGGCTGCGGGTTTTTTGCCCGCTCGATCATGATCGCCGCCGCCTTGGGATTCATCGCCGCAACGAGGTCACGGGCACCCTTTTCCCGGAAAATTACCTCCGGAGAGGGAGATTTCCCGAATTGCCCACCCATAATGTAGCGCCATTCTTCCCAGGCTGCCTGGCGACGTTCCTCGGATTGCCACTCCATGCCGATGACCCCTTTCCAGGTCACCTGAAGCTCGGCACCGGGATCGGCCTGGGCCATATCGCTGGCGCGCCACTCCTGAACCTCCTGGAAATTGATCCAGAGCTCCCCGCGCTTGAGCTTGCCGAACCATTCATCGCAGGCCGCAGCGCATTCGGTCGGCGGCGTGGCATTGGATTTGGCCCGATGCTGAATGATCGAGAAAGCACGTGATGCCTGGCCAGCGGTTTCACCCCGGACGGCGCTGATCTCGATCGTCGAGTAGCTTTTCGAGCCCTCTACGTTCTGGACCGAAAAAATATGACACCCTGCCTTGCGGGCTTTGCCGAGATACATACGGCCGACGCAGTGGTTCAGGCGGCTCGACTCTGTCCGCATCTGCGCAAAAGTGTCGAGATTGCGGATGATGAGGCCATTGCTTGCCTTGTAGCTGTCCATGAGCCGGGGAAAGCTCTCCGTGCCGTATTGCGCAAATCGTCCTTCCGGAAGGATACCCTCTTCCGTCTCGTAGCCGGTCGCCTCGTTCAGGGAGGGAATACGCGACGAGTAGCGACGCGCCATTTCCAGCAGGCTCGCGGCGACAGTCTTGGATTTTCCGGTGCAGATCGAGGTCGCGACCTGCGCAGACCAGGCAAAGAACTCATTGGAGACTTCGGGGATAACCTGACCGGTTCCCTCGATCGAGCTCAGCGCGACCGGGAGCACCGTCGTGCGGGAAAAGTCCTCAATGGCCTCGATGGCATCTGTCGTGCAGAGCGCAATGGCCCGGCGGTCGAACTGATCAGGTTCGAAATCCGCTGCCTTGGCCAGCTGGGCATGAAAGACGTTCCAGTCCCCCTTGCAGGCAGCAAGCGTCTCCGAGACCGGGATGCCGAGCGCATTCTCGAGAGGAATGGCGCAGCCCGCCAGGATGTCGTGATATCGCATCCAGCTCTCATCGTCCTGAGGCACCCGGTCCGGGGGCAATTCGCTAAGATGTTTGAGGGCCAGATCGAGGCTGACCTCACCCGACACAGTGAAGCGCCGAAGCCGGTTCACGCCAAGGGCGTCCTCGCCACGCGCTTCCTCGCCGTTCTCAAAAAGCCTGCCGACAGGCAAGCCGGCGGTGAGCTTACCGATCCGCTTGAGGGCGCCCTTGCTCAGCCCGGTGCGCTCGATCAGCAGCGGCTGCAGCGATTCCCGGTTGTCCACGGCGCGTGACAGGATGGGATTGTCTGCGATCATCCCGGCGAGGACGGGGAAAGAGGTCGCGGCTTGCATCCGGTCCCGCGCCTGATCGCCTGTGGCCGATCCGTACCAATGGACAGCGCGCGAGCTCGGCCGCTGAACGCCCGACAAGGCTTCCTTGGCCCCGGCAAGATCGGCCGGAATATCATTCGGGATCCGCTTGAACACCGCCGCGAGCGTCTTGCGGACAGCGATCACCTGGAATCCCGAAATCGGTGTCCCGACCTTGTGATTGGCATTGCGGATGGGTGTCAGGACCCCGGAGGTGTTCTTCATCATCCGGTTGGAGGTGAGCCAGTCGGCCTGGTCGGCGGTGAGCGTGACGCTTTCGTCGGCCGCAAGCTCGATTGGTTCCTCCTTCTTCCTGGCACCGGGCCCGGCGAGGAAATCCTCCCAGGCGTCCAGCTGGTCGGCGGCCGTCTTCCTGCGCGCGCTACCCGCGATATTCCCACGCAGGTTTGCTGAGGCGATGAAGGTCCAGATCGCAGCGGTCCCCACCGTCTCGGGGGTGACACGCGCATCTTCGAAGATCACCGGCCGGACGATCGGCAAGGCCTTGCGGCTGGGGCCGCCGACATATCCTGAAAGGCGGCCGGTCTCGCGCTGCCAGCGCAACAGCATCCAATTGGGATCACTGTCATCACTGGCGATGAAGATATCGGTCCCGTCTTCGCGGGGCCTGAATTCGGTCTGCAGTTTCATCGCTTACCTCCACTCCATCTCGGCGTAATCAACCTCTTCCTCATCGTGATCTTCTTCGGCCATGGCTTCGGGATCCTCTTCCAGATCCGCCTCAAGATCTTCGTCAGAGAATTTCCACTTGGTAGGACCAACACCGCTTTCGAGATCGCTCGCCGCCTTGTTGATCAGGCTGCGGAACTTGCCATCTGTCAGAAGCGGAACATCGAGCGCCTCAAGGATGCGCAGGGCGCGACGCCGGTTGTCGGGATCATCGAACCGGATATGGACGATGTGGTCGCCTTTGGTCCCGGGACGACGGTATGCCTTGGCCGGTGCCTCGCTCTGATCAGGCAGCGGCTCGCCGTACATAAGCTCAAAGAGACCAGGACGGTCGGCATAGAACTCCCATGTCGACTTGCGCAGGGGCAGCATGTCGAGGCGGAAGGAATTCGCCGTGATCGTGATGATCGCCTCCGCGTCATTGCGCTCGCCCATGCCGCGGTTTCCGGTCACCCCGCCCCAGAGCTTGAGCAGCCCCTCGCGCGCGGTCATGTCGGGATCCTGCATGAAGCGGCAGATCACCTCGGCCGCCAGGGGGCCGTTGCCGATCGTGACCGGCAGCTTTTCCATATCGACCTTCTGCTTGTTCACAACGATGCCACGATGCACGTGGTTGTCGGTGTCGCGGTAAAGCGAGACCGTACCGAGGTCGTGACGGGACGCTTCGTTGATGGCCTGCAGGATATTGCCGGACAGAACCTGAACCGGCAGACGACGTGTCAGCAGGCTGTCGCGGTCGAAGTCCTCGAGGTAGCTGTCCTCGAAGGTTTCCGACAGGCCGGGGCGGAAGAAGATCCGCTCCATATCGATGCTGATGATCCGCGAGAGCGACGTGGTCTCCGGGCGCGACAGGCCGGGCGAGATCGTCTTGATCTTGTAGGCGGACGGAACCTCGTAAAAGCTGGGGTCGCTCGGCTGCACAAGGCCGACGATCGTGCGGTTGGTAAATGCATCCGCATCGAACTCTGTCGGGAAGCGGACAGAGACACCTGGCTTCATGTTCTCCAGAAGCCATGCAAGATCGGTGAACTTGGCGTGACGGATGCGGAACTTGTTGCCGACCGCGCCCGGGTTCTCCAGGGCGTCGTCCATCGACACGCCTTCCGGCAGGAAGGAGCGCATCAGGATCGGCAGGTTCTGGTGGATCTTTTCCGCCCAGGGCGCAAAACCGTCGGCCCCATAGAGGCGGCGGCAGGCTTCAACCTCGGTGACCAGCTTGTCCCCGGTCCAGGCTTCCTCGTTGAAATGGTGGATACCGGTCGAGATGTAGAGAGGCGACAGGAACGCGGAAGTATCGAGATCTCCCTCCTCGGCCTCCATGCCGGAGTAGATCGTTGTGGCGCGCACCTCGACCTGACCATCCAGCTGCTTGGGGCGCAGCGGGTTGGCATTGCGGCTTTCCAGTTCCTCGATAAGGGCATCGAACTCCATGCGGATCCGCTGGACCAGATCGTCCTGCTCACGCGCATGCAGCATGATGGAACGTGCCAATACCTTGTTCGACAGCGAGTCGATGTCGGATTTGGCCGTCCCGGAGCCTGTATCCACAGCCTCGTTGCCGCGATCCTGGTTTGCAGGATCCTCGGCGAATTCCGGGAAGCCCAGGCGGCGTGACAGTGCCGGCATGGACATCAGCACGTTGCGGGTCGCCTCATCGCCGACCTTGTTCAGCAGATCCGGCACATCGTCCAGCAACAGAGGGTGCGAACGGTTGCCATCCACGGATGCACCGAGCGAACGGAGTTTGCGGTTGCGCTGCTGCAGGATCCGCATTTCGGGCGTCAGGCCGGTCATGACCGACTTCACACGCGGGTTGTGGACCTGTCCGTAGCGGTTGCCGCGGCCCTGGCTCTGGACGTATTTGATGACGTCGACCGGTGCCTCCAGCTCGATCATCGTCCGCGGACGCTGGTCGGCGAATTTCGGCGACGCGTGATAGCTGCCACCGGTTGCGCCGGCGGCATTGTAGATCAGCACATCGAGAGCGCCGCCATTGAAGTTGTCGATCGTCTCGCGACGATTACGGCCCTGGCGGCGCTGGATGCGGTTGTCGCGGTAGCACAGGGTCCTTCCCGAGATCTCGCCGACGTTCACGCCGTTCTGTTCGAGCCTCTCGACCAGCGCATCGATCGGGGAAACCGGCAGGTTGTCCGGGATCAGATCGATCTGGGCGTCGATCATCTCGTAGGTGCGGGCGATGTCGGGGTAGACCTCGCGTGCGTCCCGTGTCTCGCCTTCGATCTTCACGCGATACATGCCCTTGTGAATGCGCTTGATCTGATCCTTGAGGGTCAGGTCGGTTGCGCCTTCCATGGCGGCATCGGAGACACGGCCATCCTCGCCACGGGACAGTTCCTGCAGCAGGCTGGTATTGGTCGAGTGGAAGGTGATCAGCGGCTTGCGGCCTTCTGCGATCTCCTGCAGCGCCTCGTCGACCACCTGGTCGATCTTGATTGCGTTCATCGTGATCCGCGCCAGGTTCGACAGAGGAGAGCCCAGGGCAATCGAGTACTGGTTCATCTCGTTGGTCATCGCCCGTGCGGCTTCACGCGACACGCCGCGCCCCAGCATCTGGTTGTATGCGGCGGCCTGACGGCGGCCGAGGTGCTCACCGATCTGGCTCGAGCATTCGATCATCAGTTCGACCACCGGGGAGAAGGTGTTCATGATCTCCTGGTAACGCAGCATCTGCTCGTCATCCGGCAGAGACACGCGGAACTCGATATTCGACAGGTCGTGGTCGCGGCGCAGCATCACGCCATCCTCGGCCAGCATCGAGGCAAATGCCTCCTGTGCGACCTCTCCCCCGGCTGCCATGTTGTCGAGCTGTCTCTTATACACATCTCCGAGCCCACGAGACTAGGCATGATCTCGT
>OJFX01000629.1_pt1 | contig 12948 bp, 7 predicted proteins | sample 1594171 | NCBI WGS metagenome assembly OJFX01 (sample SAMN05416840, study PRJEB24817) | seawater metagenome | isolation source: Sea water | place: Canada:Atlantic | collected 2013-07
TTCCATTTCCGGCCCAATCTCCCTGCCTTCCCTTGCCCCTCTCCCGGGCTGTCGCCTGAGCGCTTCCCCGGCCACATGGCCGGCTACCGTCGCGGCGAGCCCTTCCTGATGGCCTTGTCAGCGTTTCGGTTCCATCTGACCGGGTGGAAGGTGCGCCAAGATGCGGGCTGGCGCGGTAAACTGCGCGCCCCGGGGGGACCAGCGGGCGTGACCGTTCCAGAACGGGTCAACTCGGGGGTCCAAACAGCCGATGGAGACAGCGGCTCGGGCTGTCTCTAACTACCCGCCTTCGCCCTCGCTCCTGACCGCCCTGATGCGTCGCACCCTCCCCAACATCAAAGGGCCCTTTTCCTGGGCCGCCCTTCCCCATTTGGTCCTGCTCGCGCTTCTCTGCGTGAGTGGCCTCAGCGGGTGCAATTCCTCGCCGTCCAAGCGAGCCCTCCAGTACATGAACCAGGAGGGGTTCGGGCGCCGCGTCTTCGGCAATGCCGAGGAAGAGGAATACGTGTCCATCGGGGACCGGGTTTCGATTCTCGACACGGCCCACCCAGATGAGATCGACTTCCAGCTGACGGTGGCTGCGGACGGCACGATCCTGCTCAAGGAGGTCGGCCGGATCAACGTCGCCGGCTTCACCCGGTCGGACCTGAAATCGGTCCTCTCGGAGAAGTACTCCGCCTACTTCCGGGACGCGCCTGAGATCGTCGTCGACATCTCGTCCTCGGCGCGGGTCTTCTGGGTCCTCGGTGAGGTCGACAAGGAAGGGCAGTTCCCGTTCAAGGGGAACCAGAACATCATCGACGCGATCGTGGCGGCGAGCCCCAAGAAGGATACGGCCAACCTGGGCCGCATCCTGCTCATCCGCCCGGACCCGAAGGACCCCCTGCGCCTCCCGTTCAACTTCAACGATTTCACTCCTGGAGGCGACTCGTCCACGAACTACAGGCTCCAGGAGAACGACATCATCTGGGTGCCGCCGACCCTCGTCGCTGAGTTCGGCTACTTCCTGCGCAAGATGCTCTTCCCCGTGACGGCGGTCTTCCAGGCCATCGGCGGGGCGCTCTTCGCCGCGGGCAACCAAGGCGGCAACCAAGGTGGCAACCGAGCCCTGGGCATAGGGGGCTTTTTCTAAGATGGCAGTAGAGGTCGAGGCCGCAGGCCAAGTCGATGAGTTCCTCCGGGTCCTGAAACGCAGGGTCTGGTGGATCATCATCCCGTTCGTCGTGATCGGGTCCCTCGGAACGTTCTTCGCCGTGGTCGTGCCCAAGAAGTACGTCTCTCGGACGGAAATCATGGTCAGTGACCTGGGCAGCAGCACAGGCGAACTGGCTTCGAGTGTCTCCACGACCGAGGGCAAGGTCGCCACGTATCACATCCGGAGTCCGCACCGTATCGACACGGTGCTGCACCGGATGAACTGGGATGCCTTCGAGGCGCTCAACCAGCAGGAGAAGGTCGAGTTCCGAGAGAAGGTCCGGGACGACGTCTCGGTCAAGCTTGAGACGATGCCGCGCGACTCTCGCCAGCAGCTCGTCAAGATCTCCTACAAGAACAACGAGCCGGCCCTCGCGACCGAGTTCCTTTCGAAGCTCTTCCAGAGCTGGAAAGACGAAGTGCTCCAGGGCCAGCTGCGCCAGGAGCAGAACCAGTTCGCCACGACCAAACAGCTACTGGACGAGATCAACCGCGAGCTTCAGCTCGTGGAAGAGCGCAAGAAGAAGCTCCGCACGGACAACAACATTCCGCCGCCGTCGACCGCGATGGACGGCAGGAGCATCCCGACGCCCCCGCCTGTCTTCGCGGACCTCGAACGGGACGAGCGGGAGGTCAGCGACTACGAACGCGAGATCGACGAGAAGCGTTTGGAGCTTGACCGGCTTGTCCTGGAGCGCAACCTGTTGCCCGCGAAGGTGCGTCCGGAAGGCACGGAAGTGCTGGATCCCGTTTCGAAGGAGATCGCGACCCTGCGCGACGCGATGGCGACCATTGAGGCCTACCGCGACGAGCAGGGATGGACTTCCGAACACTCTGACTACCAGAGGACCCAATCGGAGCTCGAAGCCAAGCGGGCTCGGATCCGCCGCCTCGAATCCAAGCGTCGCACGGCGGGCACGGAGCCGGATGCCTTCATCGACAACCCGGATCGGGTCAAGCTGACGAAGGACATCGAGCGACTCGAGATCGACATCGAGGTGAAGGAGCGACGCATCTCCGCCCTCAACGCGCGCATTGACACGCTCCTGGCAGAGTCCTTCCGGGTCAACGAGGCTTATGCGGAGTACGAACGCAGGGATTCCGAGGCCCAAAACCTCCGGGCCCAGCGCAACATCCTTGCGATCAAGAAGAACAAGCACGAGATGCGGCGGAACGAGCTGCAGAGCGAGGAGGGCAACCCCTTCGAAGTGCAGCTGGAGCCGACGATTCCCACCAAACCGACGTCCCCGAACCCGTGGATGATCTCGATTGGTTCCATCGTCTTCGGCCTGGGCCTCGGCCTCGGCTTGGCGATCCTCAAGGAGTACAGCAAGAGCTGCTTCCGCTCCGCACGGGAACTCAGCCGGGTCATGACCCACCCCGTTCTGGGCACGGTCAACCACATCTTCACCCGGCGCGAACGTGCCCGCGCCCTGCTGGTGCGCGGCGCCCTCGGCGGTGGGTCGCTCGTGTTCTTGTTGAGCGTCGGTTACGTCACCTGGGCCTGGGCCCGTCACCGTGACGGCCTGACCGATTCCCTTCTCAAAGCCATCGAGAGCTTCCGCGAGCTCTTGATGTGATCTCCGGTACCTGAGAGATGCGCGACCTCATTGTCGCCCTATTCATCCTTGCCTCGCTGCCGGTCTCCTTCAAGAGACCTGTGGCGGGCATGATGATGTTCTCTCTCCTCGCGTACATGCGCGTGCAGGACCTGACGTGGGGTTTCGCACGGGACATGCGTTGGTCGTTCTACGTGGCTCTGGTCATGTTCGCCGGCTGGATCTTCCAGCGGGAGAAGCACGCACCGACCTGGAACTTCCGGAGTTGCCTGCTGGTGTTCATGCCGGCCTGGATGTTCGTGGGCCTGATCGAGTCCCGGGGCATCCTCTACACGATCCAATCGGCGAACTTCATCGAGTACGTGAAGGTCGTCGGCATCGCCATTTTCACCATGATGGTGGTGCGGCGCCGCGAGCACCTGCGGGCGATCATGTGGATCATCGGCGGGTCCTTCGCCTTCTTCGGGCTGAAGAACGGCGCCGCGGCGGTCCTGTCGGGGGGGAGCCTGTACATCATCCGTGGCCCCGGCGGGATGCTCGAAGACAACAACGACTTCGCCCTGGCCCTTGCGATGTCCGTGCCCCTCATCGTCGGCCTCGCCACGTCGGAGACGAACCAGTACTACACGAAGTGGCTGAAGATCTGCACGCCCTTCACGTTCCTCAGCATCTTCGCTACCCGCTCGCGGGGCGGCTTCCTTTCGGCGGTCGTGGCGACGTTTGTGATCGTGTGGCGTTCCCGCAATCGCCTCGCGGGCATCGCGCTCATGTGCCTCGCGGGGACCATTGGGGTGATCGCATTCGCAAACTCCGAGATGTTCGAGCGTTTGAAGACGCTTCAGAACGTCTCCGAGGACGGTTCCGCGACGGGACGCCTCGAAGCCTGGAAGGTCGCGGGGAAGATGATCGAAGACCAGCCGGTCTTCGGCGTGGGCTTCAACCAGTTCCAGCACGCCTATCTCGATTACGGGGCGCGGGTCCATGACCGCCAAGACGGCTCCCGAGTGGCCCACAACGCCTACCTACAGATCTGGTCCGAGGGTGGCACGCCGGTGTTTCTCGCGTACTTCACTCTCCTGGTGGCCTCGATCCTCGCGGTGCAGAAGCTGCGCCGCGAAGCCAATCGGATCTATGAACGAAGTTGGATCCAGTCCTACTGCACGGCGTTTGAGGGCGCGATCGTCGCGTTCATGGTGGGGAGTACGTTCCTCAACCGTGCTCACTTCGACCTGATCTATCACTACTTTGCGCTCATCATCGTCTTCGAGAACATCGCGCGCGCAGAGATGAAGAACCCCCTCGGCGTGACCGGCGCGGTCCGGCGCGGCGTGGGTGGTCAGCTCACGCGTACGGAGCGGCTTGGCTTCCGCTCAAGGTCCCACTCGCGCCCTGGATTCCGGACCACCGATCTCTCGCCTCGCACCTTCCGCGGCGGCGGCGGCCCTTCCCTTGCCGATCGCCACCCGAGCTAGGTCACCGGTGAAGAACTCAATACTCCGGAAGCCAGCCTCACCAGCGCCCCGCGGCGATGCCCCGCGCCTCCCACTCGCTCGCTTTTCGCACGGATCTTCGTCCGCCGTTACCCCCGGCGAGGCGCCCGATGAGCGGCGGCCCAAATCCTCGATGTCTGGCACCGGCCCCCTGGGCGCAATCGCCGTTCCCTTTCGAATCCCAACATGTGCGGACTGACTGGTTTCGTGGCGCGGAGCGGTTCCGCCGAAGGTCAACTCGATCGTTTGCGGTCGATGACCGACTCCATCGAGCATCGTGGCCCCGACGACGAGGGGCACCTGATCAAGGGGCCCTTCGCCCTGGGGTTTAGGCGACTTTCGATCATCGACCTTGCCGGAGGACACCAGCCCATCGAGGACACTTCGGGCGAGGTGGCCGTCATGGGCAACGGCGAGATCTACAACTTCAGAGAGCTCCGCGCGGATCTCGAATCACGGGGCGCTCAGTTCTCGACGGGCTCCGACATCGAGAACATCCTGCACCTGTACCGCGAAGCGGTGCGCCCCGGGGCGGGCATCGAGGATGTCGCGAAGGTTCCCCAGGAACTGATCGGGATGTTCGCCTTTGCGATCGCCGATGGCCGCGACCCGAACAACCCGCGGCTTGTGCTCGGCCGCGACCGCCTGGGCATCAAGCCGCTCTATTGGGCGGAGACCGCGGAGGGGCTCTTCTTTGGCAGCGAGGTGAAGACGATCCTCGCCTCCGGAGCTACCGACCGTGAGATGCGCCGGGAAGCCTTGCTCGACTACCTCGTGCAGGGGTATTGCGGCGGGCCTGAGAGCGCCTGGGTAGGGATCCACCGCCTCGAACCAGGGCACATCCTCACGTGGAGCGCGAAGGACGGGGTTCGCATGCATCGCTATTGGGATCTCCCCAAGGATGAGCTGCGCGCCGCGCCCGAAGAGGGGGAGATCACCGAATGGGTGGACCGGGTGGTGAAAGATCGCCTCGTGGCGGAGGTGCCCTTGGGTGCGTTCCTCTCGGGCGGAATCGACTCCACCGCGGTGGCCCATTCCATGGCCAGCTCCCTTGGGGAGCCGCCGGTCCTTTGCACGGTGGGATTCCAAGAGAAGTCCCACGACGAACTCGGCATCGCGGAAGTAACGGCCAAGAACCTCGGTGCGGTCCACCACACGAAGATCCTGGAGCCCGATCCGAGGGCCGCGATCGATGAGCTGCCGTGGTTCTATGACGAACCCCTGGCCGACCCTTCGACGCTGCCCACGTGGCTGGTCTCGAAGGTGGCGCGCGAACAAGTCACCGTGGCCCTCTCGGGGGATGGCGGCGACGAAACCTTCGCGGGCTATCGCCGCTACGTGCACGACGTCGCGGAGAATCGCGTGCGCTCCCTGGTGGGAGCGCCCGGGCGCGGCCTGAGCCGCGCAGTGGGGAGTGTCTATCCGAAGCTCGACTGGGCCCCGCGCGTCTTCCGCGCGAAGACGTTCCTTTCCAACGTGGGGGCCGACCCGGCGCGGGCGTACTGGCACAGCGTGGCTCACATGACCCGTGACGCCGCGGCGGGCCTTCTCTCCGGAGATCTCGCCCGCGAGATCGAGGACCATGATCCCTTTGATCACTTCCGGTCCCACTACGACCGTCCGGACATCGACTGCCCGCTCTATCGCGCCCAGTACGCGGACTTCCACACGTGGCTGCCGGACCGGATCTTGTCCAAGGTGGATCGCGCCTCCATGGCGGTGTCCCTGGAGGTGCGCGTTCCGCTGCTCGACCATCGATTCGTGGAGCGCTTCGCTCACATTCCGGCCAACCAGAAGATCCAGGGCGGTCGCGGCAAGCACGCCCTACGCGAGGCCCTTCGCCCGCGCCTGTCCGCGGAGGTCCTCGACGGCAAGAAGCGCGGCTTCGACACCCCCCTCGAGGCCTGGACCCGCGGGCCGCTCAAGGAAGCCACGCGCGACGCGGTGGAGAACCTCCCCGAGGAGTGGTTCGATCGGGCCAAGCTGCGCCGGATGTTCGATGCCCATCAGTCCGGCCGCGTGAACCACGATCGTCTGCTCTGGAGCCTGCTCGTCCTGGAACATTGGCGCCGCCGGCATGGCGTCGCGCGTATCTCTGCCTGAGGCTCGGATGCGTATCGACGTTCTGACGAGCCTCTACCCGTCGCCGAAAGCGCCCTTCGAGGGCATCTTCGCCGCGCGCAAGTGGGAGGGCATGGTGGCCCGCGGTCACGGGGTGCGGCTCATCGTGCCTCTGCCCTGGGCCCCGGGTTTCCTTGCGCCTTTCATGTCGTCCGAGCGTGCGCGGATCGCGGCGGCGCCGGCCCATGAAACACGCGACGGGATCGAGATCCTCCGGCCGCGCTACCTGCACATTCCGAAAGGCGGGTCGAAGAACGCCGATCGATTTGCGAAGGCCGGGCTCCGAGAAGTCCTGACCAAGCGCAGGGAGGGGCCTGGCCGCCTGGCCGACGCCTGCGTGCTTGACTACGCATGGCCCGCGGCGGCGGCGGCGCCCGAGCTCGCCCTGGCCCGCGTTCCATGCGTCATCAATGGGCGCGGTAGCGACGTGCTGCAGGTGCGTGATGTCCCTGGGCTTCGTGAGTCGTTGGCGCGTGGGCTGGGCTCGGCCTCAGCGCTCACCGCGGTCAGCCAAGACCTGCTCGATGCCATGGTGGAGCTCCGCGGAGAGGGCGCGGCCGCACCCGCCGTTCTGACCCCCAACGGTGTCGATTCCGCGCACTTCTGCCCTGGCGACCGTTCGGCTGCGCGCGGGACGGTGGGGGAGTCTGCGGAGGGTGAAGTGGTGCTCGTGGTGGGGCACCTCATCGAGCGCAAGGACCCGCTCCTCGCTTTGCGTGCCTTCCTTAGCCTCGAGCGCCCGAGCGCGCGGCTCCTGTTCGTGGGCCGCGGCCCGCTGGAGGAGCCCCTTCGTCAGGCGATCGAAGAGAGCGGCGCCGGTGAGCGGGTGCACCTGCTCGGAGAGCGTCCGCCCGAGGAGCTCGTGCACTGGTACCGCGCCGCCAACGTGATGCTCTTGACCTCATCCAGGGAAGGCCGCCCGAACGTGGTGCTGGAAGCCCTATCCACCGGTTGCCCCGTGCTTGCCACCGACGCCGGCGGCACGTCCGAAGTGGTTCCGGACCACAGCCGGATGCTAGCCCGGACCCGTGAGCCGTCGGATATCGGAGCGATGCTGGCATCGCTCTTGGATCAGCCGCCCCCGGCGGACACACTGCGCTCGTCCGTGGAACCGCTCTCGTGGGCCAATAGCCTGGACGCCCTCGAGTCGCTGCTCACCGATCTTGTCCCCGGCGCCTGAACCCGGGACCACCCCATGAACATCCTCTACCACCATCGCACCCAGGCCGAAGACGGCCAGGCCGTGCATATTCGATCCCTCGTTCGGGCCTTCGAGTCCCTTGGGCACGGAGTGGTGGAGGTCGCCCTCGTCGAGAAGACGGGCGAGTCGGACCCGGCCAAGGACGCTCCGGGTGGCGCTGGAAAACCCGGCGCCCCCGCGGCGAAGGAGGAGCCAAAGTCCTTCCCCTGGTCCCTCGTGAGCCGCGTGCCGCGCTTTGTGCGCGAGATTGCCGAGTACGGCTATACGGTGCCAGCCCTCCGGCGCCTGCGCGCGGCGGTGGCGAAGTCGCGACCGGACTTCATCTACGAGCGCTACGCCTTCGGCAACGCCGCGGGCGTCAAGGCGGGGAAGGAGCTTGGGATTCCAATCATCCTCGAGGTCAATTCGCCGATGGTGCTCGAGCTATCCAAGACCCGTGGACTGTCATTCCCGCGCCATGCCCGCCGGGTCGAGACGTCGATCTTCCAGCGGGCCGATCGCATCGCCGTGGTCACCGATGTGCTCGGGGACATGATCGCGGAGATGGGTGTGGACCGGTCCAAGATCTTCGTCACGCCCAACGGCGTGCACCTCGATCACTTTGCCTCGCTGGACCGCGACGCCGCGCGCAAGGACCTCGGTATCGAACACGTCGAGGGAACCGTGCTCGGCTTCACGGGTTACTACCGCGATTGGCATCGTCTGGATCTTGTGATCGACGGTCTCGCGACCAACGAGGCCCTCAAAGCCGCGCACCTGGTGTTGGTGGGGATGGGGCCCGTGGAGGACGAACTCCGCGCCAGGGCCAAAGCCCAGGGCGTGGAATCCCGCGTCCACTTCGCAGGCACGCGTCCACACCACAGGATCCCCGACGTTCTCAGCGCCTTTGACGTGGGGCTCGTGCCCGCGATCAACCCTTACGCCTCGCCCCTCAAGCTGCACGAGTACATGGCCGCCGGCGTGGTGCCCGTGGCCCCCGACCAGCCCAACCTGCGCGAGGTGCTGACCGACGGCGTCGACAGCTTGCTGTTCCCCCCTGGGGATGGCGCGGCCCTCAACGAAGCGTTGGGACGACTGGCCTTGGACGCCGGCCTCGCCTCTCGCCTTGGGGCCGCATCCAAGCGCGCGATCGTCGAACGTGACCTAACTTGGGAAGGCAACGCAAAACGGGTCGTGCAAGAGGTCGAATCCCTCCGATCTTCAAAGGAGAGTTGACCCGATGACGAACGACGCCCGCCGCCACGCCCTGTCTTTCGACGTAGAAGAGTTCTTCCACGTCGCCAACCTCAAGCACGCCTTCCCGAAGGAGCGCTGGGACGAGGTCCCCTCACGCCTGGACGTGGGCATGGACGCGCTCCTGTCGCTGCTCGATCGCCGCGGCGCCCGGGCGACGATGTTCTTCCTCGGCTGGGTAGCGGCCCGCCGGCCCGATCTGGTGAAGCGCTGTCACGACGCGGGGCACGAGGTTGCAAGCCACGGCTGGGAGCACGAGTTCCTCTGGGATCTCGACGGCCCCGAGGGCTTCGACGAGCACCTGCGCCTCACCGAAGAAGCGATCGCCGCGGCGGACGTGCCGCGCCCCGTCGGTTTCCGGGCGTCGACGTTCACATTGACGAAGCGCACTTGGTGGGCCTTTGACGTCCTCGTGAAGCGCGGGTACCTGTACGACTCGAGCGTGCACCCCGTGCGCCATCCCACCTACGGCGTGCCCGATTTCGACCCGAGCATTTCAACGGTGGAGACCGAGCACGGGTCCATCGTGGAGTTCCCGGTGACGACCTTTCCCATGGGCTCCAAGAACATGCCGGTGGGGGGGGGCGGCTACTTCCGGCTTCTCCCGGGCCCGATCCACCGGGCGGCGTTGAGCCGAGTGACGAAAATGGGGCGTCCCGTGGCGATCTACCTCCATCCCTGGGAGTTTGATCCGGAGCAACCCCGCATCGATGCTCCGGCGTTCAAGAAGTTCCGTCACTACGTGGGGCTCTCCAAGAGCCTCGATCGCCTGGACGCCATGATCCAGAAGTGGCCCTTCGGGACGATGCGCGAAGTGCTCGAGGGGGCCGGGAAACTGGCTGCCCGCTAAGGCGCGGTTCCGGCCTAGCAGGGAAGTGATGGGCCCAGGGCCCTCGCTTACATTCGAGCCCGGCGGCGGCGAATCCGAGGATTCGCCGCCGCCGGGCTCGTTCATGTCCCCCAAGGGGCGGGGCCTACTTGATCGCTGCGTGGATGCCCACAAGGGCGTCCAGGAACTGCCCTTCGTAGAGCGAATCCTTGACGTAGGGAGTCATCTCTTCGACGAGGCGGTCCATCGCCGGGCGATCCTCATCTTCGCCGCGCCGGATGAGGGCGTCGGCATAGAGCAGGCCGATGCTGAGCGGGTCGACCTCATCGCGGCTCCTGGTCCTTTGATTCCAAAGGCTCGCGAGTCGTTCGACCAGTTGCAGCTTCTCGAAGTCTGGATTCGCGACACGAATGTCCGCGAGGGATTGCAGGTACACCGAACGCGCGGAACCGCCGCCCTGGAGCCTGCCGGCTTGTCTGAGCAGGGGATCCACTTCGCTCGGCGGAGCGCCTTCGGCGATCAAGATCTTCGCGAGGGCGTAGCCTGTTTCGGCGCGGGGATCGATGGCCAAGAGCGTCTGGTAGTCTCGCTTCGCAGCCGCGAGGTCGCCGGAGGCCTCCGCAACGAATCCAGCAAGCTGGAGGAGTTCGACGTTGCCGGGCTGCTGGCGCAGTTCGCCCTCGACGAGGTCAGCGGCGACTTCCGCTGCGATGGGGGCCAGGAACTCGACCCACTTCTTGGTGGCACCCGGTCGGAGTTCGTTCAGCGACTTGCCGCCAGACTCGCGGCGCATTCCGTTGAGGAGCCCGCGGGCACGGGCGCCGCGTTCGCCCTCGGCGACGTCCTGGAGCTTGAGGCGCGCCAGGGCCACCAGAGGGTCCAGGGGATAGCGACCGGCAAGGTCGCGGAGCATGCGCCTCGCGTCCTCCCGTGTGAGGCTCGCGCGCTGCGGCTTGGAGCCCTCAGGGGGATTGAGTGAACTTTCGATGGCCCCGAGGAGCGAATCGAGGGCCGCGTTCTTATAGATCCCGAGGTCTTCCATCGCCGCCGCGTGCAGATGCTGAGCTGCGATCGAGGGCTCGCCTGCGCGTATGGCAAAGATGCTCAGCATGATCCTGCCCTGGGTGGCTTTTGGCCCTCCACTGCGGATCACGAGCATCATCTTGTCAACGGCCTCCCTGTACTTGCCGCCCCGGGCTAGCTTGCCCGCTTGGGCGATACTGAGCTCGATGGGATCGTTCAGGAGACGGGGCCCGAGACTATCGAGGCGCAGGCTGCGGGCGCCGACGACGCGGGGGTGCAGGGGCTCTGAGGGATAAGCCTCCTCCGCGAGGCGCACCGCCAGATCGTGGGCCGGGCCGAACTTCGGATGGGCCGTTAGCAAGGCTTCCACCGATGCTTGGCGCTCGGCGGGGGCACCTTCTGTCAGGGCCAAGCGTTGGGTGAGATGGGCGCCCCAAATCGTGCTCCCCGATTCACTGATCAGCGCCTTCAGCCGCGGCTTGGACCAGGGAAGCCAAGCCGTCGAGCGGGACACCAGGAATACGGCCAGGGCGTCCCGGGGATCTTTCGACGCTCGCTCGTCGGCACCCCTCAGGAGTTTGTAAGCGTCCGAGGATGCCTCGGGGCCAAACCACTCTGGCAGCTCCATGTCGGCGTCGAGAAGTGCGGCCGAAGCGGCGCTCAAGAATGCCCAGTTCGGGTCCCGCGGGCTTCGCTGCATGCCCGCTTGGGCCGCGCGGCGGCCGGACTCGATCCGCTCCCCAAGGAGCAAGAGAGTCGCCTTGGTGTATTCGTCCTGCGCCAAGCCGGATTTTTCCAGGCGTTCCACGAGTGGGCGCAGCTGCGTCCAATCCCGTTCCGTGACGGCGAGGAGGAGCGCAGCGATCTCCGGGGAGCCGTCTTGGACATAAGGTTCCGCCCTCAGGATCGACTCCATGGCCGAGGCGGCGCCCTTGGTGGGGGCGAGCATCAGGTCCACAAGGATGCGCCGGCGGTAGAAGTTCGGCGTCCGAGTGGCAGCTGCCTTGTCCATGGCATTCACCACGGCGAGAGCGAGGTCCATTCTGCCGGCGACGGTGAGTCGATCGACGGCCTCGAGCATCGCCGCGGAGGCTGGCGCCAGGTGCTGTTGCATCTGCCGGACCAACTGGCTCAGCTCTTGGTCCTTCTTCGCACCGATGAGCGCCCTCAACCGCAGAAGGAAGGTTCTCGCCTGATGTTGCTTGGGGCCCTCGAGGAGCTCCAGCTCGGCGAGGGCTTCGTTCCATTTGCTGGACTCCACGAGCAGGCGGCTGCGGAGCAAGCGCAGCTCACCGGGGGAGCCTGTCTGATCCAGGCCCGCGAGGGCGCTCGTTGCGCTCTCTGAGTCTCCGTTCTCGAGGTACCAACGGGCGACAGCGGCCTTCCCGAAACGTACCGGTTCGGCTCGGATGGCGCGCACGAGCCATGTCCCCTCGAGGCGTCCCTTGGGGAGCCGCGCGAGGAACGACTCCACGCGCTCGTCCACGCCCGCGGATTCGATGCGTTCCACGAGCTCTGCTTCCACGTCGTACTTGGCGGGATCGTTGAGGGCCGCATCGATGATGACGTCGAGGGGCGGGACCAGCAGGGGGTAGTCTTCCCGTGCCTTCTCCGCCACGCGGATCGCCTCGTAGTAGCGACCGTTATCCAGGTGGCTTTGGGCGAGCTTGGTGAGGACCGAGGGCCCGACGCTGCGTACGGGCGTGATGCGATCGCTCTTCGCGACCGCGTCGATCACTGCGGCGAGAGACGTGCCCGTCTTTTCGAGGGACTTTTCGCCCGCCTCGTACCAAAGTGGAGCGATCGAAGAGGTCAAGGAAGGGTCCAGGTTGAGCGCTTCCGTGAGCGCCAGCTCAACCTCCTTCCAGGGAACCACTTTCTTCGCTTGGCGAAGCGTCTCGGCGTAGCGAATCCACGCATCCGCCGAGTGGCGAGGTAGCTGCGTCAGTGCCGTGCGAAGCGCGCCGCGCTCCTTGGGGATGTTGCCAAGCTTGCGATAGCCGTCGGCAACGTAGAACCACGCGATATCCTTCGAGCCGATGAACGGCTCGGGGAGGTTCTCATCCTCCGCGAAGCCGATCAGTGGACCGAGGTTGCTGGTGAGCATTTCGATGCGCTTCTCCTCGTCCTTCGTAACGTCGGCCAGGTAGCCGATGTCCCGGATGGCGCGGAAGAACCCGGCCCAGCCATTGCCGGTCTCACCGCCGAGGGTCCTGAGTCCTGCGGCTACGGTGCCAAGGGCCCGGAAGTCATTGGCCTTGAAGAAGACTTCGCCAGCGGATCGGTAGAACTCCAGGC
>OJFX01000636.1_pt1 | contig 12895 bp, 6 predicted proteins | sample 1594171 | NCBI WGS metagenome assembly OJFX01 (sample SAMN05416840, study PRJEB24817) | seawater metagenome | isolation source: Sea water | place: Canada:Atlantic | collected 2013-07
TAGTCTCGTGGGCTCGGAGATGTGTATAAGAGACAGGCCATGGCACGGCCCAAGCAGCGCCAAACCATAAAACAGCAGCCATGACGGCACTGGCGCCAAGAATTCCAGCGATCCGCATCACTAAACGACGATCAGCTTGATAATGACCCCGACGCGACAAGAAAAAAACCAGCAATACGACATTTAGCCACGCAGATATACTGGATGCGAGCGCAATGCCCACATGTCCAAAATAGTTTATCAGCCATAGATTCAAAGCAACATTGACGACGATAGAAACTGCAGCAATGCGCACTGGTGTCGCTGTATCTTCGCGCGCGAAAAACCCTGGCGTAAATACACGTATTCCAACGTAAGCTGGCAGACCAATGGCATAAGCCATAAGCGCCATAGCCGTCGCCTCACTCGCATCAGCCCCAAATGCACCTCGCTCAAATAACACACTGATAATCGGTTCTGGAATGACCACCAAAGCGATTGCGGCTGGGACAGTCAATAATAATGCAAGCTCAGTCCCGCGGTTTTGTGCCGCGTTCGCCTTGTCAACATCACCCGCTTCCAATTGCCTTGAAATCATTGGTAGGAGTGCCGTACCAACTGCAATTCCCACGACACCCAACGGCAATTGAGTCACCCGGTCCGCATAGTACAGATATGAAACTGCGCCATCAGAAATTGTTGTCGCCAAGATAGTGCCGATCAACAGATTGATTTGATACAAGCTTGCGCCAAACATCACGGGAAGGATACGGCTGCCAAGGGTACGTACTTTTTCGCTGAGCTTTGGCGCACTGATTTTAACGGTGAAACCAATTTTGCGACAATGCCAAAATAGCCAAATAAGCTGAACGACACCACCTGCAAAAACACCCCAAACAAGTGTACGCCCAGATTCTTCATCGGACCCACCAAATCCCAATAGGGCCGCAATGAGCGTGATGTTTAGCAGAACAGGCGCTGCGGCGGCCCCAGCAAATTTTCCGTACGCATTCAGCACCCCAGATAGCAGCGCGACGAGCGATATGAAAAAGAGATATGGGAATGCGATCCTTGAGAACTCTGTCGCCATTTCCATTTTACCTGGAACATTATCAAATCCCGGGGCGAGATATGGCATCAACCAGGGCATGGAAATTTCAGCAAAAACGACAAATGCGAATAGTATTAATGCAAGGACACTAAACGCTTCGCTAGCGAATTTTCTAGCCGCTTCATCCCCTTCACCTTCAAGGCTTCTTGAGAACATCGGTACAAATGCAGCGGCGAAGGCACCTTCTGCAAATAACCGCCTGAATAAATTTGGAAACCGGAACGCCACGACAAAAGCATCAGCAACAGCGCCTGCACCCAAAAATTGTGCAACCAAGATATCGCGAACGAAACCGAAGACACGGCTTAACATCGTCATCGAGCCAATAGCAGATATTGCGCGAACGAGATTCATGTTTCGGGTCTATAATAGAATTGAGGCAAGCCCATGGCGGCCAACAATCGAGTAGGCATCCTCACTCAGCAGCCTCTGGTTTGTTCTTTGATTGGACCGTATCAATGGCAGCAAGAAGCTTCCCTCTCACAGTCTTGATTTTGGTGGGTTGTTCCATTTTCAAACCAAAGATGTCTTTCACATAAAACACATCAACGACTCGCTCGCCGTATGTTGAAATATGTGCTGATGAAATCTGTAGTCCTGCATGCGTAATCACATCTGTGATATCATGCAAAAACCCGAGGCGGTCGCGCCCGTTAACTTCAATAACCGTATGGGTGCGACTTGCATTATTATCAATGAGGACCCGAGGTGGAACTTTGAATACACTCGTTCTCGATGGCATCGCATTTGCGCGCGCTTCTCTTAATTCACATGCAGGGGACGCAACGCCTGATAATGCACGTTCAATCCGCGCCGTAATGCGTTCCATTCTAGCCGAACCGGATATTGCCTCCGATTGCGCGTCCTGAACCCAGAATGTATCTAGAGCCATGCCATTGTTTAGTGTTATAACTTTTGCGTCCACAATACTTACGCCGCCTAGGGATAAAGCCCCGGCTACTTTTGAAAACAGTCCCGGATGGTCTGCTGTATATACTAAAACTTCGGTGGCTGCCTGCGCTTCATCTGAGTGCAGTTCGATGTGGAGTTTCTTGTCTTCCGAAGCGGACATGCGCGTTATCTCTGCATGCCTTACCAGTGTTTCGGTATCAAATGATAACCAATACGTCTCTCTTGCGAGATCAAAATGATACTCAATGTCTTCGTCAGACCATCTTGGCGCTTGAGCTTCAAGCGCGTCGCGTAATTTATGTTTGGCATTTTCGGATCGTTTCGCCAGCCGGTCTTTTGGTGTTTCTCCGGACATGGCTTCACGTGTTTGCCAGTAGAGCTCACGTAGAAGGCCGGCTTTCCAGGCATTCCAGACATTTGGCCCAACGGCCCGAATATCGGCAACTGTCAGAATGAGCAGTAAACGCAGGCGTTCTGGTGACTGAACAATCTCACGAAAATCCGCAACTGTTTTTGGGTCATCTATATCGCGCTTAAATGCCGTATTGCTCATCAAAAGATGTTTTTCGACGAGCCATGCAACAGTCTCTGTTTCCCATTCGCTCATGCCCATCCTTGGCCCGAGCTTTAGTGCTATTTCTGCGCCAAGCTCTGAATGATCTCCACCTCGACCTTTTGCAATGTCATGAAGTAGCACAGCTAGATACAGCGCCCGTTTCGACTGAACTTCGCTAATCACAGAACAAGCGACAGGATGGTCATCAATCAAACGGCCTGTATCGATGCCATGCAAAACGCCAATTGCGCGGATCGTATGCTCGTCCACGGTATACACATGATACATGTCGTACTGCATTTGGGCGACAACCCGCCCAAAGTCAGGGACAAATTTACCAAACACCCCAGACTCATTCATCCGCACTAACGTTTTATCGGGATCGGGCCCCGTTAATATATTCACAAAAGTCTGGTTCGCGGTCACATCGTTCTGCAGCTTTCGCGTGATACGTCGAAGATTTTTTGTAACCAATCTCAGGGCATTCGGATGAATATCGAGATCATGTTTTTGCGCCTGCCAAAACAAATCCAGAAGCTTGGGCGGATCTGTCGCAAACAAGTCATCACTCTCGACTGAAATCCGATCTCCATCGACTTTAAAGCCATCAATTTTCGGCCCACCAAGCCCAAAGGTCGGCAATCGAAACCTTTTGCTCTTTGTTTTATGTTGCTCTTCGAGCGCTGCGCAGATGATCCGCGTTAGATCACCGACATCCTTTGCAATTAAGAAGTAATGCTTCATGAAACGTTCAACACCGCTCAAACCTGCGTGGTCGGTATATGCCATGCGCTCGCCCATTTCGGTTTGCACATTAAAAGTCAAACGCTCCTCGGGGCGATCCGCCAGATAATGTAAATGACATCTCACCGTCCAAAGAAATTCTTGGGCCTTATCAAAGCGCCGCGCATCGTCTGCCGTGAGGACGCCCTTTAGTTTGAGATCATCAATGCTCCGGGCGTCATAAAGATACTTAGCGATCCACATCAACGTCTGCAGATCACGAAGCCCTCCTTTGCCTTCCTTGATGTTTGGCTCAAGTACATAGCGCGTATCACCCATACGCGCGTGTCGACCATCTCGCTCGTCTAATTTTTGTTCAACAAATGCGTTGCCGGTACCATCGATAACGGATGTTTTAAATTGACGCTCAAAGTCTTCAAATTGCTTAGCATCGCCTGCGATCAATCGTGATTCTAATAGGCTGGTTCGGATCGTAAGGTCTTCTTTTGCCAAGCGTATCGCTTCATCGCCCGAACGCGTTGCATGCCCGACCTTTAAGCCCAGGTCCCATAGGGTATAGAGAACATATTCGACAACTTGTTCCGCACGGGGCGTAAGCTTATAGGGAAGCAAGAACATCAAATCGATGTCTGAGTGAGGCGCAAGTTCGCCCCGTCCATATCCACCTGTTGCCAACACCGACATCGCATCACCGGCCGTCTCGACGCCGATTGGAAAGGCGTGCTCAGCTGCCACTTCAAAAACCACCCGAATTAATTGATCAAGAAGGTATGAGCCCGCAACAACCGTTTTACCGCCAGATTGCTCGCCAGCTTCAAATCTACGACGGACTTCCAAGCGTCCTGTCTCAAGAGCGGATTTGTAGATCTGAAAAATATCTCGCTGAGTATCCGTATTGTAGCCTGACCAGCCAAATATTTCATCAAGCTGACCTAAAAGTGCTTTTCTATCGATAATCTCACGGGGTTTTAAAATGCGTGCCATAGATGGGTTTATATCTCAACTGACCGTTTGTAGGGGAAAAAATTCGTTCATTTTTTAATGATCACATTCAAGGTGACTTAAAATCGGAATCAGAGACAGATTTGTGCAACAAGTACACAAATAAGATTTATGCGTTATTCTTGTTAATTTTCTTCTACGCTTAATGATTTAAGCTTATACAGCGTTTCAAGTGCCTCAAGTGGCGTCAAGGTATCTGGATTAATTTTATTAACTGCATCTTCAATCAAACTTTCTTTTATAACAGCTTTTGATTGCGCTTGAAGGGCAGAGAACAATGGCAAGTCTGCGCCTAAGTCTTGGGTTGGCTTCTTATCCGTCGATTCCAACCGCTTTAAGATCTCTTCGGCGCGCTTAACAAGATTAGGTGGCAGTCCAGCGAGTTGGCCAACATGTATTCCATATGATCGATCTGCTGTGCCTTGGCCAACTTCGTGTAAGAAAACGACATCATTTTTCCATTCTTTCACGCGCATTGTATAGCACTTAAGACTGGATAATCTCTCAGCCAACGTGGTGAGCTCGTGGTAGTGCGTCGCAAACAAACCCCGACAGCAATTGATTTCGTATAAATGCTCAACAACGGCCCAAGCGATTGATAAACCGTCATAGGTTGATGTTCCGCGACCAATCTCATCCAGAATAACCAAAGCCCTTGGGCCCGCCTGATGAAGGATCGCCGCGGTCTCTACCATTTCGACCATAAATGTAGAACGACCCCGAGCAAGATCATCTGCCGCACCAACGCGTGAGAACAATCGATCAACAATGCCGATATGCGCCCGCGTTGCCGGCACAAACATGCCCGCCTGAGCCAAGACAGCAAGCAACGCATTCTGACGAAGAAACGTGCTTTTACCGGCCATATTTGGGCCCGTTAATAACCACAACCGTGCACCAGGATTATCCGCATCACCAGCCTCGAGCCGACAATCATTAGCAACGAAGCTGCTCTCACCCATGTGCTTGAGCGCTAGTTCCACAACAGGATGACGACCGCCTTCAATTGTAAATGCCTCACTGTCATCTATTTCAGGCCGGACAAACACATGATCAATCGCTAATTCCGCACTGGCAGACGCAACATCAAGGACGGAAATCGCATGCGCAGTTGCATCAATCGCAGTACTACATTTAATTATCTCGTCAGCCATTTTTTTAAAGATTTCAAGCTCTAGCGCCAATGCACGCTCCGCAGCACGGGAAATCTCGGCCTCTAAATCATTTAACTCTACCGTGGTATACCGCACAGCATTGGCCATTGTTTGGCGATGGATGAACGGACTTTCCGGGTCTGTCGGCATCTGATCTGCCTGCCTTGCCGTCACTTCAATAAAGTAACCCAGTACATTATTATGTCTGATCTTGAGCGCTTGAATCTTTGTTTCCGTCGCGTAACGGCTTTGCAGCGCTGCGATCAAACGACGGCTCTCATCACGCATTTCGATCAATTCATCTAAATGAGCATGGTAGCCCCGATTAATAAACCCGCTGTCATTGAGGCTTACAGAGGGTTCCGCTACCATTGCGCGATTAAGCTCATCCAATAGCGCTTCATGACCCACAAGGTCAGTGAGAATTTCTGGCAGGTCCTGAGACAAAGAAATTGTCGGCATTTCCCTAAGGGCTGCCTTAATTTTCTCTGCAACGCTCAAGCCCGTACGAATGGCACCAATATCCCTGGGCCCTGCACGCTCAAGCGTAACGCGGCTAAGTGCGCGCGCAAATTCGGGTATAAATTTTAAAAGTGTGCGCAAATCATCCCGCGCCGATGTATCAGCATAGAAAGTAGAAACAAGGTCCAAGCGGGCGTTTACCTGTTTTGGATCCATAAGAGGCGCTGCTATTCGAGACGCCAATAATCTCGCCCCACCGCCCGTTAGGGTCTTATCAACGGCGCTCAGTAAGCTGCCCTTACGATCACCAGACATTGTTTGGGTGAGTTCAAGGTTTCGACGCGTCGCTGCATCAATTTCCATCACCGTGCCCACTTCGACCTTTGCGAGTGGGTGAAGGCGCGGTAAGCGGCCTTTTTGCGTCAATATCACGTAATCAACGAGCGCACCGGCAGCAGCGACTTCAGCACGCGAGAAATCACCATAAGCATCAAGTGTCTTCACGCCATACAGTTCGTGAAGTCGCGCGCGACCATTCTCACTGTCAAAACGGCTCGTCGGCAAGGTCGTCAGCCGGTCTTCAACATCAAAAAGCACCAGGCCAGTTAGCGCATCACCCATCAATCCGTCAGCTATCAACACTTCGCCCGGATCAAGACGGGCTAAAATTGTAGCGAGATCGCCTGGATGAGCCGCCTGAGTTCTAAAAGAACCCGTCGATATATCCAACCACGCGACTGCAAACTGGGTTTGAGCCTTAGCGATACACGCCAAATAATTATCCCGCCTCGCTTCAAGCAGAACATCTTCAAAAATTGTACCTGGTGTTACAACACGTGCAACCTCACGCCGCACAACTGATTTTGCCCCACGCTTTTTGGCTTCCGCTGGGTCCTCAGTCTGCTCGCAGATGGCAACACGAAAACCTTTTCGAATGAGACGGTTTAAATATGTCTCATGACTGTGGACCGGAACACCGCACATCGGAATATCTTCACCCAGATGCTTGCCCCGTTTCGTCAGAGCAATATCAAGTGCAGCCGACGCCGCAACAGCGTCATCAAAGAACAATTCATAGAAATCGCCCATACGATAAAACAGAAGATCGTCTGGATGATCGTGCTTTATATTCAGATATTGGGCCATCATCGGCGTCAAAGGCTTGTCGCCTGACGCAACTGTGCCATTCGTCGATTCTTTTTCTTTCGCGTGTGTAAGGTCGTTCATGGGCAAAAGCGATTTATTTGGGTGTAAACTGAGCAAAGCTTAGCATATCAGATACTATTCACACACGCGTCGTTGCACTTTTTGTTCTACTAGGCAATATGGGGGTTCGGAAATAAAACATCGACAATTGATCATTGGGCGAAACAATAAAACAGATGTCGACATCCTTGGAGAGACAATCATGGACGAACGCGCTACCGAGCTCCTCTATCAAGAGGCATTGCGGATGCATGCTGAAGGCAAGCCGGGCAAAATTGAAATTCAGCCAACAAAGCCTCTAACCACCCAACGTGACCTGACTCTTGCGTATTCACCGGGCGTCGCCGGACCTTGTCTGGCCATTTATGAAGATGAAACTCGGGTTTATGATTATACCGTGCGCGGCAATATGGTCGCTGTAATTTCAAACGGCACAGCTGTTCTGGGCCTTGGCAATATCGGACCACTCGCAAGCAAACCCGTGATGGAAGGGAAATGTGTTCTTTTTAAACGGTTTGCAGATGTGGACGCGTTCAATGTTGAAGTTTTCTCTGAAAATGTTGATGAAATAGTCGAAAGCGTTCGCCTATTTGGCAATTCCTTTGGTGGTATAAACCTCGAAGATATTAAAGCGCCAGAATGCTTCATGGTTGAAGAGCGCTTACGTGATTTGCTGGACGTCCCTGTTTTTCATGACGATCAACATGGAACAGCCATCATTACCGCGGCGGCATTGATTAATGCAATCGAGTTAACAGGTCGCACGCTTTCCAATTCCAACATTGTTATCAATGGGGCTGGTGCAGCATCAATTGCCTGTGCCGATTTAATGAAGGCAATGGGTGTTACCGCTTCAAACATTACCATGTGTGATTCCAAAGGCGTTATTTACCGCGGCCGCGAGGCTGGTATGAACCAGTGGAAATCAGCACAAGCGGTAGATACCGATGCCCGCTCATTAGCTGATGCCATGAAAGGTGCTGATGTCTTTATTGGTCTTTCCGTTAAGGGTGCGGTGAGTAAAGACATGGTCGCATCCATGGCGGATCAGCCAATCATTTTTGCAATGGCTAATCCTGACCCAGAAATTACGCCCGAAGATGTAAAAGCTGTTCGCGATGATGCGATCATGGCAACAGGTCGCTCAGATTATCCAAACCAGGTTAATAATGTTCTTGGTTTTCCTTATATCTTCAGGGGTGCCCTTGATGTTCGTGCACGCCGCATCAATGAAGAAATGAAAATTGCTGCAGCACACGCACTTGCAAATTTAGCGCGTGAAGACGTACCAGATGAAGTTGATGCAGCATACTCTGGTGCGCACCTCCAATATGGCCCGGATTATTTAATCCCCACACCATTTGATCCAAGGCTCATTGTTGCAGTGCCAAAAGCCGTTGCCCAAGCAGCAATGGATTCCGGCGTTGCGCAAAAACCCATTATAGACATGGATGCATACACAGTTGAGTTGTCTGCACGCCTCAATCCAATTGTAGGTAATTTACAGAACATACTCGACAAGGTTCGGAAAAACCCACGTCGTGTTGTGTTCGCCGAAGGTGAAGAAGAAAAATCTATCCGTGCGGCCCACGCTTTCTTTAATGCAGGGTATGGCACGCCAATTCTGGTTGGCCGTGAGGAACGTGTCTTAAAAACCATGAAGACACTCGGCCTTGGCAAGAATGATGGGATGCAGATCCAGAATGCGCGATTGAGCTCACGAAATACGGATTATGCCGAATATCTCTACAAGCGCCTTCAGCGCAAAGGAAGTTTGAAACGCGATTGCCAACGCATGGTCAATCAAGACCGCAATATCTTTGCCGCATGCATGGTCGCAATGGGCGACGCCGACGCAATGGTAACAGGCCTAACCCGCAATTATCATGCTGCGATGAACAACATTTCGTCTGTCATTGATCCTGCTCCTGGCGCACGGGTCATGGGGTTGTCCATGGTCATAGACCGCGGACGGACATTGTTTGTTGCTGATACGGCAGTTCATGAGTCACCAAACGCCGTTGAACTTGCAGATATTGCACAGCAAACGGCGGCAGAAATTCGACGCTTTGGTCATGAGCCACGCGTTGCATTGATTTCTTTTGCAAACTTTGGACATCCTGCGATGCCACGGGCTGAAATTGTTCGCGAAGCCGTCGAAATTCTCGACAGCCGAAATGCTGACTTCGAATACGATGGTGAGATGGCTGTTGATGTTGCCTTGAACAAAAATCTACTTGGTAATTATCCGTTCTGCCGGCTTTCTGATACAGCAAATGCATTGATTATGCCGGGCTTACACAGTGCACAAATCGGCACCAAGCTGCTGGCATCTATTGGCGAATCAACTGTGCTTGGCCCCTTGATAAAAGGGTTAAGCAAACCAGTTCAAATCGTCCCAATGGGCGCAACTGCTGCGGATATGGTTACACTGGCGGCACTAACAGCGCACGAATCAGTAGAATAATTATCCAGTCAAATATGCAGATGAGGTTGATGCATTAAGCATCAACCTCCGTTTGCTTCTTTGGCTCGCTCAATAGCTTGACGCGTAAGTTCAAGCGCTTCTTCGGCTTCACCCCAACGCTGGACCTTTACCCACTTATCTGGCTCAAGATCTTTATAGTGCTCAAAGAAGTGCTGGATTTGATTGATCAGCACCGGCCGTATATCGCGATATGAGCTCACGTCGGCGTAATAAGGGTGTAATTCATTCACAGGCACGCATAACAATTTTTCATCAATGCCGCTTTCATCTTCCATGACCAAAACACCTATTGGTCGACATTTGATGATACATCCTGGAATAACCGGCATTTGACCCAAAACAGCGGCATCGATCGGATCACCATCATCAGACAATGTGTGCGGGACAAAGCCATAATTGGTTGGGTAGTACATGGCTGTATGCAAAAATCGATCAACAAAAAGAGCGCCGGACTTCTTATCGACCTCATACTTTACTGGATTGCCGCCAAGTGGGATCTCAATCAGCACATTTACGTCGTATGGTGGATTATCACCAATCGGTACTTGGTCCAAATTCATTTGGAATTCCTCAGTTAATCTATTGCGTTGTCGTTACGATTGCGGACACTCTAAAGCCCGCGCACCGATCGCTCCACAGTTTTCAGAAGCACAGTGAAGTTAATCATGAAATACTCTCAAAATGCTAAACTGTGATGAGATTAAAAGCGTTCTTGTGCACGTTGGCCTAGATCGACTTGGAGACGGGCTTCTAAAATTACCCTTTGTTCGAGGTCTCCGGCGCGCGTTTCCAAACGCTCAACTCACTTGGTTTGCGGGCAAGGAAACGACCGTCTATGCGCATGCCTTGGCAAACTCAATCACAAATGACATTGATGAGATCATCGAGTTTGGCAGTGTCGGCTTAACCCCGAAAGAACTTATAGGGAAACGCCCATTATCAGGTCGCCATTTTGATCTTGTGATAGATACACAGCGAAATTTTTGGACGGCGCTTTCAGCCAAACGCATTCGACATCAATATTTCATCTCACCAGCAGCAAAATTTCTTTTATCTTCGGCGCGCCCAAACCGTCACTATAAATTTCCAAAATCAATGCAGCGTCAGATGCTTGATCTCTTAGAGCTATGCACGGGGTCGTCCTTCCCGGTACCAAACTCGCTTGATTTAAATATTCCAGAACACCATCAACAGCATGCGCGCGCATTGCTTCCCAGTAGCGCGCGATATATTGGGTTTGCACCTGGGTCAGGAGGTCGCCCAAAGTGCTGGCCACTCGAGAGATACATTGAAGTCGCAAAACTAATAGAAACTGAGGGCGGGACTCCTGTTTTCTTTATTGGACCACAAGAAGAAGAATGGACACCAATCATCACCGCCCAAGTTCCAACAGCCCTTTTACCTCTTCAAATCGGAGATGGACCTACACAACATGGCTACGACCCTTTGCTAAGTATTGCACTCGGACAAAGACTAAATGCTGCAGTATCAAACGATTCTGGCATTGCACATATGCTGGCCGTTGCAGGGGCACCACTTGTTGCACTTTATGGCCCTACGGTTTATGAAAAATTTCCACCCATGACCGAAAATATACATGTCATTCGGGCTGGAGATTATGGGTCTAGAGAAATGTCTTCGATACCCGTCACGCCTGTGGCCAACGCCATCAAAGGTCTTTTGGCGAAATCTGACGGCGCATAAGCCACACCAGCATCATCAGTCCTGGAATTGCAGCAAAGCCTGTGAGTAAGAAATAGCTTACCCAGTCAATTTGATCTGCCAGCCATCCGCCGCCCGAAGCGAGCACAGTTCGTGTAAACGCCATTAACGATGATAATAGTGCAAACTGTGTCGCGGTATACGCCACATTACACAAACCGGATAAATATGCGACAAACGCAATTGTGCCGATCCCGCCCGTTAAATTCTCAATGCCAATCGTCACAAATAACATCGGGAGCTCGGGGCCAATCCAAGCCTGCAAGGCAAACACCCCATTTGATGCTGCCTGTAGAATGCCACCAATCATTAAAGCGTTGAGCGTGCCAAACCGCACGACAAAAGCCCCGCCAAGCACGCCCCCCAAAAGCGTCAGCGCAAGACCAAAGCCCTTTGTAACAAGGCCTATTTCTGTTTTTAAAAAACCAATATCCAAATAGAAAGGATTCGCCATAACACCCAAAAGGGCGTCCCCATATTTGTATAAAGCAATGAATAACAAAACAGCGATCCAGTTCCGCCGCGTCATAAAGTCCGCGAAAGGCATCCAAACATATCTTTTTAAAACGTCAATTGTGTGGCTAAGTTTACTTTGATGAGCTGATCTTGTTACATCATCTACATCAGCCGGCCGGTCAGGTTCAGGCCCAATAATTGTCGCGAGAATACCAACAAGAACCAGCGCCGCCATAACAGCATATGCGGCGAACCATCCCGCTTGGTCAGCAATAATGAGCGCACCAGCACCCGACACAAATGTCGCAATTCGGTACCCAACAACATAATTTGATGCCCCGGCACCCATACGTGTTTCATCCAGGACTTCGATCCGATACGCATCGACAACAATATCTTGTGTGGCAGATGCGAACGCCAAGATAACGGCACACATAGCCGTCATTGTAAGATCATCACCAGGATTGGAACCGCCCAACATCAAGATGGCACCAACAACACAAAGCTGAGAAAACAGAAGCCAACTTCGACGCTGTCCCATGAGAGGCGTGAGAAACGGCAACGGACATCGATCAACCAACGGCGCCCACATAAATTTGAGCGCGTAAGCGCTACTCGCAACCGAGAACCAGCCAATAACGGTCAGGGAAACTCCTTCATCGTGCAACCAAGCTGATAAAGTCCCGTAAACCAAAAGCAATGGAAGACCGCTAGAGAAGCCTAATAGCAAAATTAGTATAACGCGAAACTCGAGATAAACCTGACCGGCTTTTGCCCAACCATCTATTCGGTCGCGCATGACCATCGCTTAAGACACTACGTTCGTCAGATCTTGCGGGGGAGGCTGGTTCGCACTTAAAGAAAAACATTTTTCCCAAACATCATCGATCGAAATTGCTGATACACATGGGAATACATCGTGTTTGCTCTCACGTTTATGGCAGCGCCAAAAGCAATGGTAGCAATCCATAACTTCATAAACGAATTTTGCATTCTTTGGACATACATCCTCAGGGTAGGGAACAAAACTTGTGAAATGTCCACCACCAACAATGACTAACGTTGGCGCACCTGTCTCTTATACACATCTGACGCTGCCGACG
>OJFX01000638.1_pt1 | contig 12851 bp, 7 predicted proteins | sample 1594171 | NCBI WGS metagenome assembly OJFX01 (sample SAMN05416840, study PRJEB24817) | seawater metagenome | isolation source: Sea water | place: Canada:Atlantic | collected 2013-07
CACTGCATATCGTCGGCAGCGTCAGATGTGTATAAGAGACAGATGTCTCCCGGGGGGGCGCTCGAACAGAGACGGTCCCTTGGCCGCCCGGATCGCTCGCGAAGGCCCCCGTTGGGTTAGCCTTCCGACCACACCCCCGAAATCGCCGGGGCCCGACCATATCCCCATGAACCGAATTGCCGCCTTCCTGGCCTTAGCCTTTGCCCTCTTGGCCCCCGCGTGGGGCCAGTCGGTGAGCGCCAAGCTCTACGCGAAGCCACAGGGTGAGGATCTCCTCATCGCCATCAAAGTGACGCCCGAGATGGGGTGTTACTTCTACGACAAGTCCCCCGACTCGGGAGGGCAACCGACCCAGGTCACGATCTCCGGCGTGGACGGGGCGAACTGGACGCCGGTCTGGTTCCCTGAACCCAAGGTCAAGGAAGACCCGATCACGGGCAAGAGCCTCATCTTCGAGAAGAAGACGATGCTCTACGCCGCGGCCCCAGGGGCCGCGGACGCGGACCTTTCGGGTCTCAGCGTCATGGTCGAAGGCCTGGTGTGCGATGACTCACAGTGCTTGCCCTTCGAGGAAGAGCTCAAGAGGCACACCGCGGGAAAGGACGCGGATTGGAAGGGCTTCCCGCCTGCGCTTTTGGTCGCGCAAGTCGATGGGGCTGCTGCGCCGGATCACGGATCCGCGGCCGCCGAGGCGCCCAAGTGGAAGCCGTTCTTCGGCGACAACACGGTCATGGCCCGCTACTTCGCGCGCGTGGATGACGAAGACCTCGCGGAGGTCGTGATCCAGGTCGCGGTGGCTGAGCACTACCACATGTACGGCGGCCCGACCGACAAGGAAAAGGGCCCGGGCATCGCGCAGCCCACGGTGATCGAGATCACCGGCGGCGGCGTCGAGTGGGAAGAGGTCAAGTTCCCGGAGCCGAAGAAGCTCCTGCCAAACACGGCGATCAACCCAGAGACCGATTGGCTTTGGGCCTACGAAGGCACGTTCCACTTCGGCGTCAAGGGCGACGCCCTCGATGACTTCGAACCCGAAGACATCGAGATCACGATCAACGGTCAGGTTTGCGACGATGGCGGCTGCGTTCCTGTCAGCGACCTCGTCCCCTCCTACGCCGGTGAAGGCGATGAAACGCTCTACGGGGCGGCTTTTGCGAGCTGGTCGTACCCGGGGGAAACCACTTCTGAGGGGGGTGCTGATGGTGCCTCCGACGGTTCAAGCGACGGATCAAGCGAAGGGGCGGCCGTTAAGCCCGCCACGGACAGCGCGGACGGATCCGGACCGAAGTCGTTCGGCATCAAGACCGAGAGCGATGGCTTCCTCGCGTTCCTGCTTCTCTCGATCACAGCAGGCCTCATCACTCTCGTGATGCCCTGCACGTACCCAATGATCCCGATCACGATCTCGTACTTCACGAAGCAGGCGGAATCGAGGAATGGAAACGTGCTCTCGCTCGCCCTCGTGTACGGGCTCGGCATCGTCCTGATCTTCGTGTTGATCGGCGTGCTCTTTGGGCCGGTGATCGCGACGTTCGCGACCCATTGGATCACCAACATGGTCATCGGCACGGTCTTCGTGATCTTTGCCCTGGCCCTGTTCGGGATGATCACCCTTTCGCCGCCGGCGTTCATGATGAACGTGGCCGGAAGCGCCTCGGCCAAGGGTGGCTACGGCGGGGTGTTCCTCATGGGCCTCACCCTCGTCGTGACCAGCTTCACCTGCACCGGGCCTTTTGTGGGCTCGCTCCTCGCGGGTGGCGGAAGCTTCTCGGTCGCGCAGATCGGGATTGGCATGGGCGTCTTTGGCGCCACCATGGCGACGCCGTTCGTGTTCCTCGCGCTGGTGCCAGGCAAGCTCTCCAAGATGCCCTCGGCCGGCGGCTGGATGAACACCGTGAAGGTCTTCATGGGCTTCGTCGAGCTGGCGGCCTCGCTCAAGTTCTTCTCGATCGCGGACGTGGGTCGCAACTGGATGATCCTGCCCCGGGAGACGTTCCTCGCCCTTTGGGCGGGCATCGCCTTCTGCGCTGCGATGTACCTGTTCGGCCGCATCAACCTCAAGGGCGAGAACCCGGACGGCAACATCGGCCCGGGCCGCATGCTCGCTGGTGTCGCGACGGTGCTCGGCGGTCTCTACTGCATGCTCGGCGTCATGGGTTACCGCCAGGACGGCCTCATCATGAGCGCCCTCGCGCCGCCCCCCAACTACACGGCGGGGCTCATGGACAGTCACCGGTCCGTCGGTGGTGGAGGCCACGCTGAGAGCCTTCCAGTCGGCGTGGAGCTCGTCGACGGGGCGTACCTCGTGGAGGACGACTATGACTTGGCCTACCGCTTCGCCAAGGCGCAGCAGCTAGGACTGCTGCTCAACTTCACGGGACACAACTGAGGCAATTGCCGTGTGGCGGAGGTCTCCGTCTTTCCCAAACCTGAAGTAGCAAAAGCCCGTGCCCTGTACGTTGAGGCGCGTCTGCACTCTGATGCATACGACCTTGAACAACGCGCGCAGATCGCAGAGATGATCGAAACGGTCGCCAAGACTAGGGCGCAACCGACTTACGTCATCATCGACACTGAAACTGAGAACGAAGTCGCGCGATACAAGGGGGCACCTCTGCCCCCGACGGATCCGGACGCTGAGATATTCGTCGAGTTCCTGGAGACAAGCCGCTAAGCGGTCCCGGCTCCTCTCCTCAGCTGACCCGTTTCAGTTCGACGTTCCCGTGAGCGTCAGCTGGAACGGGTCGGTTGCGTTCTGGGCGTCGTGGTCGAACGTCAGGGTCGCGGACTTCGCGCCCGTGCCGGTCTCAGGGGCGAACTGCACCCGGTAGGTGATGTTGTCGCCGCTCGGCATGGCCGCGTCCCCAAGGCAGCTGGAGTCGACCCGGGTGCGCATGATGTTCGCGACGTTCGGGTGGAAGTGCAGGTCGATGTTGTCCATGCCGCCGCAGGCGTGGCAGTAGCTCATGATCGTGCCCTGGGAGCACGTATTCGGGCCGGAGCAGTTGTCGTAGCAGACGTCGATGGGCGGGCAGTAGTCGTGGGTGTGGTTCGCGCCGAAGTTGTGCCCGAGCTCGTGGGCCAACACGACGAAGTCCCACGTGAAGCTGCCGGCGTTCCCGGTCCAGGTGCCCCAGTTGATGTTGCCCCGCAGGTTGCCGCTCACGCCGTAGCCGAACGTCTGGCTGCAGAGCACGTTGACGTACGCGCGCCCGCCGCCAAGGCTCGCGCCTGAGAGGAAGTGGGCGAGGTCCGCCGTGGCGGGCCACCCGCTGGCGTTCCAGGCGTTACGGAACTCGGTCAGCATCGCGGCCGTGTCACCGGGGGTGTCCGGGGTGCTCCAAGGGTCCGCCGCGGTGGTGTGGATGCCGAGGTAGGCGATCGTGAAGGTCGTTTGCACGTCCTCCATGTACTGGTCGCTCAGGGCGGCCACGAGGCTCGTCACGTAGTTCGTGAGCGCGGAGCTGGAGCCGAGCTTCTGGTAGAACTGGAAGTCCGTTTCCAGCGCCAAGCGGCAGTTCGGTGCCGTCACGAGGCCGCTCGTGACGGGGTCGGCGCTCGAGTCGCTCCCGGCGTCCGGGAAAGCACCGGTATCGGGGAGGGTCAGGTCCTGCGTGTCGCCGGGCACCAGCACGCTGCCGCCGCACAGGGCGGGCCGGTCGAAGGCCGGGAAGTCCTTGAGGTCGGCCTCGTGCACGATGCGCACCTGGGCCGGCGAGTCCGCGGTGGGGGCGAACTCCGTCGTGATGTGGATCGTTCGCCCGATGCCGAAGGGCAGCTCTACGCGGCCTTCGGGGCCCTCCGAGGAGACCGCCAGGAAGACCTTTGAATCGGGGATCTCCACCGCGCGGCCCGTCCACAGGGTCAGGTCCGAGACGAGGGTGCGGGGCCCGCCGGTGACGTACTCACCGTCGACCATGAGCAGCGCGTCCCGGGCGATGGGCAAGTCCATGCGCACGAGGTCGAGGGTCACTTCCCCAAGGCCCGGCAGTGGCACGCCGTGCATGCGGACGGCGGCCATGTCCCCGAGGCCCGCTAGCGCGGACTCGTCGAGGGTCAGGGCGACACCCGGTAGGGGGTCGGCATCGAGCGCGGCGATGGCGGGCGCCGGCGACGCCCTGCGCAGGAACGGCGTGGCGATGTCGAAGGTCTCCGACGGCGGCACGAAGCCAGCGGGCGCCGGCGTGGACGCCGAGTCGATCTCGATGGAGAAATCGGTGGCATCGGTGCCGGCCAGCACGGGCTGGCCGAGTTGCATCGGACCGTTGCCCGCATTCGAGATGCTGAGGAGCGTGCCCAGGTTCGGGCCAGCGCCATTGAGCTGGTTGCCGAGGGCGATCGTGTCCGACGAGGCGTGGGACGTCTCCGTCCCCGTCAGCCCGCTCGTGGCGCTGAAGAGCGGCGCCGGCGCGGCCTCGTCGTCCGTGATCGTCAAGATGTGCCGGCTAGGCCCTGCCGACTCCAGCAAGGACATGTCCGAACCGCTGAGGGCCACCGCCACAAACTCAGCGCCCTCGCTGTCCGCGTCGTCGAGGACCTGCACGTTGACGGTGATGATCTGGCCGTCCGGCGATCCCTGGGGGAAGTCGATCGCCTGGGGCGCGATGGCGATGTAGTCCACTCCCGACGTGGCGTCTCCACTGCCGTCGTCCTGGGCCATGAGCCCAATGTCGAAGCCGAGGGTCGCGCCCGCGGAGAGATCGAGTTCGATGTCGAGGCCGTAAGTCACGGCCGACTCGTCGGCGGTGATGGTCACGGCTTGCACGAAGTGAACGCTCGCTGTCTGGGCGTCCTGGATCGTCACGGTCTGGGCCGAGGTCCCTGAGATCGCGGCCCCGGATGGACTTCCAAGGGTGAGGCGAACGGTCTCGTCGGCGCCCTCCGCCACGGCGTCGGCCACCGGCGTGAGCGTCACGGACCGGGTCGAGCCGGTCGCCGTCCCCACGGGAAACGTCACCGTTGCGGGGGCAAAGGCCGCGTAGTCGCCGCCGGAAGTGGCGGTGCCGGTGCCCGCGTCGGAGACCTGCACGGTGACCTCTTCCGTGAGCGGCCCGCCGGTGCTCCCAAGGACAACATCGATCCCGAAGGCCCCGCCCGCTTCGGGCGCATCCGAGCTCGACTGCGTGAACGACACCGTCACCGGTGGTGCCGCGGCGCCCTCCTCTTCTCCGCCTCCGCTACACGCGGCTGTGAGGGTGGCGGCGATCCCACTAAGGGCCACCCGGGTCTTGTTCCAGGACGATGTTGTTCGGGCCGCAGCGGTCATTCCCCTGGTTTCGTCGGCGATGGCGCCAGGGCTTGATGGGTTGTCATCGGGAGAACTGGGTGGTCCTCGACACGGGACAGTCTCGATCAGATCCGGACACTTTCGAAGGGTTGGAAGACCGTTGGACGTTCCTCGGAAACAGCGCGAATGTCGCCGCCTGAGCCAAGGCCGGCACGCGCCCGTGTAATCTGGTCGTGCGCGGTGGCCTGTACCGGCTCCACGCCTTGATTCCCATGCGCTTCCCCACGTTCGCCTCGCTTCTTCTCCTCGCTTCCTGCGGCTCCGATTCCCCGGGCGCCTCCCAGAACCCTCGGCTCGTCCTCATCGGCGTCGACAGCGCCGACTGGACGATCCTCGACCCGATGATCGAAGCGGGCGAGCTGCCCCACTTCGCCAAGCTGAAGTCCATGGGCTCGTGGGGCGACCTCCAGACCCTCAGCGACATTCCGCTCTCGCCCGTGGTTTGGACGAGCGTCGCCACTGGAAAGGTGCCCGCCAAACACGGCGTCACGTGGTTCCTGGTGGATCAGCCGGATGGCACGCGCACGCCGGTGCGCAGCACCAACCGCAAGACGGAAGCGCTTTGGACCATCGCGGATTCCAAGGGTAAGAAGACCTACAGCCTGGGCTGGTGGGCGACCTACCCAGCGGAATCGCTGGAGCATGGGATCATCGCGTCCGACGCCCTTGGCTTCCACGGCTTCGGCTCCACGGCGCGTCATGGCGACGACACGGCGAAGGTGAGTCCCGAGGTGCTCTTCCCGCGCCTCGATGCGCTGATGCCCACTGAGCAACAGGTGGAGCTCAGCTTCGCCCAGCGCTTCATGGACATCACGGCGGAGGACTGGGATCGCGAGCGCTACAACCCCGCCGTCTCGAACCGTAGGAACCCGTTCAGCCCGATTCAGTTCTTCCAGCAGTACGCGGTCACGGCGCGGGGCTACACGGACATCGCGAAGTCGTTCCTGGAGGAGGACGCCTACGACCTGGCGCTCTTCTACTACGAGCAGACCGATAGCTTCAGCCACCTCTTCATGAAATACGAAGAGCCCAAGCTGGAGTGGGTCGACACCCGCGGCTTCGAGCGCTACTCGCGCGTCGTACGCGAGTGGTATCGCTACCAGGACGAACTCTTGGGCGAGCTGCTCGAACGCATCGACCTCAAGACGACGGCGGTGATGATCGTCTCGGACCACGGCTTCAAGACAGGGGAGCGCAGGATCCGCAGCGAGAAGACCGTCGATATCCAAAAGGCCCACCTCGACCACGAGGAAGAGGGCATCTTCCTCGCCGTCGGCCCAGGGTTCGAGCCGGGAGCCAAGGTCACAGGGGCGAGTGTTCTGGACATTACGCCGACGGTGCTGCACTACCTGGGACTCCCGGTGGGCAAGGACATGGACGGGCGGGTCCTCGCGGAAGCGTTCACCGAAGAGCGCAAGGGGAGCCGGGCCATCGAGTACGTCTCGACCTATGAGACCGGAAAGGCGAAGAACTACGACGCTCCTGCTCCCAGTGCGAGCGCCCAGGGGCGCGCCGACCTCGAGGCCGGGCTTCGGGCGCTGGGTTATCTCGGGAGCGGGCCGGACCCCGTGGGCGCTGGGGACAGCGGCCAAGGGGAATCGGCTCCTGGGGAAGGCGAGGCGGCGGCCGAAGCTTCTTCGCCGGAGATCCACAACAACCTTGGCCGGATCTATCTTGGTCGCGGCGAGATCGACAAGGCTCTCATCGAGTTCGAATCAGCCCTGCGCTTGGACGCCAATAACGCCGACGCGCTTTTGGCCATCGGCAGCGTCCATCAGCTCCAGGGCCGACCCGATGTCGCCTTGCACTTCGCCGAGCGAGCCCTCGCGGTGAACCCAAACTCCGTGGGCGCCCTCGCGACCCTCGCGGGCGTGCGGCGGGACCAAGGGGACCTCAAGGACGCAGCGCGCCTGTACCGCGCGGCGCTCGCCATGACGGACGCGCAGCCCCAGCTCTACGTGGGTTTCGGGGACGTGCTGGTTCGCGCGGGCAACCTCGAGGGGGCGTCGCAGCAGTTCAAGAGGGCCCTCGAGCTCGACCCCGACGACCGTGCCGCCCACTACAACTTGGGCGTGGTCCTCGGTGAGCTAGGGCAGGTGGAGGAGTCGATCGCCCGCTACGAGAAGGCCATCGAGCTTGACCCGCAGCATCCACAGGCCGCCTACGCCATGAACAACCTCGGTGCGGTGTACCGGGATCGGGGCGAGATCGACAAAGCCCTCGCCCAATTCGACGCGGCGGCGGAGCGCTTCGCTGGGCACATCGAATCGCGCTTCAACGCGGCCATGATTCACATGGAGCGGGGCAAGCTGGACGAGGCCATCGTGCGCTTCCGCGAGGCGGCGGCCATCGAGCCCAACCATGAACTCATCCAACAGCAGCTCGGCCTTGCGCTGCTTTCTTCGGGCGACGCCCAGGGTGCCTATCGCTCGCTCCTCACCGTGCAGCGGCTCTACCCCCAGAACTGGACCGCTGCCATTGGGCTGGCTGCCATCCAGGCCGCCCAGGGGAACGAAGCGGACGCCAAGGCGCTCCTCGAGTCAGGCCTGGCCGGCGGCGGTGCGCCCGCCCAGGCGATGGCCAAGCAGCTAGGCCTCGTGGACTGACGGCTCCCCGGCAAAGGGAGTTTGCGGCATGGGCCGGTCCCGTCGGGTGGCTATTGCACGAGGGTAAGGGCGATGGCGTTGGTGAAATTGCTGCCCTGCACGCCGCCGATCTGGTCGCGGAACCAAGCCTGGAAGCGCCAGGTCTCGCCGACCTGCGCTGGGACTGGGGTCACTGTCACTGGCATGGCCCCGAGGTCGATGCGCCCTTGGAACGTTCCGTATGCGCCGGAGTTCTGGATCAAGTGGACATAGCGTCCGATCGTGCCGCTCAGGCAAAGGTTGCCGTAGCTGCCCCCCGGGTTGGCCACGAAGCCGGGCGTTTGGCCCGTGACGAAGAAGCCGAACTCCCCCGCGGGGATGCGGTCCACGAACAGGTCGATGGCGTTCTCCGCGAGGGATAGGGATCCCAACGCGCGGATGCGGCCCCGCTCACCGCTTGCGTTGGGCTCCGCAGAGCACTCTTCGGCGCCAATGAAGGGGGTCAAGTCGAGCCGGAAGATCGACGGCCAATTTGGGTGCCAAGAGTAGAGGTACCGTCCGTCCCCTGTCAGGACGAGCCTTCCGCTGAAGGTGCCGGCGACCGGCGGGTCTGCGACGAAGGACCAGGTGACGCCGCCGTCGGTGGATGTCTCGAACTGTCCCGAGTCGAATCGCAGGAGCCATTCAGGCCGATACCGGTTGGCGACGAGGATCTCGTTTTGCAGCGACGAGCCGGTCGGCCCGAACGTGGCGCCGCCGTCGTTTGAGCGCAGAAGCGACGCGGACCCAAGGGAGGGATCTCCAACGGCCGTCCACATGGACTCGGGGTTCCCCGCGTGGAAGCCAAAGGCGAGGGTCTCGTCAAGGGCGGTCGCGAGCGTCTGGTCGATCCTCGACCATCCGCTTGACCGTTGAACGTAGCGCCGAGAGTTCGCCTTGTCGGAGCCGTTGGAGACACGAACCAGGTAAGGACCAGCCTGGGCCTCCACGATGTGCAGCTCCTCGGCGTATTGGATCGCCGGCCCCGTGTCCGTCCAGGTGACGCCGCCGTCGTCCGATAGGTAGATCCGGCCGGCTCCGAAGTCGAACGCTTGATAGGTGTCGACGGCCCAAAGGTCGCGGTTGGAGGCGCCCCGGACAACCTGTTGCACGAATTCGGCCGACGAGTTGGAAAAGGACGGTCCAAACGGCTGCCACGTGGTCCCGTTCCGGACTTGGACCCTCGCGCCGTTTGTGTGCGGCGGCGTGCCTACCCATCGTCCCAAGAGCATCAGGGAGCCCTCGTCGTCGAACGTGAACTGGCCGGCGGGTGTCGTGCCGGCACCGGGGCCCTGCACGGGGTTCCAAGTGACACCGCCATCGACCGTTTCCTTCGTCACCGTCCCGTCGAACGCCACCACGTGGTCGGGATTCGTGGGGTCGACGACGACGCTGAAGTCGGACGCCGACGGAGGCTGGATGGGCACCCAGTTTTGAGAATGGGCGGCGCCACTGAGGGCGGCGAGCGTGAGCGGTAGGAAGCCGAGCGAGCGAAGTCTCATGGGGGCGGTGTCCGGGAAGGGGCGAGCCTGCAGGCCTGAGCGTACATCGGACGCTGTGTTTGCGTAAGCGAGCGCGGCCTCCGGCCTTCTCCACGCGTCTTCTGTCGCCGTCCAGCCCGCGATTGACTCAGCGGAGCTTTAACGTGGCCCCCCTTACGGCGTGCACCCCCTGGAGCGCACGGACGAAAGCGTGCGGTCCAGTCCCTGTTTCCTTCGGAGCGTGGTCCTTGGCCGACCCACGCAGGTCCGCGTCAGTTGCCCACGGGGGTCCACGTGAGACCGTCTTGGGCCGCGAGGCCGCTGATGGCGAGGGCGGGCTCTGAGCTCATGTCACCTGCCGCCGAGAACGCGGCGTCGAAAGCGGGGACGCGCGCCAGTCCGTTGTAAGCACCGCCAGGCTGTGACGGCACGTTCGCGGTGGCGACGATTTCTCCGCCCTGGTTGACCATGAAGGCTCGACTGCCCGTCTTGGCGAGTTGCACCGGCCAGGCGTAGCAGCACCAGAAGATCTCCGCGTTGTTTGCGCCCGGAAGCGTCCCGCCCGAGTTGCCGCCTGCCGTCGCCTCGGGCACTGCGCCAAACGGGGCCGTGGGTGAGTCGTCCGGCAGGAACATCTTGAAGTAGTACCCCTGGTACTGAACCACCCCATCGGTTCCATCGGATTGGACGACCTGGAAGACCGGTGGAAGATAGGTGGGATCCAGCACTTGCCCCGCGGGGCCGATCGCCGGGCCGCCGACGGTCCAAACGCGGTAGGGTGAGGCACCGCTAAGTTCGCCGAAGTAGCCGGCTTCCCCTCCGCCGTCGCTGTTCGCGTCGATGGCCGCCGACGAGATGAGCTGGGCTTGTGCGGCCACGACCGTGCGCAGGGTCGCGATGGTCGCGTTCTCGTTCGCTGAGACCCGCGCGCTCACCAGTCGCGGAACGGCGACTGCTGCGAGGATTGCGATGATCGTAACGACGATCATCAATTCGATGAGTGTGAAGCCTGCCCTGCTCGTACGTACTGCCATGCGTCGTGTGTGATGAGTCCATCGAACGCGCACCGTTGCGTATGGCTCCCCCCGGAACCGCCGTCTCGATCTGACTCGTTTCCAGTCGGTCGCCCTGCCGCTGGAGTGTGCCCCTGAGGACTCACCTTTCGGTGGGTGGGCGTTCAAGACTTCAGGGCAATTCCCTACATCCCGGAAAGGAGCGCCTAACCGGGACAGGTGGCAGGTGGGCGTGCGCGTCGAAGGACGTTCCAGCGCGCCTGTCGATGATCGCGGGGGCCGTTCGCCCCGCCGCCGAGCGTATGGCTCGTATTGCGCCCGGAGCTCGTTTCGGGTGCCGGAGGTTGACAGCACGTTGCCACGGTGCATCGTCCTACCTATGCCTCGTCTACTGCTTACGGCCATACTACTCGCCACTCCCGCGGTGGCGCAGACCACCTGGATCGTGGATGCGGCCGCCATTGGGCCAGGCACCGGCACGGTGTCGGATCCGTTCCCCTCGATCTCGGCGGCGATCGCGGCATCGTCAACGCTAAGCGGCGATACGGTCGAGGTTGCGGCTGGCATCTACTTGGACAGCTTTGACCTCTCGGGGAAATCGCTTCGAGTCGTCGGGGCACCCGGACCTCGCCCTGTGATTCGGGGGAACGGCACGGACAAGTACTGCACCATCGCGAGTGGAGAAGGACCCGGGACGGAGCTCTCTCACCTCGAGTTCTTCGCGGGCACGGGGGGCTTTGGAAGCGACGCCGGTGGCGCGGTTCAAATCGTGGGTGCCACGGTGCTGATCTCTGACTGCGTTTTCCAGAGCGGCTTCGTATGTGGAAGGGGCGGGGCCGTGGACGCGCAGAGCTCCACCATTGATCTGATCGATTGCGAGTTCACGGACAACGTGAGCCGGACCGGCGGCGCGCTGTATGGACACAACGTCCGGCTGACCGTGAGAGGTTGCCGGTTCGCGGGCAATGAGGCCTTTGTTTCCCAGGGGCCCTGCAGCAGCGGCGTGGGGAGGGGCGGCGCGATACTCCTCAACCCCGGGACGATCGATCTTCGCGACTGTGAGTTCGTTGGGAACCGTGGGGCCTCGGGCGGCGCGGTGCGCGTCGACGGCCTCCCGTCTGGCATCTTCCTTCGAACGTCGACGTTCGTCGACAACCAAGGCGGGGGCAACGGCGGGGCGGTGTCCATCGATGGCGGCGTCGTGGAGGATTGCGTGTTCCTCGGCAATCGCGCGAGTGAGGACGGAGGTGGGCTCAGCGCGGAGCTCGAGTTCGCTACCGTGCGGCGCTGCCACTTCGAGGGCAATGCGGCACGGAATGGCGGCGCCGTTCACGACTGCGACGTGGAAGACAGCGTGCTGATTCGCAATATGGCAGCCGTGACGGGCAGCGGCGGAGGGGTCGGCGGCGGCGCCCAAGGGGGGACGCTCAAGCGATGCCTGATCGCGGAGAACTTCTGCGCGACGGACGCGGGAGGTGCTGTCTCCGCGTTGATCCAGAATTGCACCTTGGTCAACAACGTTGGCGAAGCAGCGAATGCGGCGTTCCGGGGAGCGGTGGTCGATAGTTGCATCGTCTGGGGAAATCGTTCCACGGTCCCAGGGGCGGCCGTGACCCAGGTTGTGTCGCCCTCCATCATCTCTAGCTTGGTCGAAGGGGACCCAGCGACCCAGGCCGGCCCGCCGCTCTTCTTTGACCTCGAGAACTTTGATGTGCGTCTGTTGCCGGGGTCGCCGGCGATCGACACGGGCTCGCCTGCTCTGCCCGTCGACCCTGACGGCTCGCGGGCCGATATGGGGGCCTACCCGTTCGACGCGGCGGACCGCATCGACATCGGGCGCTACTGCGTGGCGAAGACGACGTCTGCGGGATGTGTTCCCGTGGCGTCCTTGCTTGGCCTCGTGACCCCCCTGGGCCCACCCGCTCGCTTTCAGGTCGCTGGCCTACCGGCGAGCACGCCGGTGCTCCTCCTCGTCTCCCTGGAGGCTGCATCGACGGGCGGGTTCTTCGGAGGCACGCTCTGCCTTGGCGGTTCGATCGTGCGTGGTCCGGTGACCTTCGCGCAGCCGGCCTCGGGTTGCGGTGACGCCGTGGCCTTCGATGTGGACACCAGTCTCCTTGGGGCCTTGGGAGCCCAGACGGGCGACATGGTCTTCCTCCAGGCTTGGTTCCGCGACGTGGCCCAGTCCGACGGAACGGGCGTCGGGCTATCGGATGCGATCGTGGCCACCGTCCAATGACGGGCTGCTTGGGGCGCGCTTGCCTACCCGTAGGGTCCCATCACCGACGATTCATGCGTGTCCTCTCCTGTGTCCTGACCAGCATCATGTGCCTGGGCGGCCCCAGCCATGGGACGGCACAGGAGCAAGACCTACCGGAAGCAGACAGCTTGTTCGGCAGGGTCATGTGCGGCTACCAAGGTTGGTTCGCTGCCCCCGGGGATGGGT
>OJFX01000646.1_pt1 | contig 12783 bp, 10 predicted proteins | sample 1594171 | NCBI WGS metagenome assembly OJFX01 (sample SAMN05416840, study PRJEB24817) | seawater metagenome | isolation source: Sea water | place: Canada:Atlantic | collected 2013-07
ACGAGATCATGCCTAGTCTCGTGGGCTCGGAGATGTGTATAAGAGACAGTCGCCCTCGAGGCCGAAGGCGCCGAGATCGCTTTCCGGAACATCCGCATCCGAGAGCTCCCCTGAGCGCAAACTGTGCCGTTTCGGGCAAGCCTGCCTTGCCCAGTCACATCCCCCCCCTGCACACTTCCCCCATGTTGAACCCAATTGCACTGACACGGCTCGCCGGCCTGGCGCTGGCCCTCTCCTTGACCGCGAGCTGTGGCGTGGAGACCAACTCCGAGCTGGCCCTTCCCATCGAGGACGCCAACGGGGCGTCGGCGGGAGAAAACAATGGCGCCCCAGAGACTCCGGACGCCGATGCACCCGAGACAGGTGTGACTGACGTCGCGGGATCTTCGAACGCCGGATCTTCAAACGCGGAGGCGCCCAAGGCAGGAGGACCTGAGCCTGAGGCACCTGACGCTGAGGCGCCGCCCCCCGTCGCCCCAGCGACCGATGTCAGCACCTGGGTCACCGGAGACACGATCCCCTCGGGGCGCGAGGGCGTGAAGGACATCGAGATCCTGGAGCTCCGAAACAACGGCAGCGGCCCCGTTTGCGGCAACGGCAAGCGTGCAACCCTCAAGTACAAGGCCATGCTCGCGGACGGAACCGTGAGGGACCCCGGTACTCGCCCCTTCTCCTTCACGGTCGGCGAGCGCGAAGCCATTGCCGGCTGGGACGTCATCGTCAAGGAAATGCGGGTGGGCGATAGCTTCATCGTCACGATCCCCGAAGCGCTGGCTTACCCGCGCCAAGGCGACTGGAAGTTCGAGATGGAGCTCTTGTCCTTCAAGTAGGTCCTCCCCTACGGAGAGCCACCGACGCGCCCCGCCGTCCCCGATGCAGCCAATCCTGGCTCTGGGGCGGCGGGGCGCTGACTTGGGGGGCAGCGTCGACTTGGCCGATAGGCCGCCGTAGCGGGAATCGCGCCAAGGTCCCATCATCGGGGCCATGAAGCGCCACAAGACCGTGGAAGAGTTCCTGGAGGGACTCGAGACCTACCAAGAAGAAGTCACGCGCCTGCGCGAGATCCTCCAGAGCACGCCCCTGGAAGAAGAAGTCAAGTGGGGCGCGCCCGCCTACACCCACCGCGGCAAGATCGTCGTGGGGATCGGCGCTTTCAAGAACCACTTCGCGCTGTGGTTCCACCAGGGGGCACTCCTGAAGGACGAGGCGGGGCACCTCATGAACGCGGGCGAAGGCAAGACCAAGGCCCTGCGGCAATGGCGGCTTGAAAGCGCCAAGGACATCAAGGTCCGGGCGATCAAGGCTTACGTCAAAGAGGCCATGGCCTTGGTGGACGACGGCAAGGAGATCAAACCGACGCGCAACAGGCCCATCGACGTCCCCGAGGAGCTCGCGGCAGCGCTGAAGAAAAAGGCGGCGGACCGCCGTGCCTTCGACGCGCTCTCCCCCGGCAAGCGCCGCGACTACGCGAACTACATCGCCGAGGCCAAACGCGCTGAAACAAAGATCAAGCGCATCGAGAAGATCCTGCCCATGATCCGCGCTGGCGGGGGCCTGCACGACAAGTACCGGAACTGCTGAGCCACCGCCGCGGTGTGCGCCGTTCAACGACCCGTGCGCATTTCATCGATAGCCTTATGCTGAAGGGGACCCCGCATCCCGCGGGCATCGCAATCACCCCGATCGTCTCGCGCTCCCTGACACCATGAAAGGCCCCCATTTCCACCGATTCCTACGGAACCGCTCGCTGCCTGTCGCCGCTGCTTTGGCTGTCGCCCTGACGCTCACCGCGCCGGCCCCGGGCCAAGACGTCCATCGGGTCCAGCTCCCCTCGGCCACCACGTGGCAGACCATCCAGGACTTCCGCTTTGTGGGCGACACTGACGGGAACGGAACCGACGACTTTGTGCTCACGTCCAACCTCGGCCCGACGTCGACGATGAGCTTCGCGGGGGTGTTCGATGGCATCACCGGCGTGCGGCTGGCAACCGTCAACTTCGACGACCAAGCGCCAGGGCAACATGGTCGCGTCTATGGCATGGGCGACATCGATGGCGACGCGCGGGCGGACTTTGCCATCGCCACGCTTCCACCGCGGGTCCGCACCTACTCCGGAGCGACGGGCGCCTTGATTGGGGACTTTGCGGGCATTTCCCCCCCACAGTTCTCCGAGTCGGAGCTGCGCACGGTGGATGACGTCGATGGGGACGGCGTGCGGGACTTCTCCACGATCATCGGGCTCGACGCGTTGATCTACTCCGGCGCAACGGGCGCGCTGCTTCGCACTTTCGACGGCCCTCCCGTTGGGAACCTCTACTGCCTTGCGGACGCGGGGGATGCCGATGGCGACGGGGCGCGCGACTTCTTCGCGGTGACCCGCGATCGCAGGCTTCTACGCTACGGCGCGGGCCCAACGCCCGTCGCAGCCACCTCTTTCCCGACGTCCTTCACCTCCTCTAGCTTTAGGCTGGGTGACATCGACGACACCGACGGGGACGGCATCGACGACGTGATTCTGACCGGCGGCTCCTTCATGGTGGTCTATTCCTCCGCGACGCTTCAGCCGTTGATCACCGTCACGGTCGGGAACGGCGACGCCTTCATCACCGAGGGCACGGCCATCGGCGATGTCGACGGAGACGGCGTGGGCGACATCGGAGCCACGCTCGGATCAGGCTTCGGTCAGTTCGGCCTCGGTACGTTCAGGATCTTCTCCGGGGTCGACGGGAGCGTGCTCACGTCGACGCTGGGCCCCGGCTACAACTTTGGGCGCACCGTGCGGGCCGCCGGCGACATCGACGGGGATGGGCGGGCCGACGTCATGGTCGATAGCAGTGCAGGGTCCGTGCCCCCCTTCCGGCCCAACCAGCTCTACGTCCTTGGCATGCGGACCACGCCAGGGGAGATCGGACTCGCGTCGTGCATCAGCCCGATCAACTCCACCGGAACTTCAGGGAAACTCAGCGCCTTTGGCGTAAGCGACTCTTCCCAGCCTTCGCTTCTCATCACGGGCACAGACCTGCCTCCGCTCACGTTTGGCATCGCTGTGGTGGCACCGCGCTATCGCTTGAGCCAAGCCTCACCGGAAGGCCTCTGCCTTGGGGGCACCATCGGACGCCTCACGGGCCCAGGACAGCTATTCCAAACGACGCCCCAAGGCACGGCTCGGGTCGCGGTGGACATGACGCAAATCCCGGGCGGGAATGGCTTCAGCGCCGTCCAACCGGGCGATCGGTGGATCTTCCAGTTCTGGCACCGCGACACGTTCCCATGGGCGGCCACCTGGCGATTCACGGACGCGGTGACGATCGACTTTCGCTGAGCAAGCGATCCCTGTAGAGCGCGAACGACGCCCCGTCGAAGCAGACGAAAAGGACCTGCGCGATACTAGCGAGACGTTCGGCGTCCCCCTTGACGGCCTGAATAGCCACGTCCGCCGCGCGCTCGGGAGGGTATCCGTAGACGCCGGTGCTGATGCAAGGGAATGCGATGGACGTGGCCCCCGCTTCCCGCGCAAGCCCAAGGGACTTGGAGTAACAAGCCGCCAATAGGGCATCGGTTCCCTCTGGATCCCGCCCGCTGTTCCAAACAGGTCCCACGGTATGAACGACGTGGCGCGCCGACAGCGAGCCGGCCTCAGTGATGACGGCCTCGCCGGTGTCGCAGCCCCCTTGGGCCGCGCGGATCGCCTGGCATGCCTCCAGCAGTCGCGGCCCCGCCGCGCGGTGGATCGCGCCGTCCACGCCACCTCCACCGAGGAGAGATGAGTTCGCTGCGTTGACGATCACCTCCGCGCGCACCTTCGTGATGTCCCCACGCAGGCAGACGAGCTCTGTCCCCGCCACATGGAAAGAGGGGCCCGCCGTCAGCCGCGCCGCCTTCTCGCTCGCTGCGATCGCGCCGGCGCGGGGACTCGTGAGCGGCCCCGAACCTGAGATCCACTGCTCGCCGTTGAGGAGCACCGGAACACCGGCCTCGGAAGCGATACGGCACATGTGCTCCGTTCCACCCTCCGGGCGTCCGTCGTCTCCTGCGACCGCCAAAGAGAAGCCCTCCTTGAACGCGACCACGAGCTCAGGCTGCATCGAGAGCATCCTGCGGTTGTAGGCGGCAATGGCCTCCGGCTTGGGCTCTGCCCCAAGGGGCTCCGCGAAGAGATGCACGCGCTCCCGCTCCGCCCAGGTCCTGGCCATCTCATCCGCGCCTGCCGCCGTGCCGGTGATCACGCGAAAGGAGCTGCCCGCATCGAGTGAGGGCTGGCGACACCGGGCTAGCAGGTCTTCGATGGCGCTGGCGTCCTTCCATTGAACGCCGCCCGTCACGAGGACCCGCGCGAGCGGTGTGGCGTGCGGTTGGGGATCCATGGGCGCCAGTGTGACAAAAGCACCCGGCGCCGCGAAGGGAGCCCTCCAGCGGGGTTGACCCGCCGGAGGGAGCCAGGGGCAATCGGACTAGGCGAATCGGTTGCGGATCACGACTTCCGCCATCGACAGCTGGCCAGGCTTCGGCCAGGGCTCCTTGGTGCCTTTGCCGATCGCCACCATCGGGCCCATCACGTGGCCCTCAGGGAGGCCGATGAGCTCTGCCACCTTCTCGATTTCAAAGCCGATCATCGGGCACGAGTCGTACCCCATGGCCTTGGCCCCGAGCATGAGAGTCTGCATGGCCATGCCGATCGAACGCTGGGCTTCATCCCGCTGGAGCCATTCCCGGCCTTCGTGGAACGGACCCATCCAGTTCACCAGCAGCTCAGCGACCTCGGTGGGGGCGTTCTGCCAGTAGCGCTGGGGGTCCTTCTTCCACGCGAGGGTGTCTGCGGTCATCACGACGAGCAGCGACGCGTCGGTCATTTGAGCCTGGTCGTTGCCCACCGCGCGAATCTCCTTCCGCAGGTCGGCGTCGTCGACGATGACAAAGCGCCAGTGCTGGATGTTGAAGCTCGTGGGCGCCTGCATCGCGGCGGTCATGAGCTTCGTGACCTCTTCCTCCGTGAGACGGTGCTCAGGGTCGAATTGCTTGACGGAGCGGCGGGCGTAGATCGTGTCGAAAGTATCCAAAGCATCGGGCGGGATGAGCGCCGGCGGGGTCAGGGGAGCGTGTGTGCCGGATATAATGCCCGCAATCCCCGCCCGCTGCACGACAACGAAGGGGACGCCCCCTCCCAGAATCCCGCGCCGGCTCCCGCTCTGAATCCAAGCCCCCTGCAAAGGGCTGATCCCCATGACTGGCATCCCCATTCCCTTCGAAGACCTCTCCGACGACGCCTTGCGCGGCGTGATCGAGGAATTCGTGACGCGGGACGGCACGGAGCTCACGGACGCCGACACGAAGATCGCCCAAGTCATGGCGCTCCTGGAGCGTGGCACGATGGAGGTCTGGTTTGACGACACGTCGCGGACCTGCAACTTGCGAGTCCGCGACGAGTCTTGACGTAGGCCATTCCGTGGCGCCTCTGATTGGCCTAACGCGTCATCGTCACGCGCACCTGGGCGGCTTCCCCGCCGGCGACCACGGTGGCGCCTGAACGCCCCGTGCTGAACCCCGGGTGACAGACGCCGACGGTGCACTTCAGGCCGTCCGGCAAGCCCGTGAGCTGAGCTTTGCCATGGGAGTCGGTGCGCCTGCCGCCGTTCGCGTGGAAGGTGCCCTTGCCGTCCACTGCGCTGTATCGCCCGTGGACAGAGGCGACCACGCTGTCGGAATACGGTCCAGAGCCCGTCACGAAGACCCATGCCCCAGCGACGGGGCGGCCTCGATCATCGACGACGGTCACGTCCAACGATCCGGGGACTCCCAGCTTGACCTCGAGCCCCGACCGGACTTCGGCGGGCCCCGCCACGATGGGCCCGATGACCCCGAAACCGTGGTTCCGGGTCGATACTTGGATCATGTACGGCCCTGGATCCAGGCTGTCCTCGTGGATCCCAAGGACCTCGCCCCCGGCACTGACCATGCGCTGCACGGGCGGCGGGCGGAACAGGTTGGGAAAGAGGTCGAGCTCCAAGTCTCCCTCTGGCAGGTCCCATAGCGGCCACGTAAATACATCCCCGGGGGCAAGCCCGACCGACTCCCCGGTGACCGCATCGATCGCGTCGCCGTGCAGTTCCACGTCGTGGAGGCCAATGTCTCGGGGGTCTGTGCTCCGCTTCATACGAAGGTCGAGGGGAGCGCCGCCCGGGGTGACCTCAAGCCGTGCGCGGGAGGGCCTGTCCCCAAGCTTGGGGGGCCAGCCCCAGTTGGGCCCAACACGCACTTCGATCGCATGGGATCCCAACCCCTCCACGTCGAAGGTGCCGTCCGGTTGCACCACGACGGAGCGCCACCGGTTGAGCTCGAGGACGGCGGAGATCTGGACGTTCTTGAGCTCTTCCGCCGTCATCGCTCCCGCATCGGCCCACGCGACGGTCCCGGTGAGACGCGCCCCTGCCTGAGCCCAAGCGTCATGGGCCTGATCCCCCTCCGCGATGATCGCGAGGGACTCACGCATCGGCGCAAAGTTCCCCTGCGGCTCCACCCAGAGGCTCTTCGCCCCAAGTCTCTTGCCGGAGAGACGCACCCGACCATCCGCGTCGGTGCGGCCAGCCCCATCCTTCAGGTGCAGCCACTTCTCGGTGGAGGTCCATTGGGGAAACGGCACGCCGGGGCCGACAGTTGCCTTGTCGCGCGGTGCCACATGGGTGAGCTCGACGAGTGTGCCCGGCAGGGGCTCACCGTCAGGTCCGCGCACGAGCACGTCCAAAACGAAGTCGCCCGCGCGCTCGTTGCTGGGAAGGGCGAGTTCAAGCTCCACGGACTTGGATCCCCCTGGAACGGCGCGCACCCGGGACTTGCCGAGATGCAAGTAGCCTAGGTGCCCCGCGTCCAGGATCAGCTCGGCGCCCGCCGCGCCCTCGAGTGCCCCCTCAAAAGGGACCGGCAGCTCGAAGGTCCCATCCGCGGCCGCGGTCACGGAAGAGGACCAAAGGGCCCGTTTCCCGCTTCGCTCCACGGTGGAAGCGCGCACGGTTGCCGATGCGACGCCTGTTCTGCCGCCGTCGACGACCTTGCCCGTCAGGACGAAGGGCTCAGGCCCGGCGCCGCCCGTTTGGGAGGACCCGTCTTCTTGGGTATCCGCCGCGGGCACTCGCTCCGCGGTGGCGACATCGCCGTCAAGGGCCGGTGCCCCTCCGCTGGGATCCTGTGGGGCCGAAGCCGCGCCCTGCGAATCCGGCTCTGGCGTGCGCTCCGGGCGCGCGCTGCCCTGGGCCATGAGCGCGCCGCTGAGAACCGCGGCGCCAAGGGCAGCTGCGGTGCCCGCGAGAATGCCGAACTTCCCCGTCCAGGCTGCGCCAGCGGCCGCGGCATTCGACGCAGCCGCGCTGTGCAGCGCAACAAGCTCGCCGGCGAGACCAGCGGGGACATCGGGAATGGGTGAACTTTCGCCCCATGACGCCAGGGACTGCTCGAGACCACCGGGTGCTGAGGCGAGCGCGCCGAGCCCCGCTCCCCCGAGCCCTGTTCCCTTCAGCATCGCGCGAAGGCGCTCAAGCGCCTTGCTCAGCCGATCATGGGCAGTGGATTCCGAGGCGCCGATCGCGCTTCCGATCGACGCGAACGAGAGCCCCTCCTCGAATCGCAACGTCACGATCGAACGGAGGGTCTCAGGCAGCTCGGCCACGGCTTGACTCAAGGCCAAGTCCACTTCCGCGCGGGACGCCAACTCGCCCGCACCGGGGGCGCTCTTCGCAGTGTTCTCCATCGCGTGGTTCCTCTCCCGTCGCGTTCGCCGGCCCTCGCTCCGCTTCGCATTCAAGACCGTCCTCACCGCCAAGACCTTCAGTGCCTCTGGCTCCCCCCCGCATGAGTCGCGAAGGTCCCGGAGCCGCCGCTCTGGAATGCGCCCGTCCAAGAGCTGTGCAAACACGTCCTGGACCGCGTCGCTCGCGGCCGCCTCATTCCGCGAGACCCGAACCGCCGCTCTCCAGGCCCCAGGGGCACAGCGCTTGACCAGGCCCTCATACTCAGTTTGATTCATCATCGGATTTGCCCGGGGCCAGCCACCTTGGCACGGCCTCCACCATCGATCCGCCGCCGCCATCGATCCCTCCGGCCCATTTCACCCAAAAGCACGCCGATCCGAGCCATTTGTCGCACCCGGGGCGCCCAGGCACCCGTTTTTGCCCTGAACGTCCATTCCTGGGGCTCCCTCCCCCACGAACCGGCCGTAGACCCGGTCTATCTGGGCTCAGCGGCCTACTATTGCGTCTAGGGTATGGCCCCAAAGGCCGCCGCTCCTCCCTCGTCCTCCTCTTGACCCGATCCGACTGATGCGTTCGCAGCTCCGCTCCAAGACTCTGTTCGGCATCGCAGCCGGCCTCCTAAGCGCCTCCACCGGATTCGCGGCGGCCGCTCCCCAATCCGTCCGTGCGACGCTCGTCGCCACCGCGACGGACAAGCCAACCATCATCGAGTTCGCCCCCGGTGTTACGGACAGCATCTACGTCGCCACCAAGGAAGGCCGCATCTGGGTGGTCCGCAACGGAGTGCTCCAGCCGACGCCCGCCCTCGACATTTCGGCGCAGGTGGTCAACGTCGCGGAGAGCGGTCTCATCGGCATGGTCTTCGACCCGGACTTCCAGACGAACCGATACGTCTATGTCGCCTTCAACACTGGCACACAGTCCGGCGACTCGATGATCTCCCGCTTCACCTTTGCACCGGGGAGCACCGACCTGATCGATCCGAACTCCGAGACGATCATCTGGGGGCCGTTCCCCCAGGGTTCGGTCGCCCACAAGGGCGGTGACCTCGAGTTCGGGCCGGACGGGATGCTCTACCACGGTATAGGCGACGGCGGCGCGACGATCTTCAACGGGCCAGAGATCGCCCAGGACATCACGAGCCCGAAGGGCAAGATCCTCCGGTTCGACGTGCGTGCCCCTTTTCCCCACGTCCCCCAAAACAACCCCCTGGCGCACGCGCCGGGTGCTGATCCACACATCTGGGCCGTGGGGTTTCGGAACCCGTTCCGCATCGACGTGGACCCGGTGACCGGCGACATCTACGTCGGTGACGTGGGCGAGGGAGCCTGGGAAGAGATCACGCGCCTCCCAGCGGGCGTCCCGCTTATCAACGGCGGGTGGCCATGCGTCGAGGGACTCGACTGCAGGGCCCAGACCGCTTGCCTCTGCGTGGACCCCAGTATCGTCCCCCCGATCGCGGCCATGGCCCACTCGGCTCCGGACTCGTTCTGCGCTGTCGTCGGCGGGCTCGTCTATCGCGGCTCCGCCATCCCAGCGCTCCAAGGGCAGTACCTCTACGGTGACTTCTGCAGTGGCTACATCGGTTCCCTTGAGGATCCAACAGGCACGGCCACGCGACGGGACTTGTCCCTCTACCTGAACGACGGCGGTCAGCCGATCCGCACCATCTCGGACTTCACCCGCGACGGGAACGGAGAGATGTGGTTCGTGGAGCACATCTCGGCGCGCATTTGGCGCATGGACCCCGCCACCGGCATCGAGACCTACTGCAGCGCCAACGCCAACTCCTCGGGCGCACCGGCCTCGATCGACGCCAGCGGATCGACCTCCATCGCCGACCAGAACGTGACGTTCACCGTGCAAAATCTGCCGACGAACCAGTTCGGATTCTTCATTGCCTCGGAGGATCGCGCCTTCGTAGGTAACTTCGCCGGTTCCGACGGCAACCTGTGCCTCGGCCAACCGCTCTTCCGCTGGTACGCGAGCCTCTCGAACGCGGGCGTAGGCGGTGGACTGCAGTACTCCACCGACCTGACCACGTTCCCCCAGGCCATGACGGTCAACCCCGGCGAAACGTGGCACTTTCAGTACTGGACGCGCGACGCGAACCCGCTCAACACGTCGAACACTTCGAACGGCGTGTCGATCACGTTCACGCCGTAGGAGTCGGGCCAGGGCCTACGAGCTTTGGTTCCGCTTGAGGAACATCGCGAGGCGCGCCTTGCCGAATTCCGTGTTCTCCGAGGCCCACTCCACGTTGCCGAACGCCGTCGGCGAGACCTTCTCGCGGAACTCGGCAAGGTACGGGTGGATCTTCGCAAAGAGGAAGAAGCCCTCGCCGCACCACTCGGCGATGAGCTCGGGATCAACCGCTCCCCTACGTGCGAGACCAAAGGCCATCTCGAAGTAGCTGGTGACCTGGCGGAAAGCCGCGTTGTGTTCGTGCTCGAAGTCCGCCACCACGGCGACGTCCTCGAAGCTCTTCGGCTGCCAGCGCAATAGGGTGTCCCGGGAGGCACGCATGACGGCTTCACGCCGCAGGTCGTAGAGCTTAAGCACGACCTCCGCGTCCGCCGTTCCCGGTCCTTTCGCGTGGGCCTTCTTCTCCGCCTTGTGTTTGTCTTTTCCCATGGGCGAAGAGTCTACGCCCGATGCCCTTAGCGCCCGTACTTTTCGTAAAGGACGTCGATGGGCCCGGGCTCACCGATCACAAGGAGGCGGTCCCCCGCCAGGAGCGCGGTATCGCCCCGGGGGACGAGGGTCCGGCCGTCGCGCCGGATGGCCGCGACGAGGCAATCGTTGGGCAGCCCCATGTCGCAAATCTGGCTCCCAGCGAAATCCCCCGCGGGCGTGCCGTCGAGGATCTTGATGGAGATGTAGCGCTCATTGCGCAGGAACACCTCACGCAGCTGAACCTCATTCTGGGCGCTCAGCCAGTCCTCAAGGAAGTCATCCTCGTCAATGCGGGTGGCGAGCTGCGCGAGCATGCGAAGGTGCTGGCTCGGGTCGTCGGCGGGGCTGACCAGGAAGAACACCGAGTGCACGCGCTCGGCGGGCGTCGGCTTGCCGAACAGTTCCCCAGCGGGAATCACGATGTCCTGGCGGCATCGCACGAGGACCATGTTGGGCTGTTCGAGGTCCTCGAGGCGCATGTGAGGCAGGGCCACACGCTTCGCCACCGGGGTCGCGCCGGATCGGGCGCCCTCGGTGAAACCGTCGACAAACAGCTTCGTGTCCCGGCCGGTACGCGCGTGCAGGGCACTCGAGGCACGGGCGACAAGGTCCTCGAACGGCACGGCCTCGGTTAGGTCGATCACGGTCGACGTGAACACCACTTGATCGAAGGGGTCCTCGTCGCGCAGGCCCTTCTGCTTGAGGATGCCTCGGAGCTCTGTGTCAAGATCGTCGTGGCGCTGCTCCCCAAGGCGTGCAAACACGTGGAAGAGCGCCCCACGGCGCTCCACGCGGTCCTTGGCGTAGGTCCAGTACCAGCCCACTCCCCCGGCCACGAGCCCAAGGCTGAAGAGCGTGGGAAGCGTCCCCATGGCCGCGATCAAGAAGAACGGCGCCAGGAGGCCAAAGAGATGCAGCCAGGGATAGAAAGGACTCTTGAAGCCCGGATCGTAGGACTTCAGCCCGCTCTCGCGCATCACGATGACCGCGAGGCACTGCAGGGCAAAGATGAAGAGCTGGAACGCACTCGCGAGCTTCGCAATCTTGAGCGCGTCGAGGAACACGACGATCAAGATGATCATCCCCACGCAGACGACGATCGACAGCGCGGGGGTGCCGCGCGAACTGAGCTTCGCAAGACGATCGGGCAAGAGCTTATCCGTCGCCATAGCCATGGGATAGCGGGAGGCGCTCAGGATGCCGGCGTTAGCCACCGAGAAGAACGCCAGCACGGCCGCGATGGTCAAAACGCCCTTTCCGAAGCCGCCCGCTATCTTCTCGGCGGCGGCGGCCATGGGCGTCTGGCTGCCCGCGAGCTCATCCATGGGGACAACGCCCACCATGATGGACGTCGTCAGGAGGTAGATGGCTACGGCCGTCAACATGGACAGGAAGACCGCACGCGGGAGGGTCTTCTCGGGGTCCTTGATCTCCTCGGCCACGCTGATGACCTTGGTCACGCCGACGTAGCTAATGTAAACCGTGCCCGCGGTCGCGATCAGCGAATCCGCACCTGCGTCAAAGAAGCCAGAGAAGGCAGCAGGGTCGATCTCGGGCACCCCCAAGAACGAGAACGCGGCGAGAATCAGGAGCAACCCCGCCACCAGCACCTTCTGGAAGGTCGCCGTCTTCTTCGCTCCGAAGATATTCAGCACGCCAAACACGAGGGCGAAGGCCACTGCAATCGACTTCGTGATGAGCGGCGTCGGCTCGAGATAGAGGGAGACGTAGGCCCCAAGGCCCACCAGCGCGAAGGCCGTCTTCAGGATGAGCGCCAACCAGGTGCCCAGCCCACCGACCGTTCCAGCGAGCGGTCCGAGGCTGCGGTCCAGGAAGTAGTAGGTCCCGCCAGCCTTCGGCATGGCCGTAGCCAGCTCCACCTTGCAGAGCACCGCCGGCACCAGAGGAATGGCCGCAATGAGGTAACAAAGCGGAATCGCTACCCCCGCCTTCGCCGCCGCGATCCCCGGCAGCAGGAACAAACCCGCCGATAGAGTCGCTCCCGTCGCGAGGGCGTATACATCCAGAAGCCGAAGCTCCTTACTCAGCTTGCCGTCTGACTCAGCCATCGGCGAAAGGGTACGTTCTCGCCGGCGCCCCGGAGACTCAGATTGCCCGTTCCAGACAAGGGAGAATCTCGCTTGACTTCCGGTCGCAACCCCACACCACAGCCAAACCTAGACCACACCGGGCGGCTGCGCGACGGGGTGAGGGGCGGGGCCGACGTCCAATCCGGGCAGACCTTCTTGCGTCGGCGCAGCTCCGGAGGCGAGGTGTCTGGCCGTGGCGTGAGTCGGCTTCGCCGACCGGACCATAGAAGCAGGAGTGGGCGGAGGATTGGGAGCGCTGGCGCCTATTGGGAGGCGTG
>OJFX01000649.1_pt1 | contig 12733 bp, 8 predicted proteins | sample 1594171 | NCBI WGS metagenome assembly OJFX01 (sample SAMN05416840, study PRJEB24817) | seawater metagenome | isolation source: Sea water | place: Canada:Atlantic | collected 2013-07
GCATGGCAGGGCCCGTCCCCCAACGCGAAGCTCGAGATGCAACGCGTCTTCCCCGAGAAGGGGCGCCTCGCCATGCGCGTCACCGCGTCCCGCGGCGCCATCTGGCAGTCCCGAGAGCCGGTCCTCCTCCCCATGCTGGACCGCGCGCCCCGCGTCGGCTTCCTGGGCCCTGACGGCGAGTTCATGCGTCCCATGGAAGCCGTCGTCGCCAAGGCTCTCGCAAGCGACCAGCGCAAGAACCTGCTCATCGACGGTGAGGTCCTGACACCAAAGGACCGCACCAAGCCCGCCACCGCCCGCGTGCGCATCGACCTGCCCAAGGAAGGCTTCTATCAGGTCGACCTCGTTCACCCGCCGCTCGCAACCGACGCGATGCCGTCGATCCGCCTCGAGCGCGGCAAGCAGACCCTCGACGTACGACCGGAGATGACCGACGAGCAGCTCACGAAGAGCCGCACCGCATCCACCGTCGGCGCTGCGTACCTCAAGAAGGGCGGCCAGCACCTCAAAGTCGGCGGCCCCTTCTTCACGGGCTTCAGCCACCTGGTCCTGACGCCCCTCGAGGAGTCCCACGAGCTCGTCAAGGGCCTTGAAGGCCGCACGGCCGACCTCGAAGCGGACGTCGCGGAACGCCACCCTGTCCTGCGCGCCTTCGCGGGCACGCGCACCGACGACGGCATGGACTATGCCACCTTCGACGGCCCCATCGAAGTCACGGCGCCCCTGGGCGAGCCCGAAACCCACACGTTCTACGCGCGCCTGGAGAACCTCCCGATTCCCGAGCCGGAGTCCGGCGACACGGAGATCCTCTCGGGTTTCCTTCTCCTTGGCGTTTGGAACGATCACCTCATCAAGGACCGCAAAGAAACGGGGCCGCCCCTGCTTGTGCAGTCCATCGAGATCGAAGCGCCCTACTTCGAAGCCTGGCCGCCGGCCTCCCACAAGGGCATCTTCATCGACTCCCCGAACCGCGGCAACGAAGCCCTGTACGGGGCCGAGGTCATCGGTGCCTTCCTCGACCGTGCCTTCCGGCGCCCGGTGGACGACGAAACGAAGTCGCGCTACATCGACTTCTGGCACGCGACGCGACCGCAGTTCAGCTCCTTCGAAGAGTCCATCCAAGAGGTCGTCACCGCCGCGCTCTGCAGCCCGCGGTTCCTCTACATCGCCGAGCCCGAGACCGCCAGCGACGGTGCCACGGAAGGCGCCGACGACTGGGTGCTCGCGTCGCGCCTCTCGTACTTCCTTTGGAACTCTCCCCCCGATGAGGCTCTGTTCCAAAAGGCCGCGAAGGGCGAGCTGCGCAGCAGCCTGGGCGCGGAAGCGCGCCGCATGTTGGACGACCCCAAGGCGGAGCGCTTCATCGCCCAGTTCGCCGAAGAATGGCTGCGTCTCGACCGCTTCGAGCAAATGACGGTCGATCCGGGCCAATTCGCAAAGCTGACGCGCTTTGTGAAGCGCGACATGCGAAACGAGACGATCGCGTTCCTCGAGCACGTCTTCGGCAGCGACCTACCCGTGGCGGAGTTGATCGATTCAGACTTCGTGATGCTCAATCAGAACCTGGCGGAGTACTACGGCATCCCTGGCGTGCAAGGGCCGCACCTGCGCCCGGTGACCGTTCCGCGTGATCGCGGTCGCGGCGGCCTGCTCGCCCAAGGTGCATTCCTGGCGGGCCACTCCGACGGCATCCACCCCCATCCGGTCAAACGCGCGGTCTGGCTCAAGGAGAAGTTCCTCGGCGACCCGGTACCGCCGCCCCCGCCCAACGTCCCGAATCTCGACCCGACGACGCCTGGCTTCCAGAACCTGACCCTCAAAGAGCAGCTGATCAAGCACCGCGACAACGCTTCGTGCTTCGACTGCCATGCGGGCATCGACCCGTGGGGCCTCGCGTTCGAGAACTACGGGGCAGGCGGCCTCGTCGAGAAGACCCGCAAGAAGCGTCCGATTGACGCGTCCACGGTCCTCCCCGACGGGACGCCTATCGACGGGCTCCGCGCCCTCAAGGAGTACCTGCTCGAATCCCAGCAGGACACCGTCGCGCGCTCCCTCACCGAACACCTCTTCGCGTACGCCCTCGGCCGCGACGTGTCCTTTACCGACGAGGAGCTCCTCGACGGCATCATGGAGAAGGCGCGCGCCGATGAATACCGCGTGCGCTCGATCATCGAAGCCATCGTGACCTCGCCCGCCTTCGTCCACTAAGCGCTTTTCTCGGCCACTCAACGCACGATCCCCATGGTCAAGCCCTCCTGGTCCCTCTCTCGCCGCACGTTCCTTCGCGGCGCTGGTGTAGCCGTCGCGACCCCTTACCTGTTCGCGATGGAGAAGAACGCAGCGCCCCTGCAGGACTCCTCCCTCGGACTCGCGGGCGACGCGGCGGCCCCCAAGCGGCTTGTCTACGTCTACTTCCCCAACGGCTGCAGCCTCCCGAAGGAGGACGACAAGGCCAATGAGAAGTGGCGCTGGTTCCCAAGCGGAGAGGGCAAGGACTACCGCTTCACCGAGGTCCTCAAGCCCCTCGAGCGGCACCGCGCCGACCTGAGCTTCGCCGGCGGGCTCAGCCACCCCAAGAGCCGCGAACTCCTGGGCCACCTCGCAGGCGACACGTGGCTCACGGGCGGAGACGTGCGCTTCGACCAGTACAAGAACACGGTCTCCGTGGATCAGGTGGCCGCGCTCGAGCTGAAGAAGCACACGCGCTACCCAAGCCTGACCCTCTCCACCGATGGCGGCGTCGGCTACAAGTCGCGCGTTTCCACGCTCTCCTTCGGCCCCACCGGGCGGCCGATCCCCTCCGAGCACCGCCAACGCTCCATCTTCGAGCGCTACTTCTCCATGAATGGAGGAGCCACGTCGGACGAGCGCAGAAAGAGCCTCGCCCGCGGCAAGAAGATCGTCGATCTCGTGCTCGAGGACAGCCGCCGGCTGAAGACGAAGCTCGGCAAGCGCGACCAGGAGAAGATGGACGAGTACCTCACGTCCTTGAACGCGGTCGAGGAACAGGTCCGCCGCAACGAGGCGTGGCTCGACATTCCGATGAAGCCGTTCAGTTCCGAGCACCTGAACCTCGACCCGAACCCGCGCACGGCTGCCCAGGACTACCTCCGCGCGACGTTCGACCTGATCGTCCTAGCCCTCGAGACGGACGTCACGCGCGTGGCGACGTACATGATGGGCCGCGAGGACGGCATGGGCTTCGGCGACAACTTCCCGAAGGTCGGCCTCGGCATCAACAAAGGCCACCACACGATCAGCCACGACCTGGCCGATGGGCACTTTGACGAGTGGGGCCGCTTCGATCAGTGGTATGCGTCCCAGTACGCGTACTTCCTCGACCGCCTGAAGACGACCGAGGACGAGTACGGGAACCTGCTTGATCGAACGCTATCCGTGTACGGCAGCTGCTGCAGCACGACCCATAACGCGCGGAACTACCCGATTGCGCTGGCGGGCGGCAAGGCACTCGGCGTGCAGCATGGCACCTACCACCGCTTCGACAATTCGACGCCCTTCTCCAACCTGCTGCTCACGACGCTCCACGCCGCGGGCATCAAGAAGAAGACGTTCTCCGACAGCACGGGGACGATCCCTGGGCTCTTGAAGACCTGATCGAAGCCCTCATTGGGTCAGCTGCAGGCGCAGCGCGTTCGTCGTGTTCCACCCTTTGATCTGGGAGTCATAGTAGAGCACCTGGGCGTACATCGGCTGTCCGACCAAGACCTGACTGATGCCCGGCACCGACGCCTCGATCCGGCTAATCGGGTTGCGCACGACGTATCGGCCGTGGCTTTCGATGACCTGGTACGGGAAGCGCAGGTAGCCCGTGTTGCCGGCGGCGACGCAGAGCACCGAGTCTCCGAACGGTTCGCGTAGGTCCGCGGCGCCCATGTAGAGCACGCCATAGCTCCCCTGCGGCAGCCCCGTGGCACGCAGGACCAGGTCGTCGCGCAGCACGCTCGGGCTTCCGATGGCGCACAGGCGGCCGAGCTTTCCGTCGCGGTTCTTGGCCCCGCCCATATTCTTGAACCCGCTGACTCTCACGTTGGAGTGGCAATAGCCTGAGGCCCAAGAGCTCGTGTCCGCGCCATTGATGACGTCCACAGCACCCGTGCCCACGGCGACGCCGTTGGCGCCGGGAACGCCGACGATGATCGCGTTGCGGCCCGCCGCGACGGAGAGGCCGAGGTAGTCATACGCCTGGGGCGTGGATGCCACATGGCGCACGAGCTCGAACCGATCCCGGGCACGGCGCGTGAAGACGTGGGCGGAACCGCTGTTCAGCAGCCCCGAATCCGAGTGGGACGCACCCACCACAATGCGCGTTTCACTGACGGCCACGTCGATGCCGAAACGGTGCTCGTCGTTCGGGTCTCCGGGACGCAGGCAGAAGGTCTCGACCCAGCGTCGGGTCCGGTTGCTCCACTCGTAGACGAAGGCGGCTCCCTCGTTGCGGCTGGCGCCCGCGTCGAGGTCCTCGTTCTGGGGAGCCCCGATCACGATCGTGTCCTTGCTCATGGCCACGCACGTGCCGAAAAGGTCGAGGCCGTGCGACTCAGCCCCCATCAGCTTCTGCCGGATGGACCAAACCGTCCCCACTCGCTCGAGGGCGTAAGCCGCGCCTGCGTTCGTGCCCGCGTCATCGTCGTTGTACGCGGAGGCAACGGCCCGCCCGTTCGCTGCGGCCACGTCATGGCCGAAGTAGTCGTGGGTGCCCACATCGTCCGGGGCGAGCTTCGCGAGGCGCGTGTAGCCGCTTCCGTTCTTGCCAAAGACGTAGAGCGCTCCCCCATCGGGCGCGAAGTCATCGTCCCGGGGTGCGCCGACGAGGATGTGATCGCCGTCGATGGCCACGCCCGACCCAAAGAGATCCCCCAAGCTCCGGCTGGGGTCGTCCAACAGGGCCACCTGATCCCAAGTCCCCGCGGTCCATTCGAACACTGCGACGGCCCCTTCCATGACGGAACCGTCGGGCCGCACCGCGGTCCGGCCCGGGGCCGTCACGCAGACGACTTGGCCGTCGTCCCCGATCGCGACGTTGAATCCGGCCCGGTCCCCCGCGGCCATGTCGTCGAGGTTGAGCTTCTGAACGTAACTAGGTGCGCCCGTGCCTGTGGCGGAGATCACGTGAGCAGAGCCCGTCTCCGCCCCCGCATCGTCGTCGCGCCACGCGCCCACGACGGCTGTGTCCCCTGACATGGCGACGTCGTAGCCGAACCAGTCGAGGGCCTGGCCGTCGGGCGCGACCAGGCGGTCCTGGGCCGCCGCGGATCCTGCGGCTGCCACCGACGCAGCGATCAGAGAGAGTCGAATCAGGCCCGGGGCAGGCCTATGGTGCGCGGGGTATCGTTGGGAGGTATGGCTCATGGCGTGGTCCAGTTCCCCCTTGGACTATTCGAATGGCAGGCCGTTCTAGGGCCGAGGGAACCGAGCGACAATACCCCCGTCCAGAGGCTCGGGCGAATGTGGCGTTCCCCGTGCGGTCGGAATGAATGGCAGTCGTTCCAAGGGAAGGCCCTTGCCTGTACGCTCCGGTTGTGAAGGGTCCCTACGTTGCTTCCATCACGCTTTGCTGCGCGTTTCTAGGTTTCGGTGTCTCGGCTTGGCACGAACGCCCGGCGGCGCCGCCGGAGTTTTCCGGGAATTCCACCGCGGAAGACGCGTCTCGCCCATGGCCCAGCGGGGCGTTTGCGGACCTGGAGCAGGCCGTCGAACACGGCGAAGCCGAGGGGCAACCGACCTTGGTGTATGCCCGTATCGAAGCGCCCCATGTACGCGCCTTCGAACGCCTCGCTGCGGTGGACGAGGAGCTGTCGCGGGCGCTCGGGGGGTTTACCGTCGTGCGGCTCGACCTCGACGGAGCTGGGAGCCAGCCCGCCATGGACCTGGGCCTGCGCACGGGGCCGCTCTTCGTTCTGGTGGAGCGTTCACCGTCGGGAGAGATCTCTGTGACGGACGCTGCCGAGCCCCTGACCGGCGCCCTCTTCGAGCCGCTGGGCCTGCGCGTCGAGCTAGCACGCCTCGCCGAAGGCCGAGCCCCCTTCGAGGCACTCCGCGGGGCCCAGGAGAACGCCCCCCCGCCGGCCGCCAAAGAAACATGGGCGCTGGTGCGCCGCCTCGACGCCATGGGCCGCCATGACAGGGCGGACTCGGTTTTCGCAGAGGCCCTCGCAGAGGAGCGCCACCCCAACGGGACCCTGCATCGCCTCGCCCTCCTGCGCGCCGCCGTGAAGGAGCACCTCCCGCTGGAGGTGATGGACGGCGAGGGCGCCATCGAGGCGCACCTCACCGTGGAGGCCGACAAGCTCGTGCTCTTCCACGGGTACTCCACCCTCGCCTCTAGCTTCGCGGCCCGCGTGCAGACCCTCGACGACCCGGAGACCCCAGGGCCAGTGCGGGCCATCGGTGTCGATCGCTGGCGCCGGCGGATGCGCGAGGCGACGCGCCTCGGCTACAAAGCCTGCCCGCCCGAGCGCCTCGTCCCGTACATGTCGCTCCTCCTGGAGCGCTACGCCGAGGACCAAGAGGACCTCGACTCCATGGACAAGTTCCTCTGCCGGGCGATCGTCAAGCGCCTGAAGCGAGAGGCCCCGGATTCGCCCTGGGTCCGCCGCGCAGAAACGCTCTTCGGAGAGTAGCCCTCCCATGGGGGGTCTTCCTGATTCACCCCCATGTCGGCCTCCGGCCCGTTCGCACGTGCGAACCCCCTATCATGGAAGTACCCAGCTCACGCCTGTCCGTCCTTGTGCCCGCTGACGGCCCCGAGAGGAGCGTCCGGGCGGATGGCGACTACGTCGTCTACTGGATGCTCGCCCAAAGGCGAACGCGCTACAACTTCGGCCTGCAGCACGCCGCGATGCGGGCCCGTGAGCTCGGCAAGCCCCTGCTCGTGGTCGAGGCCCTCTCATGCAGCTACCGGTGGGCAGGCGATCGCCACCACGCCTTTGCCATCGAGGGCATGCGCGCCAATCAAGCCGCCCTGGCGGAGCAGGGCGTGGCCTACTTCCCCTACGTCGAGCCGGCCCCGGACGAAGGCAAAGGCCTGCACGGCGCCCTCGCCGCGCGCGCGTGTCTGTACGTCACCGACCATTGGCCCTGCTTCCACATGCCCAAGTGGGCGGCCCTGGTCGCGGAGGAGATCGATGTGCCCATGGAGACCGTGGACTCCTGCGGCATCCTTCCGGTGCGGTCCGCCCAGAAGGCGTTCGCCCGCGCCCATGATTTCCGGCGCCACGTGCACCGCACTGCCTTCGAGTCGCTACAGGCGGTTCCACTGGAGGAGCCCCTGGAGCTCCTGGCCGAAGACAGCTCGCACTCCGCAGGGAAGCTCCTGCCCAGCGCCGTGGAAGACCGTTGGCCCGCAACCGATCTCGGGGCCGTCGATCTCGGAGCCCTGCCGATCGATCACGACGTTGCCCCCGTCGCGTCCAGCCCCGGCGGGCAAGACGAAGCCCGCAAGGTGCTCGCGCGGTTCATCGACTCCCGGCTAGAGAACTACCTGAGTCGCAATCAACCCGAGGCCGAAGCTGCGAGTGGACTCTCGCCCTGGCTCCACTGGGGCCATATCTCTCCCCATGAGGTATTGCTGGCCGTCGCGGACAAAGAGGGCTGGGACCCAAGCGCCATCGAGGGCCAAAAGGCCACCGGCAAACGCGAGGGCTGGTGGGGCATGTCCGCGCCGGCGGAGGGTTTCATGGACGAGCTCGTCACGTGGCGAGAGGTCTGCTTCAACACGTGCCAGGAGAGGCCTAAGGACTACGGCAAGTACGACGCGCTGCCTGAGTTCGCCAAGAAGACCCTGGAGGAGCACGCCAAGGACAGGCGCCCCTCCGTGTACTCACTCGAGGAGTTCGAGAGCGCGAGCACCCACGATCCCCTTTGGAATGCCGCGCAGAATCAGCTCCGCCGGGAGGGCATCATCCACAACTACCTGCGGATGTTATGGGGCAAGAAGATCCTCCACTGGACCGAATCGCCCCGGGAAGCCCATCGGATCATGGTGGAGCTCAACAACAAGTACTGCCTGGACGGTCGCGACCCGAACTCATGGGGCGGCATCATGTGGGTTCTCGGACGCTACGACCGGGCCTGGGGCCCCGAGCGTGAGATCTTCGGGAAGGTGCGCTACATGACGAGCGACAACACGGCTCGCAAGGTGAGGGTGAAGAACTACGTCGCCGAATACTCGGGCAACGGCCAAGGAAGCGGCTCGCTCTTCTGATCCGCGAAGGCGCGGCCCCGTGGGATCTGGTTCAATTCCTCCCATGAGCTATCGCCACGGGTCCTCCCCAGTTCTGAGCACCGAAGCCATGCGCGCGGCCGACCGCGCCACGATCGAGGAATTCGGCATCCCGAGCTTCGCCCTGATGGAGACCGCTTCCCGCGGGGCCTTCGCGGCGATCGAAGAGCGCTACGGGCCATCGGGTGGACTGGCCGCGGTCGTGCTCGCAGGCAAGGGCAACAACGGGGGCGACGCCCTCGCCCTCGCCAGGATGCTGAGCATTGCCGGGGCGCGCGTGCTCGTGGTCACCACCGCCGGGGCCAATGGCGCAACGACCGATTGCGCCCACAACCTCGCGCTCCTCGCCGCCCTCGAGGACGACGAGCTGTGCCTCTTGGACATCGAACACGCGGACATGGGCGCGATCCCGTGGGAGCTGGTCGACCGATGGCGGGCGTCCGGCGCGGGGACGCGGAAGGAGGTCTGCATCGATGGCCTGCTCGGCATCGGGGCCACCTCGGAGCTGCGCGGGGCGATTGGCGACCTTGCCCAGCTCACCGCTGAGTTCGAAGACGTTGTCGCCCTCGACATCCCTACCGGGATCCAGAGCGATTCGGGGAAGGCCCTCGACGCGCGCTCGGTGGAGGCCGACATGACGGTCGCCATGGGAGCCCTCAAGCCGGGCCTGTTGCTCGGCGAGGGACGCCTCCACGCCGGGGAGGTGGTCGTGGTCGACATCGGAATCCCCCCATCCATCCTGGCCCAGGGTGCCGAGTCGCCCGGCGGGGCGTGGGTACTCGGGGATTCGAGCGTGGCGGCGCTCCTCCCGGAACGGACGATGCAAGACCACAAGTTCAGCGTGGGCCAGCTGGTCGTTGTGGCCGGATCCGAACAGTACCCCGGTGCGGCGGTGCTCGCATGCCGCTCGGCCGCGCGGGCAGGAGCCGGCTACGTGACCTGCGTTGCCTCGCCGTGCACCATCCGTGCCCTCGACGCGAACGCGCCCGAAGTGGCATGCGTCAAACGGGGACCTGAGCCCGGACGCTGGCTTGCGGACTTCCCGCGGGCCCAGGCGATCGTGGCAGGACCAGGTCTGGGCGAGGACGCACTCCCGTGGTCCAGAGCACCCTTTCCAATCTCACGATCCCAGCCGTTCTCGATGCGGACGCGCTGAACGCCATAGCCGCGGGCGGACTCACGGCCGAGCTAAAGGAATGGTCCGGCGGGCGCTTCATCCTGACCCCCCATCGCGGCGAGATGGATCGACTGATCCAATCCTCCGGCGAGGCCGCGCGCGTGGATCAGAGCCCCATGGAAGAGGCGGCGCATTGGGCAGAGCGATTCGGCTGCGTGATCGTGCTCAAGGGGAGCCCCACGGTCGTTGCCGATCCCAGCGGCACGGCGTTCGTCGCCCCGGCGGTGGAGCCGAGCCTCGCAACTGCGGGGTCGGGTGACACTTTGGCGGGAATCATCGGCGGGCTGCTCGCCCAAGGCATGGAATCCCTCGACGCCGCCATCGCAGGCGTGCACATCGGGCTCGCGGCGGCGCAGGCGGCATGCGCCGACCGTTCGCCCCGGGCCATGATGGCGTCGGATATCACAGAAGCGCTCCCGGAGGTTCTCCAGGAGCGCTTCGGGGACGGCGCCTGAGGCGCCGCAGCTAAACGGGCCGCGCGCTACTTCTTCACGCGGTCCATTTGGAACTCCATGATCGGCATCTTCTGGCCGGCCATCTCCGCAAAGAACTTCGAGACGTAGTGATCGTCCGTCATCGTCGTAACGGAGCTGTGCGGGATCGGGTCGCCCATGCCCATGAAGGGCTGCTTCCAGTTCATCGTGACGGCGCCGGTCTTCATGTCGAGCTCACCTTCCATGATGGCGAGGTAGCTCGAGGTGCCGTCGCACCAGGTGCCGACCATCTTCTTGGCCTTGGCGTCGTAGCCCAAGACGGCGCGTCCAAGGAACGGGGCGCCCATGAACTCACCGCGGAAGTCTGAGGTCGTCCAGAACGAACCAATGGCGGTGATGGTCTCGGCACAGGCCATCTTCTGGCCTTCCATGCCGGGCATGGTCATCGTGGCTTCGCCTTTCCATTCACCGACGGCCTTGAGAATCATCTCGTGCTGCTTGGTCGGCGCCTCAGCTTCCATCTCCTGGGAGATGCCGAAGGGACTGACGGGAAGGAGGCCGGTGGTGGCGGCAACGGCCGCGGCGCAACCGAGGGCCAGGGAGGTCAGGGCGAGGGTCTTAAGTCGCAGCATGGTTGAAATTTCTCGGCCCGTGGGACCGAGCAAAGGCTGTGGAGGCCGCAGCCGGGAAGGGAGAGGGAAGGGATCGGTCGCACGGTGCGACCGCTGGGATCCCCTACGCTACTCGGCCACCCCTAAGGCATGCTTCAGAGCGTCCTGGAGTTTCGGGTAGCGGTAAGGAAAACCCCCTCCCTGGAGCACCTGGGGCTGCACCCTGACGCTGGCGAGGAGCATTTCGTCCGCCTGCTCCTTCCCCAAGGCCATTCGCAGGGCAAAGCGGGGCGCCGGCAAAATGGTGGGCCGCCGAAGGACCCCCCCGAGGCACTTTGCAAACTCCTGGCCGCGGACTTCTTGCGGGGCCACAAAATTGACCGGGCCAGTCAGGGACTCGTCGTGCATGGCCCGGTGGAAGGCCCCGACCAAGTCGTCGAGGGCGATCCAGGGGAACCACGACTGCCCATCGCCCAGACGTCCACCGACCCCCATCTTGAATGCGGGCAGCATCGTCTTGAGGGCCCCCCCACCGGCGTCGAGGACCACGCCAATGCGCCCGCGAACCTCTCGAACGTCGGAGCGGACTTGTTTCACTTCGTCCTCCCAAGCGGAGCACGTGTCGGCCAAGAAGCCCGTGCCCCGGGGCGCATCCTCCGTGAGCGCCTCTTCGCCGCGGTCCCCGTAGATCCCGATCGCCGACGCACAGACCAGGACCTTGGGCGGGGCCTTCATGGCGTTGATCGCTGTCACGATCGCCCGCGTCCCCATCACGCGGCTCTCCGCGATGCGCCGCTTCTTCTCCGCGGTCCACCGCAGCCCGAAGATCGACTCTCCGGCGAGGTGAACGAGGGCGTCGATGCCCTCGAGTGCCCCGTGGTCCACCGTTCCCTGGGCTGGGTCCCAGCGCACTTCATGGGGTCCCTTGGGCGCCCGCCTCACGAGCTCGAGGACCTCGTGCCCACCGGTGCGAAGGAACGCGGCGAGGGAACTCCCCACGAGGCCGCTGGCACCGGTGATCGCGATGCGCTTCCCCTTGAACCCCGCGGAAGCGGCGCGGGCGTGCGCCTCCAGGTCGTGGAGCATCACGCGATGCCGCCACGCAAACATCCGGTCCAGCTTCTTCCGCACCGCACCGCCCCCGAACGTCCGTCCGAGAATGCCCATGGGCAGCGCGTACTCGATGTGGTCCGTCAGGGTCGACGGGTGAGCCGATCCTTCGCCTTTCGTCTCCACCTGATGCCGGTGGTCCCAGCTCTTGAAGGGCCCCTTGACCTGCGTGTCCACAAAGAAGGTTGCGTCCCGATCGAGCTCTGAGATCTCGGCAATCCACCGGATGCCCACGGGCCCGAGCCCGACACGAATCGTCGTGCGGGCCCCCACCGAGAGTCGCTCGGTGGGGCCACTCCCGGACACGACGGTCGCACTATCCCAAGGCGGAAGGAGTCGCCGCAGGGCCCCTGGGCGCACGTGCCATTCGAAGGTCTCAAGGGCTGATGCGGGCGAATCGACGGTGCGCTCGAAGGTCTGGATACTCATGGTTCACTTCACATTCGCGCGGCGGTCCGCCGGGGATCGGGTCTGCGGGTCATTTCACCCGATCTGCGCAACGAGGGCTTGCACGTAGTGCAGCACCGCTCCGCCGAGCCATCGCGACCCCTTGCCCCCCTCGGGCACGGCGTCGCGGCCTATGCCCCTGGCGAGGTACCCCAGGTGCCCCCCCGAGGGCTCGATGTGACAGTGCATCCGGGGCCCATGGACGGGGGAGGTGAGATCCCTTGGGTCGATGAACGGGTCGTCCGCGGAGGACAGGATGATGGCGGGCTGCTGGATGCCGGCCAAGCGAGGGCCTGACGAACAGTCGGCGTAGTACGCGTTGGCGCTGCCATATCCCGCGGCCGGCGCGGTCACAGCGTCATCAGCCTCGCGAACGGAGGCGCCGGGGGGGATCTCCACGCCCTCAGGAACCCAGCCGTTCTCCCGCCGAACGCGCAGGGCTTCGCGCATGCCACGCACGAATCGGCGGTCGTAGAGGCGGTTGAAGCCGGCATCGATGCGATCCACCGCGGCGCTCAGATCGGCCGGTGGGTTGACGGCCAGGACGGCGTCGGGGACCCCCGGATGGCCTGGCCTTCGGTGCAGACCGAGGAGCAACGTGTTGGCAGAAAGGGAGAACCCCACTGCGATGTGCGGGACGGAGGGATAGAGCCGCCGCGCTGCCTCGACGGAGGCGAAGAGGTCAAGGTCGCTGCCAGAGTGATAGAAACCC
>OJFX01000656.1_pt1 | contig 12661 bp, 7 predicted proteins | sample 1594171 | NCBI WGS metagenome assembly OJFX01 (sample SAMN05416840, study PRJEB24817) | seawater metagenome | isolation source: Sea water | place: Canada:Atlantic | collected 2013-07
GTGCTGACCCGGACGGTGCGCTGGCTCCCTTCGTCGAAGACGCCATTGCCGTCGGGATCGCGATCGGTGACAAACACGTCCAGCAGTCCGTTCGTGTCGGCAGCCACGAGATTCGCCGCCCGCGACGTGTAGGCCACGTGCCGGCCGCTCCCCGACAGGGCCGGCTCCAAGCACGCAAGATTCGCGACCTCACCACCGTCCGAGAGACTGATCAGTGCGGTCCCTTCGAGGCCAGGCCCGCCGCGAACGGTCGGCGGCGACGCCCCAGGCGGGTTCGTGACGCGCGTGTTCTGCGCGCCATCCGCGGCAACGGCGAGGAGCAAGCTGGCGAAGAGGGTCCCTGTGAAGACATGGAGGCGATTCGACATCGAAGACTGCGCAGTAAAGAGCCGCGGGCGGTAGAGAACTTCGAGTTCACGCTACGGGCCCCGGCCTTCCACGTCTCCTAGCTCGAATGCGCAAGCGGACTGCGGTGAGTTCGGTCTTCCGCTACCTACATCGGCCCCCATCATCGGGGGCCGAGCGCCTCCGCGCAGGTGACGCCCGATCCCCCTTCCTGTCACGCCTTGGAGATGTACCGAGTCGCACGGTCTGCCCCATGGCGGGCTCTAGCTACAGGAACAAGAAGCCGAAGTCAGATGGGTTGGAGGCCGCCACTTCGGGGGACCAAAGGCGCAGGAGAGTGCGCTTCGCGGGGCCATCGCGGTCGCTGATCAAGATATCAAGCCCGACGTGGCCGGCGCCATCGACCGGGAGGTCGGCGAGCAGCATTCTCACCTCCATGGCGTACCCCGTGTCCGTCTTGACGACGGAGGCGGTCAGCTCAGGCGCCTTCTTGCCTTTCGACTCCACGCGGCCGCCGCTCGTTACGGAGTGCATGGTGACCTTGCCGTTCTTCTTGCGTGCCTTGACATCGCTGGCCGAGGCGAAGAGGAAGTGCACGGCATCTTCGTCGAGGACGGCGCCGCCCGAGTCCTCACTCGTCTCGTCGTCCGTGACGTCGAGCGACACAAACAACTCCGTGTCGGACCGCGAGATGCCGATGCCAGCAAGACAATCGGCGCTGCCGCCATAACTGTCGTCTCCCTCGACGATCAGGCTCTTTGCACCGATGGTCATGCTCGGAATGGAGCTCCACTCTGACAACCCACCATCGAGCCTCGGGGGCTGTGCGGTCGCCACGGCGTAGTGCTTGCGCCGCAAGAAGACCTTCTCCTCCCTTCGCACCCGAATGGCCTGGGCCTGGTCCTGGCCATCGAGAGCGAGCTGCAGAGGCACGAAAACGTCCGCCTTCCAGGGCTTGGCATCCATGGCCGCCCGGAGCCACGAGAAGTCAAGGCGTGCCGTCCTCTGTGCCCCTGGCTTGAGTGTGACTTGGGACTCGCCGCCTAACTCAACGCCCTCGACGGTGGTGCGCACCGCGACGGCGAGGTCGTGGTCGAGACCATTCGTGATCGTGAATGGCTGGAGGAGCGTCGCAGGGTCCAATGGGCCAAACTCCAGCCCGCCGCCGAGCTCTTGCGCGATGAACGCATGACGCCGCTCGAGCCGACTTGCATCCGCAGGGATCGTGACTTGGTCGAAGACGTCACCGTCCACCCCGATCGCGCTTGCCACGATCTTGTCTGCGTCGATGTCGAGGGCCACATAGTGGTGCTTCGACTGAGCGACCTTCTGATAGCGATTGTCAGTGGAATTCACCTTGTACAGCGGAGCACCGCCGCCGCCGGTCACGATGTAGGTCAAGCCGTCCTTCTCCGAACGCTCGTACAGGTGGTCGTGCCCATTCAGAACAAGGTCAACACCGTACATCTCGAACAATGGCACCAAGAATCGCTGTGATTCATCGAGCGGCCACTCCCGGGGAGTGCCATCTAGCTCGACCCGGCCGTGGGGTCCCGACGTAAACGGTGCGTGATGGAATGCCACGAGCGTGTAGCGGGCGCGCTTCGAACGGAGCTGCGACAGCAACCACTTGTATTGCTCCGAAGAGGGGTCGCAATGGGAGTTGCTGTCCACGATGAGGAGCGTCATCAAGTGGTAGTCGACGCGGTACCAGTGCTCGTTGCCGGGCAGCTCAAACAGACTGAAGTACTTGGAGTTCTCTACTTTGGTCGATCCTGCCGGGCGCGTCGCTTCGTGGTTGCCGATGGCTGGCCACAGGGGGATCCGAGCAAGGAGGTCACGTGCAGGGCGAAAGAACTGCAGGATCCAGAGCGGGTACTTGCTTCCATTGGATGGATAGTCACCCGTTCCGATCATGAAGAGCGCATCGGACTCATGCTCGACGATGCGCCGTGACACACGTCCCCACACCGCGGGTTGCGAGCGGACGTCGCCGACGGCAATGAGGCGATAGGTGTCCGGTGCCACGGGCAGAGTTCGAAACTCGCGCGGACCGCTATCCAACTGGTCGCCGGTGGTGATGCGATAGTTGTAGGCGCTGTTCGGCGCCAGCCCCGTCAGCTCGAAGATGTGGTGCCTTTCGGGGCCGGAGTGCTCCACGCGCTGCGGAGGCACGCCGGGGGCGCCCCACTCGAGTGTCGCCGCGACAGGCCGCACATGATCGACCACCAGAGTCATCACGTCGGTCCCGGGCTGCAGGAGGAACGGCCCGCAAGCGTAGGGTTGGGGGGCCTCTTGCGCCGCAGGGAGCGAAGGAACAAGGGCTGAAGCGATGAGCAGAAAAGAGAGCATGGAGAGGATGGGACTTCGAAGGGGGACGTACCGAACCGCGCATGATCTTCCCACCAGACGGCACCAGACCGCAACTCCCGTCTCGCCGGCCCGTCTCTTCCATCCAGAGGAGGCGAAGGACTCAGGCGTGACTGGAGTTTCAGGGTCGAGGGCACAGGGCCCTGTGCCCGCTGGGGTGATCCCTTGCGGCGCCGAACGCCCGGATCGCCAGGTATCCCTCGCCGTCTTCCACGCTGATGAAGATTCAGCGAGATAGACCGACGGATTCTCGATTGCGTGACATCCTGACTGAGCGGCGGCGGCGCGATCCCAAAGCGCTGGTGCTGCTTCCCTTACCCAACACCCGCTATGATGCAAGCTCGCGCTCTTGCCCTCGTGTCTACTCTCTCGCTCGCTGGTCTCCCGTCGGCGTTCGCCCAAACCGAGATCCGACGTATCGATCGTCCGATTCCCAACCATGGCTACGGCATGACCGTAGCGGCTGATGACGGCCTTGCGGTGGCTGGTTGGGCGGGGGTGATCTACGACCGCGTCCCTGTTGTCAACCTGGAGACTGGCGCGTACGCCAGGGAGCTCGTGGCCACGGGGCTGGCCCCCGGGGGAGTCAGCTACTTTGGAGCGGCGCTGGCCATGGACGGGCCGATCGTCGCCGTGGGTGCCCCTGGTCGGTTTCCGACAGATCCCGGCGCGGTCCATATCTTCGACATCAGAACCGGCCAGCAAACACATCGCCTCGTTCCGCCCACGGGGGCTCTGGCTGACAACAATTTCGGCGTAAGCGTGTCGATGGACGGTGGCAGGGTCTTGGTGGGTGATTCGTACTTCACCGGCAACGGGACTACTACAGGGCGGGCCTATCTGTTCGACGCCGCGACGGGCCAGTTACTTCGAACGTTCCAGCCCTCGTCCGCCGACGTCGGTTTCGGCCGGAGCGTGAGCTTGCACCGTGGACTTGCGCTCGTGGGGTCGCCGGGGAGCATTGGTACGCCGGGCGAGGTGTTCCTATTCGACACGGCAACCGGCGGCCTTATCCGGTCCTTCTCCCCCCCCGACCCAGGCAACACGCAGAACTTCGGTTATCGCGTAGCCCTATCGGCCCCCTACGTGGTGGCGTCGAGCATCACGGGTATTGGGCCCGGGCAAGTGGACATCTTCGATGCCGCTAGCGGGACTCTGCTGCATGAGCTCACTTCACCGACGAGCCTTGGCAGCACGAACCGCTTCGGACAAGCCCTTGATGTCGAGGGGACCAGACTCGCAGTTGGTGCCCCCGATAACAACAGCACTGGCCTTGCCCACATCGCAGACCTGGCCTCGGGCACTTTCATCTACGCCCCCATCCCCTCCGACGCCCAAAGCAATGACTTCTTCGGTCGCTCGGTTGGACTCACGTCGACGGTAGCCGTGGTCGGCTGCCCGGGGTACCGCGGAAATGGCGCCCTCTTCGTTTACTCCATGGATGGCCAAGGTACGTCTGTCTGCGTGTCAACCCCCAACTCCACGGGTGAGGCCTCGCGCATCGACGCCTCAGGAAGCAATCGACTCAGCGATCAGTCCTTGATCCTCCGCGCGAGCGACGCGCCTTCTGGCCAGTTTGGGCTATTCGCATCAGGGACAGGGTCAGTGCAAACTCCCCTTGGGAACGGGACGCTCTGCCTTGGCGGGCAGCTAGTGCGCCTGAGCGCCCCGACCCTTGAAAGCGCTGGGGAGTTCCGCGTCGACCTCGACTTCGCGGGCGCGGGCGCGGGCGCGGGCGCGGCCCTTATGCCGGGCACTTACCTCTTCCAATGCTGGTATCGCGACCCCAACGGGGGAGGCGCTGGCTTCGACCTATCCAACGCTGTGGAGGTCATGCTCGTTCCCTGAGAGCGGGTGTGCTACTCAAACTCGAGGGCCAGACCACTCGTGAAGTTGGATGTGGCGGTGGGGTTGCTGTCCCGGAACCACGCTTGCACGTAGCGGGTATCTCCGGGCAGCAGTGTTTCTAGACCGTGGGGCGTGGGAACACGGGTCAAGTCCAGGGGAACTGTGGCTGCCCCCTGGGTTCCCGTCATGAAGATCTGCCCAGGGGACTGCATCAGGCGACCGATCGAACCGCCCAGGCAGAGGTTCCCTTGGCTCCCACCGGGGTTGCTGACGAAGCCCTGCCCCGTACCGATCACGAAGATACCGAAGGTACCGAGTGGCATCCGCTCCACATGTAGAAGGACGTCGTTGTCAGAAGTCACCTGGGAACCAGAAGCCGAAACGGTCCCCGACTCTCCCCCAGAATGCACCGCGGCGGGCCCACAGAAGCCGACGCCGAACCTCTCCTTCGAACGATTGAACTGGATGCTCACGCCCGGCCGAAAGAGGTCGAGGTCAAGGTCGCCGTCGAAGTCTGCCACTTCGACGATTGGGGCTGAGATGCCAGGAATCTGAGCCGCTGCTGCGAAGCTACCGCCGCCGAGATTGCGGGCTAGACGGGGGCTGCCGATCGCTTCTTGCATGAAGACGTCGGGCAGTCCGTCGAGATCCGCATCGCGCACCAGCACACGGCTTGTGCTCGGCACGTGAATCTGGACTCCCGCCCCCAGGATCCCAGCACCCTGATTCAGATAGACGAACGAGCCGGCAGGGCCGGCGGTGACCATGTCGATATCGCCGTCTCCGTCGAGGTCCTCTGCAGCGAAGTTCTGCACCAAGGAGGTCGGTGCTTGGACGAGGGGACGCTCGGGTCCGAATCCTCCGGCGCCGTCATTGGCGCGCCAGACCACGGGGGAAGCGCCGAATCGGAAGTACAGGGCATCTTCCGCCCCGTCCCCGTTCAGATCGGCGAACTGCAGCCCGTCCCCGAGTAGGGAAGATGACAGGGTCGGCCCCTGGGTGAAACCGCCAGGGCTTCCCACCGCCCAGACCGTCACCAAATGGGAGAACAGGTTGCGGTAGGTCACGAGTGCATCTAGGTCGCCGTCGCCTTCCATGTCGGCGAGCCAAGCCTCTGTGCTGCCCCCTCCCAAAGGCGCGAAATCGAAGAAGATCGACTGCACCCCGGAGAAGTCCCCACCACCACGGTTCTCCGCCCAGCCCACGTGGGCTGCGCCCCCGGTGATCAGGGAGGTGCCAACGGCAAAGATGTCCATATCGCCATCAAGGTCCACGTCACGGGCCTCGCAGTGACTGACCTTGAATGAACCGAATCGGTGCGAAGCCGCACCGAATCGACCATCGCCCAGGTTCTCAGCCCAGGCAAATCCACCGTCGTTGGGGTTCAAGGCGTATGCGAGGTCCGCATCTCCGTCACCATCCAAGTCTGCAGCGTCGGGGAATCGAAACCCGCCGGAATAGATCCCCAGGGGGAGAGAGCTCGAGAGCCCCCCCCCATAGTTGTCGAGATGGAGAAGTTGGCCGCGGACGATCGCGAGGGCATCCACATCTCCATCGCCGTCGAGGTCGCTAGGGTCAATGGCTTCCTGCGCAAAGGAGTCACTCGCTCCGATTCTGAAGAACTCCTCGAGGACCCCCCCGATGTTCCTCTTCATTCCGTAACCGTCGGACAGGATCAGGACGAAGCCGTCATTTCCATCGCCGTTGAGATCCGCCGCGGCGAAGCTTCGGACCAATCCTGAGCCTGTGTGCATCACCTGAGCGCTTGCGAAACCTAGCCCGCCGAAGCCGCGGAAGATGTGAATCCGCGAGAGACTGCGTCCGCTAGTGACGATGTCCACGATTCCGTCGCCCGTAAAATCGTCGATAGCGAGGAAGTCGCTGCCGTAGAGCAGGTCAGGGATCACGACGACCCGCAAGGCGAGGCCGAGGGACCCTCTGTTCTCGTGCATGATGAGTCGGCCTCTACCCCCGGGGTTCGAAGCAAAGAGGTCCTGATCCCCGTCGCCATCCACGTCGGCGAGCACCATCGTGTTGAACGATCCTGGCGCTCCGGAGAGGACTTGCGGCGTCCCGAATGCGAGGGTTGTCCCGCCGCCTGTACTAGGCGCCCACCAGATGCTGCCCACTCCAGAGCTGGTAAGAAGCCGAAGAGCGAGATCCTCCGCACCATCGCCGTTGAGGTCCGCGAAGGCAAGGTCGGCCACGTCTCCCGTGAGCGCAAGAAGAGCTGTCCTCGCCCCAAAGGTACCTCCGCCTGTGTTCTCTACCCATGACAACGCCATCGCGCCGCTTGCCCCACCACAGAGAAGGTCTTCATCTCCATCGGAATCGACGTCGTAAGGGAAGATGACGTCGACCCGATCCGTGGTTTGCAGGACAGGCTCCTGCGGGACGAAACGATTCGGACCAGCGTTTCGAAGCCACCTCACTTGCAAGCCGTCGGCGGATAACAAGAGCGCGTCCCTTAGGCCGTCGCCGTCGACGTCTGTCGAAATCGTGCCCTTGGCGCTGACCTGCAGATCGACGAGTGACTCTTCGTCGCCATAGCCCTGACCAAAAGTAGAGGCCGTGAAGAACAAGGGGAGCAGCCCCATCGGGGCGAGCCGTTGTCTATTCATGATGTAAATTCGCGCGAGCGAGCGACGCTGAAGGATGGGATTCCTGGGGATGGCACGGACGGCGTCGCTTCCGGGCTCCAGGGTATCAATGAACTTAGAAATGGCGGGGCCACGTCGGTGCCGCGACTTCCGCGCGACGGTTTGGTAACTAGCCCAGGTGAACCGACTAGGGAGACGCAAAGCACGGTTCGCCAACCAAGCCGCGCGCCCGGCCGAAGCATGGGCGGAAAGGGGTCCGTGCCCCCTGAAGGTTGACCGCACCGGGGTTCGTCATGGGGAGTGAGCGGGGCTAGGAACATAGGAGCCGGCGTCTGGCCAGGTGTTCGTAGGGATGCCGCCGAACCTCCCGGTGAACACAAGAACTCGAATAAGTACGAAGTACGGAAGTACGGTGCCAGGATCGATTTTTCACTTTTGATCAGCCTGCGGACCGACTCGCAGATCGTCCGCCACCGCACCTTGGGCAGAGCCAGCATCGCTCCAATCGCCCCGTGGCCGCACATGGGGCGGCGATCAGGGCCCCCATAAGATCTTGGTGTGTCGGCGCCGTCGTTCGGTGTACGTGTTCGGCAATCGAGCGCCGCTGCGAAGGGGCCAGCCGTTAGCGGCATCGCGGTCGGAGTACCCTGTGGACCCCCTCCGATAGCCCTTGCCCCTCAGTAACGACTGATGCACGCCAAAACCCCTTCCGTCGCCTTCGCTGCGGCCTTCGCAGTCATCGCGAGCGCGCCCCAACCATTCGCGGCACCCGCCTCCCACCCTCTCGATGAGATGAGCGTTGAGGAGTTCGTGGACTACCTAGGGGACAAGCTTCCCCACCTACCGAAGGAGCTACGCACAACGGTCGCCAAAAAGGTAGACGCGAATAGCGACGGAGAGATCAGCGAGGCAGAGTTCGAAGGTCGTAGGCGGATACTCCAGGAGGTCATGGGCTCCCGCCGCGCCCCTGGGGCGCCGCGCGGGGCTACGCAGCCGGAGGCGAAACCGGTGGTCATGGCCACTTACCTCGACCGTGACCCTGTGGTGGTTCCGCCGCTGGTAGACGGCGGCCACGCCGAAGTTCTTGTGATCACGGGCAGCGACCTGGCTAAGGCTTGGCTTCCCTATGCGATCTGGAAAACCCGCAAGGGACTGCCCACCAAGATCATGACGGTGGAGCAGATCGCTCGCACCTACGAGGCCGAGGGCATCCAAGAGAAGATTCGGATGTGTGTGCGCGAGCACATCGAAGAACACCGAACGAGCTGGGTTGTCCTCGGCGGAGACTGCGTACCCGGAGGGGGCGTGGTGCCCGGCGGGCACACGACCGTGCACAAGATGGAGCCCGCCGGGATTCCGACGGACATCGTCTATCTGAGTGAGACGAGCTGGGATGCTGACGGAGACGGGGTCCTGGGTGAATGGAAGGACGATCGCGAGGCGATTAGCTATCCCGATGGGAGCGTCGGCCTGGGGCGCGTGCCGGTGCGCACGGTTGAGGACGTCGCTGCCTTTACCGCCAAGGTCATTTCCTACGAATCCGAGTACCCCACCGATGGCTTTGCCGAGACGATGCTCTTCACCAGTGCCGACGAGCGTTCGTCCCTCAAGGTGATCAGGAGCTGGGAGGACTACATCAGCCCGATGTGGGCCGGCCAGGAGTCGCGACTGTTCGCGGGTGACACGGACGATGCAGAAGGCGACGACGACGCCCTGAGCGCCGACAATCTGCTGAAGCGCTTCAACGCCGGGCAGTTCGGCAAGATGCACATCCATGGACACGGCGAACTGGACCGCTGGATCCTTGAGGAAGGCGACTTTCGAATTGGTAACGTTGGCGCTATGGCGAACGGCGGCGCATACCCGTTGATGACGACGGTGTCCTGCAATACCGGCGAGTACGACTCGCTCCGTGACCCGTCCATCGTCGAATCGATCCTTCGCCAGGCGGGAGCGGGATCCGTGGCCGTGGTCGCCCCGATCCGCACGGGCAAGATGCACTTCCACGAGCGGAGCGACTTCGATCTGATGCTCAGTGAAGGCAAGCTGGATGGGTCCACCATGATGCTCACGCGCTACTGGCTGAACGCGATGACCGTGAAGCACAACACCGGCCAAGCCCTTGCGTCCGCAGCGAGCGACATGGCTGCGGACGCCGAGAAGAGCGCAGGCTTCCACCTTTGCATCTGTGAGTTCAACTTGCTCGGAGACCCGACCCTGCCTGTGCATGCTGCCCGCCCGGTCACCCCTGAGGTCGACGTTCCCGACGCCATCCCCCTGGGCACGGCCAAACTCTCCATCAACACCAACGCCCCCGGCGCGTCGATTTGCGTCTGGAAAGCGGGCGAGATCTACGGGACCTTCGTGACCAACAGCGACGGTGATACCGAGATCGACCTCGAGCCCATCACGAAAGGCTCACTCCTAGTCACTCTCTCAGGCAGAGGCCTCAACACGGTCGCGACGACCGTGAACATCGAGTCGCCGCCCCGGTACTGATCCGCCAGTTCAGACCCGTAGCCGCAAGGGATTCGGGAGGTGTCGATGGCCCCTACGATTGGCGGAAGGGGCTACGGTTCGGTACCGCCCGAAAGTGAAAAAATGATCCTGGCACGGTACCGGGCACGGTACCGTGGTACCGGTATGCGGGGAGGGGGTCATTCGAACTCGAGGATCAGGCCGTTCGTGAAGTTGGAGGTTGCCGTGGGGTTGTTATCCCTGAACCAGGCTTGGGCGTAGCGCGTGTCGCCGGGGGCCACGGCCATGGCACCAAAAGGCGTCGGGACCATCGTTAGCTCGAGGCGTACTTCGGCGGAGCCGTCGGCGGTTGTGAGGAAAATGGCGCCCGGTCCTTGAAGCAAGCGACCGATGGCGCCGCCGAGGCACAGGTTGCCCTCGCTCCCGCCGGGGTTCGGCGTGAAACCTCGGCCGTCCGCCACCAGGAAGAAGCCGAACGTCGCCGCAGGCAGGCGCTCGACCCGCAGCTGCACGTCATTGCCTGCCACCAAAGGAGAGCCCGAGGCCGTGATGGCCGCCGAAAGCCCTCCCGAATGAACCGGGGCGGGACCGCAGTAACCCCTGCCGAAGTGCTCGGTGTTTCGGTTGATCGAGATCCCTCCCGTGCCGGTCGAAACGCGCCGGATGACGTCAAGATCGAGATCGGCGTCGAAGTCCTCGAGCGCGATGACCTCACGCCCGGCGCCTGGAAACTCCATGGACGTAGTGAAGTTGCCGCCGCCGAGGTTCTCCATCCACGTGGCAGCCACACCGAGGATCACAGTCAGGAACGCATCGAGGTCGCCGTCTCCATCAAGGTCGCGTAGCAGGATGTCAGTGGCCCAAACCGGATCGATGAGGGCCTCAGGTGCGAAGACGCCCCCGCCCGTGTTTTCGAAGAGGGAGGTACCGAGGGACCCACTCACCAGCAAGTCCTCGTCACCATCCCCATCCAGGTCCCCGAGCGCAAAGGTCGAGTAGTTGATACCTGAGGCCGTTATGGGCAGTGGACTTCCGAAGGTCCCTGCGCCGAGATTCGGTCGCCATTCAATAGCAGAGAAGTTGCCATTGGACTCAAAGGCAACGCTGTCGGAAAGCCCGTCGCCGTTCAGATCAGCGAGCCCAACGGCATCGCGGTTCGCTGGACCAGAGAGAAGAGGGCCGGGGACCAGACCGCTAGGTCCGTTCACAACCCATTCCCATCTGCTGGTCCAGATCAGGGTGACAAGGAGATCGACGTCCCCGTCCCCTTCCATGTCTCCGAAAGCCACCCTGGGGTTGTCCGTCGACGGATGGGAAAAGATCACTTCAGGATTGGCAAACTGACCATGCCCGACGTTCTCGGCCAGCTGGATGATCCCGAGGCCAGAGAATCTCCCCAAGCCCAAGAGATCAAGATCGCCATCCAGGTCGATGTCCACGGGGATCACTTTGCCCACCACCAAGGAGTCGAAGACCTTCGATGCAGAACCCAACGTGCCACCGTCAAAGTTCTCGACGAGGACGTGGCCGTTGAAGCTAGTGCCCGGCGCGACCAACAGATCTGCGTCGCCGTCACCATCCACATCGCCAGCGCTAAGGTTCTCTGCGGGGCCAATGCCGAAGGCAAAGAGTTGCTCGTTCCCGAGCGTTGTGCCATCCCCGGTGTACCAGCCGGCTCCATTACTCGATGCCACGAAGAGGTCAAGGGTGCCGTCCAAATCGATCTCAATGGGGATCATCTTGGAGAGATTCGAAAGCGCAGTTCCCAAGGCACTGGCCGGCCCGAACGCTCCGCCGGTGTTCACGTAGACCGCCACTCCCGGGCTGCCACTGAATGACAAGACACAATCGTCAAGGCCATCCCCGTTGACGTCGAGCATCGCGAGGGCACGGACTTGCCCTGGGGCAACGACACCAACCTGCAGCGGCCCGAAGACTCCATTCCCTTGATTCAAGACCCAGTCGAGCCTGCCCGCTGCTTGGGCGGTCGCGAGAAGGTCTTGATCACCGTCGCCATCGACATCCGACACAGCGATCCGGGAAGCAGCCGGGAATTCGAGCGTGAGAACGGTGCGCGGCCCGAACCCGCCATTGGCGGTGTTTTCGTGGTAGAAGACGACGCTTCCTGCGGAAGTGCTCGCGGCAAGTAGATCGTCGTCGCCGTCTCCGTCAAGGTCTGCTAGCACGACGTCTCTTAGGAGGCTCTGGCTCATCGAGAGCATCACGGGGGCCCCAAATGCAACTCCTCCTCCGCTGGTCGTTTCGTTGCTGACCCAGGCGAGTTGCGCTGCCCCGTTGCTCTGCGGCAACTCCACCACGAAGTCTGGATCTCCATCCCCGTCGAAGTCTCCCGCAAGCACATGCTTCCCAACGAATACGCCTGGAAGGACCGGCTGCTGCGGTCCGAACTCCGCCTGACCGAGGTTCTCTGACCAGGTCAGTCCATTGGCCGAAGAGTTCACCACGAGGTCTGTATCGCCGTCGAGATCGATATCGGCCCCCTCGAGCCCGAAGACGTTGACGCTGTCCCCGATCCTGCCCTGGGAGACGAAACCAGCGGCCGGATCGTTGCGGTACCAGGTCATGGCGTTACTACCGACGAGAAAGTCCTGTCGGCCATCGCCGTCAAGATCTGCGATGCCTGTGGCCAAGAGCAAGCTCGGAGCCCCTTCGAGCACGACCTCCCGCGGCCCGAACGACTGTGCGGCGCCGGGGGGGGCGAGAAGAGCGAGAAACGAAAGGTGAATTGCGAGGCTGTCGGTCTTCATAAGTCCTGCGGGTCAGGGTTGGCCGGGAAAGCCATAGGGCGCGAAAGCGAGCACTCCAGCGCCAAGGGAATCAGGTTCAGGCTCGAAGCCCCCCTGCGTACCTACCTTATGGCGCGAAGTTGCGTCGGGGGCGCAAATGCGGCGTCGAAGCGCCCCAGTACGGCGCGGTTCGTTGCTGGCACCATCATCAGAGCTGCACGTGCACACGCTGTCTCTTATACACATCTGACGCTGCCGACGATATGCAGTGTG
>OJFX01000659.1_pt1 | contig 12621 bp, 5 predicted proteins | sample 1594171 | NCBI WGS metagenome assembly OJFX01 (sample SAMN05416840, study PRJEB24817) | seawater metagenome | isolation source: Sea water | place: Canada:Atlantic | collected 2013-07
GTCGACGACAACGGCGATCCGAACCCGAACGTGTCGAGCAACGACCACGGAACCCACGTCGCTGGTATCGCCGGAGCTCGCACGAACAACGGCATCGGAGTTTCCGGCACGGCGGGCGCTGCGACGATCATGCCCCTGCAGTTCTACTCGTCCGACTCCGCTTGGACGGCGGTCGACGTGGCCGAGGCGTTTGCGTACGGCGCGGACAACGGCGCGCAGATCCTCAGCATGAGCTACAACCTCAATGTCTGGGTGGGGGACCCCGTGGTGACGGCGGCTTTCGATTACATCTACGACCAGGGTGTTCTGCACTTCAACTCCGGGGGGAACGGCAGCGAGCTCAACCCCGCGCGCCAGTCGTTCCACCAGACGTTCCTCGTGGCCAGCACGGACAACGGCGATGGGACTAGCAGCTTCACCAACTACGGCACGGGCACAGATGTCGCTGCCCCCGGCGGCAGCGTTCGAGCGACGATCCTGAATGATGGGTACGGGCTGAAGTCCGGAACCAGCATGGCCGCACCGAACGCGGCCGGCGTCGCGGCGCTGATCTGGTCGGCGAACCCGACCTGGACCCGCGATCAGGTCGCGGCGCAGCTCTACTTCACGGCCGACAACATCGACGCCTTGAACCCCTCCCGCGCAGGTCTGCTCGGCGGCGGCCGGGTCAACTCGTTCCGCGCGTTGACCGAGACGCTTCCGGGACCGCAGCTGTCGTCGGCATCGGGCTTGCCCGACGAGGGCGCGGCCCTCGTCGGCGATCTGAACAGCATCGTGCTTCGTTTCGACCAGGTCATGGACCCCGCCGCGGTCAACGCGCCGGGCGCCTTCGCTTTGGTCTACGCCGGTGCGGATGGGATCATCGGAACAGCTGACGACGCCCAGGTGGCCCTGGATCAGGTCGAGTACCTGATCGGCGCCAACGAAGTGCGCATGACGCCGGTCGGGAACCTCCCCGGGGGCGGGCTCTATCGCTTCACGGCCGACGCGGGGCTCGTTCAGAACCCCTTCTCCACCGCCCTCGACGGCAACGGAGACGGCATCAGTGGGGACTCATGGGAGCGCAATTTCTTTGCGTGTTCCACGATTGAACTCTTGGTGGACAACGCGGAGAGCGGCGCGGACTGGAGCGTGGTGGACGAGAACCTCACCGCTGGTTCCTGGAGCTCCCCGCCGGTGGTGCCCAACGGTGGCGGCAACCGGAACGACCCGGCGACCGACTATGACGGCTCCGGCCGCTGCTTTGTGACCGAGAACGGGCCGGGCAACACCGACGTGGACGGCGGCCCCACGAGGCTGATCAGTCGCGCCTTCGACCTGACCGTCACCCCGGATCCTTACTTGAGCTTCGCGGCCTGGATCGTCTCCTCGGGCGCCGATCCGATGCTGGTTCACATCTCGAACGATGACGGCGCGAGCTGGACGAGCGTCCAGACGATCGACGGCACCGACGGCTGGGAAGTCTTCACCTTCCGGGTCTCGGACGTAATCGCGCCCACGGCGACCACGCGCCTGCGCTGGTCCGTGGCGGACATCGGCACGGGGTCGGTCACTGAGGCTGGAATCGACTACATCCGTATCCTCGAGCTGAACTGCGGGGACACTGGGATCGGCACGGGGTACTGCGTGACCTCGCCGAACTCCGCTGGGGCGGGGGCGACGATCCGCGCTGAGGGGAGCACCACCGTTGCGGACAACGATTTGACCCTCATCGCCGAGGGCGTGCCCGCGGGCCAGTTCGGGCTCTTCTTCTTCGGCCCGGACCAAGTGCAGACCCCCCTGGGCAACGGCACTCTCTGCGTGGGCGGAAGCCTCGTTCGTATGGAGCCGGCGGTCAACGCGGACGGGCTTGGTGTTGCCAACCTCGGCGTCGACCTGACGGCGATGCCCGCCGCGGGCTCGATCGTGGCGGGGGCGGACCTCAACTTCCAGTTCTGGTTCCGTGACTCCATCGGCGCCGGCAGCAACCTGTCGGACGCGGTGAACATCATCTGGCAGTAGGGGGAATGCTTCGATAGCCAAGGGGCTCCGGAAGGCGATCTGAAGATCGCCTTCCGGAGCCCCGCTTGCGTCTTGGGCGCCCCAGGGGGCCCAAGAGGTGCCATGGCACGGGGACCGAGTCCCGAGGCACCCCAGATAAGCAGCCGAAATGTCCGAACACCTGGCGCCCCCAGACATCAAGGAAACGTGACCCATCACGATTCACACGAAGTCGCCCTCCAGGACGCGTGGCTCCGCCGCGTGGCGAAGGGCCTTATCTCGGACACCGACGCGGCCGAGGACCTGGTTCAAGACGCTTGGGTCGCCTCGTTGGAACGCGGCAAAGGCGGGGCCTCCGCCCAGCCCTGGTTGAGCGGCGTGGTGCATAACCTGACGTTCTCCCGCTTCCGGCGGCGGGCGAATCAGCGCGATCGGGAGCGTGACGCCCACCGGCCTTCGGAGACTCCCCCTCCGGACGAGGTCGTCGAGCAGCTTCAGATGCGGGAGCGCGTGGCCCGGGAGCTTGGTGCCCTCGAGGAACCCTACCGCTCGGCGCTCTACTTGAGGTTCGTCGAGGGACTTTCGACACGCGCGATGTCCAAGCGCCTTGGGATCGCGCCGTCGACGGTGCAGGGGCGGATGGACAAGGGGCTCGCACTTCTCCGCATGCGCCTTGACCGCGCCTACGGCGGCGACAGGCGAGCGTGGGTCACGGCCGTACTTCCCTGGGCGCGGACGGCCGCGCCCCTCGCAGCCTTTTCCACAACCACTCTTACCATGCTCGCAATCACCGCGGCCGCCAGCGCGGCCCTCGTCGTCTCCTGCTTCCTCCCATGGGGGGGCTCGATCGCCCCGGACTCGTCTCCGCCGCCGGCAACACCCCACGCCGAGTCCGCCGCCGAATCTACCGCTGAGCTCGCAGCCATCGTCGAGCCATCGGTGCCCGCGCGGGTGGCGGAGGCGGTCGCCCCGCACTCCACTGCCCCGGACCCGACGCCGACTGCCGCGGCCCAGGGGGACGGCGCGACCGTGCGCGGGCGGTTGCTGCTTCCCGACGGGCGCCCCGCCGTGGGAGCGACTTGGACGCTCAGCGGCTTTCCGGGGAACCATGAGCTCGTGATGGACCATGGCGTCCCTGACGACTGGACCGACCCGACGGGGACCCTCGACGACGAAGGCCGTTTCGAACTGAGCTTCGCGTCTCCCCCCGCGTTCCAGTACGCGTTGGACATCGATCACCCCGATTGCGTCGGCGTCAACTGGCGCTGGGGCTCGATCGCACCCACCGAAACGAAGGACATCGGCGACGTCACTCTCCGTTCGCCCGGCACCATCGAGGGGGCGGTCGTCGACTCCTCGGGGACACCGCTGACCGGCCGAGCCTGGCGGGTGTACGCGACCGAGGCGGGCATTCCGCCTGACCTGGGCCTCCAGGCGGCGGGCGTGATCGGTAGCACCGAATTGGGCTCCGCGCGCTTCACCCTCGATCGACTTCCTGATGGTCCGGTCGAACTCAAGATCTACGACCGTCAGCTCGGATGGGTCGATGGCCCGCGGGTCGAAGTTCGTGCCGGGGAGACCACGGTGATGGACTTCCCCGTCTTGGAGATGGAGGAATTCGCGGACGCCATCGTGTTCTCGTTCCGGTTGATTCCGTTCCATGGATACAGGGATCCAGCGGCCAGCCACATCTGGTTGGTCAAGGACGACGGAACCCGCCGGAACGCCAAGATCGTGCCCGGGCGCAGCGGTTTCCTCTTTGGGGAGGTGGGGCCGGGGACCTTCCGCGTTGAGGTGGACGACCCGCGTCTTGAGCCCTGGTCCCAGGAGAACGTCGAGGCGGGTGCTTACGTCCACGCCGAACTCCGCGGGAATGCCGCGCTGGCGTTCGCTGTCACTGGCCCCGGGGGGGCCGCCATCGAGACGTTTGGCGTGGACATCACGATCGAAGACTCGGTCTGGAGCCCAAACCGCTTCCGCGCGGTCAAGGGAGACCAGCCCCTCCCGGGTGGCCGCTACGGAGGTCTCTTGCCAGGCGACTATTCGGTGACCATTGAGGCAGAGGGCATCTCGAAGACGGTGCGTGTGGCCGGCCTGCAGGCCGGAGAGACGCGGCCGGTGGTGGCGCAGCTCAGCGTGGCCGAGATGCTCATTGGCCGCGTCCTCAGGCCAAGCGGGGAGCCGGCAGCGGGGGTCTTGGTGCGCAGCGTGCTCCCCGCCGAAGTGGACGACTCTTCCGCGAGCTTCATCTTCGGCAGCGGCGTCACGATGACGAACGCGGAGCGCGAGAGGCGCGAGGTTGGGCGCGTTTTCACCGACGAGAACGGCGCATTCACGCTCCCCCGGAGCGATGCCGCCGCCCACATCGTCGTCGCCGGTGAACATCCGGGTCCCCGGGCCGAGAGTCCGTTGCTTGAGAGGGGAGCGCCCAACGCGCAGTCCCTGGAACTAACGCTTGCCGCGGGCGGCTGGATCGAAGGCACCATCGACGTGCCCGAGGGGCTGGAGTCCTTCGGCTGGATGGTTGCCTTCGTGCACCCGGGATCACCGGGGGATGCCGGGCCCCCTCCCGTGGGGTACGCCCACGTCGAAGACGGTGGTGTCTTCCGCCTCGGGCCGCTTCCCGTTGGCGAAGGGACTCTCGTCTTGCTCCAGGCCGGCGGCGGCGTCACTGCGGGGGTCATTCCGAACCACGGCCGTATCCTCGGCGAAGTGACGCTGGTCGAAGGTGAGACCCTGGACCTCGAGCTGGCGTACCCCGGCGAGGCGCCGGTGGCCGTCACGGTGCACCTCTCCGGCTTCGGGCCAGCTGGGCCGGGTTCCGCGATCGACGCTGCCTTCGAGCGCGCGGTGACCGGGCCCACCTCGAACGCGACGTCGTCGAGTGAACAGGTCGGACCTCTCCAGCTCGAGCCAGGGACCTACCTGGCCACCTTTGCGGGTGAGGGCTGGCTCGCCCGCGCGGATGGCCTTGAGTTTGCGGCCGGCGAGCCGGCGCAGCGCCAGGTGGTTCTTGACCTATCCCAGCGCAGCGTTCGTTTCACGGCCGGCGGAGCCCCTCTTCAAAATGCCTCGCTCAGGGTGACGGGCTTGCCCCAGGGGGTCGACGGGCCCACATTCCGAACCGGGGATGACGGAGCCTGCGATCTCCGGCTCGGTCCGGGCAGCTACACGCTTCGGATTGAGACGATGGACATGGATCGCGTCTTCCTGGCCGCGACGGTCCAGTGGCCCCTGCCCGCGGGCACGGACTCGATCGCGTTCGAGTAGCGGGCGTCGAGGGCGCTCCGAGAAAATAGCCCAGAGTGGAGGTGGCGGAGGTTTGGGGGTTGGCAGGAAGAGGTCCATGGATCTCCGCATACCCCACGCCTTCGCCGCGCTCCTCAGCTGCGGCCTCGCCTCCGCTGCTCCCCAGGTTGACGATGCCCAGGCCCTTCTTCGTGAGGGGGGGCCGCTGCCCGATGGCTCCATCGTCGAGTCCTTCGGCGAGGTCGCCATGTCGGAGGGGGGAGACTGGTGTGCCCTCGTCGTGACCGACCAGGGGGGCTTTGAGGAGGACGGCGTGGTGATCGTCAACGGCGACATCGTGCTCGACGAGGGCGAGACCTTGCCGAACGGCGACGTGGTGGGCCAGATCCTCGGGCTCGACATGTCCACGGACGGCAGCATCGCTTGGGCCCATCGAATCGACCCCGTGCTTTCGGCGAGTCCTGAAGCTCTCTACGTGGACGGCGTCGAACGCCTGAGGGCCTCGACCACGGCGTCGATCAGCGGGCAGGGGATTCCGCCCAACACGGTGCTGCGGGGCATGGGCAAAGTCCGCTATGACGCCCCATTCGCTCTCCTAGATGTCGACCTTAGCGTCAACAGCCAGGCCACGGTCGATGCGGTGCTGCTGCTCGACCTCTCCGGCACGGGCACGCCAAGCCTCCAGCTCCTGGCCCGCGAAGGCGCCACCCCGCCAACCCTCTCGGGGCCCATCTCGGGCCTCACGGACCCCTTTGACGTGGCCAGCGATGGGACGTTCATCCTGCCCGTGAGCTTCGATGACGGCACGGCGCAGCGGGAGGCGGTCCTCACCGACCAAGGCTGGAGGGCCGTGCACGGCTCCTCGGTCGCCGGGACGAATTTGACCTGGAACCACGGCTTCACGGTGTACACCGCGTGCGCGTCGGGCGGCCGCTACGTCATCTCGAGCCAGGGGGAGACCCCTTCCGGGGGCCTTGAGGGGATCGTGATCGGGCCCGGTGGTGTTCTCGCAAGGGAAGGGGCGCCGTTCGGGCCACTGCCGGGTGAGAACGCGGGGTTCTTCGGCGGCGAATATGTCGGCATGTCCACCGCGGGCATCCCCGCCTTTATCGCACCGGTGGGCACCTTCGACGACGTCCTGGTGAGCGGCGGTCAGGTCCTCATGCGGGAGACGACCAGCACGGTGAGCGGCACCGCCGTGGGCATCTCGCTCTCCTCCGGGACCTCACGCCGCATCGCCGTGGGCTCCGCGGGCAGGGAGCTCCTGTTCGTTCTCTCGGACCCGAACGCCAACGAGGTCCTGGCCCTCGTCGAGGTGGAGGTCGGTGTTACTGATGGCGGTTGCATGGCCGCTTCCAACGCCACCGGAGCGGTGGGGGGAACGCGCGGCCTCGGCACCGGGATCGCATCGGCCAATGACCTTGTGATCGAGTCCTTTGACCTGCCGCCCCAGCAGTTCACCTTGCTGCTCGCGTCGCGCATGCCGGGCTTCATCCCCGGCGCCGGCGGCAGCGCCGGCAACCTCTGCTTAGGCGGTTCGATCGGGCGCTTCAACGCATCCGTTGCGGCCGCGGACGCGGCCGGCTCCGTGCGCACGGACGTGAACCTCGCCGCCATCCCCCAGGGCTCTGGGGTTGTGGCCGCCGCGCCCGGTGAGACCTGGTACTTCCAGCGCTGGCATCGCGACGTCGTCGGTGGCGTGGCGACCTCGAACTTCACAACACTTTTGGGGATCACGTTCAGGTGAGCCCGTGCGGGGCCGCGCGCACCTCCGGAACTACGCCGCTGGACGCTTGCGGCGCTTCATGTTGAGGGTCTCCACGAAGATGCTGAAGCCCATGGCGGCGTAGATGTAGCCGCGGGGGAGGTGCTTGTGGAAGCCGTCGGCGATGAGCGCCACGCCCACCAAGAGCAGGAACGAAAGGGCGAGCATCTTCACGGTGGGGTGGCGCTCGATGAACTCCGTCACCGACTTCGCGGCCGCGATCATGAATCCGATGGCGACGACGACGGCGGCGATCATCACCTCCACCCGGTCCGCCATGCCTACGGCGGTGATGACGGAGTCGAGGGAGAACACGAGGTCCAGGAGGAAGATCTGCACGAGCGCTGCCCCGAAGGTGGTGGCTGCGGTCGCCATGACGCCCTCCTCTTGGGGCCCTTCGACCTCCTCGTGGATTTCGGTCGTTGCCTTGTACAACAGGAACGTTCCGCCTCCGACCAGCACGAGGTCGCGGCCCGAGAAGGACTGGCCCATGATCTCGAAGAGCTGGTCCTTGAGCCCCATGACCCACGCGATCGAGAGCAGGAGCGCCACTCTGCCGACGAGGGCGAGGATGAGTCCAATCGTCCTTGCGCGGTTCCGCTGCTCCTCGGGGAGTTTCTGCGTGACGATCGACAGGAAGACGAGGTTGTCGATCCCGAGCACGATCTCGAGGGCGGTCAGTGTGATGAACGCCACCCAGGCGTCCGGTTGTGCCAGCCAGGTCCAGTCCATGGAATTCAGCGTACTAGAGGTTCGGACGCGTCCATCAGATTCGTCCCAGGGAAGCTCGACTTCTACGCCATGGGGCAGGCCACGTCCATATCGTAGGTGCACCGCGCGTGGGTCTACACTAGCAGCGCGTTCGGCGCCCTGGACCTGGGCAGCCGAATCGGAACCGCCTGACACTCCCATTGATCGATGACCGAATCACAAGTACAAGCGTTCTCCTCCGCCGCCGTGCGAGCCTTGGTGCTCATGCAGGAACGCGAGCTTCGGGAGTTTGTGGAAACCTGGAAGAGCGCCCGCGCCCAGGGCGTGCCCTTGCCGATCACGGACGACCCAAGCTACGCGTCACTCGAAGCGCTGCTCCAGCATGTGCTCGGCGCGTCACGGTTCTACGTCACGTGGCTGTGCGAGAAGTTGGGACTTCCGAGTCCAGCCATCAGCGCCCTCCCCGAGACGGGATGGACGGCGGAGTCCATCGGGACCTTCGTGGATCAACTTGAAGAGGGATGGCGGACAGCGCTCGTGACCGTTAGCAACGACGCGCTGGAGTCGGAGAACTGGCTCGCACCATGGGGCGCTCCGTTCACCGCTGATTCCATGCTCGAGCACGCGGTCATGCACCCCATCCGTCACCGGTTCCAACTCAACCAATGGCTCGAGGGGCAGAGTCGCCGCTAAGACTGGCCAGCGGCCAGGGGTGGATGTCCGTTGGTGGCCGCGGGGCGCCGACGCAGGTCGTATTTGCCCACGCCTGCCCCCCTCGCCGCCATGCTACCGTGGGGCCTAACGCACGGTGCCACTGGGACGCCCCCACGGGCCGTAGATGAGCAAAAGTAGAATGACCGGCCTGATCCAAACACTCTGCCTTACGGCAACACTCGGCCTAACGAGCGCCCCAGGCCTTGCAACCTCACGGGCCGTTCAAAGCCCGCAGCAGTCGGGCGAGGAGCGCCCGAACGTGATCGTTGTGATGGCGGACGATCTTGGGTTTGGCGATGTTTCGCCGACGAATGCCGATTGCAAGATCGCGACGCCGCACCTTCAGGAGATGGCGGATCAGGGGCTGACGTTCTACGACGCGCACACGCCGAGCTCGGTTTGCACTCCCACGCGATACGGTCTGTTGACCGGGCGCTACAACTGGCGGTCGCGTCTGGCCAAGGGCGTTCTGAGTGGGACCAGCAAGCACCTGATCCCCGCCGACCGTCCGACCCTGGGGCACTTGATGAAGGGGGCCGGCTACCACACGTCGATGATCGGCAAGTGGCACCTGGGCTGGGACTGGCACAAGGACGGCAAGGAGATCGACTTCACGAAGCCGGTCAAGAACGGACCGAGCATCAATGGGTTCGATCAGTACTACGCGCACTGCGGTTCCTTGGACATGCCTCCGTACGTATGGGTCGACACGGGTCGGGTCACCGCGGTCCCCGACCGAACGGAAGGGGTCACGTCCAAGGAGGATCGCTACGGCTGGTACCGCAAGGGGCCGATCGGTGCGGACTTCCATATCGACGACGTGCTACCGCACCTGTTCAACAAGTCGATGGAGCACGTGACGGCGCGGGCCGAAGAGGCGAAGGCCGGGAAGCCGTTCTTCCTGTACCTGGCATTGCCGGCCCCGCACACGCCCATCGTTCCCGTTCCGCCGTTCAAGGGAGCTAGCAAGCTCAACCCCTACGCCGACTTTGTGATGCAGGTCGACCATCACATGGGGGAGCTGATGGAGGCTGTGAAGGAAGCGGGGCTGGACGACAACACGCTGGTGATCTTCACCAGCGACAACGGCTGTTCGCCCCAGGCCAACTTCGAGCTGCTCCAGGGCAAAGGCCATTTCTCGAGTGGCGTGTATCGCGGCCATAAGGCGGATATCTACGAGGGGGGGCACCGCGTCCCATTCGTCGCACGGTGGCCGGGGAAGATCAAGCCGGGTGGCAAGACGGACGCTCTCGCCTGCTTGACCGACGTCTACGCGACGCTGGAAGCGATCACGGGGCAAGAGAGGAAACCGCTGGGCGGAGAAGACGGCTACAGCCTCCTGCCGGTTTTCAACGGCGAAGACACGTCCGGGCGGAACGCACTGGTCAGCCACTCGATTGGAGGGTCGTTTGCGATTCGACAGGGCGAGTGGAAGCTCTGCCTGTCCGCCGGCAGCGGCGGCTGGAGCGCACCCCGGGAGCCCGCCGCGAAGGAGCAGGGTCTGCCGCCTATGCAGCTCTTCAACTTGACCGAGGATCCCGCTGAGACCAATAACCTGGCGGACGAACAGCCGGAGAAGGTGAAGGCGCTGCTGCTTCTGCTCGACAAGCAGGTTCGAAACGGCCGCTGTACCCCGGGCAGCGAAGTGGAGAACGACCGCAAGGTGGACTACCTCCCGAAGGGCGTCACCCTGCCGGCGAAGTAGAGCCTGGCAGGGCTCGCACGCTCGCGGGCGACGCGTCGATCCCCGCCTAGTCCCCGGCGGGATCCGGGAGGGCGTAGCGTCTGAGGGTGAGCGTCCCGTCGACTACGAGCAGCTCGGTGCCGTCGGCCGAGAGCCCGAAGCTCAGTTCGGTTCCGCGTTCTTGGGCGCGCCCGAGGCCCACGGGCTCCCAGACCTTCCAGTTTCCGGGGCTTGGCATCGTCAAGAGGAGCGGCGCGTGGTGCGAGGGCAGGATCCAGGGGCCGACTTGCTGGGGCTCGCTGATGGCCATGGCCTTGTGCCCCATGGTCAGGGTCAATAGCTCCTCGACCTTAGCGTCTGCCCCGCAGACGAAGATGCGACCGGTCACCGGGTCATCCTCAAGTCCCGACCCCCTGGGCCTTTCCCATATCCAAGTACGCCCGTCCGGCGCGGCCGAGACGTCTTGGATGGCGGCGAGCCAACTCTTGTCCGGGGCCTGGTCGATGCGGCCCACTGCGGTTCCTTTCCTGTCGAAGACCCGCACGACCCCGTGGTAAGTCCAGGCCCAGACGCGCTCACCGATGGCCGCCACGGAGCGGAAGTCGTCGAGGCCGCTCCGGCCGAGGTAGGTCCCGTCGGCGTGCCAGTGGACCCAGGAGTCGAACACGGCGTCTTCCTTGTCGTCCGGGGCCATCTCGGCGTTGAGCTGCGCCCAGGTCTCACCGCCTGGTCCGCTGCGCAGGACGTTGTAACCCAGGAGTCGGTCGCACTCTTCGGGCGGCAGCAGTCCTAGGGCGCGCCGCGCGCCCTCCTCGTCCCAGCTGTGCAGCGCGCCGGTGCGCTGGTCCTGGAGGCTGATGCGGCCGTTGCCAAAGACCCTTGCGGGACCGAAGTCGTAGAGTCGCTTGGGGTCCGGCGGAGCTTCGTGGAAGCGTACGACGGCGCCGCTAGCATCGAGCTCCAGGAGCTCAAAGCCGTCGGTGGTCCACAGGCCGCCGCCGGGCGCCGCGCGGAGGTTCCGCAGGATCTGCTCCGGTTTGCGGCCGTCCGCGAAGGCGACGGCGAGGGGTGTGCTGGTGCCCGCCGTCAGGTCCATACGCCAGTCACTTGGGTTGCCGCCGAAGTCATGCACCAGGAGACCGCCGCGCCCGTCGGGCCGGAGCCCTGTCGGGTAATTCGGCGCCTGGCCCCAGGCTGCTGCGAGGTTGACGGTGCGCTGGTAACGGCCGTCCGCGCCGTAGAGCTTGAACTCATCGGATTCGAGCACCACGACAAGGTCTCCGTTCACGACCGTCATGGCCCTCGGGGAGAAGATCTTCGCCGGATCCCGATAGTCGGAGTCGATCACCCACTGGAGCTCGCCGTCCGGGTCAAGGCAAAGGAGCGCCTCGCCTTGGCTGTTGCCGAACTGGTAGGTGACCAACATGGCCAGCGCCCCGTTTCCCAGGCGGGCGGCGTCCTTGACCGCGGGGCGAACCGATTGCCTGTCGGCGGCGCGCAGGCCCGTGAGCGCTTTGATCGTGCCGCGCTTGGCGTCGATGAGCCAGGCATCGTCGACGCCCGCGCGGTACGTACGGCGGGACGCGAGCCACTGGTCCTCGCCGAGGTCAAACCAGGAGACCCGTGAGTGGGCCACGCCTTCGGGCACCGGGCCCAGGCTGGGGAGTCGCACGCGTTCGCTTTCCCCGGAGTGAAGGTCGCGACGCAAGCGCTCGAAGCCGCCGGTTGGGTGCTCGGTGACCATAGCCAAGTGACCCTTGCCGTCGATGCACCAGGCCTGGGCGTCCTGCAGCAGCCCGGCCTCGCCGAGGGTGACGTCCTGGAAAGCCGTGGTCCCGAGGAGCTCGAGCTCGACCTCTACGCGCTCCGGGCCGGCAACACTCGGCCCTGGCTGCGCCTTCGGGGACCAGGGCGCACGCACCAGCTCTTCGACGCTCCAGGCCCCGTCCGCGAAGCCGGCACCAAACGTGACGCGCTCCTTGGTCTTGACAAGGCCCACCTCAAACTGGCCGTCAGCCGACACACCGAGGATCAACTCCTGCCCTTTCAGGAGACGGCCAAGCTCCTCCTCCGCCTTCTTGCCGCCGCCCTCTGGCTCCACCCCGTCGTCGAGCGGCAGGCCTAGCCTCCAGGCGAGCTTGCCTTCCACCGTCAAGAGGGCGAATGAGTCTCCGCCGCGACGGTCGTCGAGCCGCCATTGCACGAGGATCAAGTCCGTGCCTGGCACCGCCGCCGCCTGGCTCAACCGCAGCTTGCGACCCTCGAAGCCGCCGTTGCCCCCCAGGGCCTTGCCGGGCTGGATGGCGCCCAGGCGCTCCCCCGTGGACAGGCGGTAGCCCCACCACGACTCCACCTTCGCGTTGATGTCTGGGTCCGCGATGCGCACCCAGATCCGGTCATGGGCCGGGTCCGGCACCAGGCCGAGGGGGAGTGGGTTGTGCGGCATATGCATGAACCCGCTCCACGTCTTGGGGGTGCGCTCATCGAGGAGGAGCCCGCCGTCGGCCCCGATCACAGC
>OJFX01000663.1_pt1 | contig 12606 bp, 13 predicted proteins | sample 1594171 | NCBI WGS metagenome assembly OJFX01 (sample SAMN05416840, study PRJEB24817) | seawater metagenome | isolation source: Sea water | place: Canada:Atlantic | collected 2013-07
AAGGGCTTGTCGCGGCGGAAGTTCTCGACAGCGTCATAGTCGCTCATGCCCAGACACAGCAGGCCCAGGTAGCTCTTGATCACGTCACTGGTGCGCATGCCCAGCGTGGTGGGGAAGCGGCTGTCGATGCTGTCGACGCCAGCGATCTCGAAGCATTGCCCGATGATGGACAGCCCGGCGTGGCTAGTGAGGGTGCGGCGACTGGCGCGGAACTTTATGTTGGGCATGGCACTGTCTGGGTGAATGGCGATAATGGCTATATTGCCATGCAGGTCAGTGGGTTAGAAGTGCTTCCGGGGGCCGGTCTCACGGATTCAGGTGTTACAGAACGTGTGTACTAAGCGATAAATAACGTTCTTATAGTCTGAGATATTCTCAGTTAAGACACATTAAGCATCCCATCTTCACCTAATGATAGACCTTGGTCTAATCTAGACGTTAGTTTATAATGCGCTGCAACAAGCCCACCTTGGGCTAACAGCAGGAGAACACACGATGCCTCCCGAACTAATGTCTCCAGAAATGGCTGCACAACGCCCTATTCAATCGCCTCAGGGGCTATCGAACGCCGCGAATATTCAGCGTAGCCTTCGCCAATGTTTGTCGGTTGCCGCTGAGTTACTGTACGACCATGGCCATGTATTAGAAACCATTACCCTGCCCCAACGTGGCTTAGCCCGCCGCGAACTGTTAGCGCTTAGCGCGTCAGCACCCACCTGGGCCAGCTGCCAACAGGTGATGGAAGCCAGCGAAGCGGCCACTTTGAATGAGCATGGCCGCCTTGTATTAACCCGCCTTGGTCGTGAAATGATGTTTGATATGTTCGGCCAAGGGGCCGCTGATTGCGCTTAGGCCTATCCATGCGGCGTTAAATCTGCGTATAAAAAAACCGCCCGTAGGTGCTGCCTACGGGCGGTTTTTGTTTGGGCTTATCGCAGACCGAGCATCGAAAGAATGAAGAGAACAACCACGATAAGACCAATGATATAAATAATGTTACGCATTATGGCGCTCCTTGCTTATTGCGTTTCGGGGAAAATCAAATAGTTGCTTGCCCTTAAGTTACCCCCATAGCCTAGCAGGCTTTTTCTTCTTTTGCGTAGTCTAGGTACATTTCCTTACTCGAAAGTGACACCTCTCATCTTATCCGAAGCGTTTGAGGAACCTCCCATTCATCGACACCTCAAACCTTTGCCACTGTTACCGAGGGTGCTGCAATGCACGCTACTGCTTTACTTGTTTCGTTTGCTGTTATGTCGTTGCTCTCTACCTCTATTGCAGCCACAAATGAACCTTCAGCGACTGCACTGCAGGCACTCGACCAACAAGCCCAGGCGTTAAACCGCATCCACAGCGTGGTGGTGGCCTATGACGGAGATATTATCCACGAACATCACCAGGGCGGGCCGGGCGTTGCCTCGCTTGCCAATATCAAGTCGCTGTCCAAAACCGTGTTGGCCGCGATTACTGGCGCGGCGATTGAAGCGGGTGTTATCGAATCCGTTGATCAGCCCATGGTTGAGTTGTTTGGCGAACACCTGCCTAGCGGTATTGATCCAAAAGTCAGCGAGATCACCGTGGCGCATCTACTCGCCCAGCAAGCAGGGTTGGAGCGTACATCCGGCAGTAACTATGGCGCCTGGGTGGCTAGCGACAACTGGGTTAACGATGCCATTACCCGCCCTTTTGTCGATGAACCCGGTGGAGAAATGCTCTATTCCACCGGCACCAGCCACCTGCTTTCCGCTGCACTCACCCACGCAAGCGGCGAGACGACCCATGCCCTTGCCCAGCGTTTGTTGGGTGAGCCACTCAATATCACTATACGCCCTTGGCTGCGCGACCCGCAGGGCATCTATTTTGGCGGCAATGATATGCAGCTATCGCCGCGGGCTTTAATTGAAGTGGGCGAGCTGTATCGCAATGATGGCATCGTGTTTGATGAAACAGGTAATGGCGAGCGCGTTCTGCCGGAAGGCTGGGTAGAGGCATCGTGGCAGCCACGCGGCACGTCACGCTGGACCGGTGACGGTTACGGCTTCGGTTGGTTTATCACTCAGTTGGCAGGTGAAGATGCTTACTACGGCCGCGGCTACGGTGGCCAAGCGTTGTACGTTATTCCTGAGCGAAAGATGACCGTAGTGATCACCTCGGACCCCAGCCCACCCTCACCGGGCGGGCAGTTCCAGCATCAGTTGAACAGATTGGTAGTGGGGCTTTTATCACCAAGCGAGAACTCTGCGCTCTAGACCGCTTACTCGCCTTTGTGACCTAGGCTCATTAAATAGATAGCTGCCGCCAACGCTAACACTGAGAGCGCTAAATAGATGGCGTCGAGCGGCGTGGCAAAACGGATATCCACCACGGCGCGGAAAAATTCGATAATCACTGCCAGAATGACCACACGGGCAATTTTGTCTTTTAGTTGATCAAGCGATGCGACGTTAAAAGGGTGCCGCGGATAGCGCACTTCCGCTTGATCGATACGGGAGACAAACAGCCGGTAAACGCCTAAACCAAATATCAGCAAAACGATGGCAATGAGGTAAATATCAACGGCAATAATGATATCGGGCACCAAGGTGTCATGGATATCTTGAGTACCGCCCAACAGGTAGTAACCCAGCACATCGGCCACCACTTTTAAAATATCTACGGTGCCGACGATAAATAGTATTAATGAGCCCAACAAGCTGGGTATCACCGCAAGCATGACCAAAAAGCGTGAATTCCATAGCGCTGTCTCTATGCGCCGCTCCCAATGCCCCCGTTCTTCCGGCGGTTTAGGTGGAGTGGGTGGTGAAGCGTCTGACATTACTCAGTTCCTTGTTTAAAGCAGATTCATCGCGATAAAAACGCAGGTGGCGCCGAACAGCGTAAACCCTAGCAGCAATGCGATACCATCGCGGGCCACCAATCCCAGCCCGAGCAGCGTCAGCGCCAACCCCGCGCCGTTGGCCGAAAAGGGAATAAACTCCATCGGTGGCATCGCCAGAGCGATCAATAAACAGACCACGGCCGTCACGCGAATACCGATATACCCCGTCAGCCACGGCAGGCGAACCCGCAACAGACCATCAATCCAGCGGGCGGGCTTTTTCATGTAATGAATGCCCTTATCAAACTTTTGCCGCGAAAGGGAGCGCTTCAGCAGCCAACGGGGCAACCAAAACGTTTCACTCCCCGCTAGCAATTGTACTGATACAAGCAGCACCAGCGCAGCCATTAGCGTCGGCATACCGGGTATATCGCCGATAATAGGGGTAAGCGTAATCAGCCCGGCGACCAGCAATAGCGGCCCAAACGAGCGCCGCCCCACGGCATTAACGACATCATCAACGCTGATTCGAGGAGCGTCCTGCTCCATGTTCTCGATTGAGTCAATTAAGTCCATTAAATCCGATTCTTCGTTGCGGTTATGCATCGTGGTTATTGCGCTCCTCAATTTGCAGTTTGGTGCGGATAAAATCGCTATGGCTAACATGGAGCAAATCCGCCAAGCGGCGAATACGGTGTTCTTCGAGCGGGTCAACATTGCCGTCGGCCCAAGCCAACTGCCACATTTGGGCCACCAACTCACAGCGCTGGTCGTAGTTGTAGTGCTCTTTGATAAGGCTAACGAACTGATAGTGATCGACGGCGTCATCCACTTCCGCCTGTGCCAACGTCATCAACTCTTCTACGTCGCTTACGCTTAGCCGATAGCGCTCAATTAGCATGCTGCGAAGTGCGTCAAGCTCTTCGTCAGTGGTGTCGTAGTCAGCGCGTACGATTTCACACAGCAGCGCGGCGGTCGCCAACTCCAATGTGAGCGTTTGGTTTTCGCGCTGTTCGGGTTGCGCCAGGGTGCGCTGGAAGAAATCACTAATGGCGTTCAGCATCGGGTTCTCCTGAGTAGGTGCAGCTCGTCCTTAGCTTAGTCCTGTTTGGTGAGCTGTTCTCTCAATTGTTTGGGCACTTGCTTGATAATCAGGCGATCCTGAGCGGCGTCGTACTCAATGCTTGAGCCAAGCAGATGTGAGTCAAAACTAATCGAGACACCACCTGCACGCCCCGTAAAGCGGCGAAACTGGCTCAAGGTGCGCTTATCAGGGGGGATTTCTGGCGAGAGCCCGTAATCGGCGTTGCGAATATGCTCGTAAAAGGCTTTCGGCTGCTGTTCGTTAACCAGCCCGGAAAGTTCTTCCAGTGTCATCGGTTCGCCACGGCGCAACTGTTCGTTGGCGTAGTCCACTAGCGTGTCGGTTTTTTCGCGACTGACTTCGTCGTCGTAATCTTCTTTCTCGACGTAGTCGCTGAACGCTTTTAGCAGCGTACGGGTTTCCGCCGGCGCATCGACACCCTCTTCCATGCCCAATAAGGCCACCAAGCCTTCAGCGAGTTTTTTGCCGCCACGGTCTTTTAAAAACGAGACATACTGCGCACTCGGTGCATCGCTCTGCCACTGGGTAAGATTGATACGCGCCGCCAGGGTAAGCTGGCTGGTGTTGAGCTGGGCCGCGGGCACCGCCTGGTGCGCCTGATCGATACCAACACCTTCACGCTGATGTACCAGGGCCATGAACAGGGTTTCAGTATCGCCCTGCCGCTGGTGGCTGAACACTAAGTAACCACTCACTGACAACTGCTCTTGAAGCTGTTTAGCGAGCCGCTCGGCCAGCGCTACCGAGAACTCAGCAAAGCTCTGCACGCCAGCAAGGTAATCGCGCAGCCAGACGACCAGCGGCCCGGCCTGATCGCCCTCTTCGGCAAAGCGCCCCCAGCCTTTGGGCTTGGTGTTGTAGGTGTCGTTCAGCGCACCGACTAGGCCCGCCATCACCGGGTCGTCGCTGGGCGCCGCCTGTTCTGTTTGGGGCGCGGCGGTTAGGGTTAGGCGCTCACCGTCAAGCGTGGGATCAAGACGGTGCACAATACTTTGCAGTAGCGGCATAAGAGTTGACTAACATCCTGGTTTAAAAAGAGAAGTAACGAACGAGCTTACGGTTTAAGGCGGTAACCGGTGCGAAAAATCCAGCCTATCGTGGCAAGGCAGGCGACCAAAAACAGCGTAATCATGCCCACGCTTGCCGCGAGGCTCACATCGCTAATGCCATAAAAACTCCAGCGAAAGCCACTCACCAGGTAAACCACCGGGTTGGCCAGGGTCACGGTTTGCCAGAACGGCGGCAGCATATCGATGGAGTAGAAGCTGCCGCCTAAAAATGTCAGTGGCGTGATGACCAGCAGCGGCACTAGCTGCAGCCGATCAAAGCCATCCGCCCATATGCCGATGATAAAACCGAGCAAGCTGAAGGTGATGGCCGTCAGTACCAGAAAGAACAACATCCAAAACGGGTGAGCGATTTCTAGCGGCACAAAGAAATTTGAGGTCGCTAAAATAATCAGCCCCAGCAGGATCGATTTCGAGGCCGCCGCGCCCACGTAGCCAATCACTATCTCCAAATGCGAAATAGGCGCTGACAGTAGCTCATAAATGCTGCCGGAAAACTTCGGGAAAAAGATACCGAAGGAGGCGTTGGAAACGCTTTGCGTTAGCAGCATCAACATAATCAGCCCCGGCACGATAAAAGCGCCGTAACTCACGCCATTCACTTCGCTGATGCGGGAGCCGATCGCGGCACCGAACACCACAAAGTAAAGCGATGTAGAGATTACTGGCGAGACGATGCTTTGCAGCAGTGTGCGGCGCGTGCGGGCCATTTCCGCCATATAGATGGCGCGAACGGGATGAAGATTCATGCACGCTCCTTCACTAGGTCGACAAAAATATCTTCAAGCGAGCTTTGGCGGGTATTCAAATCCTTGAAGGTAATCCCTTCCCGCTCCAGCGCGGTTAAAAATGCGGAAATAGCGTGGCCGTCCTCTTCCTGGCTGCCATCGTAGGTATAAATTAATTCATACCCTTCTGCCGCCAAGCTAAGCTCGAAGTGGCTAAGCTGAGCAGGGATATCGGTGAGCGGGGTGTGCAGGTTCAGGATGAGCTGCTTGCTACCCAGCTTACTCATCAAAGCGGCTTTCTCCTCGACCAACACCAGCTCACCGCGATTGATGACGCCAATGCGGTCAGCCATCTCCTCGGCTTCTTCGATGTAGTGGGTGGTTAATATGATCGTCACGCCGTTATCGCGCAGTTGGCGCACCACCTCCCACATCTCCCGGCGAAGCTCGACATCGACCCCCGCGGTGGGCTCATCCAGAAACAGTATGCGTGGCTCATGGGAGAGCGCTTTGGCGATTAGCACGCGGCGCTTCATGCCGCCCGAAAGCGTCATTAGCCGGTTGTTGCGCTTATCCCAAAGCGCCAGCGACTTGAGCACTTTCTCGATATGGGCAGGGTTAGGCGCTTTGCCAAACAGGCCGCGGCTGAAACTAACAGTGTTCCAGACGGTTTCGAACGCTTCGTTGGTGAGCTCTTGCGGCACTAACCCAATGCGTTCGCGGGCCTGGCGGTAGTGAGTGATATTATCGAACCCATCGACCAGCACATGGCCAGCGGTCGGGTTGACCAAGCCGCATACCACGCTGATTAAGGTCGTTTTACCCGCCCCGTTGGGGCCTAGCAGCGCAAAGATTTCACCACGCTGAATGGTTAAATCAATGTGGGTTAACGCCTGAAAGCCACCTTCGTAGGTTTTGTTCAGGGCATTAATGGTAATAATCGGGTCGTTCAAGGCGTACTCCTCACGCCGCGGTCGAGTGACCGCGGCGCTTGACGGCCTTTTAGGCGAAATTAAGAGCGTTTGGTTAGGAAAAGTTAAGTGCGGCTGGTGACTTCGAGCAGGTGATAACCAAACTGGGTTTTCACCGGGCCGTGCACTTGGCCGACTTCGTCATTGAAAACGACCTTATCGAATTCAGGCACCATTTGGCCGGGGCCAAAGGTGCCGAGGTCGCCGCCTTGGCGGCTGGAGGGGCAGCTGGAGTGCTCTTTGGCGACGTCAGCAAAGTCGCGGCCGTTTTCGATCTCTTTCTTGAGTGCGAGGCACTGCTCTTCGCTGCTGACTAGAATGTGGCGGGCGCTGGCTTGTGTCATCAATTGCTCCTGACTAAGTAGGTTCTGAGAATCATTCGGGGCCGTAGTTTACCACGGCTTACCCAGGGCACCGCTATAACGCAACGCTTCACCGACACGGGCCAAGGCGCGTTCGTGAGCGCTTACCGCCGCTGGCCCGCGAGCACAACTAACGATCACCCAAGGCCCTTGGGTGGTTGTCTCGGCATAGACACGCTCGGCAATACCGGCATCGCAACTGCGCCGCTGCTGGGTGCCCGTTTTATGGGCAAAGCTTACGCCACTGCCAAGACCCGCTTTAAGACGCCGCTTACCGGAACGGGTTCCCTGCATCACCGTTAAAAGTGTTTGTCGCTGCTCGGCGTTTAAGTCATCCACGCCGCCGTACAGGCTAGCCAATAAGTCGCCAAAAGCGTGTAAAGTGCCCACGTTTTCGCCAGTGGCTTCATAGGCATCAAAAGCGTGATCGTAATCAGGCTGAGTAAAAGATGCTGTGCTAACACCTAGCGCGCGGGCCAACGCCTGGGCGCGCTGGCTTACCGGATGCTGCCGCAAAGCGATAAAATCCATCCCGCCAAGCGCCCGTGCATCCGGGTGCAGCTCGCCATAAACGCCTTGACGGACCCCGACCAGTTTTGAGATGGGGCCGATGTCATCGGGGTTGCCACCGCTTGCAGCGATCATCGTACGCGCGCGCTGATTCACCGCTTCAAGCCCCACACGGTCAATCAACATATCGGTGGCGGTGTTATCGCTGACGGTGATCATCTGCTCCAGCAAGTAACGAATGGAAATGGGCGTGCCCGGATCATGCCAGTTGGTGGGCCCCGCGCCATCGACAAAGTCACTTTGGGCCAGGGTCAACCGCTCATCCAACGTCAAGTTGCCTGCCTGGCGCGCAGCAAGAACTTGCGCCGCCACCGGTATTTTAATCAGCGAGGCTAAATACCAAGGATCTTCGGCGCGCCATGAAAACGCTTCGCCATTGGCAAGGTTTTGCACGTAAACGCCCAGCTCGCCCTCAAATACACCTTCGATAGCCTTCAAGCGTGCGGTTAAATCGCCCTGCCACGTACTCTGCTTATCGACTTCATAGTACCAATGAGTATCGTACCCATTTATTTTGTACCCATCGGCCTGCACGGGCAGTGCCATCAATAGCACGACAGCCATAAGCCCGTATTGAATCCAGTGTCGCAAATCGTTACTCCAGCCGTTATTAATCGCTTTTAGCGGTGGTTAACCATCCAGCAGGTCAGCCAAATCCACGCCGCGGCGCCAAGTATCAACAGGCCACCTACGCCCAGTGCCTGTGGATAGGTGTACATTCCCTCGCCTTCCCACAAAAAGCGCAGCACTAAAAAGATCATCACAATATGGAAAATAAACGCTTTAAGGGCATCTGAACCGACCATCGTCAGCGGCAAAAGTGCCTTCGCGGCTTTGGCGCCCCCGGCTAACGCCAGCGCTAACAGCACCAGCGCACCGCCCAAGCTAAACAGCATGAACTCAAGCCCTGGTGGGTGTTTACCGACATTGTTGGCGACGGCAACCATCGCCGCGTTTACATCGCCACTGGCAAACGCCAACGCATAAAACCCCGCCACCATTAGCGCCCCCAACCCCAGTAGTGTAAGCACTAAGCGTCGGCGAGAAGTCGGTTCAAAATAGCAGCGGAGCAGCGCTTCACCGATAAGCAGCCCCACTAGAATCATCGGGGCACGGCTAATCTGCCCCCAGGCATAGTGGTCTTCATGATCCACCAACAGCGCCTTCAGGATATCGTTGCCGCCGAAAGAGAGGCTTTGCAGCCAGATAGTGAGCGCTGTTAATGCACCAATGATGGCGATTCGACTCCAGAGCGGTGCCCGCGCCCATAGCGGCAGAATCAATGGCACCCACAGCAGCGCGATGGCGTAGAAACCTAAGATTTCGACCCAAATCGCAAAGCGGCCATACAGCAACGCATCGACGATCTCGCTGGGCGGATAAAAGGGAAGCATTTCAAAGACAGTCAGCGCCTTGTACCAGAACCACACTTCTACAGCGCGTAGCCATAGTTTCAGCCGTCGTTTTGGCCAATCATCGCTCTGGGTATGGGAAAGAAATGCCACCGCAAGCGCGATGCCAAACACCAGGATAAACAGCGATGAGGAGAATTTGGTCAAGAAATGGATTGGCACCATGCCCCAATCCGGCACATTACGAATACCGACGAGACCACTGACGGCGTGGCTTAAGATCATCAAGCCAATGGCTAAACCTCGCGCCAAATCAATCGCTTCTATACGGCCTTCCGCTCTGGGTAGGTACGGTTTGTCTGTCCATTTCAGAGGCATCCAATTTAGCGGCATCGAAACGTCCTTGTAGGGGCAAGGATCAAATCATTACGCAAAACGAGGCGTTACACCATAGCCAGCAGACCTCCTCTAAGCCCAGCCCGCGTCCACCGCCAGCTCTTGGCCAGTAATGGCTTGGCTTTCCGCGCTGGCTAAAAACAGCACCGCGGGGGCGATATGATGGGACTCAAGGCGCATTTTTAGACACTGGCGCTTATACAAAAGCGGGTCGTGCGCTGGGTCATGGCATCGCCAACGTGCTGGCGCTGTTCAATCCCGATCTAGTGCTGATTACCGGCTCTGGCGTGCGAGGCTTTGAAGCCATGCAAGCCGCCATGCATAGCGCCATTGACGAAGCGCTCGTTACAGAGCTGATTGCCACCACCCGCATCGAGAGCTGTGCCTGGGATCGCGACATGACCTGCATGGGCGGCATCGCACTGGCGCTACACGCCACCGATGCCCAGACGCTGTTAGATAGTCAAACCGCTAGGGAGGCTTAACCAGATTGGGAGTGTTGTAATACATTAGCGACGGGAGAGCGGCTAATGCGAGTGACGCGGCACATCAGACCCGCGGCAGCCGACCAGGAAGTCGAAGTCGCAGCCTTCGTCCGCCTGGAGCACCCGCTCGATATACAGCTGGCGATAGCCGCCCTGGCTGGCGATAAGCGTCGAGGCGGCGGTGGGATCGCTTTCGGCTAAGCGCGATGCTAATTCTTCATCGCTGATATCCAGATGCAGCCGACCGCTTGCGCAGTCGAGTTCGATCCAGTCGCCGTTACGCACCGCGGCCAGTGGGCCACCGGCGGCGGCTTCGGGGGCGACGTGCAGCACTACGGTGCCGTAGGCGGTGCCGCTCATACGGGCATCCGAAATACGCACCATGTCGGTAATCCCCTGGGCGAGGATCTTAGGCGGCAGGCCCATGTTGCCTACCTCTGCCATGCCGTGATAACCGCGGGGGCCGCAGTGTTTCATGACCAGAATGTCGTTGGCTTCCACGTCCAAATCCGGGTCGTTGATGCGTGCTTTGTAATCGTCGAAGTCTTCAAATACCACTGCGCGACCGCGATGCTGCATTAGTTCGGCCGTGGCTGCCGAGGGCTTGAGCACAGCGCCGTTGGGCGCCAGGTTGCCACGCACCACGCAGATGCCACCGTCCGCGGTGAGGGGGTTATCTAACGGGCGAATCACTTCGTCGTTATACAGCGGGGCGTCCTGAACGTTCTCCCAAAGTGTTTTGCCGTTGACGGTGAGTGCGTCCTTGAAGGGCAGCCGGTCGGCTTCACCCAGGCGCCTGAGTACCGCCGGTAGGCCTCCAGCGTAGTAGAACTCTTCCATCAAAAAGCGCCCGGAGGGCTGCAGGTCGACCACCGTTGGGGTGCCGCGCCCGACGCGGCTCCAGTCGTCCAGGGTCAGGTCGACGCCGATACGCCCAGCAATGGCTTTGAGGTGAATCACCGCGTTGGTGGAGCCGCCAATCGCCGCGTTGGTACGTATGGCGTTGTCGAAGGCTTCCTTGGTGAGGATCTTGGAGAGTTTGAGGTCTTCGTTGACCATCTCGACGATGCGATTACCCGAAAGGTGGGCGAGCACGTAGCGGCGGGAGTCCACTGCCGGGATCGCGGCGTTATGAGGCAGCGAGGTGCCCAGCGACTCGGCCATGCAGGCCATGGTGGAGGCGGTGCCCATGGTGTTGCAGGTGCCCGCCGAGCGCGACATGCCGGCTTCTGCGGCCATGAAATCATGCATCGATATCTCACCGGCTTTGACCTGCTCGGATAGCTTCCACACCACGGTGCCGGAGCCAATATCCTTGCCCTTGTGCTTGCCGTTGAGCATCGGCCCGCCGGTGACCACGATGGTGGGAATATCGCAGCTTGCCGCGCCCATCAGCAGCGCCGGGGTGGTTTTATCGCAGCCCACCAGCAGTACCACGCCATCCATGGGGTTGCCGCGAATGGCTTCTTCCACGTCCATGCTGGCCAGGTTGCGGGTGAACATGGCCGTGGGACGCAGATTGGATTCGCCGTTGGAAAACACCGGAAACTCCACCGGATAGCCGCCCGCCTCAAGGATGCCCTGTTTGACGTGCTCCGCGAGCTTTCGGAAGTGGGCGTTGCAAGGCGTCAACTCTGACCAGGTATTGCAGATGCCGATAATCGGCTTGCCCTGGAACTCATGGTCGGGAATGCCCTGGTTTTTCATCCAACTGCGGTACATAAAACCGTTCTTATCGGCGGTGCCAAACCATTGGGCGGAGCGTAGGGGCGGCTTGCGATCAGACATGGGAATCTCTCCGGAAAAAATCGGTGAAAAAGTTCATGGTAAAAAAGGCATCGATATGTGGTTTTAGGCCCGCTGACGACGAGTGTGTTTCCAGCGGTCAAACATCACCGCCAGCAATAGGATTCCACCGCGCACTAGGTATTGGTAAAAGGTGGGCACGTTAAGCAGGCCCATGGCGTTTTGTACGCAGCCCATAATCAGCACGCCAACCACCACGCCAGTAATAGTGGCAACGCCGCCCGACAGCGCTACTCCGCCGAGTACGCAGGCGGAGATCACCGCTAGTTCCAGGCCCATGGAGGTATTGGGATCGCCCAGCCCCATGCGCGAAGCCAGCAGCACTCCCACGACGCCAGCCACTACACCCTGGAGACCGAACACAATAATCTTGAGGCGGCGAACGTTAACCCCCGCCAGCGCGGCGGCCTCTGAGTTACCGCCGGTCGCCAGCACATTGCGTCCGAAGGCGGTCATATTGAGTATCACGCCAAAGATCACAAAACACGCCAACATGGTCCATACCGGCAGGGTTAGACCGAGAAAAGAGGCGCTGCCGAGGCCAAAGAACCCCGGCACGGTAATCATCACAGCGTCACCGCCAGAGGTGATGTAAGCCAGCCCGCGCACAAACTCCATCGCCGCCAGCGTTGCGATCAGCGAATTAATGCCAAACTTGGCAATGACTAAACCGTTAAAGGCGCCTACCGCACCACCCGCGACAATACCCCCAATCACGCCGATAAAAACGCTACCGGTGCTGGTGGTCAACGTCGCTGCGACCACCCCGGCAAAGGCCACCGTGGAAGCCACCGATAGGTCCACCTCACCCAGCGCCAGTACCAACATCATGGTGGCGGCTAAACTGCCGATCAACGTTACCGACAGCAGCAGCCCGACCATATTGCGGCCGGTTAGGAAGTCGGGGATGAGCACCGCTAGCGCGATAAATAACAACAAAAAGATC
>OJFX01000664.1_pt1 | contig 12599 bp, 14 predicted proteins | sample 1594171 | NCBI WGS metagenome assembly OJFX01 (sample SAMN05416840, study PRJEB24817) | seawater metagenome | isolation source: Sea water | place: Canada:Atlantic | collected 2013-07
CTCGTGGGCTCGGAGATGTGTATAAGAGACAGGACCTATGTCGATGCTGAAGTTGAATTCGTTGTTCTTGATGACGAAGTAGTTCAGAAAGCCAATGAGCTGACAGCTGAATGGTCGGACAAACATGCAAGTGAAAACCCATGGTTTAAGAAGGTTCTTGAGCATCAGCGAGCCTACTCGCAAAACTGGGAAAAGGCGGACATTTATCGCTAATTGGTACTACCCAAAATTACTGACCCCCTATTCGGCATTGCGCAAAAATAGCGCTTTGTCAGGGGGCCAGCGCACACTAGTTTGTGTGGTTGATGATTTTGTGGATAGAGCAATTTTTTCGGCGAACACCGCTATTCCCCTAACAAAAAAAGGTTGGAGGCCATGAACTTGAACAGACTCTTAAGAATGACAGAAACTACGATCGAGTGGTTTGCCAATATTGGCGCTTTTTTGCTGATACCCCTGATATTGACGATGGTTACGGAAGTAGTTTCCCGTTACGTCTTCAACTCACCGACATTGTGGGCGTATGAGATGGCCTACTTCCTCACCGGTTCATTCTTCTTGCTGGGGTTGGCCCACACGCTTCAGATAGGCGCTCACGTGAAGGTCGATATGATGACCGACATTCTGCCCGATCGAGCGAATCAGATCATCTACATTGTCGGGTATATTTTCGCAGGTTCCTTTACAATCTGGTCTTTTTTTGGGCTCACGGAGAGCTTCCTCGAAACACTTCACACAAGAGAAACAACAGGTGAATCTGCTTGGAATCCGGTGCTTTGGCCTTTTAGAGCCATGGCGGCATTGGGCTTCTTGCTCTTTTCAGTTCAGATACTAGTGGAGTTGTATCAACACATTGCCGACTTCATCAAGGGAAGACCTTTTAATAGAAAGTCCGGCGTGCTGGGTGAATCTGAAAGCGGAGAAATCTAATGGACACCTTTGTGCTATTGATGCTGCCAGCTCTAATACTGGTCATTTTTTCGGGCTTCCCAGTGGCGCTCGCAATGATGAGTGTCTCACTGGTCTTTGGCCTAATTCGTTACGGAGACGCAGCGGTTTACCTGTTTGCGACGGAAATCCATGATGTTTCGGCTAACTATGTTCTTGCTTCAATACCCCTTTTTGTCTTCATGGGGTCTCTACTTGAAAGCACCGGGATAGCAGAGCGCCTATTCCGTGGCATCCATATCTGGACCCACAAGGTACCAGGTGGCCTGGCGGTCGGCACCGTTTTGATGGGTGTGGTTTTTGCTATGAGTAGCGGCGTCGTTGGTGCAACCGAAACGGTCATTGGTTTGTTGGCTCTTCCGATTATGCTGAGCTACGGTTACAGTAAGTCGCTCATTTCAGGAACCGTCTGCGCCGGTGGTTCTTTAGGAACAGCCATTCCACCGTCAGTTGTGGTGATTGTTTTGGCTCCGGTCGTCGAGGTTTCGGTTGGGTCTCTTTTTGCGGGGATTCTGATTCCGGGTTTGCTTATGGCAGGATCATTCATATTGTACATTGTGGTGCGGGCCATTATCGATCCGTCGGCAGCCCCCAGAAAATCGTCCGAGGTGGAAAATCTTAAGCTTTTCGAGAAACTGAAAATTACTTTCTCAGCCTTGATCCCACCAATCTTCCTAATCTTCACCGTTCTGGGTACAATCTTGCTTGGATGGGCTACGCCGACGGAAGCAGCTGCGTGCGGTGCAGTTGGGACACTGGCTCTTACATTTCTTGCGGGAAACTTGAGGCGTGAGAACTTGTGGAAGGCGATGAAAACGACTTTGTCCGTGTCCACGATGATATTAACGATCCTTGTGGCGGGTCACATCTTTTCAGGCATTTTCGTAGCACTCGGTGGAGTGCGGTTGACGCAGGAATTAATCGAAGCGGCCAACCTCGGGCCTTGGGTCGTGCTCTGCATAATCCTACTAGTAGCTTTCATTGGTGGATTTGTTCTGGATTTGGTCTCGGTGGTGCTGATTTTGGTACCTATTGCAGTGCCAATTATCAGTGGCCTTGGTTTTGATCTGATCTGGTTCTCGGTACTGTTCCTTATTGTTCTCCAAACTGGTTACCTCAGCCCGCCGATGGCACCCTCAATTTTCTATTTGAGGGCTATCGCACCCAAAGAGATCAAGTTGTCACATATGTTCAGGGGCGTTGTTCCCTTTATCGTGGCTCAGATTGTGGTTCTTTTGCTGGTGATAATTTTCCCAGAAATTGCTCTCTGGCTACCGGATGCTATTTTTGGAAGTTAGAAAGAACATTAATCCTTGAAACCCGGCCGTCCATTCGGACAGCCGGGGCATCGCAAATTGTTGACCTATGGCCTACACATCCCTCGCCCACTCTTATGGTAATCCCCCCGGAAATTAGGTGCGTTTGAAAGTAGAATTTTCTCAACGGATGAATGAGGAGATTCTGATGAAGAAATCGAAGTACAGCGACGCTCAGATCATGAGCATCTTGAAGCAGGCCGAGAATGGCGTGCTTGTTGCTGACCTGTGCCGTGAGCATGGCATGAGCTCGGCCAGCTTTTACAAATGGCGGGCTAAGTATGGCGGCATGGATGCATCGCTGATCTCGCGGATGAAGGCGCTGGATGAAGAGAATAGACGCCTGAAGAAGATGTATGCTGAGAAGAGCATGCAGAACGATTTGCTGAAGGAGGCCTTGGGAAAAAAGTGGTAAGGCCGTCTCAGCGCAAGGAGATGGCCCAATGGGCCGTACGATACAAATCCGCCAGTATCCGGTTTGCGTGCCGGACGTTCAGCATCAGCGAGACCTGCTATCGGTATCAGCAGAAGTTGTCGAACGCTACAACCGAACCGTCAGGACAGAGTGGCTGGGGCGGTATCACTTCGAAACCATCGAAGAGGTCCAGGATCACGCAACCCGCTGGCTCTGGACATACAACAACGAAAGGTCAAACATGGGGATCGGAGGTGTAAAACCGATCCAGAAACTGAAGGCAGCATAGATTCTACTTCTGAACCCCATCAAAAATGGGGGGATTACCGAGCGGCCTCAATACTTGACAAGTCCAAACCTCAATGAGGATGTACGGAGTAGAAATAGGGCCGACTACACAAACCGGCCCCATTCTATCCTAGGCTGCATCGCATATTATGGCTTGAGGATAGCGCGGCCTACCAGTTTCCCGTCCTTCAGATCCATCAGGGCTTCGTTGACTTGACCAAGGGAGCACTCAGTAATAGGCACCGGCGCGATTCCCTTTTCCTGAGCCAGCGCAATCAATTCCTTTAACTCAGTCAGATTGCCGACCCAGCTACCTCGAATGTTCAGAGGCCGCATTGGAACAAACGGCAGCGGTACTCGCAATTCACCACCATAAAGACCGCATATTACGATTTGAGCCGCCCTTGCTACGGCAGCGATGGCCAGATTGATCGTGGCCTCAGCACCAACCAAATCCAAAACCGCCTGCGCGCCACCCCTGGTCAGATCGATGATTTCCTGGGCCGCTCCGTCATTTCCAGAATTCACCACATGCAACGCGCCGGCCGCTTTCGCGGCGTCAAGTTTTAACGGATCGACATCGACCATGATCGCACCCTTGAATCCAAGTGCTCGAACAATGGACAACGCCATCAGTCCAAGGCCGCCGGCCCCCAAAACAACCAAAGGTTCGTCCTTCAACACATCACCAAACTTACGGATCGCACTGTAAGTCGTTACCCCAGAGCATGCCAATAGCGCCGCCTGTTCTGCTGGGATACCTTTGTGTTCAATGCAGTATTTTGCGTCAGGTAATACTGTATACTCAGCGTAGCCACCAGGGGTGAATATTCCGAGAGAACGGGACTTGAGGCACAGGTTTTCTTGCCCCCGCTTGCAAGTTGAGCATTCGCCGCACCCTAACCACGGATAAGCGACACAGTCCTTACCTATTATCGACTGGTCGCCATTAGGACCAACCGCCACAACAGTCCCCGCAACCTCGTGACCCATCGTCATTGGCAGGTCAATACCACGATCGGCTACATTTAACCTTTTTCCGCCACCTAGGTCATATCCGCCTTCCCATAAATGCAAATCAGTGTGGCAGATCCCAGTAGCCACCACTTTCAAAAGCACCTCAAATTCCTTTAGCTCCGGTAATTCTGTTTCCGTTGCAACTAGCGGTTTACCATGCTCTTTAACACATATACTTCTCATACTTTTCTCCTGAACTTAGCTAGGGTCACGCATCGGGCGAATTCTTGCTTTCGCAATCTTCAATCTAAGTTTTGGGTCAAATGAATGGCCACAGACCATATGATTGGATGATGCCCCTAACAGTAATTTTAGCCTTTTGGATCAACTTCCGTCGTCAGGCCCTTTTTCCTCCAACTCTAGATTTGATTTCCAAAGCACACATTTTTGCAATCGAAGGTTTGGCCTACCGTATTGGTACAACAATTGCTCTTCACTATTCAATGTCAAAGGTGCGGCACATCGTTCAAATTGTTGCGCCACAGCGAGACCGAGAGACAAAACTTGCTATTTCATGGGCTTTAATGATTCTTCCCGCGCCTCGGCATTGCCAGATTGTTTGAGCCAAGTAATGGCATTGCCTAGCTTTGTCAGGTCGTTATGTGGCGCCGCGACCAAGATCCGCGCCCCATTCAGGCAGCCATTTCTGCCGCATAATTGTTCCACAGGCTCAACGCGTCAGCCCGAGATTGTCGGTAGGATGCTGAGGAATGGCGGTGGCGCTTTGGACGGAATTGTGACAATCTGATCATGGGCGAAGAAAACGCTGAACACTTCCAAGTGTAGAGCGACTTTGTGCTCAGACCTAAACGCTCCGACACCCCAGCAACAGAATAGGCCCGGATAACCACCTGTGCGACCGCGTCACATATGAACTCATCCGTAAATCTAATCCCTGATATTACTGTCCCCTTGCTTCCAAAATTACCAAGCAAGCGTGTACAATTCTAAGGGCTATTCAAACCACTTGCACAACCGACCACGGAAAACCTTGAGATTCCGGGCACCAGCACATGGGTTAGAGTAGATGTTGCAGTGACCGAAACCACCACCAGTATTAATAATGGGATTACCCTATGAACCGTAACAGATGGGCGACCAAAAACGAACCGCCGAAGGGCTTATGGATTGAACAAATGTTAGAAAGCAAGCCGCGTATGTTGGTGGCAATCGCTTAAGCCAATAAAGCACGTTATCACAGGTGGCCCGATCGCCCGTTATGGGGGGATGAATGCTTTGGAATGCGCATTTTAAAGATAGAGCTCAAAAAGATCACGACAAGCCGCCCCGAGCAACCCACCTCTCGCAGCCTAAAGTTTTCTGGCCATTACATTGACAAGAATTGAAGGTGATGCCAGTAAACGTAGGTTAACAAAGGTAACCATGATGTCGTCTTCAACTCGTCTCCAAGGCCAAATACTTCAATTAATTCACGATCGCCATTTCGAGAGTGGAGAGAGACTTTTTTCCGAGCGAGAATTTGCCGAGAAGTTTGCAACTACGCGTTCCGCCGTTCGCGAAGCTTTTACGGCCCTCGAAGCATTGAGAGTAGTTGAGAGACGTCCTCAATCAGGAATTTTTCTCCGCGACTTGAGTGCAGACAGCAGTATTGACGCGCTGGTTCTCGAAGTCAACGCTGGGCTCCGGGTCGACTCCAAGCAAATTGATGATGCAGGCGAAGTTCGAAGAATTCTGGAAGTATCTGCTATACGTAAGGCTGCAATTCGTCGAAGCGAACAAGACCTTGAAATAGTGCGCGAAATTCTGAAAGCCTCCAAAGACAGAATTGACAGTGGTGACCCAATTAACTTGGAGGACGAAGCGTTTCATAAGATTATTGCGAAGTCTACAGGAAACCTTTTGCTGCTGCGGGTTGTAAACTGGTTCTACGAGTTTTCACGAACAAAAAGAGCCCAGTATTTTCTAGACATTGAACAGTCAAAAATTTCACATGATGAGCATCAGAAAATTTACAATGCGTTGTTGTTAGGTGATCCCGATGAATGCGCCCAATTGATGGAAAGTCACCTGTCTCGTTCTTCACGAGTTTTGGAGGAAGTCATTCGAACGGGCGAGACGAGTGACTAGTCGGAGATTCGTCTCGGTCGTTGCGGAAAGTAAGGTTTGATTTTTACTTTCAATTGGTTTTGCCCAGTTTAGCGCAATTTTTGTATTCGTCATCGCGGGGTGTCAGGTTTGCAAACTTCGGTCTACCGCTTAATCTGTAGTAACTGTATCTTACTGGGCGATCCAAGGTTCATCTTTGACGATCAATGTGTTTGCGACGGCAACCAAACCGAAGCTGTTCTCTGGACAGCCGTTTGATTGCGCCTCTCAGGTCAGCGTCATTGCCCCGACGCGACAGATACCGCACCGTTGACCGATCAATCTGCAGCACATCACACGCCCGCCGCTGGCTCACACCGTGGGTCTCGCACAGGTGGACCACCGCTTTCCGCTTCACAATGGGCGTCACCATCTTTTTGAATTGATGTCTCGTAGCATGGCGTTGTCTAACATTTGTTTGGCCAGCAACTTCTTCGGCTTGCCGTTCTCGTCCTCATGCGACTACCTGTAACAGGTTTCGCTGATTTCGAACGCACGACACGCCAGCGCGATGCTGACGCCATGGTGTGCGACCGCGCTCATAGCCATCTCTCGATGTTGAGACGGCCTCAGCGCTTTTTTCCAAAGGCTTCCTTCAGCAGTTCATTCTGCATGGTCATCTCCACTGACCGGCAGTTGTTGGCAACGCAATCAATGAGAGGGGGCAGACATCTTCTCGAGACGCCGGTTCTGTTCCGCCATGTCCTTCATCTCAGCGATCAAGGATGCGTCCATGCCGCCAAATTTGGCCCGCCACTTGTAGAAACCCACGCTGCTCATCCCATGCTCGCGACACAGCTCTGAGACCGTCACACCGCCCTCCGCCTGCTTCAGAATGCCTATGATTTGCACGTCGCTATATCGTGCTGTCTTCATCGAAAATCTCCTCAAATATCCTGCCGAGAAAATTCGGCTTTTGAACACCACTAATTTTAGGGGGGATTACCCCACGCTTCATGATTTGGTTAAGATTTCCCGCGGTTTTCCGGGTTTTTTAAGATGACAGACCACACTTTTGAGGTGTGCAGGAGATGGTTCCTCATGGATGCAGCGCACGCTTCTGGATCTCCTTGCCTCAACGCCTCGAAGATTTGTTGATGTTCAGAATGGGAAATGAGGGAAAAATTATAGTCAGAAAAGTATTGTTTTCTGCGCTCATTCGAAAATTCATAAAACCAATTCACCACTCTAACCAAAAGTGTGTTCCCTGTAGAACCAACTATTGCTTTGTGGAAGTTTACATCTTCGGCGCGAATGTCATCTCCTTCGAGTAACTTGTTTTCTGAGGCATCCAGTATTTGGCTAAGGAGTTCTAAATCACTCTCACTCCGCCGCACCGCCGCATGTCTGATAGCCCCTATTTCTAGCACCCCACGAAGCTCAATTGCGCTTTCGATTTGTTCCGAGCTTTGATGTATCCCCGCATTAACTTCCAAAACCAACGCATCAATGCTCGCGTCTGCGTTCAAGTCACGAAGGTAGATTCCAGAATGTTTTCGGCGTTCTATTATTCGTAGCGCTTCAAGGGCGGTGATTGCCTCGCGAACAGCAGCACGTGTTGTAGAGAATTTTTCGGCAAATTCACGTTCAGAAAAAAGGCGTTCTCCTTGCTCATATTGGCGGTCTCGAATGAATTTTAGCAGCTTACCTTGCAGCTGCGTCTGGGTTGACGACACTTTGATCTCCTCACTTTGCGCGATTCAATACCGGACGCATTTCTAAAATCACCAAACAAGAGCGCGCGTTGTCAGCTGCTCGTAAACGCTCAACGACCAATTGAAGTTTTTACCAAAATGGTAGTGCCATTATTGTCAAACCAAAATTATTATGTCAAACTATCGACAAATATTGATGTGCTCGGACAATGGAACGAACAAAAATTACGACATTGTCAATTCGCATCTAGAATAGAAAGGTATTATTGTGGCTGGACCATTGGTAGGACTGAAAGTCCTGGACATGTCACGAATTCTGGCCGGACCTTGGTTGACGCAAATTCTTGCAGATTTGGGTGCCGAAGTTTGGAAGATCGAGCGACCCGGCGGCGGTGACGACACAAGAAGTTGGGGTCCGCCCTTTCTGAAAGACGACGCTGGGAACGACACTAGGGATTCCGCATACTTTCAGGCAGCTAACCGGGGAAAAAAGTCAATTTGCGTCGATATTAGGTCAGTTGAGGGCCAAGAAATCGTTCGCATGTTGGCCGCCAAGGCTGATGTCTTTGTGGAGAATTACAAGGTAGGAGACCTGTCCCGCAAGGGGCTAGGCTACGATGATATTGCAAAGATCAATTCTCAAATTGTCTACTGTTCGATCACAGGCTACGGCCAGACCGGTCCATACAAGGACCGAGCTGGGTATGACATGGCCGTGCAGGCCATCAGCGGATTAATGAGCCTGACTGGCGAAAAATCCAACTTGCCTGGGGGTGGCCCGCAAAAGGTCGGCGTTCCTATTGCAGACCTGATGACGGGCACGCTGTCGGCCGCTGCAGTGATTGCCGCCTACCACCACAGCACCAAGACCGGCCAAGGGCAATATATTGACATGGCACTGCTAGACGTGATGGTGTCTTCGTTAGCTAATCAGAACATGAACTATATTGTTGGCAACCAACTTCCAGAACCGATGGGAAATGCGCATCCAAATATCGCGCCTTATCAAGTGTTCAACACGAAAGATGGTAATTTTGTTTTGGCAGTGGGCAATGACGGGCAGTATCAAAAATTCTGTGCGGTGGCTAATTGCCCGGAATTGATGGAAGATAACCGGTTCGTGTCAAATTCAGCCCGACTGGCCCATCGTGACTTACTGACTGGGCTGGTGCAAGCGGTAGTCGAGAAAGAAACCACAGAATACTGGGTGGAGAATCTGTCGAAAGCGGGGGTGCCCTGCTCGCCGATCAACAACCTCAAGGAAGTTTTTGAGGATGAGCAGATCTTGCACCGAGGTTTACAGATCACCAGCAAACACTCGCGCAACAGCGCGGTGTCAATGGTCGGCAGCCCCATCAAGTACTCGTTGACTTCAGTAGAATATCAGAACTCTCCACCTGTCTTGAATCAACACCGCGAGTATATTTTGAACGAGATTTTGGAGCTTTCCGACGAAGACAGAGACCGGTTAGCGTCAAGCATTCCCGAATAGTAAACTGGCCTTTTGACTCGACGTGGTGCGCGCTCTGCCGGCCCCAAAGCTGTGTCTTTTCAGAGCATTGACCGCATAACGCAGCCAACTTGTGAAAATGCGAAAGCGCCTAGCTGCGCAGATCAAGTCGCACGGGAAACTGGGAACAGCCGAGAGGTTCGCGGTCATGGATGGTGATCTCAAGGGCTTGCTGGGTTAACAGGTCGCAACTCTGACAGGCCTCGCGCCCTTTGCCCATGACAATGGTGCGAGGCGTGGGAAACGCGCAATCGGTGGCGCGCGGCGATTGTTGCGGCATGTGATGTGCCTAGCCGCTCTCGCTGCCAGCTATCACAATCCAGTCCGAAAGCCCAATGCGGATCCCTTGCGCGAGGCGGGCAAGCCACACAAGGTCGTCATCACAGCCGCCGCAAGAAAGCTTGTCAAAATCGCAAATGTATTACTCAAAGCACGTCATACTTGGGCACCTCCGGCAACTTGAGAGATACAATTGCTAATAGTTGGGCAGGGCCCCGCTCCATTAGAAGGTGGCATACTTTCAAAATATGGAATACTCATCATGACTTTTAGGCTTCAGGCTAATCTCAGATCTCAGCATTAACCTGGCCTCGTCGGCAATTTTACAAGTGGGTCTGAAAAAAGACCCAAAAAGCCATCTTTTGCACAGGCAAAAGCCGCTGAATAATGTCAGAATGATCCCTATTTACCAAAATTTTCAAAGGCACTCAAAAACCAATGGGTTTTTGGTTGCCGACAGGTTACAGTACTGGTATAACCAATTTTGCCCTACAAAATAAGAACCAAATATGGCTGAAAACCCAGTAGCCCCGCTAAAGAATCGGCAGTTCAGAAATCTCTGGTTTGCTAATTTGGGTACAAATATGGGCTGGCACATTCATGGCGTCTCAGCGGCATGGATCATGACATCACTGTCGCCCTCGCCCTTTTCAGTTGCGATGGTGCAGATGTCGATCACTCTGCCCATAGCCGCATTTTCAATTCTAGGCGGTGTATTGGCTGACAATTACGAGCGGCGAAAAGTAATGATATTTTCGCAATTTCTTGTTCTGGTCGCGTCGGGTGGTCTTGCGATGCTGATCTGGACCGAGCTTGCCACACCACCTCTCATATTGCTCTGTACTTTCTTAGTCGGATGTGGCGCTGCGACCCATGTGCCGTCCTGGATGGCAACTGCGGGCGATTTGTTTTCCAAAAAAGACTTGCCGACGGCAGTGATGCTGAACAGTATGGGCTTCAACCTCAGCCGCAGCATCGGACCGGCTTTTGGGGGAATACTGGTGGGTTTTCTCGGGACAGTTGCAACATTTGTGATTGTTGCTATAGGTTATGTTCCCGCATTAATAACATTGCTGTTTTGGCAATCTGAATACCAGCCCGATCGATTGCCACGCGAACCCATTGGTTCGGCCATTGGATCTGGGCTACGATATGTAACGCTGTCACCCAGTCATGTTACGACCCTACTACGGTCCGCCGTTTTCGGCTTTTCAACCGTCGCGCTGTTGGCGCTGATGCCATCTATTTCGCGGCAATTGCTGCAGGGAAGCTCAATCACCTATGGTGCGTTACTTGGATGTTTCGGCCTGGGTGCGGTATTCAATACACTCATCGTTCACAAGCTTCATTCGGTTTTCGGCACTAACCAAATTGTAATCGCCTCTGCGCTGCTCACAGGCTTCAGCCTGTTGGGCATTATTGTGTGCCCTAGTTTCGCCGTCATCGGGGGATGTGTCATCGTAGCGGGAATGTCTTGGCAAGGCTCGATGTCACTGTTCAACTTGTCAATACAAATGAATACGCCGCGTTGGGTGCTTGGTCGAACGATAGCACTGTTGCAAGCGTTTTCCTTTGGTGGCATGGCCCTGGGTAGCCTAGTATGGGGGTGGATTGCGGCAGAGTACAGTATCGAGTCCGCATTAATCAGCGGTGCGGTTGCGTCATTTTTGGGAGCAGTGCTAGGACAATTTCTGAAACTTCCATCAGAACTCCAACGAAACCTCGACCCACTTAAACTCTTTTTGCCGCCCAATCCGGTGCTGGACATAGAAATGAACAGTGGGCCTATAAAGGTGTCCGTTGAATATCAAATCGCTCCGGAAGATACGGATCTGTTCCTTAAACTGGCTGCTGCGCGGCGACGTATCCGATTGCGCGACGGGGCACGCGCGTGGTCTCTGTATCGCGACCTTACCAGGCCTGAAAAGTGGCACGAAAGCTATTGTGTAACGACTTGGGCTGCTTATCTGCGCCATCTTGAGAGGAGAACAGTTGAAGACGCGGAAAACTATCGTAGCCTTAGCGGGCTCCAAAATAACAGTAGGCCGCCTAAATCGCGACAGTGGATAGAAAGGCCGACTTCCGCCACAGGGAATTAAATATCCTTATGAGAAGGCGCAACTCAAGTGTCTGTTCGGCCACCGCCTCCTTCAGATCATGGGCCTCACGCTTCAAATCAGTCACTTCGCTGGACGTCGCCTGGCGTGCTGTATCACCAGCAAATCGCTTCTTACCGGCTTCCATGAAGTCCTTAGACCAATTGTAATACAAGCTCTCCGTAATGCCTTCACGGCGGCAGAGCTCAAAAATCGAACTCTCCCCACGCAGGCCATTCAGAACAATGCGGATCTTCTCTTCTGCAGAAAACTTCCGGCGCGTTTTACGTTTGATCTCTTTGACGTGTCTGTCAGCCGGTCCATTCGGCCCTGTTCTCGTTCTCATCTCTTATCCCCTCAAGGATTAAGATGAACCGATAACTCTCGCTTAGAAAAACAACACTGTCTGTCTCAAAGGCCATGACGGGTTACAGTACAACTATCCACAAAGCGTCATTGCTGCCGAATTAGTTGATCTGCTCTTTCTTTCAGTATCTTTTTCAGGATTTTTGCGTTCGGCGAATACGGTAGAGTTTCCACAACATAAATATGTGAAGGGACCTTGTAAGCCGTCAATTTTTCCCTGACAAAGTCGCGTATTTTTTCTGGATTAACCCTTGCACCTGGCACACCTTCCACGAAAGCCACAACAGTTTCGTCGCCTTTCCACATGCACCCAACAACAGCTGAGTTCAGGACAGCTGGATGCGCGTTTAACTGCGCTTCGACTTCGACGGGATAAACGTTGAAGCCTGACTTGATAATCAACTCCTTTGTACGACCCTCGATCGTCATTATACCGCCTTCAGATTGCCGCACGACATCGCCAGTATTCATGAACCCTTCATCATCGAAAATGGCGGCGGTAGCTTCGGGATTGCCGAAATAACCGACCATAACGTTGGGGCCACGAACCCACAATCTGTCTCTTATACACATCTCCGAGCCCACGAGACTAGGCATGATCTC
>OJFX01000665.1_pt1 | contig 12591 bp, 8 predicted proteins | sample 1594171 | NCBI WGS metagenome assembly OJFX01 (sample SAMN05416840, study PRJEB24817) | seawater metagenome | isolation source: Sea water | place: Canada:Atlantic | collected 2013-07
CCACGATGTCCGCGTCGGTCTCACGCTCGATGACGGTCTCGACGATGCCCCCGTGGCGGTGGGTCGCCCTAACGGCCTCGATTCCTGACGCTCGGATCCGCTCCTCGGCTGCCAGGAGCAGTAGCCGCCCACGCTCCCTGGCCACCCGCCCCTCGGCCTCGTCGATGGCCACGAGCTCCTCGAGCAGCGACGAACGGGCCCCCACGCCCATGGCCCCGCTCAGGTCGTGGCGGGCTGCCACGGCGTCGTTGCGCTGGATCACATGGAGCAATTCCACCGACGCGCCGAGCCGCCCCGCGGCCCAGGCCGCGTGATCGGTGACGCTTGCGGAGTAGGAAGAAGCGTCAATGCAGGCGAGGAGCGTTTTCATGGGGGGGATCAATGAAGGGCCGGAGCGTTGTCCGCGTCTGACTTGTCGTGTTCGGCGAAGCGGTCGATCATCGTAGCGCTCGCCTCGGTCACGCCGACGAGTTCCACGGCCGTGCCCTCACGGCGGAACTTCACAACGACCCTGTCGAGGGCCGCGATGGCCGAGATGTCCCAAAAGTGGGCTTCCCGCACGTCGATCTCGACCGATTCCAGGACCTCGCGGAAGTCGAAGGAGTCCACAAAGCGGTCCACCGAGGCAAAGAACACCTGGCCCTGGACCCGGTACGACCGGCTGAGACCGTCCTCGGCCGCCTCGGAGGTGACGGCAAAAAGCCTCCTGACCTTGCTCGCGAAGAAGACACCACTGAGCAGGACCCCCACCAGCACGCCCTTGGCGAGGTCATGGGTCCAGACGACCGTGATGACCGTCGCCAGCATCACGATGGACGAATGGGACGGGTGGGTCCTCAGGTTCTTGATCGACGTCCACGAGAACGTACCGATCGAGACCATGATCATGACCGCCACGAGGGCCGGCATCGGGATCTTGGCCACGACGGGCCCGAGGACCACGATCAGGAAGAGGAGCACCACCCCGGCCACGAAGGTGGAAAGGCGTGTGAACCCGCCGGACTTCACGTTGATGACCGACTGGCCGATCATGGCGCAGCCGCCCATGCCACCGAAGAACCCGGTGATGAAGTTGGCGATACCCTGCCCCACGACCTCGCGCCCCTTCGGGCTTGGGGTGTCCGTGAGGTCGTCGACGATCTGCGCGGTAAGAAGCGACTCCAGGAGTCCCACGACCGCCATCGTGAGCGAGAACGGCAGGATGATCTTCAGGGTCTCCAGATTCATCGGCACGTCGGGGAAGACGAACCCTGGGAGCGACGTGGGCAGCTTGCCCATGTCCCCGACGCGGTTGACGGGCAGGTGCAACCAGATCGCGAGGACCGTCAAGATGACAATCGCGACCAGAGGCGACGGCACGGCCTTCGTCAGGAGCGGGAACAGGTAGATCACCGCCAGACCGCCCGCCACGAGCACGTAGGTGATCGGCGTCACGCCCGTGAGCTCAGGCAGCTGAGCCATGAAGATCAGGATCGCCAGGGCGTTCACGAAGCCGGTGATCACCGACTTCGAGACAAACTGCATCAGCCGATCCACCCGTAGGAAGCCCGCGCCAATCTGGATGAGCCCCATCAGGATCGTGGCGGGGAACAGGTACTCCACGCCGTGGTTCTTCACGAGGGGTCCGATCAGGATGGCGACGGCGGCCGTCGCCGCCGAGATCATGCCCGGGCGCCCACCCACGATGGCCGTGATGACGGCGATCGTGAACGATGCATAGAGGCCCACGCTCGGGTCCACGCCGGCAATGATCGAGAAGCCAATCGCCTCCGGGATGAGGGCGAGAGCCACGACGATGCCAGCGAGAACGTCGCCGCGGATATTGGAGAGCCAGTCGCGACGCAGCGACGAAGTGATAGTCATCAAATAGGGGCGCCGCCCTGAACCCGTGGCACTGATTCCACTGGGCCGAGCGGCGATTTCGGGCGAGGACGATAAAGACTATCGACGTCCCCGGAGCCGCTATTCGGCTCGAAAGATCCCCTTGCCCAAATGCGGAGCCCCAACCGAGCTCCGTTGGACCATTCAGGTCACTGGAAGGTCACACCGACCGCAGCGCTGAAGTTGGAGGTCGCAGCTCCCATGAACTGGTCACGGTGCCAGCCTTGGAAGTACCAAGTCTCTCCCGACATGACGGTCACGGGCCCGGCTGCCGTGGGGTGCTGAGATAGGTCGAGGGGAACCTGGATCCGGCCCGTGACCCCGCCTGCGCCCACTTGCCCAGGTCCGGTCAATCGCCCGATGGCTCCGGTCAGGCACAGGAAGCCCTGGCTCATGGGGGGCTGGACGGGTGCCCCCACGGAGGATGACGTCACGCAAAAACCGAACACGCCGCGCGGGAGGTCAAACATCGTCAGGGACATGGAGTTCTGCGTCGGATCCAGGTTCGCCGTCGCCACGAGCAACGTAGGCCTTCCCGTTGAGTTGGGAGCGGGCACACAAAGGGGAGAGGTGACACCAACCCCCCTCTCGACGGCACCCACGTCCCGACTTCCCACCGGGAGGGCCGCACCCCGTTGGTCGAACGCCTGGCCGGCGACATCGACACCTCGATCGATGACCGGGCTGCCCGCCATGGGCCGGTGGGTTTTGGTGCGCCAACCATTGAGACCAAGGGGCCCCAGGCCCGCAGAGAGCGGGACGGTGGTCGTACCCCCTTGGTCCAAGGCGTTGCCACCGAGCCCTATCCCCCCATCCCAGTTGCCGATGAGATTGCCACCACGGGAGATGAAGTGACCGTTGACGTCCGGCGCAGCGCTGTTGCCGATATTGCCCGCCACGACCGTGTTACGGATCTTGACCGGCAGCGTGAAGTACTGCTGGATCCCGCCGGCGATCGCATTGAACGGGAGACCGCTCGCATCATTGCCGACGATCGTCGAGCCCTCGATGGTCGCGTCGTAGAGCCCGCCGGTCGCGACGTAGCCGAACATGTTCACGCCCGGGCCGCGATTACCCGAAATCGTCGAGCCCCGCATGACGAGGTCCGCGTTGTAGACAAACACGGCTCCCCCCACGGGACCGGCGGCGGTGTTGCCGGAGATCGTGGTGTTCATGATCGTCGTGCCCGGCGTCGGCGTGGGGCCGCCGATCCAGATGGCTGAGGCGGCATAGAAATCCCCAATGGAAGTGTTGCCCTCGAACACGCAGCCATCGACGGCCAACGGACTGGAGGTGGCCGTGCAGCCGGCTCCCCCGAAGGACGCCGTCACCTCGTTCCCCGAGATCGTGCTGTTGCGCAAGGTCAACGCCCCTCGCGAATACACGCCGCCGGCGCGCACCCCGCGCCCGCCGCGAATGGTGAGGCCGTCTAGCGTCACCGTGCGATTCGATGGAATCGTCACCGTGGTGCCGAGCCCACCGCCGTCGATGATCGTCACCCGATCACCCTGAATCCCGATGAGCTCCAGGTCACTCGGGAGCAGAAGGTTTTCCTGATAGACGCCGGGGCGGATCAGGATGCGATCCCCAGCCACCGCCGCTGCGAGCGCGTCAGAAATCGAACAGTAAGGCTGAGCCGATGTCCCGTTGGCCGTAGCGCAGGCGCCTGCAGAAGCGTCTACAAAGACGTCCGCAAGGGCCCCTGGTCGGGCGAGGGTCAGGGTCAGAAGTGTGGGAAGGTAGGTTGCGAGCATCCCGTCACCGTAGGGACGACCATGCCAGCCCGCTAGGCCACTAAGCCCCGAACCCGCCCCAAGGGCTTCACATGGGACCTTCGGGAACCGTCCGCGACCTCAGGTCGCATCACTGAAAGGTCACGGAGACGGCGGCGCTGAAGTTGGAGGTCGCCACCCCCGTCACCAAGTCCCTATGCCAGCCTTGGAAGTACCAGGTCTCACCGGACATAACCGTCACCGGCCCCATGGCCGTCGGATGTTGCGTCAGGTCGAGGGGCACCCGGATGCGTCCAGCGGCGCCGCTCGAGGTCACTTGGCCCGGTCCCGTCAATCTCCCAACCGCGCCGGTCAGACAGAGAAACCCCTGGCTCATGGGCGGCTGAACCGGCGACCCAACCGAAGAGGACGTGACGCAAAAACCAAAGGAGTCCCGTGGAACGTCGAGCATCGTCAGGAACATCGAGTTCTGTGCTGGGTCAAGGTTGGCGCTAGCTTCCAATAACGTGGGGCCGCCCGTGGAGTTGGGCGAGGGCACGCACACCATCAGGTCGGAGCCCACACCGCGCTCATGGGCACCAGAGTCCCGGGCTCCCGTGGGATGGGGCACTCCCCGCTGATCGAACGTCAGTCCGGGAACGTCAACGCCCCCATCGACTGCCACGCTTCCGCCCGATGGCCGGTGCGTCGCGGTGCGACCTCCGTTCCGCGCCAGGGGCTCCAGGCCCGCTGAAAGGGGCGCCGACGTGGTCCCGGTCTGATCGCCAGTGGTCCCTGTTAGCCCCACGGCGCCGTCACGGTTGCCGATGACGTTGCCGCCGCGGGAAAAGAAGCGCCCGTTCACGTCGGGCGCAACGCCGTTGCCGATGTTGCCCGCGACGATCGTGTTTTGAATCTTCATCGTCGGCGAGAGCCCGAAGCGTGAAATTCCCCCGGCAACAAGACCGTATGTGGTCCCAGTGGCATCGTTCTCGACGATCGTGGAGCCCTCGATGATCGCTTCGAAGACAGAACTAGAGCTGCCATAGGTTGCCAGTCTGACCCCTGCCCCTCGGTTGCCCGAGACCGTCGAGTCCCGAAGAACAAGGGGGCCGTTGAAGAAGAAGAGAGCCCCACCGGTCGGGCCCGGTGCCGTATTGCCGGAGATCGTCGACCCTGTGATGGTCGTAGGCGGTACCCCGGATCCGTAGAGGTAGCTGTAAATCGCCGATGCCCCATAGCCGCCCGCGGCGCCGACATTGCCCTCAATGACACATCCATCGATGACCGCGGACGCAAAAACAAGCGAGACGCCGCCCCCCCCTGCCCCATAAACGCCCGTGCATTCGTTGCCAGAGACCGTGCAATTCCGCAGCGTCAAGTTGCCTTCCGAGTACACGCCGCCGGCCAACGATCCGCGGCCGCCGCGAATATGAAGCCCGTCGAGCGTCACCGTGATCCCCAACGGGATCGTGACCGTGGTGCCAACCCCGCCACCATCGATGATCGTCACGGCGTCCCCCTGCAATCCGATGAGCTCAAGCTCGCTCGGCAGCATCAGGTTCTCCCGATACACGCCTGGACGAATCAGGACTCGATCACCGGGTACCGCCGCCGCTAGCGCGTCGGAGATGGAACAGTACGGCTGAGTGGGCGTCCCGTTCGCTGAGCCACAGGCGCCAGCCGAAGCATCCACGAAGACGTCACCAACCGGTGGCATGAGGGTCAAAGTGAGAAGCGTGGGAAGATAGGTTGCGAGCATCCCAATACGGTAGGTGCCCAACGCCAAGGCCACCATGCCTAACGGGACACCCTGGGCGGTTGGCCGGATTGTGGGAATGGCACAGGTGCGTCGCGGCGGGCTCCCTTCACCCTTGAGCGCGCCAACACGGACCTGAGCCTCGACGCGCAGAACCACGTCGTCGAAGGCTCCGCCAGCCCACGCTGCCGGCTTACGACTGGACACTTGACCAGAGTGCGAAAGCGCTCAAGACGAACAAGGGGAGTCTCATCCGACGCATTCCCAACGACGGGTTTGGCGATCTCTTCCAGCCCCACGTTCTCGACAGGGCGTCGCGCGAGTAACCTGGCCGCGTGAAGGATCCGAAGTTTCCTTGGGCGGGCCGCCGCGCGCTCCTGCCCGCCGCGGGGAGCGGCCGGCGCGCGAGGCCGCTGACCCACGACCGGCCGAAGTGCCTGCTCGAGGTCAACGGCGAACCGCTGATCGTGCGGTCCGCGCGGATCCTGCGGGACGAGCTGGGCATTCGCGACATCGTGGTCATCACCGGCGAGGGCGCAGGCCAGATCCAGGCCGCCCTCGCCGCGGTCTCCGACGTGACCTTCACCTACGTTCACTGCGCGGACCCGAGCATTGGCCTCGCGAGGGGCGTACTGCTGGCGGAACGGCACCTGCCCGAGTCCTTCGTGACGCTTCTGCCCGACGAGGTCTACGTGGAGCCATGCCATGGGGGGCTGCCTGTGCCTGGGGAGTCGACCCTCGCCATCTGCGGCGCTATCCCCGACGCGGACCCGCGCCTGATCGCGCGCAACTACTCGATCCGCGCTAGCGGCCGATCCATCGAGTCGCTCAACGAGAAACCCAAAGCGCCGGCGGCAGGATGGCTGGGCTGCGGCACGTTCGGCTTCTCGCCCGCCATTTTCGACCGCATCCGGGGGGCGAGCGGGAAGGGCGGCACCGTGGAATTGATCGAGGTGCTGGACCAGAGCGCGCAATCCGGAAGGGACCGCGTCGAGCTCTTCCCGATGAGCGGCGAGTACGTCAACGTCAATACCGTGGATGAGTGGCACCGCGCCACCGACCTGATTCGCGCCCAATCCACGCCGACGCTCTCGGTCGTGATCCCCGCACTCAACGAGGAGGACTCGATCGCCCGTGTCGTTGCGGACTTCGTGCCGCGGGTGGACGAGGTTCTCGTCATCGACAACCTGAGCCAAGACCGCACCGCCGAACGGGCCCGGGCCGCCGGGGCGCGCGTGGAGACCGTCGAGGTGGCCGGCTACGGCGACGCTCTCCGCTACGGAATGGACCACGCCGTGGGGGACGCACTCGTGCTCGTGGAAGCGGACCACTCCTTTCGCGCGGACGACCTCGACAAGCTGCTTTCCTTCATGCCGAGCGCCGACATGGTGATCGGCACACGGACCACCCGACAGCTCATCGAGCAAGGCTCCAACATGGGCCCCCTCCTGCGCTGGGGCAACGTCGCCGTGGGCAAGCTCGTCGAAGCCCTTTGGTGGAGCCACGAACCGCGCTTCACAGACGTGGGATGCACCTACCGCGCCCTCTGGCGTTCCACGTGGCACGCCATGCGCGACAACACGACGGCCAACGGCCCCGCGTTTTCGCCGGAGATGATGATCGAAGCCCTGCGCCATCACCGGCGAGTCGTCGAGGTCCCCGTTTCCTACCACGCGCGACTCGGCGGCGACTCGAAGCACTCAGGGAGCTTCATCGCCTCATCGAAGACGGCCCTCGCCATGCTCAAGCTCATCGGGAAGAAGCGCCTGGGCATCGGCCGGCCCCAAAACCGAGCAGCGGCGCCTGGCACCGACACGCCCCCGAAAGAGAACGGCCAACCGACGCTGCCGGGCGTCTGACGGAACGATGATCGCCAACGACGGATCACCGGAGGCCCTGAATCAGGGCCTCGCGAAGTCCCTTGTGATCGTGTTCTCGACGGCCCTCGCGGCGCGCATCCTGCACGTCATGATGATCGGCGACACGCCGCTCTACGGGACGCCCCACGGGGACGGCAAGGCCTACCTCGCCCTCGCCGAACGCCTAAGGACGGAGGGACTCGCGAGCGGGACCGAGCCGTACTACCAAGCCCCGCTCTATCCGTATGTCCTCGCCGGCATCCAGAGCCTCTTCGGTACAGGCCTCGCGGCGATTCGCCTCGTGCAAGCCGTCATGGGCGCCGGAACTGCGGCCCTTGTCGCCCTCGCCGGGGCGAGGCTCTTTGGTGCGCGCGCCGGACATTGGGCCGGCCTGGCAGTGGCGCTGTTCCCGACCTCCATCTGGCTGGACGGGCTCATTCAAAAGAGCGCCCTCGCCGGCCTGCTCTTCGCGGCCACGATGGCGCTCGCCGTGGGCCAAAGCGCGCGGGGACGCCTGGCCCTGGGCTCCGTGCTCGGCCTATTGATGCTGACCCGTGGCGAGGCCCGACTGATCGCAGCCGTCGTGCTCCTGGACCTCTTCCTCCGGAGGAGATGGGGGGGGGCGCTGGCGCTCGTCGCAGGCCTGGTGCTGACGCTCTCCCCCGCACTCCTGCGCAATGGGCTCGTCAGTGGCGAGTGGATCTTGACCACGTCCCAAGCGGGAACGAACCTCTACATCGGGAATCAACCGGGCGCCCGGGGCACGTACTTGCCTCTGATCCCGGGCCGCGGCGATGCAGAGTTCGAGGCCCTCGACGCGCGGCGCCTGGCCGAGGCCGCGGAGGGGCGCGGGCTGACCGCCACCGAGGTGTCGAGCCACTGGCGCGGCCGCGCGCTCAGTGAGTTCCAGAGCGACCCGCTGCGCGGCGCGGGGCTCATCGCGCGCAAGGCCGCCCTCGCATGGAACAACGTCGAGGTCGCGGACACCGACGACCTCTACCACGCCCGAAGATCCTCCCTTGTGCTGCGACTGCCCCTTGGGTTCGGCCTCTTGAGCGTGCTCGGCCTGCTGGGCGCCCTGTCACTCACCCGTGATGAACGCCGCCGCGCGCGGGTCCTGCTCGGGCTGGTGGCGGCCCAAACCGTGTCCTTGGCGATCTTCTACGTCTTCGCGCGCTACCGCTTGCCGGTCGCCCTCGGCCTCGCCCCATTCGCCGGCCTCGCCATTGCACGCTGGCCGGCGGCCCTTCAGCCGCCGCGGCGTGCGCTTCCCGTGGCCGCCACTGCGGCGCTGCTGGCGTGGTGGCCCCTCCATGGGAAAGCGCACGGCATGGCGGCGGCCCTGAGCAACGAGGGGCAGATCCTGGTCGCCCGTGACGACTACGCCGCGGCCGAGGCCCGGGCTAAAGAAGCCCTCGGCCTGGCGCCGGAGATGTTCGTCGCCCAGCGGCTCCTGGGGCGCGCCCTGATCGCCCAGGACCGCGCCGCCGAGGCCCTGCCGTTCCTCGAAGCGACCCACCGCGTGCAGGGGGACGACTGGCAGCTAATCTGGTGGCTTGGTCTCGCGCGCAGGGGAACAGGCGATAGCCATGGCGCTTTGGACCTGATCGAACGTGTCGCGCTGGAGCGACCCGAGGCCCTGCCGATCACCACGAACGCCCTGACCCTCGCGGTGGAGCTACGGGAAGCCGCCCGCGCCGTCCGCATCGCCGAGGCACGGCTAGCCGCAGAGCCCGAGAGAGACTCCGGCTACTTCAGGATGCAGCTCGCGTGGATCCGCAGCACCCACCCGGATGCGTCCCTGCGGAATGGTGATCAAGCGCTCTTGTTGATGGGTCCCATGGGCGATCGACCATCCGTCCTCAGCGTGCGCGCCTCGGCCCACGCGGAGACCGGCGACTTTGCCGAGGCCCTTCGATGCCTTGAATCCGCCATGGCGACCCGGGCCCAGGAGGGCGCACCCCGGGACCGGGTTCACGAACGGCTGGAATCCCAGGCCAAGGCGTTCCGCCGGGGCCAGCCGTATCGTTCGGAGTGACCCAAGGGGTCAGTCCCTGCGCAGGTAAAGCCACTGGGGCCGCTTGGGGGATCCAGTCACCGGGACCATGCGGGTGTCCCCAGCCTCCCAAAGCGCCACCGGTGGCAGGTAGTTCTCCCGAAGGGCCGGCAGGTCATCGTGCCAGAGCTCGTCGACGATGACCGCCCCGAACTCACGCCCCGCGAGCGCTCCGTTGAGCTCGACTCCAAAGGCATCAATCAGGTCCTGCTGGCCGCACTTCAACACATCGTTGATCATCATGCCGTGGATCCCCGGCACCGTTTCGGGCCCGAAGGCCCGCCGCGCGAGGTAGCCGTGATCAGGCAGGAAGATCGGCGGTTCGAGGGCACGCAGTCGATTGATGAACTCATCCCCGGCCGCCCGGTCTTCTTCGGAAGGGACCATCGGCCTCGGGTCGTAGCCCAGCATCGCCAGGGCCGCCGCGGCGATCACGGCTCCGCGCCAGTACCCCTTGGCGACAAACCCCGCCGCCGCCGGACCGAACACCAGGGCCGTGGCCAGCAACGGCGGAATGAGGTTGTTCTCGAAGCCACCCTGATGCGATCGCCCGGCCCAGCCGGCGAGGAAGAGCGCCGGAACGGCCGCAAGCAAGCCAAAGTCCCAGCCGCCACGGGGATTCCGAAGCCGCCAATGCCCGGTCATCCAGCTGAGCACCGCCACGAGCAGCGCTGGGCCGAGGGCGATGGCGCATTCGAGCCAATAGCCGAGGATCAGCGGCTCGTGTTTGGGGGCTCCAATGAGGATGTCGTAGGTCCAAAACCGGAACCAGTGGTCGGTCTGAGCTTCGAGGACCGCCACCGTGCCCCCCACCATGGCCCCCAGCACGGCGAGGTACTGGGCGGCGGGGCGCCACCCCGACACGAAGAAGGCCCCCGCGAGACTGACGCCGAGGGCAAGAGCGCTCTGCTTGGCGAGGAACGCCAGGGAGGCGAGCCCGGCCGCTGCGGTGATACGGCGGGCCCCGGCGCCTCCCCGCGCCACGACAAACGCCCAGGCCCCGAGCGCGGTGGAGAGGGCGTCGATGCGGGCGATGTCCCCCCAACCACCGGTGAAGCCGTTGCCAGCGGCGTAGAGCCCCGCCGAGAGCAGCGCCGCCAAGCGCCAGCGTCCCCCATCGGACGATTGCCGAGCCGCCGCACACAGGGCGAAGAGGACACCAATCGTGGCAAGCACAGAAACCGAGCGCGCCACGGCGAACCCGTCCACGGCCACGCTTCCGAAGAGAGCGCAAACCCACGGGTAGAGCGGGGTGTAGGGATAGCTCCCAAACTCCATCGACGGCGCGTCATAGAGCGCCTTGCCCTGCTGGACCCGGTGGATGTGGTCGAGCATCCCACCCTCCATCCACTCGAGCTCGTAGGGGTAGCTGATGCGCAGGGCCACGAGGACGAGCCAAAGGCCAATGAACCCCACGGCAACGGCCCCGGGCAACCAGGCAAGCCATTTGCGGTCGAGGGAATGCTGCATCGGTGGAGAGCCGGGACGGCGGCTCGCTGGCCCTTGTCTAGACGATTTCGCAGGCGAGCGGCCACCTGGAGAGGACAAGTGAACGCGATTCCCCGTCAGAGGGAGGTATCAGCCTGACTGCGAATGCGGTCGACCTGGCGCTTGACGAAGCTCTCTTGGATCTGGCTCAGCCCCGTCGCCCGGGCGGCCCGGAGGGCCTCTGCCTCGGCCATGCCCTCATCGACAGTCAGGTGCACGGCGTAGATCATGGACGACAACGTGCCATCCCCATCGAGGAGCAACGTGCGGCGCCGACCGGGCGCCAAGAGGATCTCTCGCACGCTGTCGACGGCGCGATCGGAGATCAGGTTCGACGGTTCACCCTCCGCCCGGTCCGCCGATGACGCATCCGGATTCACGAGGTCGATCTTCACGAGGTCGAGCCCCGCCGCACTCGCGACTTCGTCGAGCGGGTAGGCCTCCTGGTAGCTCGGCGATCGCAGGTCGACCAGGACCTCGACGCCCCGCCGCGCCGCCAATTCGAGGTCCTCGGGGAGGCACTCTTCGGGGGATGCTCCGCCGAGCCAATCCCCGTCGTAGGTCATGGCGCTGCGAACGCTGCCGAGCCGGGCGGAAGCGAGACGAGGCCCCACCGAAACGCCGGGGCGCAGGGACCTTCCCGTACAGCCCGAGAACCCTCCGGCGCACGCTGCCATCGCAATCCAGACGAAAGCCCCCCTTAGGAGGCGCGCGGATGCGGAATCAGAGGAGCGGCGAGCGGGGGTCATGGAATCGGGAGGGCCCAGGATCTCGTGGGCAACACCGGCCGGGAATCATAGGCTGCGGGCCCAAGGCGGCAACTCCCGAGGCTCGAAGCAGCCAGGATGAGCCACAAATCTCGGAGATCCGAACATGTCAAACACCCCCCAAGTCCCCGGCTCCCAGCTCTCCGAACAACGCCTTTATGGAGCCACGCCGGCCGGCGCCGAACGACTTGAGTTCCACCCCGCCCTCGGCTCCGCCTCGGGCGCCATCAACGCGGTCGCTCCCGGCGTCTACGAGGGGCTGCGTACGTTTGAACGGACCAAGTTCTTCGGGCTCAAGACCCACCTCGATCGCCTGGAGGATTCGGTCCGGGGCTTCCGGCTTCCCATCGAATACGACGAAGAGACCTTCGTCGCAGCGCTCGATGCCGCTGCCGCGGACGCCCCGGCCGCCTTCGACAGCGAAGCCCGCGTCAGGATCGACGTCACCGCAGCCCCCGCCCATGTCCTCGGCACGTCCTCCAATGTGCTGATCGCCATGACCCCCTTCCGTGGCCTGCCCACGAAGATCATCGAAGAGGGCGCCCACGTGCACACCGCCCCGGGCCTCGCGCGCCCATACCCGGGGGTCAAGACTTCGGACTTCATCCCCCTGCGGGAAGCCTGGATCAATGCCCACGGGGATCCAGACGCCTACGAGCACATCATGCTGAACCCGGAGGGCGCCCTGCTCGAAGGCACCCAGAGCAACTTCGTGCTCGTGAAGGACGGCGCCCTCTACGGCGCCCCGAGCGGCATTCTCCCCGGTGTCACCATGCGGGCTGTCTACGCCCTTGCGAGGGAGATGGGAATCGATGTGAACCTGGAGTTCGTTCCGGCCAGCGAGCTCGGATCCTTCGACGAGGCGTTCATGACCACGTCCGTTCGGAGCGTCGTTCCCATCAGCCTCGTGGACGAATTCCAGTTCCCAAACGGCGGCCCCATCACGCGCAAGCTGAGCGACGCGTACGAGGCCTTGACCATGGAAGACGCCATCGAGATCCCGGGGCGCCGCTCCGCCAAGTACTGAGGCTGTCTCTTATACACATCTCCGAGCCCACGAGACTAGGCA
>OJFX01000666.1_pt1 | contig 12584 bp, 10 predicted proteins | sample 1594171 | NCBI WGS metagenome assembly OJFX01 (sample SAMN05416840, study PRJEB24817) | seawater metagenome | isolation source: Sea water | place: Canada:Atlantic | collected 2013-07
GCAGTTTGCTGGATGCCATACAGGTTATCAAGGTCAATCAGGGCCTCTATGCAACTGACCAATTGCGACCACTGCAGTACTTGATCGAAGCGCAATTAACCCTGGGGGAATGGCATGCGGCCGAAACCCAAATTGAGTATTTCCAGTGGATCAATGTCCGCAATTACCGCAACAGTATTTTCACATATTTAAATGGGACTGAAGCCCTTAGCGGACTGCTATTGGCATCCTCAGCCAACGTCAATAATCCTTATTCTGTCAGACATCTTGTTGCCGCCAAGAATCTGAACTGGCAAGCCGTGAACGCGATCGAACAAACCTTTGGCTCAAACAGTCTGGAGCTCGCCCCCTGGCTCTATCGCATCGTCCTGAACCATTATTATCAAAGCACAATGCTGCGACGCCAGGGCTTGAGTAACTATTCGTTCAAGTCAGACAGTAGTGAAATTGTCAGCGGCTGGACCATGCGACACAACGAAACGTTAGAGATGAGTTACCGCATCGGCAAAGAACTCCTGGGCCGAATCCAGGAGCTATTTGCCTATCATGTTGCTGATCATGAACAGATCAGCAACGATGCAACTGCGTTGATGACCATCTATCAGGGTGATTGGGAGTTGTTGTTTGGCAACGATGAAGAAGCTCTGGAGCATTACCGTTCGGCGTATCAGGATCTGCTGCAAATGGGCCGCTCTGAAGCTCAGGTAGATCGTTTTTTCGACAGGCCCGTCTCACTACCCGCTCCGCGATTGCAAATGCAGTGGCCCGACCAGCTGGCAGCTGAGAGTAATGAACCTTTGCAGTTCTTTGCCTGGTCGCCGATGTATCCGTCTGCGTCGCGGCCCGCAGAGCCCCGTGGTGATGCCTTGGCAGCAGATGATCAACAGACAGCACTGGCCAGATTCGATCTGACGCCAGCCGCGGAAGATGAGCCGGCCGACACAATATTGGCCGACACTAATCTGAGTCTGGATAATTTACAGATTCTTGGCACGACTCCTGACAACGAACTTACCCGGGAACAGGCACGTGTCTATATCTCGCTATTGCAGTTTCGCCCGCGACTGGTTTCAGGAATGCCGGTCAAACTCGAAAATATCGAACTGGAATACCTTTTCCCGCCACAGATGAGTCTGCTACCGCTACTTGATCCGTAGTGTAGGCGCTTACTTAAAAATCCGGGGCACCGAAATGTTTAAAGCGATTTTCGCACTTCTATCTATATTGCTTCTACATGCTTGTGTGGGCAGCCCTGCGCAATCAAACGCGCCACGCTTGCCCACCGACGCCGAAGTTGAGCAATACAACGCCAGTGTGCCTGCCGATGAACATATTGTGTGCCGTGATGAGATTCCGGTCGGTACCAATATTCCGCGTCGCAAGTGTCGCTACGTTCGCGACATTCAACAGACTTCAACTTTTCATCGCGAGCAATTGCGGCGTGCACTGCAATAGGCCGCGGCCAGTCGCATCAGTTGGACGTTTTCCGGACCTTGCGCCACCTTTGTCATAGAGACAAATCAGGTATACTCGATCAATAACGCCGCCCACCATGATTCCCAATGCTTATTTGGTGGACCCGCATTGAATTTTATAAACATCAAGTAACCAGCTTTACGTGATACGACCAATCCCGAGGTACCCCATGTCGACCCTGAAAATATTTGCATTAGCGCCACTGTGCGCTGCACTGCTCAGCTGCGGTAGCGAAGAAAGCATGCCTCAACAATCTGCTGCACCAGAACAAGTGCCAGCCACGCCCAGCGCATCTGCCGCTGACAATACAACGACTGACACTACCACTCCCGAACTGGGGTCTTTTGGTGTCGATCTGAGTTATCAGGATGAGAATGTCGAGCCCGGGGACGATTTTTTCCGCTATGCCAATGGCGTGTGGCTGGACGAATTTGAACTCCCTGCGGATCGCAGCAACTATGGCAGCTTTACGGCGCTGAGTGATCGCTCCGATGAACGAGTGCGCACGATCATCGAAGATTTAAGCAATATGGAACCGGCCGCTGGCACTATCGAACAGAAGATCAGCGACTACTTTCTTAGCTATATGAATACTGAGGCCCTCAATGACCGCGGCATCGCGCCATTACAACCCGGCCTGGCAGCGCTCGCCGAAATCGATAGCCAAGAGGAACTGGTGACAGGGTTTGGTCGTGCCCAAATTGATAACACTGCCAGCCCTTTTGGTTTCTATGTCAGCGCAGATCGTAGCGACCCCGATCAACACCAACTGACTATCGTCGCTGGTACCGGCCTTGGTTTGCCGGATCGGGACTACTATCTTGTCGACAACGCTGACTATCAGGAAGTCCGGGAAGAGTATGCAGCGCATATCGAACGTATCCTTAATTTCGCTGACATCCCGGATGGCGCCGCCAAGGCCGAGTCTATTCTTGCGCTGGAATCGCGTATCGCGGAATTCACCTGGCCACGAGCACAACGCCGTAATCGTGACCTGACTTACAACCCGATGAGCTATGCGGATTTCAAGAGCGAATATCCCGGTTTTGATTGGGATGGGTTTTTCGCCGCGGCCGGCATCACGGAACTTGATGAGCTCAATGTTCTTTATCCGAGCGTCATGTCTCCCATTATTGATCTGGTTGAGTCAGTCCCGGTCGAAGATTGGCGCAATCTGATGACCTATCGCTATATTGTCGACAGTGCCGGGCTGCTCTCCGAAGAAATCGATCAGGAAGCCTTCCACTTTTATTCCACTGTTCTCAATGGTGTTCCTGAACAGCGTCAGCGTTGGGAGCGCGGTGTCACTCGAGTTGGATCCCTGAGCAGCCTGGGTGAGGCAGTCGGTCAAATTTACGTACAGCGCCATTTCCCGGAATCAGCCAAACAACAAATGGAAAACCTGGTCGAAAATCTGCGTACTGCTTTGGCAGAGAGTATCGAAGAGAATGACTGGATGGGTGAGGAGACCAAAGAAGAGGCACATCAAAAACTTCAGGCTTTCCGCCCGAAGATTGCCTACCCCGACGAATGGAAGGATCTGTCTGACATCGAGATTGACCGCGATGACTTGTTCGCCAATGCCCAAAACATTCGCGAGTTCAACTACGAAGATGAAATCAGCCGCCTGGGCGAACCGACAAATCGCGAAGAATGGGGCATGACACCGCAAACGGTAAACGCCTATTACAATTCCTCTTTCAACGAGATTGTGTTCCCCGCGGGTATTCTGCAGCCACCTTTCTTTGATCCCGCAGCCGACATGGCAGTGAACTATGGCGGTATAGGGGCCGTGATTGGCCACGAGATGGGACACGGTTTTGACGATCAGGGTTCCAAATCTGACTATGCAGGCGTGCAGCGCAATTGGTGGACCGATGAAGATCGCGCCAACTTTGAGCAACTCACTACTGCGCTGGCCGAGCAATACAATCAATTTGAACCCGTGCCCGGCTATTTCATCGATGGTAATTTCACGCTGGGCGAAAACATCGGTGATGTCGGCGGCTTGTCACTGGCCTACCGTGCTTACAAACTGGCGCTGGATGGTGAAGAAGCACCAGTTATCGATGGTTATACTGGCGACCAACGCTTCTTCCTCGCCTGGGCACAGGTATGGCAGCGCAAGTATCGTGAAGACAATCTGATTCAACGACTGACAACTGACCCGCATTCTCCTTCCGAGTTTCGTGTTAATGGTGTGGTACGTAATTTTGACGAGTGGTACGAAGCCTTTGACGTGACACCGGAAGATGATCTGTACTTGCCTCCGGAAGAGCGTATTCGGATCTGGTAAAGTAACTCTGACAATCTCAGCAGGAATACCAACATGAAGCTTCAAGTAGTAATTATCCGACTGTTTTTCCTGCTGAGTATCAGCGCCGCTCTGCCGACCACTGTCGGCGCCCAGGAAAATTTCGATATTATCATTAGCGGTGGCCGCATCGTCGATGGTAGCGGCAACCCTTGGTACGAAGCCGACATCGGTATAGTCGGTGAGCGCATTACCCGCATCGGCAACCTTTCCCAGGCCAACGCCAACACTCGCATCAACGCAACAGGTCTGACGGTCTCACCGGGCTTTATCGATCCCCACACTCATGCCTTACGGGGTATCTTTGATGTACCCAATGCGGAAAGTGCTCTTCTGCAAGGGGTCACTACTCTGACAGAAGGCAACGATGGCAGCTCACCATTCCCTATCGCAGACCACTACGCAGACATTGCCGAACTCGGTATCAGCCCGAACTGGAGCGTCTTTGTTGGTCAGGGAACAATACGTTCGCTAGTCATCGGGGAAGAAGACCGCGAGGCAACTGAAGCTGAATTGGAGCGCATGAAGGCCATGGTCCGACAAGCAATGGAAGAAGGCGCGCTGGGAATTTCCACTGGCCTGTTCTATGTGCCCGGCAGTTTTACGTCCACTGAGGAAGTTATCGAATTATCAAAAGAAGCCGCCGCCTATGACGGCATTTATATCTCCCATATGCGGGAAGAGGCTTATCAGCTACTTGATTCAGTACAGGAAACTATTCGAATTGGTGAAGAAGCTAATATTCCGGTACAGATGACACACCACAAAGTCATCGGTGTTGAGAACTGGGGTTCATCTGTTGAGAGTCTACGCATGGTGGACAAAGCCCGAGCGCGCGGCATCGATATTACTATCGACCAGTATCCCTACACGGCGTCGCAAACCGGTATCACAGCGTTGATCCCACAGTGGGCCCAAGAGGGTGGTACTGACCAGTTGTTGAGCAGAATAGACAGTCAGGAAACACGCGGCAGTATTAAAAACGAAGTTGTCGAAAAAATTCTTTACGACCGGGGCGGCGGTCATCCACGCAATGTCTTTATTTCCCGCAACTCCTGGGCTCCTGAAATGGCAGGAAAGAATCTGGCCGAGCTGACAATTGAAGCTGGCATGGAACCTACACCTGAAAATGCCGCGGAGGTCGTTTTTGATATTATTCGTGGCGGTGGTGCTACCGCCGTGTATCACGCCATTGGCCCGGAAGATGTCGACCGCATCATGCAGCATCCTGCCACTGCTATCGGCTCGGACGGACCAGTCGGCATTTTCGGTGAAGGCGCTCCACATCCTCGCCAATACGGTACCTTTGCGCGAGTGTTGGGCTATTACGTGCGCGAGCGCGGTGTCATCACATTGGAACAAGCGGTAAGAAAAATGAGCAGCCAGACGGCTCAGCGTCTGGGCATTTTCGATCGCGGCCTGATTGCTCAGGGTTATTTTGCCGACATCGCTATCTTCGATGCCGACACTGTTGTCGACCGTGCCACCTTTGAAGATCCTCACCAGTATGCGCAAGGCATGCACTATGTCCTGGTCAATGGCACAGTTGTGGTCGAAGATGGCGCGCACACTGGCCAACGTCCCGGCAAAATTTTACACGGGCCTGGCTATACTGGCGCGCGGTCACTACAGCAGGCAAATTTTTAGTGTTTCTGCGGAAAGATTGCAACAACCAGTCGCCAGACTTCATCAATTTCATTTGATTCTTCAAACGATTGGCGGTGGTGAAGACGGTGACGGCTTCTCCCAGCTCTTTCTGCGTCGGACATGCTTGGGTCCGATTTTACCGACCTTGCCGGCATTCAAAGTGGCGAAATTCGCCAATTTCTCATCTCTCACGTCGCTCTGAGCATAACCCCAACTCATAACCTGTTGTTATTTAACAGATAAAATAGTTGGCACAGTCTTCGCAATTATACTCAAGTAGTGTGTTTTTTATCGCCAAGTGGGGCTGATTATTAGCTCTCAGAGCATGGGAAGTGGAGAAGACAATGAGAACACTGGGTAGTTTGCTGACAATATTTCTGGTTATTTTGGGCTGTTTGGCTCTGATTCCGCTGCTGACCTTCAGTTTTGGACTGGTCACTGCAATCGCCCTGTTTGCAGTCTGGCTAGCGCCTTTCTGGATTATTGCCACCTCCGATAAAACCACAGGTTTCGAAAAAATCGCCTGGTTGTTGGCAATGATCTGTCTGTCCTGGTTTGCCTGGGTGTTCTATTTCTTTCTGGCCCCCATCAAACGCCGTCGTGACGACTATTACGACTACCGCTACTGAACGCACAAACGGCAGGATCTGGACGCTGTTAATAGCGAACTGTTCGCGTATGATGGACGCTCCACCGCACTCGTGACCGTCGTGCGGTCAGCACGACAGGATCGACAGCGTGGCGACACCGATAATAGCAATCGACAGACTCTGTAAGCGCTACCCGCTTCCCGACGACAAGAAACAAACCTTTCTTGCCGTAAATGAAGTGTCTCTCAGCATCGACGCCGGCGAAATATTTGGCATTCTCGGCCCCAACGGTGCCGGGAAAACAACCACGCTGGAAATGCTCGAAGGCTTGAACGATATCGATAGTGGCACAGCAACTATTGATGGTATCGATGTTGGCTCGTCACCCTTCAAGATCAAAGAAATTATTGGCGTGCAATTACAGGCCAATGAGTACTTCGACAATCTTTCCCTCGAAGAATTGCTGGTGCTTTTCGCCGCCCTTTACAACCGCAGTGTCGACAGTGGCGAACTACTCGACAAAGTTAATCTGCGTGACAAGGCAAAGGCCAAACCAGACAATCTGTCCGGGGGACAAAAGCAGCGTTTTTCGATCGCGTGTGCTTTGGTCAACAGCCCCAAAGTCCTCTTCCTCGATGAGCCTACTACCGGACTTGACCCACAAGCCAAGCGCAATCTATGGGATCTGGTTCGTGAACTGAACGCGGCCGGTATGACGATTGTATTGACGACGCATAACATGGAAGAAGCTGAAGTGCTGTGTCAGCGCATTGCGATCATGGATCACGGCGAGCTCATTGCCCAGGGTACGCCACAGGAACTCATTCATGCTCATGCCCCGGAGCCACCAGCCGCCCCGATGCATGGCAATCTCGAAGATGTTTTTCTGGTCCTGACCGGCCATGAGCTTAGGGAGTAGCCGCCGTGTTAACCCGCTTACAATTGCATCTCGCTCGCGTTTTTTTGAAAATTTTCCTGCGCGACAAGCAGTCTATTTTCTTCAGCCTGTTCTTCCCGATTATTTTCATGAGCGTCTTTGGCTTCATCAACAATGGCGAACAAGAGCCCGTTGATATCGGTGTTGTGAATACTTCCAGTGGGCCAGTAGCTGAAGATTTCATACAGCAATTGATCAATGACCCATTGTTCAATGTGACCGTAGGTTTGGAGTCCCGGCTACGGGAACAGCTCGAGGTTGGTGATCAGACCATGGTCTTGATTCTGCCTGAGCAAATGAATACCTCGGACAGCATCGATGCTACATCCCTGCGTGTATTAGTCGACGCCGCACAAGTCCAGCAATTGGGGATGATTATTCCCTTGCTGGAGCAGAAACTGCTGGCGATTGAGCGTGAATTCCGCGATATCGAACCACTGTTTACTCTTACTGTGGAAGATGTGCAGGCCCGGTCGCAACGCTACATAGATTTCCTCTTGCCAGGTTTGATGGCGTTTACACTCATGCAACTCAGTATTGCCGGGAGTGGATTCAATATTGTTGAGTATCGCCGCAAAGGCATTCTCAAACGCCTTTTTGTTACTCCGATTCAACCGAAAGACTTCATCGCGGCTATAGTTATGGCCCGGACGACAATCGTGCTTTTACAATTGAGCGTATTAATCGCGTTTGCGGTTTTTATACTCGATGTCAGAATTCTCGGTAATTTTGCGTCTTTCTTCCTGATTGTCATTCTCGGCACCTTCACTTTCCTCAATCTGGGATTCTGCCTCGGCAGTGTTGCCAAAACGCAGCAAGCTGTAATGGCTGTAGGCAACATCATTATCTTTCCTCAGATTTTTCTCTCTGGTGTTTTCTATCCCATCGAATCAATGCCGGAACTACTGCAGCCCATTGCCACGGTACTGCCGCTCAGTTTCGTGGCTACCGCGATGCGGGATATTGCTAACGAGGGTGCCAGTTTACTCGCCGTAGCACCCAGCCTGATAGGCATTGTTATATGGTTTATTACCGGGTTTATCCTCGCCACGCGGCTGTTTGTCTGGAAAGAAGTCGCCAATTGAATCTTGCCGGTTCTGGCACTGATTAAAGTCCTAACTTTTTATATAGGTTCAGAGCTTTCTATATGAATTCAGGGCTGTCTATATGAGTCCAGGACTATCTATAAGAGTTCACGACTGTCTCTATAGCTTCAAGACTGACGCCATAGGCTCAAGCATGGTCAATGAATGAACCCGCATAGCAGTGCATTCGGCGTGAGCGGTGACATTCACTGAAAATTTGTACTATATTCGGCCAATGACAGGTCGGGGCACTGTCTACTGAACTGATTTAATGGGCTATATTGATGAACCGCTCTGACTAAATCGGTTGATTGAATGCATTGAAAGCTTTGCATGAATAGCCAAGTCGATTTATTACCAGGTATCCCAACCGAGGACACGGAGAAGAACTAATGAAGAAAATTGTAGTAATGCTTTGCACACTGATGATCGCTGCTTCCGGCACATTCTACACTGCCGTTGCGCAGGAAATGACACCGGAAGAGCGTGCAGCCGCGGCTGTGGATACGCGCAAATCCCTGTTCAAGATGCTGCTTTTTAATCTGGGACCCATTGCTGGAATGGCTCGAGGTGCTGAATTCGATGCGGAAGTTGCTGAGCGTAACGCGCGCCGAATCGCCGTCATGGCCACCATGATTCCGGAAGTGCTGGCTACCGACACCAGCGCATTCGATGACATCGAAACCACTGCTCTGGATTCAATCTGGTCCAATCAGGATGATATTGCGGTCAAGGCACAAGCTTTGATCGATAATGCCAATGCCTTTGCCGATGCGGCAGCAACCGGTGAACGTTCAGCCGCACTGCGGACCTTTCAGGCTTTCGGTAGCACTTGTGGTAACTGTCACGACGAGTATCGCGTCGACGACTAGATATCAGGCAAGCAGTTAGGCATAAAAAAGCAGCCTTCAGGCTGCTTTTTTTATGACTGACAAAACTGGCTAGTGCAGCTATTGAGGTGGATTGTGTCTGGTAAAGAAAATCGCCAAAGCCATGCGGTCTTCATCAGTCAATAAACTGGTGTTGTGCTCGATCACATCACTCATCTCCCCACCAACAAATTCGTCATTGGGTTTCAAGCCCAACAACAAGAACAGATCAAAGGCACTGGCGCTCCAATCGACCAATGCATCGGCATCAATAGCTTCGATCGTATCCTCGCCCATTGTGGCTCCGGCATATTCGCGGTTCAGGTCAGGAATGCCCAGCGAATCTCTCGGTGTATGACACTCGCCACAATGACCAAGGTTGCGCGCCAAATAAGCACCTCGCGCCAATTGTTCATCATCAAAATCAGCCTGCTCGGGCTGGCGGAAGTCCGCTAACTTGTTCCAACCAGCCACTGCCCAGCGATTGAGCCAAGCCGGGGTATCAGCTTCTGGCACGCTATTGCTGACAGGTTCCAGTGATTGCAGATAGGCCGCCATAGCTAAAACGTCACGATCAGTTAGCCCACTGTAAGCACGATAGGGAAATGCCGGGTAGTAGAAACTGCCAGAAGGCGTGCGGCCATGCTTGAGGGCCAACAGAAAATCGTTGCCGGTCCAGTTGCCAATACCTGTGTCGGGATCAGGCGTAATATTGGGTGCGTAGAACGTGCCAAAATCTGACTCAAGGGGCAGCCCGCCGGCCAGGGTTTCCTCCATGCCTTCGCGCTGACCGGCATGGCAGGACACGCAACCGCCGGCGGTGACCAAATAGGCGCCTCGCTCAATGGCTGCGGCTGTGCGCGGAATCTCACGGCTGCCTACATCAGGTACGGCGAACATCCAGTAACTGCCACCACCAAACAGTAAACCTAACAGGACTAACATGATCAATTTGAATTTCATGCTTATAGCTTAAACCAGATTGTCGTCAATTGCCGCTATCAGTTAGGTGACTGGTCGCAGTTGACAGCAATACTGTCCACACGATTTCTCGCCAAACTGCTCAGGAGTACAATCAAGGCGTTAGTACAACATTGCCCGCCTTGTCCTGCATACAAAGGAGTCGGTAAACTGCAAAACATCAACTTTCTGATCACAGCCTGCTTGGCATACGGTATCGCTCTTGTTGGAATTCGAACACATAGTGCAGGTCAATGATCTTACTAATAGTGGTCTGGCCGCATTGACCCGCAGCCAACTATGGCAAGGCTTGCTATTGCGAGCCCGCAACCCCGAAAGATTCAATCCTGGCCTGCAATGCCTGGCCCAGCCTATCGTGAACAATCAATTTCTGCGCAATATAGAGGCGGGTGAATTCACTTTTGTTGAACAGGTTACACTGGAGCCTGAGGCAGCCATTCACACCGAAACAGTTTCAGACCTGAAGCAATTGCATGCGGAAAGTACCGCTAGAATTGAAGAGCCGCAACCAGGCTATCTGTTTGTGCGTTTCAGCTATAAACGTGAGTTGGAAGTGACTACAGACGCTGTGGATGTCGCTGAACATTTGAAGTCAGCTTACGTGCAGGTGGATCGTGATGCCGTCGCGCTGATTCGCCTGCTCGCCGAATCCGAACTCTTCGATCAGAGTATTAACTAAGCACTCACGCCTGAATTACTGCGGCGTAATAACAAGTCGAAAGCCGATAGTGTCGCTGCGCACACCGGGGTCTACAGCGCCGCGCACAGCAGTGCGTACGTTGTTCGCTGAATCTGAATATGAGCCGCCACGCATCACATAGAGTGGATCGCCATCAGCCAACGTCGTCTCTTCTGCCGGATCGTAGGGATAGTCTTGCAACGGACTACGGGTCAGCTCCCACACATTACCGGCCATGTCAGACAATCCATAAGCACAGTCCACGCAGGACCTCGAACCCACAGGCAGAGTCGCTTCGCTATTAAAATTGGCGAATGCGGTTTGCGGACGAGCACCCCAGGGGAAAACCCTGCCGTCAGTACTGCGAGCTGCTTTCTCCCATTCCGCCTCGCTGGGGAGAATCACCCGGCCACCGTTTTCCAAAATTGTCCGCAACGCTTGCGGCGTTTGCTCTGAATCAAGTAGCTGCGTCTGTAGCCAGCGCCCATAAGCCAATGCCTCAGGCCAGGTGACGTTAGTAATTGGATAGGCGCCACCGGGTGAACCTGCGGTTGCTGCCGTACCAACTCCCGTATCGCGCACAAACGCATTGAACTGCGCTGCAGTAGTTTCGAATTGCGCGATGTAGAAAGCCGGTAGAGACACCTCACCCTGACGTTCAAGATTGGACCAGCGTTCGTTCTGATAGGCCATCCGGTCAAGTGCCGGATTGCTACCCATGGTGAAAGTACCAGCGGGAATTTCGACAAAACCCAGCATTGGCGCATCGGGCAGAAAGAAGACATCGGCACGAAAGCCATCAAGATTTTCGGTCAGTCGGGTATTACTATTCTGGTCGGACTGGTCGAGTGACGCCTGGTATTGCAGCCACCAGGCAACAAACACGATCATCACAACCATGATGCTGAAACCTAATGTACGACCTGGCGTTTTGTTTAGTGCCTGCTCAGACCCACCGGGAGTAGGGGCCGACTGTTTCGTCATGTCTGATTCCCGCTACGCTGACAAGCAAACGACCAATTGTGATTACAGGCGCGCTCATAAAGTTCAGGCAAGGGGGCTTCCATCAAGTTCTGACCACCTTCTCGCAACAACAACCGTAGATCCAACTCACGTGGCTCAGCTCGCGCGATCGAGTCCTGCTCAAGCAGATTGACGCAACCAGCCTGGAACTTCAGCTCACAGGCCCGGGCAAAGAATGCCAGAGCAAGATCCTCATCTGCCGCGACGATCTGTGCCTCGCGGTAATGCGCGCCAAGTTCATTACAGGCCCAGGCTGCGTTGTCATTGCAGTAAGTTCGCTCCAGTTGTACCAATCGCTCACAAGCGTTGGGCAGGCCGTCGGCGCAGGCTTGCTCCCAGAAAGGCAAACTGTCGCCAGTATGCTGGCCGTCCATTTTGCCAAACAGACTCATGGCGCCAAAAAACAGAATCCAGATCGCCATGTGTGCGACGTTACCGCGGCCACCGAACCAACTATTACGCCAAACATTAGTGATGGCTTCCGAATCAATAGAACGCACGGTTTTATCGATCGCAATCACACTCAGGTTGAGTAGTGGCACGCACAATAGTTTGTCATAGAAAGTAGGAGTGCCAAGTGCCCCAAGTAATGTGTACAAACCGAAAACCCCCAGGCCATACAGCACACCAAAAAATACTTTGCCCAACGGCGTGCGCGGCGAAGTCGACGGGTCTGTGATCAACAGGTGCAGACCGAGGAAAACAGCCGCCGGGATTTCCGAATCAAGAAAGTAGGGCACGCCTGTGCTGGCCGAATACAAGGCACTGAAACCCAGCAGCGTGATCGCCGCCATGCCCGCTACCAGAGTGATCGAGAAGAAATACATGACCACGAGACCAGCCAGAAACAGAAACGTGTAAATATTCGGCGCCAGCGTCAACGTGGACGCAATCTCCTGCCCCCAGGTCAGATGCGTCGTATTGGTGAGAATAAGAACAAGGGAAAACAAACCCAGCGCGAATGCAGAAGGATTAAATATATG
>OJFX01000667.1_pt1 | contig 12572 bp, 11 predicted proteins | sample 1594171 | NCBI WGS metagenome assembly OJFX01 (sample SAMN05416840, study PRJEB24817) | seawater metagenome | isolation source: Sea water | place: Canada:Atlantic | collected 2013-07
ACAAAACCCCGGAAACCTCTAATTTAGAGTGCCACTAAAAATGGGAGGTTTACAGTACTCCTAAGTCATATTGTTGAGCTGACAATGGAATGGAAAATGTTACACAGAATACTGACAATAGACCAAATAGTAATTTATGAACCTTCATAGAATTTCCTTTTTTTTAATTATGGATACACCCAATCATCAATGATATTTAGCAACCTTATCGTTTTGGCTGGTCATTAACTTTCTACGCCAAAGTTGAACTTTTAGATATAAGGAAGACATAAAACCGAAGTTTTAGCAGTTGGGTGCTGTTTTTCGCAGAACGATCATCGTATAGCTAGCTAAGGAAGTATGTAGGAATATTGCCATGAATATGGCGGGATTGTGCTTTTCAGTAAAGTTGTTTACCAATTCACACGGCAAAGGAATACGAATCACTATTTACTCTACATGCGGTAGATGTCGATTACATCTGGTGTTTGAGTTAAGGGGTTGGAGATATCAAGAAAACTGGGGCCTTACCACTGCATTGGTTTTACCGTTTGAGAACAGGAAGGGTGGGATTCTATGGTTTCTTGGATAATAGCGAATCGGACCTGACTCTAGTGTAATGCTTTCCAGCGCAATCCATGCGACGTCTATGTGTTCCCAGTGCCCTTGCTCAAAGCCCAAGCAATGCTAGAAAGCAAAAAATAGATCTCGAGTTGGAAAATCTTTGGAAGTAATGCATCTGCAAAGTCGAAAAAATACAAGGTATCTAGAAAATTATTGCCTTAACAACCAATAGATACTGTGACTGCTCAAGAGATCAGATGTGTTGTGTAAGTTGGCTGGTCATTTTTACTTGGATTAAGTTTAGGAGGGAGGGCCTCAGGTTTCGCCACGCAAGAGAATGTCGGAAAAAGTACATGGCAGTTGGGGTCTAAGTTTTTGTATAGCCACTAAAAGAATAGAGCTAGGTGACCGTAATGCTCTGATTGCCTCTAAACTAGGCTTGGTTATGGTTAACATGGGCCACCTAGCTATATTCAAAGTAGTACAGTTTTGAGTATTCGCCAGTAATCCTCCGATTTAATTCCTGAAGCCTGTTCCTAATGAGCAATTTCCGCCAAGTATAGAAACCCCGCTGAGTTCGTGAGAAACTCCATTCGTTAGAAAAAGAGCCTTTGTTTACAACGATTTGCTATCGAGAGTCAGGGATGCGTCCATTAGTTCTGTTCATTGTGTTCTTATTATCAGCTGGAGTGTGTGCTGCTGAGTACAAACCTGTTGTGCAGGCGCCTTTTTACGACCACACCAAGTATTCACCGGACTGCACGGGCTACCTGAAGCGCTTCCGAGCCTATACCACTTGCTTTGATACAAAGGCTGATGATGGAGTGGCTTGGCGTATTCCGGACTTTGTTTCTTACCATATGAGGGCCTACAACGGCGATTTGCCACGAGGCCCATCTAGACCTTCGTCTTGGATTACTGAGGATGCGTTAAGAGCCTCTGACGAAATAGCCACTGACGCTTCTTACACCTATTCAAACGTCTTTAGACGGGAGCACCCTAACTGGTATGTTCGGGGTCACCTTGCCATGAAGCAGCATGCTTGGCGTCTAGGAGAAGCTGCGGATTGGAATACCCATGCTATGCTTAATGCGGTTCCTCAGCGCCAAGGCTTCAATAGCGGAATATGGCTAGATATGGAGTACAAGACGGCTGAACTGGCTGATCAATTGGGAGAGGTCTGGATTATTGTAGGCCCTGTCTTCTATACAGGTCAGCCTATTCAATGGATTGGGGAGCCGGAGAAGGGGGAATCTCTGGTTGCGGTGCCTGACGCTCTTTTTAAGATCATTGTGACGCCCATTGGGGTGCTGGCTTATATTTACCCTCAGGAACACATTGATTTTGCTGAAAAGAATCATCGTCAGTTCCAGACTACAGTTGAGTATATTGAGCAAGTAACGGAGTTGGAGTTTCACATTTGAGATATTTGGTGACGTGTACTCGGTAGTATCTAATATTCTGACGATCCTAAAATACAAAAAAGTAGAACCTTGAACTCTTAAGGATAGCGTATACCGCCTCATAGCTTACGCTGTTTATATAACCATGAAGTGCCCAGTACCCTAGGACTTTAAAACCATTTAGAAAAACGATTACAGTTAAATAGAGCCAAAATATATAAATCAATGGAGCAAGGATATGAGTGAAACTCTAGCACTACAAAGACTAATTCAAGTAGCAGAACGCGACACTGGCCAGTCGGAAATAATCAGATGTTTCTTGCTCTCGCTCTACAATGGCGACGCCTACTCTTTAGTGCCGTACCGGTTTCGAAATCTGGATCGAGGTCTTTTTGTGGATGTACTGGAGGTTCTGCGAAAGGATATTACCGTTCACCAAACCGAAATCCACAAAGTCATTCCCGGCACCGCACATCTATGGCTTGAATGGAGGGAGTGGTACAACAAAGGTCAAAAAAGCTCACATATGTGAGCATTTCTTAACCTAATCAGAGTATCAACAAAGCGATAAGCACAAGGATTGGCAGTGTATCCAAGCTCCTAGTCAACGTCTGCAAGATTCTGAAAATGGTCCGCGATTTTTGCGCACAAGCGGAGCAGAGGACAGTATACCTATGACCCAAACATCAAAGAGTACACCTAAAAGGGGCGACAAAGAGCCGCCCGCTTTATCAGCGCAGCAATCTGCCGAAGCATCAGCGGTTAGTGAAAGTGTGAACCGACTATTTAAACTTGTTCCTGAAATTGGGGTTGGGTGGCGCTGGTATGACGTCCCATACAGGGTCTTTTCCTGGCTTTTGAATGCTTGGCCACGACCGATACTTCCATCCACTATCCGCCGATCGCTTGTAGGTGGTATTAACTTCCTGTTGGTGTTCAACAACCACGAACGGAATAAAGCTGAACCTTTAGACGATCCAAACGATAACCTAATACTTCCAGATGGTGCTCGGCTTCGTCAAGGCGGAATTTGGACGGTCGAGCTATTTCCCCCTAGCAAATATAATAATCTGGCGAGTGCTCTCCGACACAACGGATGGGACCAATCTCCATTCAGTGGATTCGATAGTTCAAACGTAGAATCAGTCAGGCGCGCACGTGATGGAGGGGGATCTGCTTGGTTTAAAATCGTTTCGGTAACCGGTAAAAACACCACATATCTTCAGTTCGACGCAAGAAGTGAAGAACTGCCGCGAGAGTTTGCGGCTATTGAGCTTACCGCCGTGCAACTCGGAACAGGCGTTACAGCAGTTGTAGCGTTTTTCCAGCTTAGCGAATATGGAGAGTCAAGCTTAAATAATGTGTGGTGTAAGAAACATGAACCGTCATTACGATGGAGAGGATTACGCCGACCCTTAACGGCAAACAGATTTTTTGCAGCAATCGAAACCACTCAGAAAGAAAGGCTTCGCCTTCACAACCTTACCAGAAGGTGGCTCTCCAAAAGGTGCCCTGGTTTTTTTGCGGCGAGATCAGATTCGCACCCAGCAATGGATTTGAACTTATTTGACGGAGTGGATATTGCTGCGCAGAAGGGGACTTTATCGGATGAGAGTCTAAGGGCACTGGGTATGTGTAGGTTCGGGCGTGATCAATATGTGTCACCAGAGTTGTCAGGTGCAACCCTTATTCCCACATATGGGTCCTCAGGGCCACATGAGCCGCTCCACAATTGTTGGGCAATCGCAGGCGAGTATCAGCGAATAATAAATGAGAACGAGCGCTCTGGCTATGGTGACAAGCCTTACTGTCCGATGGCAATAGGCTTCATGTTCAACGATGCCGCGCGCTCATTTGTTCTATACCTAGCCGTTATGGGCTTTCTCGATGAGCAACGGGCTGTGCACTCGGCCGCCCGCGACTTAGCAACTATTCGCCATAGGAAATTCACCATTCGGGCGATTCGTAATCTCAGTGAGGAACTACTCGAGTCTGGCCTAGACTTACCGGCAATGGCGCGTGATAGCAAGAAGCTTTGGGGCGAGCGATGGCAGAGTTGGCACGGACTCACGGTGCAATCCATTCCTTGGGATGCAAAACCTGAAAAAGAAGAAATTGATTTGATAAAGTTCTTCGGTGAACATTGCACGGATCAATTTAAGCAATTGCTCGAAGAGGACAAAAACTACAGAACAGTTCTCTCCACTGCAGCAGCGCTGGGATCTAGTGTGGAGTCGGCACAAATGGGTCGCAATGCGCTATTGGTAGCAGGAGTCTCTATGGTAGTCGCGCTCGTAACCTTACTTGTTGCTCTCAGCGATACCTAGTGGGGAGCGGCACTTATCGAATGGCTTCAACAAGGAATTCTAATTAGTAAATCTATCCGGTAACTCCCAGCATGGTTGATGCTCTAAAGAGATGTTGGCGCTCAATTTGAAGCTGGATCGCAAGAAATCGCAACCAATTCCATTCTTGTAGAGACGCCAAATTTTTTTACGTGGGACAAGATTTTTTTACAAATTCCATTTATTGAGCAAATTTCTTTACACTCTGCCTAGACTGCCTTGAGCATAGGCTGCGCCAGATCCAAACTCTTAATATTCTGATTTCTGCGTTCTTTCAACGGGTGAGAGGCTAGTCGAGCCCAACCTCAGCCCCCTCAAACTCTCTGGCCAAATCGACCAAACGATCCCGCATCGTCTCAGCTGTTGTTTTACGGGCCGTGATTTTGGGCCGCACTTTCAACAAAGCAAGTAAGCTCGCAATGTCTGGCAGTCGAGCCCTGTAGATAAAATCCTCGTACAAGGCCTGAAATCCCTTCCGGTTAACACCCATCTGATCGCAAAACTGATCAATAGCCTGGGTTCGCCGTGTGATGACAAACGCATTAAATCGCCCAATGATGTTGCCATCCACCGCACCGCCAGCCTCGCGTAAGAGCGGTAACTGTATATCGATAAAGTCCTTGAATAGCGCACGCTTGTGGCGCAGATCCGGATCGCTTTCCAGCACATTCAAAATCATCTCACGCAACTGATCGAACTGCTTGGGACCTTTTTGCTGTGGCAGTTTTTCGATTAGGCCTAGGATATAGCTAACGGTCACCTCGTCGCGCTTGATCAGATCCACCGCAAAATCAAAGTCGAACAACAGCGGCTGAATCTCTTCTTCCTCTTCCTGCCCGCCAGTGTCCTCCTCATCGCCTTTTTGCCGTTTCTTCCTGCGCTCCTCGCGGGCCGCGGCCTCAATATCCTCTTTTTTATCCAGGTACTTACTCTGGTAATCCATCAGCTCCTGATCATCGATCCCCAGCGCCCCGGCATCAATCTCCAGCCGGAACTCATTGAAGGTCTTGAGGGTATTCTGGATGCGCAGTACATCACGGAACTTGGCCAGAAAGTCGTACTGATCCTCTTCTTTGATCAGCTCATCCACCGCATCAGGTGACTTGGCGATCTCGCGCAGCTTTTCCACTTCCCGCTTGAACGTTTCTTTCAAGTCCGGGTAGGGCTGCATGATGACCGTGCCGATGACCTCATCGACACTAGCGCTCGCATCGCGGTTGGCAAAGATTGCCAGCGCCTCATCGGTGGCGTTTTTCAGGCGTCGGTAGCAGACAATGTTGCCGTGTGACTTTTTGGCATCAAGCAGCCGATTGGTGCGCGAATAGGCTTGGATCAGTCCGTGGTGGCGAAGGTTCTTATCCACATACAGCGTATTGAGCGGCGGGCTGTCGAAGCCGGTTAAGAACATGTTCACGACGAGCAGGACGTCTACCTCTCGCCGCTTCACGCGACGGGCCAGATCCTGGTAATACTCGTAGAACGATTTGTTGTCACCTGGATCATAAGAAGTGGAAAACATCGCGTTGTAATCGGCCACGCAGCCCTTCAGGAACGCCATACGGCCTTGATCGATGTTCCGGGCATCCATGTCAGGCATGTCTTGCTCAGTGAGCCCTGAGAACTCCTCAGGCTCTCCAGGAGCGCAGCTGAAGATGGTGGCAACACGAAGCGTGTGCTGACCTTTATCTTTCGCACGGGCAAACGCAAGATAGTAGCTTTGCAGAAGATCCACGCTACTCACGCAGAACATCGCGGTGTAATCGCACTCGTAGGTTTTCACTGGGTGCAGCATTAAGATGTCAGACACAATCCCGTTCACTCGCGAAGGGGACTCCAGGAAGGCCTTTTGCAGCATCTGCTCATCGGTGAGCGCCTTGGCAGGCACTTCGCTGCCATCGTCCAAGGTGACCATCTCATTAGGTAGCACGAGATCGCGGTATTCAATTGAGAAGCGCAGCACGTTTCGATCACGGATTGCATCGGTGATCACGTATTTGTGCAGCGCCTCGCCAAACAGATCCTCAGTGGTTTTATTGCCGTACTTGGTCTTGGCCACATTGGCATCAAAGATCGGTGTGCCGGTAAAGCCAAACATCTGCCGATTGCTGAAAAAGTCACAGATCCGCTGGTGCGTCTCGCCGAATTGGCTGCGGTGACATTCATCAAAAATAAAGATCACTTTCTTGCCGGCAACATCCTCACACTGGCTTTTAAACTGCTCCCTTGAGATCGCGGCGTTGAGCTTCTGGATGGTGGTCACCATCAGTTTGCAGCCAGGGTCGTTGAGCTGTTCAACGAGCTTTTTGGTGTTCTCGGTCGCATCGACGCTGCCCGCGCTAAACGCATTGAACTCGAGAGACGTCTGGTAATCCAGATCTCGCCGGTCCACCACGAAGATAACCTTATCCACTTTGGGATCGTTACTCAGGATCTGGCTGGCTTTAAACGAGGTCAGGGTTTTGCCCGAACCTGTGGTATGCCACACATACCCGTCGCCGCGGCCATAGCCAACCCGCTCGAGAATCTTCTCCACCGCATAATACTGGTAGGGACGAAGCACCATCAGCGCTTGGAACGTGTCGTGAATCACGATGTAGCGAGCAATCATCTTGGACAGATGACACTTCTCCAAAAACGCCTCAGCAAAGGCTGGCAGACGGTTAATGCGACGATTTTCTTTGTCCGCCCACTCAAAGGTGAACTGGTAGTTGAGTTTCGTGTTATTGGAGAAATAGCGGGTATTTGCGCCGTTGCTAATCACAAAGAGCTGAATAAAGCCAAACAGCCCGCTGTTGGAATGATAGGAGGTAGAGCGGTAGCGAACGATCTGGTCAAAGGCACTGCGAAGATCTGAGCCCCGCGTTTTGAGCTCAATTTGAACCAGCGGCAGGCCGTTAATCAGCAGAGTTACATCATAACGACTGTGGTTTTCAGCTGACCGGTTGGTGATCTGCCGGCAGACCTGAAAGCGGTTCTGGCACCAGTGTTTGACAGAGAAAAGCTCCAGGTATTTAGGCAGTCCATCGGCGCCAAGCACATCGACTTTGCCTCGAAGGATCCGAGCGCGTTCAACAATGTCACCTTTGTTGAGTTTATCCAGTAGCTGGGCGAACTCGTCATTGGACAGTGTGATCTGGTTATGTGTTTCCACCTGCTTGCGGAAATTCTCAACCATCTGACTCTCATTAGTGACCGCCAAAAAGCTGTACCCAAGCTCCTGCAACTGAGCCACTAGGGCTTTTTCCATCTCTATTTCGCTTTGCGTGGCCATAGTTAACCAAGTTCCGTGTTGGTTCTGTAAATATCAGAAAGCGTGCGGCCATCGGCTGTCCGCCATTCGGTCCAACCGTTTGCAGACGATGTCAGGATCGCTGTTGCCGCTGCGCTTGGGCTTTTAAAAAGATGATCCTTCAAAAAGATCGAAGAGTCGCCATCGATCTGAATGATATCCTCTTCAACAAGCGCATCGCGCCCGGCAATAATATGATTTGAGACTTTTCCTGTATGCGTGAATTTACCGCGCGAGCCCTTTAAAACCACGAATCCTTCGCTGGTATAGATGCCTTCGCCTTGGGCGCCATTTCTGCGGCAGTAAAATCGCAGCGAATTTTCCTTTTCGCTTTCATGCAGCAGCGGCTCAAAAACATTGTGCCCCAAGGTGGTCATAAGCAAACTGCCGATTTCAAGAATCTCCTCGCAATCGGCCTGGAGCTGCACGGGAATCTTAATTTTTTGCCCGACATTACCGTTGGAAACCTTATAGCGCTGCGCTCTTTTTGCCATTTCAATACTTCGAGATTCAATATAAAGCGTATGAGTTGGCGTCAGATTGTCTGTGAGCGACACCCATATCAAAGCCTTATCCCAATCCTTTGTCCCTTCCTTGTGATGATTCGTGAGTCTTGAGCCGAGTTGGCTGGATTGACCCACATAGAGTACATCGTCGCGCTCACCCCCTATCAAAAAATAGACACCCATCTGAAGGGACTCATCCATGGCGCAAAAATCCGCTGCAAGAGAGCGCGGCACCTCGATAACACGAATAATAGAAGTAGTAATCTCCGCCTTGCGTATGCCTGAAGGGTCGCCTGATGGCAGAAATATCTGTATGGTGCGCGGCCGGCGACTCATGCAACCTCCTTCTCGACAACCACCCGCTTTTTGCCGGTCAACAATTGTTGCATCAGGGCTTTTTTCTGTAGCTTCAGGTTGTTGATGCGTTGCTCGAGGGTTTCTATTTCTTTGGCCGATGTCGTTATGATATCAACAATACATTCTTGCTCATCTACAGGCGGCAGTAGAACATCTATCTGAGAAAATGTGTCCCACCGCAAACTCCCCCGGCGATCGACCGATGCATTGGTTCGAGATGCGAAAATTTGTCTGTACATGTCTGATTTCAGATTTGCGTATAGATAATCTGGAAGACATTTTGAATTATCAACAGAAAATATTTCGTATATCGGACTTACAATTCCTGCCTGGTAGAGGTTTTGAATGCCAATAGAACCCTCTTCAACATGATTTGAAGGAAAGCCTATCCAGTCTCTCTTTATCACCTTGTAGTTCGAGGTGTCATCAGAAAATACCTGTTTATTAAAGTAGTCTAACGAATCAACAAATCCATCATATTTTGTGCAGGAAAGGACCGGATATGAATCGTCCATCCCGGCCCTGATGGACTCCTTTTTGCAGAACTGAGCAATACTCGCGGATATCCACTTCTCTTCAAACCCCGGCAACCGCTTCTTCCCAGTCAACAACTGCTGCATCAACGCCTTCTTGCGCTGCCGGCTATTTGCCAACAAATCTTCGTTGGCAGAGATGGCGTCGTTCCAAGTGGAGAGGATGCTAGCTATCTTTTTTTGTTCTGGAAGAGGTGGTACGGGCACTGGTAATTCCTTGCAAATCTCTATCGTAAGATTTTGCTGACCAGAAGTCTTTTTTGATCTAGACTGAAGCCAATTCTGAGCCCTAAAACCATTCAAATATGAAAGAAAAAATTCAGCATTCGCAACATCATTTTTTAGGCGATAAAAGACAATAGCTTGGTTCATATTGTACTCATTAAAATCAGCGCCCAGTAACGATGTTTTCCCAAGCGGCGGGCCCACGATATTCATTAAAACGTCGCCAGGATAGGCTCTTGAACGAGCTAGAAAATTATTATGTGCTTCTTCTGACACGAATATGAAATCAGAAGTTTTGTCCAACACCCCATTAAAGGACAAATTATTAACGCGCAAAAAGGGTATATCGCCACTTTTAGACACATCACTCTTCGATGGTGTTGTCCCTTTAGTAACTTTTATTGATACATCGTTTGCTTGGAGCACCTTCCAATCCGGTGGAAAGCCGCCGACTCCAGAAACAGTTTTAAGTTCTTCAGACGCCATAACTTAGCTCCTTCAGATACCCATCCATCTTCCCATTAAGCTCGATCACCCGCTGCTCAATCGCCTCGCGCTCCGCAAGTACTATCGCGAGATCGATCTCCTCTTCCTCCTCAAATGTATCCACATACCGCGGAATGTTGAGATTGTAGTCGTTTTCAGCAATCTGGCTCAGCGGCGCAAGGTAACTATACTTATCAATCGTTTCGCGCGACGCCAGAGTGCTGATGATCTTTTCAACATGCTCATCCAGCAGGTTGTTCTGGTTCTTGCCCTTTTCATACTCGTTACTGGCATCAATAAAGAGCACGTTCTCGCTGTCTTCACGGCATTTTTTAAACACCAGGATCGCCGCTGGAATACCGGTACCAAAGAATAAGTTAGCCGGCAGGCCAATTACCGCATCCAGCGCATTCATCTCCCGAACTATGTGCTCACGGATATGGCCTTCGCTTGATCCTCGGAATAACACTCCATGCGGCACTACCACCGCGGCAGTACCGTTATCATCTAGCTGAAACAGCATGTGTTGGATAAACGCCATGTCCGCTTTAGTTTTTGGCGCGAGCTTGCCGTAAGGGGAGAAACGATCATCGTTGAGCAGTAGCGGGTTGGCTGACCAGTTCAGGGAGAATGGGGGATTGGCCACAATTGCCTCAAAGCGCAGATCCAGATGCTGGGGACGTTCTAAGGTGTCATCCTGTTTGATGTCAAAGTCCTTGTAATGCACCCCATGCAAAATCATGTTCATGCGCGCCAAGTTGAATGTGGTGCGGTTGAACTCTTGGCCATAGAAGTGGCCGACTGTGTTAACCTTTTTTGCCACTCGCAGCAGCAGTGAACCCGACCCACAAGTAGGATCATATACCGATTTAAGTTTGTCTTTGCCAAGCGATACAGCGCGGGCCAGAATCTCAGAGACTTTCTGAGGGGTGTAAAACTCACCGGCCTTTTTGCCGGCATCAGAGGCAAAGTTACTGATTAAATATTCGTAGCTGTCACCGATCACATCGGCATCGGTATCATCCAGTCGAAAATCGATATCATCCAATCGGATCAGGATCTCACGGATGATGCTGTTTCTATCGTCTGGGGTTTTGCCAAGTTTTGAGGAGTTCAGATCCATGTCTTCAAACAGATGTACGAAATCGGCCTCTGACTCCTGACCGCGAGTGCTGTTCTCAATGTCACGCAGGACCTGCGCCAAATGACCTAGAATAAAGGCCTCTTTGTCATCACGGATCTGCTTTGCGATTGCACTGAAAAGCTGATCTGGGTTGAGGTGGTAGCCCAGAGAGTCGACAGCCTCTCCTTTAATCGCCTCGATCATCTCGGCATGCTCATCCTTCGCGGGATCCAACTGCTTGTAATCTAGCTCCTCGTCCGCCAACGCATCCTGCGCCATGGTTAGAAGTCGTTCCGAAAGGAACTTATAAAAAATAAAGCCCAGAATGTAATCGCGATATTCATCGCCAGCCATCCGCCCACGCAGCAAATTACAGATTGCCCAGAGCTGTTGTTGGAGTTGTCGTTTTTGTTCTTCAGACATGCGTTAAATCCTTATAAATGGTGTTGCTGATTATTCCGTTTATCAAAGGGGATATCCATGCCGCTTGAGGGAGACATTTAATGTTGTTCTGCTGACCTTGAAATGCTGAGCAATCTCGGCCTTGGTCATCTGAGGGTCAGATAGCATGGCTGCGGCTTTTTTAACATCTGAAGATGACAAAGACGGCCGGCGTCCGCCTTTCCTACCCCGAGCCCTCGCTGCAGCAAGTCCGGCTTTGGTTCTTTCGAGAATCAGGCTGTGCTCGAACTCAGCCAGCGCACCGAAAATATGGAAAATTAGCTTGCCGCTAGCACTGGTTGTGTCAATGGATTCAGTCAGCGACCGAAAGCCAATCTCACGCTGGTGAAGATCCTCTATAATCTCTACCAAATCCTTCAATGATCGGGCCAGACGGTCCATCCTCCAGACGGCTAGGGTGTCGCCCTTGCGCAAAGTGCGCAAACAGGCTGACAACTCTGGACGTGCCTTGAGGGTGCCAGTCATTTTCTCAGTAAAAATCTGCTGACAGCCAGCCTGTTTAAGCGCATCAGTCTGTAGCTCGGCGTTTTGGTCCTGGGTGCTGACTCTGGCGTAACCAATAATCATAAGAAAACGTACCTTATCTAGTTATAGATTCTTGTACGGGTTTATGATCGCAATTGCAACCAGAAAAAGACGGTTTAAGGGGAAATTCAGATGCGTCCAGGAAACGACCGTATTCTGGACGCGGCTTTCGAAAGGCAGTACAAAATTGAAATACAAAAATGGGCGGTAATTGAGAGGTTCTAGGTTAAGAAGTAAAAACTCAGATTGCTTTGGGTCAAAAACCTTTACTGTTACTGATAGTAGGTATAGGCAGGAATACAATTTGTATCACCAGTGTCGATGTTCAGCTTTAGATAAATATAAAAAGCGTGTAAGGACAAAAGGCAGTTATCGAAGATATATTTTATCACAGGGTTAAGGCTTTGAACTCGCTTGGCAACGCTCTAGGTTGCTTAATAAAGGCCGGCAATTCCTTAATCAAAACTAACGCCGACTATAGGTATTTATTTGAATTGCAATGCCTACTTCATTAGTATTTTCAGCGTGTTAGCGGGATCAAGATTTAGCGCCTCGCAATACTGCACATACTGGTAGATATCCAACTTGCGCTGGTTAGCCTCAACTTTCTGTACGAAGCTGTGAGGTTCTTTAATTATACCCCCCAGATCACGCATACTGAGCCCCAGAGAAACCCTCCGTTTTCTCAGCATCTCATTGAGTTGCTTATATTTATCTGATGATATTGCCTTGTTCATCGTACCAGAATAAGGTACATTTCATTATGTACCCTTAA
>OJFX01000669.1_pt1 | contig 12563 bp, 10 predicted proteins | sample 1594171 | NCBI WGS metagenome assembly OJFX01 (sample SAMN05416840, study PRJEB24817) | seawater metagenome | isolation source: Sea water | place: Canada:Atlantic | collected 2013-07
GAGATCATGCCTAGTCTCGTGGGCTCGGAGATGTGTATAAGAGACAGGCCGTAGGCCCAACAGGCAAAGGGAAGAAGGACCGGTGGCGACGCGCAGCGTCGCCACCGGCTTCTCTTTGGCTACTGCGCTGCGCGCCCCAACGCGGATCCCGACTAGGACTCCGACCACCAGCGACGGATTACGTCACCGCGCTCATCTTCCCGGACCGGCACGGCCCTTCGCAGCGTGTGCACCTCTTCGAGATCAAGGTCGAAGACGGACAGGCGGCTCGCCTCGATCCCCTCCCCCAGCTTCCCATGGGGAATCTCGTCGACCTGCACGGCCGGGAGCGTTTCCCCCGACGGTCGCGCGACCATCGACATGCCCTTCCCAAAGGAAAGGCGCATGCGGCGCCGCCCGATTTCCTCTTCGCCGATTCGGTTGCAAGCCACGACGAACCCCATGGTCTCCGCGGCGCGGCCGCCGATGAGCGCGGCCCAATGGGGAGCGCGGCGGTCGGGCCATTGGGCGCTTACCGTGAGCAACTCAGCCCCCGATCGAAACGCCATGCGGGCGACGTCTGGAAAGCGAAGGTCATAGCAGACCATCGGGCTTACGAGCACGCCTTTGGCGCCGTTCCGTTCTCCAATCCGTGCCACCGGCGGCGGCTCGTCCCCCGGGGAGAACGCGAGGTGCTCCGCCGTGGGCGTGAAGAGGTGGACCTTGTCGTGATAGGCAGCCGCGCGGCCGCGGTCCATGAGCGTCACCCGGTTCGTGGGCAAACCGCGCTCACCCCGGCGAGGCCCATAGGCCGATCCCACCGCGGCGAGGCCAAGCTCCCCCGTGAGCGCCATGAGCTTGCCAACGGCCTGGTCGCTCTCTGCGAGGTGGGCGTCAGTGGCCCCCTGGGTGAACGAGGTGGGCCACATTTCGGGAAGGCACACAAGCTCAGCCCCGGCCGCCCCGGCCGCGCGGAGGCCGGCGGCCGCGGCCGCGAAGTTCCCGGCGAGGTCATGGCCCCGGACATCGATGGAGAGGATGGCGATTCGCACGTCAGGATCCTACGGCCCGACCGGAGACGGCAGTTCGGGAGATCCCCGGGAAGCGCGACGGGTATTCTTGTGCCCGATGAATCCCCTCGACCGCGCCCTGGAGACCTTTCGCGACGCCGCGGATCTCCCTTACAAGGAGCGGCTCGAAGCCTTCCTCGCGCAGCTCTCCGAGGCGGATTCCGAGGCGGCGATGATGCTGCTCAAGGAGAGCCGGGGGACGGCCGCGATCCTGCTCCACAGAGGATCTGGTCCGGCGCTTTTCGTGGGGAATGCGCTCTCCGGGACGCCGCTCGCCTTGGGCTCCCTCGGGTTCACCGTGACGGTCGTGGACCGCTGCGAGCTGCGGCTTGCCTTCGCGTTGGCTCGTGCGGAAGCCTACTTGCCCGGGTCCACGCGAATCGTCAGGGCGGGCGACGATCGCCGGTTGCCATTCAGCGACGGAGCGTTCTCCGTCGCGGTGCAGGAAGACGGACTGCCCGGGCCCGGTACGGGATGGGGTTACTCCACCGAGGAACTTCGCCGTGTCGCCCGCGATGAGGTCCTCGTCGCCGCGGACAACCGGTTTGGCTACAAGAAGGCAACGGGCAGGCGCGGGCAGTTTCGGCGCAGTCCGTTGCGTTTCCTGAAGGAGGGCTTCTCACCCCCCCGGGGCGAGCGGACGCTGGAAGGCACCCGCAAATGGGTCCGGGGTCCATGGGAAGCCTCGACCGCCTACGCCCTCTACCCCCACGCCCATGAGTTCAGCCACGTCGTGGGCCTGGACGAGCCCAAGCCCCAGCTCTCGATCGGGCCCCGTGAACGGCGCAACGCCCTCAAGATGTGGGGCTATCGCCTGGGCGCCTTTCGGTGGCTGACGCCGTCCTTCGCGATCCACGCGAGGCGGCGCTCTTCGGGGTCCGCAGACCTCGGGGCGAGCGGCGACGGGGCCCGGCGCATGGAACGCGTCCTTGCGGAACTCGGGGGCCTTATCGGCGAACCCGGCGCAACCCTCGACATCCTCGTGGCCACGCGCAGCAACAACGTGCTCGCCCTGACGGAGGGTCCTCAACGGGGCGACGGCCCTGGCAACACACCGGAGAGTGAAGCCGGCCGCTGGGCCATCCACATCCCCCTCCAACCGTTCAAACGCCGCATGGTGCGTGCACACCACGACTGGCTGCAGCACGTCGCGAATACCTATCCAGGTGTAAGGGTCCCCAGCGCGCTCTTCGCCGGCACCGTCGACGGCCTGGAGCTCGCCGTATGCCGGCGCGTCAAGGGCCTCAACGGCACCGACGTCACGGGGGATCGGGACCGCACTGCTGCGATGTTCGACAGCGCCGCCGACCAGTTAGAACGGCTCCTGGAGCCGAGAGACACGTTAGTGGACGAGGCCGTCTACGCCGAGTCGATCACTCGCCGCGTGGACCGGGTGCTCGGGCTCGTGCGCCGCGCCCAGACGGCCCGGGACCTGCGGAGCCGGGAACACCGGCTCCGTGAATACCTCATAGATCGTCCGGTGCGCTTCGCCATGTATCACGCGGATCTGCGCTCCAAGCACCTGCAGGTCGAGCCATCCGGGGAGATCTCCGGCATCCTGGACTGGGGCGCAAGCGAGGGGCGCTTCCTCCCCCTGGTCGACCTGCTTCAGCTAGTGATCCATCAGCGCAAGCAGGAGAGCGGCGCGACCTTCGGCAACGCCTGGAAGGCCATGTGTAACCGACGCGAGTGGCTTCCCCACGAGGCCAAAGCCCTGGACGCCTACGCTGCATCCGCGGGGCTCGGGCCCGATGACGTCCATGCCTATCTAGACGCCTACCCTCTATTCGTGGCCGGTATGGCAGAAAGGAACTGGGACTATTCCCGCCCAGACTGGATCGCGCGGCAGTTTGAGATCTAGAAGCGCCCGCGGCGCCGAAGTGAATCAACCCGGGCCTTGGTCCCGTTTCGCGGCACTAAGCAGCGCCAAGGAGAGATCGCCTGGGTGGGAGCCCATGGGGGCTCAAGGGCCAGACCCGCAGCACCCGATGGGCCGGCTGTGGGGCGCGTCCCCCACCCCCCCGCTGTGCAGAAATTTCCACCTAGCTCCCACCGCCATCGCGAGTCCGCCAAAGTCAATCGGCGGCGCGGGCTCACCCTGATTGAGGTCATGGTGGCCTTCCTCGTCATGAGCGTGGCGGTCTACATCCTGAGCTCGACGGTCACGGCCTCCGTGTCCCACTCCATCGTGAAGGCGGAAAAGACGCTCGCTGTCGAAGCTGCGATGAACACGATTGAGAAGATCCGTGCGATGCCCCAAGCGGACATCTTCGCGCTGCACAACAGCGACCCAAGCGACGACCCATACGGCCCTGGCACTGGCCCCGGAAACACCTTCGACGTCGACGGATTGGAGAGAATCCCTGGACGCCCTTCGGTCGGGACCATCCTCATGCCCGGTACGGGCGCGGTGCTCGATGAGAGCGCCACGCAGCCAGAGTTCGGCCTGCCACGCGACCTCGACGGCAACCTGGTGATCGAATCCGGCGACTGCTCGGATCGGTATATCGTCTTGCCCCTGACTATCCGGATCGAGTGGCAGAGCCGACTCGGTCCGCGCTCGTTCGAGATCGCGACGATGCTGGCCGACTTGGCGAAGTGGCAAGAATGAGGCGAAGGAACAACGCTGGATACTCCCTCGTGGAGGTATTGGTCGCGTCTGCGATCCTGCTCCTGCTCATGGCGAACGTCGCCATGGTGACGCGGGCAGGAAAGTCGGCGGCGCAATCAGGTGTCTTCAACATGAGTCTCGATGACGAGCTCAACTTGACGATCGAACGCATCTCGTTCGCCGTCATGGCTGCCGACTCAGACGACGTCGACGGCGCAGGCTCCGCGCCCTTCACGACAGAGACAATCGAGTTCAGCTCGACTCTGGGGCTCAGCGACGGAACCGTGGTGCGGGGCCCTGTCGAGGAAATCGCCTGGCTTCCGACCACCGACGAAGACGGACGCATCGTCTGGCGAGAGCAGCCGACGACCCCCGAGGAACGCACCGTCAACTGGTCCAACGCCGTGCCCCACGTCGGCCAGAACGAGATCGACGGCAATGGCTCCGACGACAACGACAACGGCGTCCAAGACGAAAAAGGCCTCGGCTTCACGAAGCTCGGCGGATTCGTCAGCGTGTACGTCACGGTGGAGCGCTTGAACGGTGACGGCAAGCGCGTCCCGAAGAGCACGGTCAACCACGTGACCTGCCGCAACTAACAACTCAAGTCCGTTCATCCAGGGAGACCACGTGCAAATCCACCAAGCCCACCGACTCGCCGGCCCAATGGCTAGCCGCGACCCGCGGCGCCGGGGCGCCGCGCTGATGGTCTCCCTAGTCGCCGTCATGACGATCGCCGGCATCGGCGCATCCATGATCCAGATGCAGTCGGCCATGAACCGCCGTCACGCGTTCTCCATCGACAGGCGCCGTGCGCTCTACGTGGCCGAGGCCGGTATCGCCGAGGCCGCGCTGGCCGTCAGCCAAGGAAAGAGCGGCATCCTCGCCAACGCCGCGGTCCCCGCTGCATTCGGCGGTGGTGTCTATTGGGTCGAAACCGCTGACCTGCCGGATAACCGCATCGCCTTGACGTGTACGTCCCGCGTGGGCGTCGCTGAGTTCATGCTGCGAACGACCGTCGTGCCGAACCTCAACCCCGTGGTGAGCCTCGGGTTCTTTGGCGCGGACGAGGTCGAGATTGGTTGGGGAACCGTGGCGGACGGTTACCACTCAGGACGCGGCACGTTCGCCTCCCAAGTGGACATGTCGCTCCCGGTGACTGCGACCGGCGACCTCGTCAAGATCAGCTCCAACGGCAACATCATCCTCGAGGAGACCATCGGCGCAGGTGGCACGACGTCAGGAACGGGCTCCAGCGAAACCACAGATCCTTCGGACGGGTCGGAGGACTTCAGCTGGGGCGGGGCCGTCGAATCTGCGTCCTCGCCCGGGGATTCGACCGGAGGAACAGAAGGTGGTACTGGAGGTACGTCCGAACCCAGCTCAGAGGGCGGTTCTGGCGGCACGTCGGGGGGTGGCAGCCTTACCCCTCCTCCGGGCGACCCCACGCGCCTCTACGGCAAGGTTGAGCCCGGCACGTCGGGCATCGTTCAATCGAGCGGATTCTCGCGCGTCAAGGGGTCCATCGACCCGCTGCGCTACCCTGCGGCGTTGCCGGTTGTGACCCTCCCGACGGTCTCCGAGGTCATTCCCACGACGGTCACGATCACTGGCACTACCACGTCTGTGGGCACCAAAGTGGAGACTCGAATCACCGGCGACCTGGTGGTCACCACTGGCGCTGTGCTCCGCATCACGGGACCCAAAGTCCTCGACGTTCAGCGGTTCACCCTGGAGGCGGGTGCGACCTTGGAGCTCGATGATTCCTCGGGTCCCATCGACATCTACGCTAGGAATGGACTCGGCTTTGCGGAGACGTCCAATCTCACGTCGCTGACCGCCCACGACCTAAGTCGAGGCACGAGCTTCACCGTGACCGAAGCCGCCGGCGATGCACGTCGGGTACTGATTCGCTCTTCCGGTGAGTTCCATGGGACGCTCTACGCACCGAGCGACGAGGTCGTCCTCCCCGCATCACTGCGGTGGTACGGCAGTGCTGTCGCGCGCGTCCTCAAGACGGAACCCGGGGCTCGCATTTCCTTCGACAGGCGCCTCGCCATTGGTGGATCCGGCGTGCCGACCCTGCCCCGTATCATGTCATGGCAAATCGTGCCGATCGGCGAAGGGACTGCTCGTCGCTTGATGATCGACCCCATTCTTGAACTGCGGCTTCGCGGTGTCACGCCAGTGGATTCCGCTGACGCTTCCCAGGAGACGGACGTGCTCCTTCATTACATCGACTTGGCCGGGGAGGAGCAGACCTATGCCGGCGCTTTCTCCGCGTTCAACACATCGAACGTCGACCGCATCATGGGCGTTCGCTGGGACGACCCGCGGGATGGCGCCCCTAGGGATTGGCTGCGCCCCGCCGGCGACGACCCGACGGATGCGATCGCAAGCGACCGCAACGTCGCGCAGATCGTCCGAACGACGATCCGCAGCGTCTCTGGCCTGGCCGACGTGGAGCTGCTCACCGACGCGGAGTCGTTCGACCTCGTGACTTCGCTGCCGAACGAGGTGATCGCTACACGCGCTCCCGAGATCGTCATGATGGATGATCGAGTCGGAGGAGGCGCAGCACGGGATGTCACGGAGGACGCGGCGACCTTCGACTACGACCAGTGGCTCGACGACGCCACGGTCAAGCCCGCCGAATCGGACACGACAACCACAGAGGCGGATGGCGAGACTGCCCTCCCAGGGGGTTGATGATGAATCACTGCCCTCGTCCTCCAGAACCGTCTTCGCTTGCCATGGTCACACGACTCATCACCCTCGTCCCCGCCCTTGCGGCGATCGGACTCGGGATAATGGCGCCGCCTGCGAGCGCCGGGAAACCCGTTCCAGCCGAGGCATCGGCCCAAAGGCCCGCGGACGCGCTAGCACTCAACCTGCAGGGGCTCCTCGATGCCCCAAGGGGTTCGCTGCCTTCCTCCGAGGCCCTGACGGTGCAGCTCCTCGATGCGGGCCCCGACCGTGTCGCGACCTTCCTTCGCCTGCTCGAATCGCGGGCAAACGCCGTGGCGAAGAACGGCGACGACACCTCCGACCTCGCCGCGCTCGGCTCGCGCCTGCGAAAAGTCCCCGCCCTCATTGGAAGGACCCTTGACGCCTCAGAGATTCCGGGGCCGATGCGGAACGTGGCCATCTCAGTCGCCCTCGAGATCCTGCGACGGGACCCAAGGAATGAGTCCGTGGCGCTCACCACGCGCCTCGTCCCGAAGTCGTACCCAGGGGACGCCGCGGGCATGACGGGCATCGCCGGCCGCCTGCGCCTCTGCGGCCGGGCCTACGCCAGCGCAAGGGTGGGCACGGTCGCGGATACGGCCAGGTTCATTGAGAGCGTCCCCCCCTCTCTCGCACTGTCATTCATCGACGGCATCACGGGGGCCAAGAGCGCGCCTTACTCTGCTCGCCGCCTGGTCGCGCTGCTGGATAAGACGGAGGGCTATGAAGGTGCCCTCCTCAACCGCATCGAAGGGGTGGCCCGCCGCCGCACCGTTCGCCTGACCGTGGACCAGTGCAGCCCGGTGCGGGCCCGTCTCAGGAGCGGCAATGCGTTCGTTCGCCGCGAGGCCGCCTTCGCGGCGGGCTCCCTCGGCGACCATCAGGCCATCCACACCCTGATCGAGCTCCTGGAAGATCCAGAGAGGAACGTCCGCAACGCTGCCCACGATAGCCTTTGCCGGCTGACCTCCATGACGATCTCGGCGGACCCATTCCGCTGGCGCCTCTGGTTCGATCGTCAAGAGAAGTGGTGGCAAGAACGGGGCCAGAACACGGTCGCCGCCATCCCCAGCGCCGGCCTCGGCGACCTTGTGGATCTCATCAGCGAGGCCTCCACCAAGCGCCTCTACAGGGACCAGGTCGCCATGGCCCTGTTGGAGCTGCTCGAACATCGGGATGAGAGGTACATCGAACTGGGTTTGAGTGGCCTGGGCACGATCCGCGCCCCCTTGTCCGTCGAGAAGATCCGGGCGTTCACGGCCTCCAACAACCCGCGCCTCGCCACCCGAGCTTCGGACGCACTTCGAGCCCTCAAAAGCGCTGGCATCGACACCGCCGCCGGCCTGAGGGCGCCCCAGAAGTCCAGGCTCGGCATCGGCAAGGACTTCTAACGCGCTTCGCATCCGGAAACCTTTTCCAGGGCCGTGACGAGCCCATCACCGCCGTCTCAAGTCAACGCACAGTTTCTGCCGATCCTCCGGTAGTTGATCTGTTGATGACCCCTTCAACGCTCCGCATCCCCATGGCCCAGACCTACAAACGCCGCAAGAAGCTCGTCAATCCGGGCCTTCAGCTCCGCATGAGCGGAGTGTTCGTGGGTCTGACGGCCTTGATGCTCGGGCTCCAGTTCGTCCTCATGACAGCTGAGCTGCACCAGGTAGCGAACCTCCTTCCGAGCGACGGCGTCGCACTCCTCGACGAAAGCAACGGCATCGTCCTGAAGCTCGTCCTGGTATCCGCGGCGGTCTTCCTGCCCCTGACCCTACTCGTCGGGATCCTCTCCACGTTTCGGATCGCAGGGCCGCTCTACCGCTTCCAGCGTTTCCTGGAGGCCGTGCGGGACGGCGAGTCGCCTGAGGACTTCCACCTCCGTGACAAAGACGAGCTCCACGACCTCGCGGCGCTTCTCAATGACGCGACCCGCCCACTGCGAATCCAGGTGGTCCTGCAGGACCTTCCGGACGCTCCCGAAACGGGCACCGGGAAGACGAACAACCCAGCACAACCTCAAGCAGTAGAGGCAGCCTGACGATCCATGGGGTGCTTCGTGGTAGCCAATAGCTCTGCTCTCCTAGCAGAGCCCAGCTCACCAGGAGTCGTCGCCGGTGCCCCACTGCCAGGGCATTGCTGCGTCGAAGTTCGCGCTCGGATAACGATCTAGCCTGCCATGTCACTTACCACAAAGATCGCCGCCATACTCACGGCGCTGATTCTGTCGCTCACCACGATTGGTGCGACAGTTCAGCAGTTCGTGTTTGGGCGCATCTTCACCTCCATCGAGCGCGAGGAGGCGGGCCAAGAGCTCGTCCGCGTGCGCCGCGCCATCGACGCCGAGGTGCTCTCATGCGCCCAGAGCGCCCATCGCCTTGGGACCTGGCTTCCCTCCGAGCGTTTCGCGGCGAGCTCCACATCGGACGGGGACACCGCCTGGAAAGACGCATTCGTTGCCGACAACCTCTCCCCAAGGGCCCTCGATGGCGAGGCCCTCGATCTCCTGTACTTCTGCCGCCTCGACGGAGAGGTCCTGGGCAGCACCGTCCTGGACCCGGCGTCGCGCAAGGAGACTGACCTGCGCGAGTTCCCCAAGGACCGCTTGAACCCGTCCCATCAAGCCATCGCCTGGGCCGCCACGAGCGCTGAGCGGGGCTTGAACCGCCACAGCGGCGTGATGGCCACCGAACGCGGCCCCCTGCTTCTGGCCACCGAACCCATCGTAGGCGCCGGGGAACGAACCCAGGGCTACGTCATCACCGGCCGCTTCCTGGCTGGCGACCTCTCAAAGCGCATCTCGGACGCCACCCAAGTCAAGTTCGATGCTTGGCTCCTCGAAGGAGATCGCACCCATCTACCAGCCGACGTTGCAGCGCGCGTTGACGACGTCACCGGCACCGCCTCGCCTCTCCTCTTTGAATCGGAAGACGGAGAGCGTCTCTCGGTCCTTGCGACCTACGACGACATTCGCCGCCAGCCCATCATCCTGCTGCGGGCCGACGTAGAGCGCACCATCACGCGCGCCGGCGCGTTCGCGCTCAAGTCAGGCGGGCTGACAGACGCGACACTCGGACTTACCATCCTCCTGGGATTGCTCTTCATCCTCAATACGGTCGTTCTACGACCGATCAAGGCCCTCACAGATCACGCGGTCCTCACCGGCCAAAGCGAGAACTTCCGGGCCAAGTTTGGGATCGATCGTGAAGACGAAATCGGCACCCTTGGGCATGCCTTCGACGAAATGATGGGGAAGCTCGAGCAAGCTCGCTCCGCCCTCGTCGAAACGGCCCGCACGGCCGGAATGAGCGAAATCGCCACGGGCATCCTCCACAACGTGGGCAATGTGCTCAACAGCGTGAATATCTCGGCTTCGCTCGTTTCGCAGCGCGTGGATGGCCTCTGTGTTGATGACCTCGAGCGACTCGCTGACGTCATCACCGAAAACAAAGACAACCTCGGGGAGTTCCTCATGAACGATCCCCGCGGGCAGCACATCCAACCGTTCCTCTCAGCTCTCGTCGTGGAACTCAGCGAAGAGCAGCGCTCCATTCGATCCGAAGTGACCTCCCTGACCGACGGCATCGATCACATCTGCGAGCTCATCAAGAGTCAGCAGAGCCTAGCCAAGGGCACCAAGCTCATCGAACCCACGGACCTGGGTGAACGACTGGATGAGGCCCTGCGGATCACGCAGCGGGTCCACGGAGTCGACGGTGAACTCGTGGTCGTCCGCCGCTTCGACGACATCCCAGAGCTCTCCCTCGACAAGCACAAGCTGCTTGAGATTCTTGTGAACCTTGTCCAAAACGCGCGGCAGGCCATGGCCCCGTGCGAAGGCCCCAGGGAACTCACCCTCGAGCTCCGACGACTTCCAGAAAGCAAGGTGCTGCTGGCCGTTGGCGACAGCGGCATAGGCATCCCCGAAGAAGACCTCACACGTGTCTTCAACATGGGCTTCACCACCCGCGAAGACGGACACGGCTTCGGCCTCCACTCCTCAGCCAATTCGGCGGTGGAGATGGGAGGTCGACTCTACGCACTAAGCGACGGCCCCGGCGAGGGGGCCAAGTTCTGCCTCGAATTACCCATGACAGAGGCAATCCCCGCGGCCATGCCGCATAGCGCAGACTCGACCGAAGGGTCCGCTTTCGGAGGTGCAGCGTGATGAACAGGCGCATTCTCTTGGTGGACGACACGCAGACGATCCACGACGACTTCCGAAAGATCTTGGTCCCGGGCGGCACGGGTTCAAACATCCTCGCGGACGCCCGCGCGGCGTTCTTCGGCAAGGAGGAAAGCAAGGCAGCGGCGACTCCCACGGAGGGCACTCCCTCCTACGAGCTAAGCAGCGCGTTCCAAGGCCAGTCAGCCCTTGAGCTCGTGGTGGAAGCCCAGAAGAACAAGACCCCCTTCTCAGTCGCCTTCGTTGACGTCCGGATGCCACCGGGCTGGGACGGCATACAGACAATCAAGGAGATCTGGAAGGTAGACCCCGAACTCCACTGCGTGATCTGCACCGCCTACTCGGATTACTCCTGGGAGGAAACGGTGGCGGAGCTTGGCCACACCGACAAGCTTCTGATCCTGAAGAAGCCCTTCGATCCCGCGGAGATCCGCCAGGTCGCCAGCGCCTTCACCGCGAAGTGGAACGCCGCATCGAGGGAACGAGACGCAATGGTGGCGGTCCAACAGAAGGAGATTGAGGCTCGGTCTTACGCGTCGTCGCTCGAAACCCTCAACAAGGCCCTCTCCACGGCGAAGGCGAGCGCGGATCGCATGTCCGTGATGAAGTCCGAGTTCATGCTGCGTCTCACCTCCGAGGTCAGCTCCCACCTGAACGCGATCCTGGATCGACTCGTGGAAGACGGCCGCACCGAAGGCCTCGACGAGGCCCTCGATCGCAGCCAGCGTCTCCTGGAGACCATCGACAAGGTCATCGACTTCACGCACATGGAGGCCGGGACGTTGATGATCAACGCCAGCTCGTGCTGCATCAAAGACCTCATCGAGGACATCGAAGTCACGTACCGGAACCGCGCCAACGAGAAGGGCCTCGTTCTCGAGACCCGCATCAACGACTCGGTCCCCGCCTATGTGCTCACGGACGCCGGCCGCCTGAGACAGATCCTCGGCCACCTTGTGGACAACGCGGTGCGCTACACAGACTCCGGAAGGGTGTTCCTGAGCGTCGCCACCGAACCCACCGAAAGCTGGGACCGAGCGCGACTGCGCTTCGATGTCACAGACACCGGCCGCGGAATCACCCAAGAGCGCGTGGGGCAGATCTTCCAGCCCTTCTCGTCCGCTACGACCCGCGACCTCGCGGAGGGCAGCGGCCTTGGACTCACCGTCGCCAAGCAGATTGCACGGGCCCTGGGTGGCGACGTTCACTTCGACTCCCTGCCAGGTGAAGGCTGCACGTTCACCCTTCGCCTTGAAGCGAAGCGCGCTGAGGCGCAGCCGGCCCTTGAGGCAAGCCAGCCCGAGACCGAGCAAGACTGACGGGACGGACGGTGGACGGGCCCACAAGGCCCGCCTACCCTCTGCCCATGCTCTCCCCCAAGCGCCCTATGGATGTGGCCGCCGCATGCCTCGCGGTGGCCCTCGGCGCCATCGCCTTCATGCAGTGGCGGGCTTCCAAGGGCTTTGCCCGCGACGCCATCTCCGTTAATGCGACCGTCGTAGAACTGCGGACCGCCAAGAGAGTCCTCTTCGACGCCGAGGCTGAGATCTTCGCCACCGTCGAATTCGTCCCTTCTCCCGGGACTTCCGACGGCCCCCCCCACCGTGCTGAGCTGTCCACGCCCATCCAAAAGCTCGGACTCAGTCCTGCGGGCCTCGAGGGCACCCGCGTGCCCATCCAATTTGACCCGCAGAACCCGGACAACGTCCGCTACGGCCAGTCCGACGGACACGAGGGAGCCCTCGTCCTCGCCCTCCTGGCCATCGGTGCCCTCTTCATCCCCATCGTCCTCCGGCGCAGCTCCTTGGCCGCCGGCGGCGGCACCTGAGGCACCACCCCGGATTCGCGTTGCGAGTCCTAAGTCGGCAACTACCCTAGCACCGCGACTCAACTCCACCGAGCGGACCAAGGAAGCAGGCGTGGACGGGGGGCGAAGAGCGGGGCCGCGGCGTGAGTCGGCTTCGCCGACCGGACCAAGGAAGGAGGAGTGGGCGGGGGGCCG
>OJFX01000673.1_pt1 | contig 12519 bp, 10 predicted proteins | sample 1594171 | NCBI WGS metagenome assembly OJFX01 (sample SAMN05416840, study PRJEB24817) | seawater metagenome | isolation source: Sea water | place: Canada:Atlantic | collected 2013-07
CTCCCCCCGTGGCTCCCCCAGTGGCTCCCCCCGTGGACGCCCAAGCGGTCGGAGCCCGTTGGGAAACCGCGGGCGAGCACTACGCCTCGGACCGTTGGAAAGGGAAGCGCGCGAAGACGCGGGACCAAGACCTTGTGCGGCGGTTGCTCCGACGCCGACCGCCCACCGCACCGCCGGTCGCCTCCGTCCTCGACGTGCCCTGCGGCGCCGGCCGGATGGCAGATGCCCTCGAAGCTCCATGGACGGGCGTCGACATCTCGCCGTCCATGCTCGCCCAAGCCCGCCAAGGACCAGGCCCCGTCCTCCGTGGCTCTGCGGCGGAGCTGCCCTTCCAGGGGAACGCCTTCGACGCCGTGCTCTGCTGCCGGCTCCTGCATCATTTCCCAGCGGCCCTGGACCGCACCCGCGTCCTGGACGAGCTCTTCCGCGTCGCGGCCCGGTACATCTTCCTTTCGTACTGGGACGCCCAGAGCCTGACTGCATGGCGCCGCCGTACCGACGGACTACTGCGTCGACGCAAGGGCCACGGCGTCCGCTTCCCCGTGGCCTGGTCGGTCCTTCGCGCGGAGATCGAATCACGCGGTGGCAAAGTCTTGGGCCGCGCCTTCTCCATGCGCTTCGTATCAGCCCAGACCTTTGTGCTCGTGCAGGTGCCGGAGCGATCGAGCTACTGAGGCCAGGTCGGGTCCGGGAACCCGAAGTCCTCGGCGGCCCCGTCGAAACCCCGCAAGAGAGCGGCGATCGACTCGGGCGTCGCCTGCGCGGCGCCAGCGACTTCGACCAGGCGGCGACGAACGCGACCGGGCCGCAGCATGAACACGGGTCCTTGGGCGTCCTTGGGGCGCCAGTAAGGCTGCATCACTCCGCAGCGAAAGGCCCGTGCCCCGACGCCCTCCAGATAGAGCGCTTCATGGAGCGTCCCGCGCACGCTCTCGAGCTCCGGGGCCACGCCGCTCTCGAGCACGTACCAGTACGCCCCGTACAGTCCGAGTGCCCGCACGCGCAAAGGATCCGCGTCGGGGTCGTTGAGGAGCGTGGCTTTCGATTGGGCGTACTCGTAGTGATAGAGCGGCGACCCAAGACCGAGAACAACGGCTTCGGCGTGCTCCCCCATGCCCCGTTCAACGAGCGCCCGTTCGAACTCCACCTGGAGCGGCGCCGCCTTGGCATCGGTTTGGTTCGTGGCGCCCGCGACGACCTCGGAGACCAAGAAGTCCGGCCTCCGGTCCTCGATCCCGAAGAACGGCGCCAGCGCCAGGTAGGCCGCGGCGGGACGCGGCGAGTCCCCTGTGACAAGCCTCGGCGCGATCTTCGTCAACGCGTTCCGCGGCTCATCCCCGCGCACGCTGGCCAGCAGCCTGAAGTGCGCCGCGGCGCTCGAGATCTTGCCTGCGTCAATGACCCTCGCCGAGTGAATCGCGCCGATGCCGAGGAGCAGCGCCGCCGCCACGCGGGTGATCTTGGCGGCTGGCGTCGCGCGGTCATTTCCCGCCGCCGCGAGGCCCGGCCCCGCGAGGATGGCGACCAGCATGAGAAGCGCAAACACCAGGGGCGCGAGACGCACGAACTGGAACCAGTGGATGATCTCTCCGTCCAGGGTCGCCATCCCGCTGGCGATGGCAGCGATGCACCAGAGCAACGCAAACCCGCCAAACAGAAGCGCGGCCCGTATGCGTGCTCCCGTGGGCGGCGCGTAGAGATATCCCGCAACGGAAGCCAAGGCCCCGATCAGGATCGATCCCCTGGCCAGGGGCGCCGCCGTGGCTGCGCCGAGTCCTCGCCAGAATGCGGCCACCGAATCACCGATCCCGCCGTTCGCCCCCACGTCCTCCCCGTGGATGTCGATGACCTGGTCCCCTACGCACCAAGCCATCCAGGCGAGGGGAAGCAGCCCGGCCAAAGTGGACAGCACGAGCGCCGGCGCAAAAATGCGTTTAGGAGAGCGGATCGCCAGCATGACGATCACCGCCAGCACGGCCAGGGGCACCTGGTAGCTGAAGTAGGTGCCAAAGCCGGAACTCAGGCCCAGCGCCACCAACAGACCCGCTGGCACCGTATCGCCGCGCTCGTAGGCGGCGACTCTCAGCCCGAGCCCGAGGACAAGCGCAATGAAGAGCAGCGCTTCGAAGTGGATACCGAGGTGCAGCAGCGACTCTTGCTGGAAGTGCGCTGGCCCAAAGGTCAGCAGGAACCCTCCAAACACCGCCGCTGCGGCGCCGGCCTGGAGGAACAGAAGTCGCGTCGAGGCCCAGACGATGGCAAGGCCCCAAAGAAGGGCGCAGAGTTTGTGGGCGAGCAGGTTCGGCCCCACGATCAAAAACGCGAGCGCCTTCAGGTGACTCGCCACGAATCCGCCGCCCTCGTAGGGGTGATACGGCAGCTTCGAATAGGGCACGTCGACGCCGGCGACGATCGCCTTGGCCACGAAGCCCTTCTCAAGCTCCTCGCCAAAGACGAACACGTCCCCGAGGGCGAGAACGATGGCCATGCGGACGGCGGCGTAGACACCAAGGACCAGGATGAGGATGCGAGTCACCCACTGAGGGTACGTGGAGAGCTACGCTCCCTGAAGCCATGGAGCCCTTGGAATCAGAAACCGCCACGCCCACGGGTGAAGAATCCGCGGATCGGCCCGCGGCGACCGCCCTCGGCATGGGGACCAAGGACCTGGCGCTCCTCTGGGGTCTGTGCCTTCTCACCCTCGCCACCTGGCTCTTCCCGTTGGCCCGGGACCCCGGATTCTCCTACGACGACCGCGAGGCCATCGTCGGCAACCCCGTGGTCGAGGGGGAGGTGCCGCTACGGACGGCGTTCACCCAGGACTACTGGCACCACTACGAGGACGCAGGCCACTACCGCCCCATGGCGACGGTCCTGCTCGCCATGGATCGCGCCCGGTCCCCGGAGCCCGAGCCCAAGCTCTTCCGGATCACCAACGTATGCCTGCACGCTGCGGTTTTGCTCCTGCTGGGGCTCGCCATGCTCCGGCTCTGTGCCCGCTGGAACCTCCCTGCCCCCTGGTTTGGCCTCGCGGTGTTCGCCCTACACCCAATCTCGGCCGACGTCGTCGCGTGGATCTCAGGGCGGACGTCCCTGGTCTCGGGCTTGGGCGCGGCCGTGGGCCTTCTCACCGTGTCGTTCGTCAGGCCCGCTGCAGCCTCCGGCGGTGCCTTCGCCTTCCTTGGCACCGCCGTGGGCGCGGGGCTCGCGCTTCTCGGCAAGGAGGACGGGCTCGTCGTGGCCTCTCTCTTGCCGCTGACGGCCTGGATTCTCGGCGGCTGGCGGGCGGGCGCGGCCGCCGCCGTGGGCAGCCTTGCTGCGGTGGGTTCGGTCGCCGCCCTGCGAGCGGCCGCCCTCGGCTCGGCCCTGCCGTCCTCCCCGGCGCCGATCCTCGACGGCCTGGGGCTCATCGACCGGCTGAGCATGGGCGCCGGCGCCTGGTGGAACGGCCTGTGCCAGGTCGTTGCACCCTGGATTCCCGCACCCCCTTCACTGGAGAGAACGGACATCGGCCCCTGGGACGGAGCCCTTTGGGCCATAGCCGTCGCCTTCGCCGCAACGATCCTCGCCAGGCGCATCGCCACCGCCAGGGACGCCCCCTCCCCCGCCTTTGCATGGGCGCCCGCGCTCGCGCTGTTCGCCGTTCTCGTCGCCATCCTGCCCTTGATTCAACTCGTCCCCGCGGGCGAGCTCTTCGCGCCGCGGTTCATGTACCAGCCGCTCATCGTCGGGACCCTATTTGTGTCATGGGTGGTTGGCTCCCTCCTGCGCCCCTTCGGCCGATGGTCCTGGCGCCTACAGGCGGTCGCCGTGCTGGCACTCGCCCTGCTTTCCGCCACCAGGGGCTCCGCCCGCTACCAGGATCGCCTGAGCTACTGGGAATCACACCTGCCCGGACACGCGGACTCCGCCAAGGTCTGGACCGCCATCGGCCAAGCGCGCCAGGAGACGGGCGACCTCTCCGCCGCCCGTGCCGCCTACCGGCGCTCCATCGAGTTGGACGGGACCTACGGCGCCCCTTGGGCCAAGCTCGGGGAGTTGGAGCTGCGCGAGAAGGACATGGTCCAGGCCGAGGCTTTCCTCCGCCGCGCCATCGCGGAGGACCCCAGCGCCGTCGCCGCCCGCGCCAACCTCGCCCGGGCCGTGCTCTCCGCGGGGGACCCGGAGGATGCCGCGCGCATCTACCGCGAAGCCATCGCCATCGCCCCCGGTCGTGCCGCGCTGCACCGCGGACTGGCCCGCGCGCTCGTCGCCAGGGAACATTTTGAGGAAGCCGAAGCGGCCGTTGCGCGCGCCCTCGCTTTGTCCCCAACAGATAGCCTCTCCCTTCGCCTGCGCGATACCATTCGTGCGCGTTCCAGCGGGGCTCGGTAGGCCCTATCGGGACTGCGCAAGATGCAAAAGACCATCCTCCTCGTCATCGCTGGAATCGCAGGCACCGTCGGCCTCTTTGTCCTCGCCATGCAATTTGGCAGCCCCTCATCGGCCGACTACAAAGCGATGAGCGGCGCGCAGCTGTACTCCCGGCTCTGTGCCCATTGTCATGGATCCAGCGGCATGGCATCCAACGGCACGGGCGCGACGTACCGCGGCAAGCGGGAGTTCTGGGATGAGGCCTCGATGCTGGCGTACCTCCGCGACCCGAAGGGCTTCAAGAAGAACAACCCGCGCCTCAACCAGAACAAGCACATGCCCCCCATCAGCAGCCAGGTGCCGATGGAAGCCAGGAAACGCCTTGTGGCGCATGTCCTCGGCATGATGGACAACCTCAAGAACCCATGAAACAGAAAGCCCCCGCGCCACTTCTGTGGCGCGGGGGCTTTTCATGGGTGCGAGACCCCCATCGCGGCTCGCCGCATCCGTAGTCCTTAGACCCGGCGCTCTTCGTCGACGTAGGCGAGGGAAACAAACGGACCGTTCAGGAAGGTCTCGGTCGGCACTTGGCTCTGAAGGAGCGGGCCGGTGAGGCCTTGCTCGAGGGCGATGAGGAGAACCTCGGCGATGCCTGCGGCCGTGGTGGATTGGATGGCGCGCAGGCGGCGGCCGGCGACGTCGATGGACGGGCAGAAGTAGGTGGCGCGCTCCGCGCGCAGGGTGCCGTGCTCGTCCTTGCCTTCCACCGCCGCGTAGATGATCACGATGTCGTCTTCCACGTGGGGAATGGCGGCTTCCATGGCGGCCTGGAGCTTCGCGGGGCGATCGGCGCCGTCCGGAATGCCCTTCAGGAGATCCTCAACCCAGGCGTAGTGGCCCGGGTAACGAAGTGTCTTGTAGTCGAGGTCGCGGACCTTGCCCGCGAGGGCTTCCGGGAGATCGGCGGCGCCGCCGGAAGTGAGGGCCTCTTCGTACTCGAGGCCGTGCAGGCGGAGAGTCTTGCGCTCCGTCAGGGACGGGACGTTGACCGTCTTGTAGTCGCGAACGGCGATGGCGTCCTTGACGTATTCGGTGGCGACGCCGACCGGGCTCCAGGTCCAGCCGTAGTGGTGCGGCTCGGCGGCGTGGCGGGTCAGCGCGCCGACGCGCATCTCGAGGTTGTCGACCTTGTCCACGTTCCAGGCCTTGGTCGCCTTCAGGTAGAGGTCGTGGCCAAGGATGTTGATGAAGCCGGGGGCCAGGCCGCACTGGAGGGCAAAGCAGGTGTCCGCACCCTCCGCGATGCCGAGGACCTCATTGGTCTCAGCGACGTACTCCGTGAGGTTGAGATAATGGCAGCCGTGTTCCTTCGCGAGGCGCGCCATGCGGGGGGCCTGGGAGCCGGGCAGGCAGTCGAGGATCGCGTCCGCCGACTTCAGGATGCCGTCGAGCTCGTCCGACGTGCCCTCCATCGGCATGGTGATGCCGCGGGCCGCGGGGGCGTCCGTGGGGACCTTCACGTTCGCGTACTCGCAGGCTTCGTCCGCGGCGCTCTGATGGATGTCGCCGAGGATCACCTCGGCGGCGGTGCGGGCTTCGTTGCGGAGGAGCAGCGCAAGGGCGCGGCCGATACCGCCGGAGCCGGCGATGAAGATGGTCGGGCGTTTTGCCATGTCAGGAGACTCCGGTGCAGCCGAAGAACAGAGACGGGGAGCGTGGGCGGGAATCGAAGACGCGGGGCCCAGGGAAGAACTCGACGGGAGGTCCTGGGCCGGTTTTCAGGCCGAAGAGGATACCGGCCACCCGCTTTCAGTCCCAGATGAACGAGACGGGCATCTCGACGTTCTCACCTAGAGTCGCGTGAACGGGACATCCCATGGCGGCCCGCTCGAGGGCCGTGCGGGCCTTGCGGTCAAAATCACCGGGGATCCGCAGCTCCACTTCGATCCGTGCAATCCGGCGCACCGGATCGGCGGCCATGACCTTCTTGACCGCGGCGGTGGCCTGCGTGAGGTCCCATCCGTGGCGGTTGGCCACGATGCCCATGATCGAGAGCATGCAGGCCCCAAGGCCCGTGGCCACCAGATCCGTGGGCGAAAAGGACTCCCCGCGGCCGTGATTGTCCGTGGGCCCGTCGGTGGCCAAGGTCGTCGAGGACTGCAGGTGCGTCGCGACGGTGTGCAGATCCCCTTCGTAGCGGATCTGAATCGTGGGGTTCTCCATGGAGATTGTGGTGATGGCTCGTCGGTTGGAGGGTCGGAGGCGCGCCTTGCGGCGCTATTTTCGCCGGTAGAGTACGCGGCCATTGACGACAGTCATCAGGACCTTGGCCTTGAGCACCCGTCCGGCATTGGAAGGTGTGAGCCCGGTGAGATCGGCGTCGAGGACGGTCATGTCGCAGAAGAAGCCCCGGGCGAGCAGGCCGCGCCGATCGTCCTGTCCTGCGGCTGCCGCGGGCCCCGAGGTGTATCCGGCGAGGGCCTCCGTGGCCGTCAATCGTTCCCCCGGGAACCAGCCGGCCTTGGGGTGGCCGGTTGCGTCCTGCCGCGTCAACACCGCGTGGATCCCGGCCAGGGGATCGGGTTCCTCCGCTGGGAAGGCGCTTCCGAACGCCAGCGGCCGCGCGTTCTTCACCGACAGCAATGACCGCCAGGCGTAGGCACCCCGGGCGCGCTCGTGGCCCAGTCGCGCCTCGGCCCAACGGAGGTCAGCGGCGACGTGGCTTGGCTGCATGGACGGCGTCACAAAGAGCTCTCCAAAGTGCCTGAGATCGGTCGAATCCACCACCTGAGCGTGCTCAATGCGGGGCCGAAGCCCCGCGAAGCCGTCGACGGATCGAGACGCTCGCTCGAAGGCGCTGAGGGCCAAGCGATTGGCCCGGTCACCGATGGCGTGGATGGCCGGCTGAAGGCCCGCTTCCGCGGCGTATCGCAGCTGGGCTGACAGGCGCTCCAGGTCCGTGAGGAGCAGGCCCCGTTCCCCTTTGGCGTCCGAATAGTCGGAGAGGAGTGCGGCCCCCCGGCTCCCGAGCGGGCCGTCGAGGGTAAAGCTGCAGCCGCGGAGCTCGAACTGATCCCAGGGGCCGGGGCCCGCCTCCACCCGTCGGAAGTCCGCCGAGGACCCCCAATCGTCGGCGCGGATGTAGCCCACGACGCGGATCGCCTTCGGCCCCTCCGCCTGGAGCTCTTTGAGCAGCCCAGCCGATTCGAGGTCGAGGTCGAGGTCATGGACGCAGGTCACGCCGTACTCGAGCAACCGCTCCTGGGCACGCTGCATGTGCCGCGTTCGCTCGGCGGGGCTGGCTTTCGGAATCAGGCTCGTCACGGTCTCGACGGAACTGCCTTCGAGCACCCCTGTCGCACGACCCTCGGACCTTTGAATGCGACCCCCATCGGGGTCATTCGGCAGGGCTTTGAGCCCCGGACCCGCCAGTCCAGCCGCGACCAGGGCTGGCCCATTCACCAGAATCGTCCGCCCGTCGACCCTTCGGAGCACCACGGGGTGATCGGGCACGGCTTCCGTCAGCAAGAGATGGTCCGGCCAGGCCTTCCCTGGCCAAAGCGTGTGGTCCCAGCCGCTGCCTTCCACCCACTCCCCCGCCGGAAGCTCCGCCGCGGCGGCGGCGACCCGCCGAATCACCTCTTCGTAGGTCCCGCAGCCACGGAGCTCGACGGTCTCAAGCGCCTTCCCAAGCCCCTCGAGGCTCCCGTGCGAATCCTGGAATCCGGGGTAGGCATGGCCCCCTTTCAGACTGACGCGCTCGGCGCTCCGGCCGAGCTCCGATTGCGCCAGGGTGTCGTAGTCGCCGGCACCGACAATCCGGCCCCCCTTCACGAGGAGCGCCTCCACCGTCCGCGAGGGCTCGGCCCCGTCCGGGCGCTGCAGGAAGCCCGTGTGGATCGTGCCGTCGTGGAAAAGGGTCGTATCCTCCGCGATCGCGGCTGGGACAGGCCCCGCTGTGCTGCCCTTCGCGCCGCCCCGAGGTTCGGCGCCCGCAGAGGCCCAAGCGGCAGCCCCCAGCACAGCACCCAGCACGGCCCCAAGGACGAGTCCCACGGCTCCCGTCACCAACCACCTCGGATCCAGGGCGCCTCTCATCCTCCAATGGTGCCCGCCGGACAGGACGAACGGCAAGCAGGCCCCGCGCGATCCGCCATCCATCGCTACACTCCTCGGCCGATGTCCAGCTCTGATTCAGCTCCCGCGTCCCCCGCTCCGGCCTCAGCTCCGGCCCTCGGGCGTCCCCTCGCGGGCCGCCAAGCCCTCGTCACCGGCGCCTCCGCCGGGATCGGCGCCCAAACGGCCAGGGTTCTCAATGCCCTTGGTGCCGCCGTCACGGTGGTCGCCCGGCGCCAGGAGCGCCTCGCTACCCTCGTGGAGGAATTGGGCCCCGGGACGCGCGCCAAGTCCTGCGATGTGCGGGATGCGGACGCCGTCGCCGCCCTCTTCGAAGGCGAAGCCTACGACCTCGTGGTGGCGAACGCCGGCCTGGGTCTCGGGGTGGCGCCCCTGCATGCGGGCGACCCCAGCGACTGGTCGACGATGATCGACACCAACGTCAAGGGTGTCCTCCACACCGTGCGCGCCGCCCTCCCGGGCATGCGCGAGCGCGGCCGAGGCGACCTCGTCCTGATCGGAAGCGTCGCCGGCCGCCAAGTCTACCCTGGCGGAAACGTCTACAACGCCACCAAGCACGCGGTGAAGGCGATCTACGACGCGCTGCGCCTCGACGAGGTCGGATCGGGCATCCGATTCACGACCGTGGACCCCGGAATGGTGCAGACCGAGTTCAGCGTCGTGCGCCTTGGGGACCAAAACGCGGCCGATCGCGTTTACGATGGCATGACTCCCCTGGGCCCCAGTGACGTCGCCGACGCCATCGCGTTCGCCGTCACCCGTCCGGCCCATGTGAACATCGGCGAGATCGTGATCTGGCCGACGGACCAAGCGAGCACCCGCGACGTCCATCGCACCCAATAATTCTCCCCCCGCCACGTCCCATCCTCGGGACAGGCGAGGCTTCCGACTGTCCCCCCGACCTAGCGGCCCACGCCGCACGCAACGAATAGCAGCATGTCCAACGACTCACTCGATAAGGAGATCGAAGCCGCCCTCAGCGGAGTCGACCTCCAGTCCTTCGGAAAGACCGAGGAAGAGGACGCTCCGAGCGCGAAGGGCGGGCGTGGCAAAGGACGCGATGACCTGATGCCCGGCACCGTCTCAGGCGTCAGCGGCGACGACGTGATCGTGGACCTTGGCCCGCGGATGCAGGGCGTTTGCTCCATCAACGAGTTTGACGATCCCCCCAAGGTGGGCGACGCGCACAAGTTCATGCTGCGCGGCCGCGACGAAGACGACCTTTGGCTCCTGTCCCTGCGCGGCGTCAAGGAACTCGAGGCCTGGGATCAGCTCGAAGTGGGCTCCCACACCAAGGCCCGGGTCACCGGCCAAAACCAGGGCGGCTTGACCCTGAAGATCGGCTCGAACGAGGCCTTCATGCCGATGAGCCAGGTGTCGATCAGCCGCGAACTCGACGCGTCGACCCTTCTGGGCCAGACCCTCGTCTGCGAGGTGCTCGAAATCGACCGTAGCCGCAACCGCGTGCTCCTGTCCCGCCGGCGCATCGAAGAGGGCGAGCGCATGGCCGCCCTGTCCGAGGCGGTCGGATCCCTCCAGCCGGGAACGAAGGTCAAAGGAAAGGTCACGCGCATCGAGGCCTTCGGAGCGTTCGTGAACATCGGTCACGGTGTCGAAGGACTCGTGCACGTCAGCCAGATCTCCCGTCAGCGCGTGGAGAAGGTCGACGAGGTCCTCAAGGTCGGCCAAGACGTCGACTGCATGGTTCTCGAGATCAAAGAAGGCGGCAAGAAGATCGGGCTGGGCATGAAGCAGCTCGAGCCGGATCCCTGGGACGAAGTCCCCCACCAGATCAACCTCGACAGCCAGATCACCGGCAAGGTCACGCGGATCGCCGACTACGGCGCGTTCGTCGAGGTCCTTCCGGGAATCGAAGGCCTGCTCCACGTGAGCCAGGTCTCCACCGAGCGGATCCAAAACCTCGGCCGCGTCCTGAGCGTCGGCCAAGAGCTAAGCGTTCGTGTCACAGCCCTTGACCCGTCCAGCCGCAGGATCTCCCTGTCCCGCCTCGATCCCCGCGGCGCGGTGATCGGCTCCGAGGATGCAGTCGATACCGCAACGATCCAAAAGGCGATGGGAGAGGCCTCCGGCGGCTCGACGGGCACCAACCTGGGCGACCTCCTGAAGAAGGCCATGAAGAAGAAAGGCTAGTCGCCCCTCAGAACTCATTTGCCATCCAAGAAGAGAGGCGCCCCGCGGGTCGGGGCGCCTCTCTTCTTTGTTGATGGTGGGCGGTGTTGGCGATTGGCGGGCGGCCCCGCTTGCGGGCCGCGCTGGGCCGCAGCCAGTGCTTCGGCGAATCCCCTCAGCTCGCTCCCGTCAGGTACGGCTCCTTCGGCAGCATCACGATGCACTCGACGGGCTCGGAACCTGCGACCGAAATCCTGGCGCGCCCCACGCAAAGGGGCGACCCCTCTTCGTAGTCGAGCCTCGGGCGAACGTCCTTGTGAACGCCCTGGCAGCCCTCGAAGATCACGCGGTCGCACCGCGCCCCCACGGACCGCAGGGCCGCATCGCTGGCGGCCGCCACGAAGTTGCCCACTTCGATCATCGCCTCTTTCATGGCGTTGTCGAGCTGACCGCTCTCACGCATGGCTTCGACCTGAGCATCCGGGGCCATCATCAGGTAGCCCGCCAGGGAGATCGACTCCGCCAGGGGAACGATCAACGCGCCGTGGTGAACGTCCTTGCCGCCGACCATAATGCCGAAGCGATACGAGATATGAACCACTCCGGCCCCCGCGGGACGATCGTCTCGCTCCTCGTAGTCGATCTGGAGGACGTCGATGTCCCTGTCAGCGAGCATGGAAAGGTCGCTTGCGACGCGGTCGAAGACCTCGTGCACGACCTGGCAGGCGATGTTGGAGATATGAGCCATGGGCGTAGGTGTCCCTTCGACCCTCCGAGCCACCGGTCTGAACGCACAGTGCAAGAACGGGTCCCGGAATGGAGCATTTGGCCTTGGGGTAGCTCCCAAAGGGGCCAAGCCGCCATGGAGGGGCCCTTGGGGGCCGCCTGGGGCCCGCTTCGCGGCGTCGCAGCCGATCCCTGGACGCGGCGCGTCCATACCGGGACGAGGGGCTGAAGGCCAGGCCCCCAGGACACCGGCCGAAGGCGACGGCGTCCTGGCCAGGCGTGGCCCATGGGCTCAGTAGCTCTCGTCCACGGACGGGAACTCGGACGCACGAACATCCCGGGCGTAGTGCTCGAACGCGGCCTGCATGTCCTTGGCGAGGTTCGCGTAGACACGCACGAATCTTGGATTGAAGCGGGTGCAGATGCCGAGCATGTCATGGCTCACCAAGATCTGCCCGTCGCAGCCCCCCCCAGCGCCGATTCCAATGACCGGAACGGACACGCTCTTCGTGACCTCTGCGGCGAGGGCCGCAGGGACCTTCTCGAGCACGATCGAAAAGACGCCCGCCTCCTCCAGTCGCTGAGCATCCCGGCGCAGCTCGTCCGCCTCTTCTTCGTCCCGCGCCCGGACCTGGTAGGTGCCGAACTTGTGAATGGACTGGGGCGTCAGGCCCAGGTGCCCCATGACCGGAATGCCGATGTCCACGATCCGGCGCACGGTGTCCGCCACGACGCGGCCACCCTCAAGCTTCACGGCTTCGGCGCCGGCCTCCTTCACCATGCGCCCCGCGTTCCGAAGGGCCTCATCGGCGCTGACCTGATACGACATGAACGGCAGGTCGGCCACCACCAGAGCACGCTCCACGCCGCGGCGCACGAGGGTCGTGTGGTAGAGCATGTGCTCCATCGTGACCGTCACCGTGGTCTCCAGCCCCTGCATGACCGTGGACACCGAGTCCCCCACCAAGATCACGTCGACCCCTGCGGCGTCCACGAGCTGGGCCATGGTGTAGTCGTACGCCGTGAGCGCCGCGATCGGCACTCCTGCGGTCTTCATCTCCTTGAGGCGATTGGTGGTGACCTTGCGAACGTCGAACGCTTCGCCCTCGGAGAAGCTATCCGAGGAGCTATCGGAGTCTGGATGCTGTGACATTGCTGCCTCTGTCTCTTATA
>OJFX01000676.1_pt1 | contig 12492 bp, 9 predicted proteins | sample 1594171 | NCBI WGS metagenome assembly OJFX01 (sample SAMN05416840, study PRJEB24817) | seawater metagenome | isolation source: Sea water | place: Canada:Atlantic | collected 2013-07
GAGATCATGCCTAGTCTCGTGGGCTCGGAGATGTGTATAAGAGACAGGGCCGGGGACGGAGCCCGCGTCACCGTGCTCTTCGGCGCGGACGTGGACCCGCACCTCTTCCGGCCAACCCGGGACGACGTGGCCGCATTGACGTCAGCGGACGTGATCTTCGCGAGCGGTCTCCACCTGGAAGCGAACCTGATCCCAACCCTCGACAAGCTCGCGGGCGAGGGCATTGCGGTCACCTACCTCGCCGAATCGATCCTCGAGCCAGGCGAGGAGCTCACGGAGGGCGGCGACGTCGTGGATCCCCACGTCTGGATGGATCCTCAGCTCTGGTCACGGACGGCGGCCGTCGTGGCGAACGCCCTCGCGAGCGTCGAAGGACTGCAAGCGGACGGACTCGATGAAAGGGCGAAAGAGGTTGCCGCGACCTACCAGGCCCTTCACGAGGACTCAATGGCCGCTCTCGGATCGATCCCGAAGGGCGCCCGGGTCTTGATCACCGCCCACGACGCGTTCGGGTACTTCGGCCGGCGTTACGGCCTCGAAGTGCACGCGATCCAAGGGGTCTCGACTGCGAGCGAGGCTGGCTTGGGTGCCATCGAAGATCTGGTGGACCTGATCGTCGAGCGCCGCGCCCCCGCGGTGTTCTTCGAGTCCACGGTCTCCGAGCGCAGCGTGCGCGCACTGATCGAAGGCGCGAGCGCCCGGAAACACGAGGTCATCGTGGGCGGCGTGCTGCACTCGGACGCTCCCGGCGACGCCGAAAGTTACGTGGGAATGGTCCGGCACAACGTGCGCACGATCGCGGCCGCCCTCGGCGGCCCGACCACGCAAGAAGCATCCAACCCACGATCCGGTCAGGGGGCCGCCCCCACGCGATGATCCTCCGCGAACAGTCCGGCGTCCCGCTCTCCATCGCGGGCCTCTCCGTCGCTTACCGAGCCGAGCCCGTGCTCTGGAACGTGCATTGGTCCGCGCGGGCCGGCTCCATGACGGCCATCGTCGGCCCCAACGGGGCGGGCAAGACCACCATGCTGAGCGCCGCCCTCGAGCTCGTTCCTCGCCTTGCGGGGGAGATTCGATTCTGGGGACAGCCCCTGAGCGCCGTGCGCGAGCGCGTCGCCTTCGTTCCCCAGCGGGAATCGATCGACTGGGACTTCCCGGTGACCGCCAAGGACGTCGTGCGCATGGGCGCCACGCGCGGTGCCTCCTGGTGGATCCCGTCGTGGGCTCGCCGCCTGAGCCCTGCCGCCAAGGATGAAATCCATCGCGCCGATAGCGCCCTCGCCCAGGTGCACATGACGGACTTCCAGGACCGTCCGATCGGCGAGCTTTCCGGCGGCCAGCAACAACGTGTGTTCCTCGCCCGGGCCCTCGCCCAGGACGGGGACCTGATCCTCCTCGACGAACCCTTCGCGGGCGTGGACGCGGGCACGGAGGACGTCCTGACGGAGGCCCTGCGGGCGCTGACGGCACAGGGCAAGACTGTTGTTGCCGTGCACCACGACCTCGACACGGTCGCCGAGCGCTTTGATGATGTGCTCGTATTGAACCGCGAGGTCGTCGCCCAGGGCGCCGCCAGCGATGTCCTCGCGAACCCCAGCGTCAAGCGGCTCTTCCGGGGCAGCGAACCTGAGTTCGCGACCCTTAGCTAAGGGCCCGTGATCGACACGGCCACAGGTTCCGCTGCCGCGCTTTCGCCGGTGGAGCTCGCCGAGAAGTGGTTTGAAGTCGTCTCCCTCGGTGGCGGACATAACACGAACGTCGTGCTCGCCGGAGTCACGCTCCTGGGACTCGCAGCGGGCATGGTCGGCGTCTTCTCGATGCTCAAGAAGCAATCGCTCGTCGCCGATGCGTTTGCCCACGCTTCCCTTGCGGGCGTGGGCGCAGCATTCCTCCTCCACGGCGCGTTCTTCGCGGGCGGTGGCAGGCGCAACATGGCCGTGCTCCTCCTAGGCGCCGCCCTCAGCGGGAGCCTCGCCGTGGCCGCCATCAGCTGGCTTGGGCGGCGAACGCGACTCCCCGCCGACACGGCCACCGCGGCCGTTTCTAGCGCATCGTTCGGCCTTGGCATCGTGCTGCTGTCCCTGGCGCGGCGGATCAGCGGCGCCGATCAAGCGGGCCTCGACGGACTCATTTTCGGCTCCGCGGCTTCCATGACCCGCGGCGACGCACAGCTCATGGCCGCCGTCGCCGGCATCGTGCTCATCGCCGTCCTGGGAGCATCAGCGCCCCTCACCGCGGCCGCCTTCAACGAGCGCTTCGCGCGGGTCCGGGGCTTGCCCGTGGGCTTCATCGAAGCGCTGCTCGCCGCCCTCGTGGCGGCCATCACGATCGCGGGACTTCAGGCCGTTGGCATGCTCCTCGTCGTGGCGATGCTGGTGATTCCCCCGGCCACAGCCCGCCTCTGGACCCGGCGTGTCCCCGGGCTCCTCACCCTCTCGGGCCTCCTCGGCGCGTCAGCGGCCTTCCTCGGCGCGTCCGTCTCGGCGATCCTGCCCAATGCCCCCGCGGGCGCGCTCATCATCCTTGTATCCGCAGCGAGCTTTGCGATCAGCCTCATCGCCGCGCCCCACCGGGGCCTGGTGGCTGGGCTCATTCGCCAGCGCGCCGTGCGCCATCGTGCTCGGGCCGAGGCGCACCGCCCGCCGCGTCCCATCGCAGGCACCGCTCCAGGTACCCGTGCAGGCACCGGCGGAGGCACCTCGACGTGATCCCCGACGCCCTCCGCACGTTCCTGACCCTCGACTTCGCGCCGCTCCTCGCGGTGACGTTGGCCGCGGGCACCCTCGGTTTGCTGGGCTCGTTCTTGGTTCTCGAGCGCCGCGCGATGATCGGCGACGCCATGGCCCACTCGGTCCTTCCCGGACTCGTTGCCGGGTTCTTGATCACTGGCTCACGCGCGCCGTTCCCCATGTTCGTGGGGGCCCTGGCCGCCGCTGGCCTTGCGAGCGCAGCCATCTCATTCATCACCCGCTACGGCCGCATCGATCCCTCCACCGCCATCGGCGTGGTGTTCACTTCGCTCTTCGCGCTCGGGATCCTCGGCGTGGAGGCCTCGGGAGCACGCAACGTCGACCTGGACCTCGACTGCGTGCTGAGCGGTCAGCTTGAGCTGCTCTATTGGCGCCCGCCGAGCACCTACGCCGAGCTCCTCTCCCCCGCCACGGTGCTCACCTTGCCGCGGGAAGTGCTCATCCTCGGCGCCCTCGCGGTGCTCACGCCCCTCCTCTTGGCCCTCGTATGGAAGCCCCTCACCGCGGCGACCTTTGACCGAACCTACGCCACCACGCGCGGCCTCAGGCCGACCCTTGTGCGCAGCGCCGTCTTCGCCCTGACCACGGTCACCATCGTCGCGTCCTTCGAGGCCCTCGGGTCGATCCTCGTCGTGGCGCTGCTCACCTGCCCGGCGGCCGCAGCGCGCCTGCGAGGCGGCCGCCTCGCCGGCTTTGTCTGCATGTCAGCCCTCTTCGGCGCCGCTTCCGGCGTCTTCGGTTACCTGGGCGCCACGCAGCTAGCGCCGACGGTGATCGGGGGCTCCATCGACGCCAGCGGCACGGTCGCCAGCCTCTCGGGGCTGATCCTCGCCGTCATGGCGTTGCGCCACCGCAGCCGTAGCGCAGAATGACCGCATGTGTGGACGTTATGCCCTGACCGTTGAGCCGGCCGTGCTCGCAGCCCTCTTTGCCCTGCGAGAGATGGCGGACTTCGATGAGCGCTACAACCTCGCACCCTCCCAGTCCGCGCCGATCGTGGTCAGGGGCAATGATCCCCGAGGGCGCCGCACGGAAACCATGCGCTGGGGCCTCGTGCCGTCATGGTCGAAGGACTCCAAGATCGCCTACAAGACGATCAACGCCCGGTCCGAGACGGCCGCGGTGAAGCCCGCGTTCCGGGCGGCGTTCAAGCGGCGCCGATGCCTGGTGCCCGCAAGCTGGTTCTATGAATGGAAGCGCGACGGTAGCGCCAAAATCCCGTACCGGATCCAACGGACCGATGGCACGCCACTCGCTTTCGCGGGGCTCTTCGAGCACTGGCAAGGCACGGGCACAGAGGCCCCCCGCACGACGTTCACGATCCTCACCACGGAAGCCAACGAGGACATGGAGGGACTGCACGACCGCATGCCCTGCATCATTGAGCCCGAAGGCTTCGACCGGTGGCTCGAGTCCGAGCTCGACGATGCAGCCGCCACGAAAGGCCTGCTCGCCCCGGCGCCCGCGGGCACTCTGATCTCGGACCGCGTCAGTACCCAGCTCAACCACGTCAAGAACGAAGGGCCCGGGCTGCTGACGCCCGACACTCTCTTCTAATCGTCGCTCGCGAGGTGCTTGGGACGCCGCGGCTGAACGCGCTCGGCCGGTCCCTGCAGCATCATTTGCGCCTTCGCGAGGTCCTCGTCCGCAACCTCCGTTCCCTTCTCAAGGCTCGCGTAGTGGATCCTGCGACCCTCGCGGATCCAGCGCAGCTCGAAGGCGGTGATGAAAGCGAGCGACGTGGCGAGTTCCGGGTCGAAGCGCCCCTCCGGCTCGCCGTGCACGTTGTTCGAAGAGTCACGCACGATCAGGCCTGATTCGGCGGCATCTTCGACGGTGCGCGCATGGAAGTCCCCGCTGTCCGTCTTCACGTGCAGCGTTCCGCCCGGCGCAAGGATGTGGCTGTACAGGCGCTGGTAGTACGGCGAAGTGAGCCGCTTGGTCCCGCGCTTGTCCGCGAGCTGGGGGTCCGAGAAGGTCAGCCAGATCTCGTCGGCCTCGCCGCCAGCGAAGAACCGGTCGAGCCATTGGATCCGGGCCCGCAGGAACGCCACGTTTCCGATGCCCTCGTCGGTCGCCGTGCGCGCCCCGCGCCAGAAGCGGTGGCCCTTCACATCGACGCCGATGAAGTTCCGATCGGGAAAGCGCCGCGCGAGGTCCACGGAGAAAAGGCCCTGGCCGCAACCAAGCTCAAGCACGATCGGGTGATCGTTCCCGAAGACCTCCTCGCCCCACCGGCCACGCATGTAATGGCCCCCAGCCGTGACCTTGGTGAGATCGGGCTCGTGGACACAGGAGAGAGCCTCGTTCTCGGCCCAGCGATTGCGCTTGCTGCGGTTCATGGGCGAGAAGGGTAGCGGGGGGAGGCGTGTCCCACACGGGGGCGACGCGGCTCCTGGGCAAGAAATCGCGGTTCGAGATCCGACAACCGACGTGTAGCCTCACTCGCCTGGAGGACTAACGGACTCATGAAGCTCGCTCTCGCTGCATTAGTGCTCTCCCCGAGCCAAACGGACATCCCCCTCGTTCTCCCCGATTCGGACAACGGAATCGCCAAGACGGTTTTCACCGCGGACGGCTCGGAGCTCCTGGTTGCTCACTACGGCTCCGGATCGATCTCGCGGATCGATGTGGCCCAGGGCGCTGCGGTGGAGCGACTCGACGTCGGGGGGGCCCTGATCGAGCTCCAGCTCAACGAAGTGGGCACCGAGGTCTTTGCCCTGGACAGGGCCTCCACCCGCTTGCACAAGCTGCAGCCCTCGCCCCTGTTGCCCATGGGTAGCACGGATCTGAGCATTGGCACGTCGTTTCCGACGCTGACGTCCCTCGGGTTTCAGCTCGACGCCAGCGGCCAAACGGCGATCGCATGGTCCAGCGACGAGGTCTCCGTCGTGGACCTGGCGACGATGACCGAACAGCGAGTCATCGCCCTCCCGGCCGAGCCGCCGTCGTTCTTCCTGGCGGGCCGGGTTCACCTAGCTGCGGACGGGCTTTCGATGCTGGTGCTCAGCAACGCGCCTGGGTCAGTTCAGGAGTTTGTTCTCGAGCGCATCGACGTTACCACGGGCCAATCGCTCGGGACGGTCCTGCTGCCGAGCGTCAATTTCACGACCTTTCACAGCACCGAGGGCGGAGACCTCGTCCTCATGGGCCGGGACGGCACCGGCGATCGAATCCTCCGACTGAACGGGTCGAGCGGCGCGGTCCTCTCGGACACCACGTTCCAGAGCGGCGGCATCGGGCGTCGCATCTCCACGTCTCCGATGGGCGACCGGGCGTTGCTCAAGGACTTCACGTCCGTCTACTCGGTGCCCCTGGTCACCGGCATCGTCAACGCGTCCAGCCCGTCCGTCACGACCTATGCCTCTCTGTCGAATGAACAGGTCGTATCGAGCGACCTGGCGACCATCGTCGCGTTCGACATCGACTACTTCTCGCCGCAGTTCTCCGCGGGGGAATTCCAGGTGATCGACACGGCGTCGGGCATGACCCGGACCGTCGCCACGGGGAGGGACAGGCTCAGCCCTGGCACGTTCTCGCGACTCGGGGATCGCTTCTCCGTCATCGGAACCGACCGCGTGCGCGTGTACGACCTGGCGACGGCGGACCAAGGAGCCTTGCTAGACACCCCATCGGGGCCGGGTCCGGAGTTCGACGGAAACTACGAGCTCATTCTCTCCGAAGACGGCACCCGCGGATTGGCGATACCCGACCAGTCTGAGCACGCCTTGCTCCTGGACCTCGAGGCAGCGGCGATCACGGGCGCAGTGGGACTTGGCCGGCGCCCCATCTCGGTCGCTCGTCAGAGCGACTTCGTGACGCTCCTGGGGCACGAGGACGGGACATTGACCGTGTTCGACATGGCGCTTGGCCAGGTACGCGACCGCTTCCAGGTCACTGGCTCGGTCGTGGAGATCCACCCCGATCCGGCCTCGTCGCGGGCGTGGCTGCGCACCGACGGAGCAGGCGGGAACGCGCTCGTGCTCGTGGAGACCTCACCCGCTATCGCGGGGGAACTACGCAGGATCCCCCTGGCTGGCTCAGCGCGGCAGCCCACCGACACGTTCGTCTTCCGCGCGCCGACGCTCGCGATCGACTTCGCTCGCTCGCGGTGCTACGCCCTCGGCCTCGACGCGGAGGTCCTCGAAGGGATCGAACTGCCTTCGGGCGCGCACCTCTTCACCCTCTCCACGGACACGGGCGCGAGCTTCAACCCGAACGTCGTCGCTGGTTCCCTGGAGCTCTCCGCGGATGGCACCAAGCTCCTGCGCGGCGCCAATGTGCCGTTAATCGAGGTCTACGACGTGACGAACCAGGGGCTCAGCCTTTCGTGGGAGTTCACTTTCGATAACGAGTTCTTCCAGGCCCCGATCTTCTCGGGCGACAGTACCGCCGTCTTCCATAACACCTTCCGCGTGGGCCCGCTCTTTCCGCTCGGCACAGGGTTCACCGCCTACGATGCCGCGACAGGGCTCGTCCAGGATTCGTTCAGCGTTGGAGCTCTCGTGGATGATGTGGAGGTCTCAGGAAGCCTGGTGGCCGTTGTCAGCAGCGGCGCTGGCCCTGGGCAGATTTTCCGCAACACGTTCACGATCGCCAGCTACCGCTCCGGCCCCTTCGCAGAGAGGGACACCGCGGACAACATGACCGACCCCGGCCAGGTGTTTTCAGGTCCGATCGCCCTCGACGTCCGCCGCGGCAAGCTCTATCGAGGCCATTCGAGTTTCTCCACCATCGGCAGATCGATCCGCGTCGTCGACCTGTTCGAGGGCCGGACCCAGACCCTCTGCCAGGGGGGCCAAGCGAACGCCACGGGCGTGCAAGCCTCCCTTTCGATCACGGGTTCCCCGGTTGCCGGCGAGGGGCTCGCGGCCCGCGTCACTGGCCTCGCCCCGGGCGGGATGTTCGGCTTGCTCATCGCGGGCGACATGGCCTCGGCGCCCACGCCCATCGCCGGGAGCCGCGGATCACTTTGCGTGAGCGGAGCCCTCGGCCGCTTCAACGGCCAGGTGCAAACCGCCGACGCCGGCGGAACACAGACCTACTTCATCGACACCGCATCGGTGCCCAGCGGCAACGGCCTCGCCATGGTCCAGCCAGGCTCCACCTGGGCCTTCCAAACGTGGCACCGCGATACCGCCCCCGGCGGAGTCGCGACGTCGAACACGTCAACGGCCGCCGCAGTCACTTTCCGCTGACAGGGCTACGGCCCAAGGTGAGCTCCCTTGGGCCGTAGCCGGCATCAGCTAGCGGAAGAGACTCGGCACCGTCATAAGGCGCGTCTCGCCACTGTTGTCATCGACGCCGTCGTTGTCGTTGACGATCAAGACGTCGCCATTCGACAGCACGGCCATGCCCTCGATCTTCTCGAAGACGAGGCCCGCGAAGCTCTCGAAGGACCCGCGAGCGAGGAGATCCGCTTCGAGGGTCTTGACGAGCACAGGGATCGGCCCTGCGCCTTCTTCGACGAACGTGACTGTCGAGGGGTCTACCGTGTAGACGCGCTTGATAGCGGCGTCCGGGCCGCCTTGGTTGTCGCGCTCGAGGAGGGCGAGCTTTCCGTCAGGGAGTGCCACAACTTCGGAGAGGCCAACCCATCCACCGTTGGGCGATGTGGGGCTGTCCAGCGGGTAGTAAGCAAAGCTCCAGCGGCGAGTGGACGGGCTAAAACTGGCGATTCGAGCGCGGTCGAACGGATCCCCAGCGGTTCCCCAGGCCCGCTGAAAGCAAACGTAGATGTTGCCGTCCGCGGCCTCAGCGACGCCCTCAAGACCAAAACGGAGCTGGTTGCGCAAGAGCTCAAGCGGCAGGCCGATGACCGAGGCAATATCCAGCTCACCGGTAGCCGGATTCGGAACCAGGCGCAGGAGCAGGTTCGGGCTCTCGAAGGGGCGGTTATCGGGATCACTGACCCCAGCGTCCAGGTTACCGGCGCCCTCGGAGACGGCCCAGAACGCGGAGCCGTCCGGAACGAGGGCCAGGCCTTCTACGTCGAGGTTCACGCTATTGTCGTCGTTCACGATGGCGCCGATGTCGAAGTCCTCCGTGCCCGGAAGCACGGCTTTCGTGCGAACGAGCCCGAACCGCAACAAGCCCGCCGCGTCGCGAATTGGCCACTCGCGCTCAATCGTGGCAGGGGCATTCGGCCCGTCGGTGCGCATCTCGAAGACACGGGACTCACCGTAGAAGCTGTCATGAGCCGTGAAGAGGTTCGCATCATCCGCCGGGCTGACGGCGAGGGCAGAGAGGGCGCCCCATGGGATCGGGACACCGGTGACATCATCCCGGTCCGCAGATACGATCGATGGGTAATCCCCGCCGCCCATCGTGCGCCGGTAGATCATCAGTGACGCACGGATCTTGCCACCGCGATCGTCGACCTCGTTCGCCACGACAAACAGGTTTCGGTGGGGGATGGCCAAGATCCCCTCCGGCCCAACACCGGTGGGCAGGATCTGGAAGAGAACCGGCTTCGCCGCACCGAAAAGACCGCTGCCCAGCAGGCGGTAGACGAAGACCACGTTTGCACGCTCCGAGCCCACAAACAGGTACCGCCGGCCACCCGGGTACTCGCCGTATTCGACACCTTCCGGCTCTGCGCCCTTATTGCTGCTGCGATCCTCTGGGTAATGACCGATGCGTGCAACGCCGTGCTCGATCTCATTGCCCGCGTCAAAGAGCGTCTGACCGAACACATTCCAGTTCGTGAAGCCCCGGCTCCCGCCGTTGAGATCACCTTCATTGGCCGTCGCGAGACCAAAAGCACCAACCCAAGCGATGGCGTCGGGCTCCCGCGGTACGTCCGTCAGGCTCGCGGTTTGATCGATGAGGCCCTCTTCATTCACGTCGATGTTCTCAAGGTCCACGGTGCCGGCAGAGAACGAGAGCAAGACCTCACCCCTGACCAAACTGACCAGCGCGATGTGGTTGTTCTCCTGCATCGTCACCGCCGCGATGTTGAATCGATTGATGTCCACGAACTCGGGCTCGGGATCCTCTGGAAAGAGGGTAGGGACACCGGTCAGGTCGACGTCTCGGGTCTGCCAGGACATGGGATCGTCTCCCACAAGGTCGACAATGACGAGGAAGCCCGCGGGCAGCTGGGGCGGCGCGCCGGTACCGAGGTCTTCGTCCCGCTCGTTCTCGATCGCCACCGCGGCGTAACGTCCATCAGGGCTGACCGCAACGGAGTCTGGCTGGCCACCAAGGTCTATGGACCGGACAATCGTCTTGGTCGCAATGTCAACGACCACGAGCACGCCCGACGTGTTGACAAAGTCCGTGCTCGTGTTCACGCCAACCAGGGCGTGGCCGCCCCTCACTGAGACGGCCGTCGGTTCGCCGGGCATATCGATCGCGCCGCCAGCTAATGGTGATGCGGGGTCGGTGATGTCGACGAAGCCGAGCTTCTCCGTCTCGCTGTCCGTATAGACGAGCGTGTTGCCGTCATCGGTGGCTGCAACGATCTCAGCGACCGTTTCATCGTCGATGTCGGTGTTCAGATAGACAGGGAAGGTCGCCACGCGACGAAAGGGTGCGTCCTGCGGCATCGCCGTGAGGATGGAGCTCGACGTCGCAACGAGTATGACGCAGCTCTTGAAGAAGCGATTCGCGGAACATGGGAGATAGAGGCTTGGCATAGGAGTTCAATGCAATGGATGTTTCGAGCGCTCGCCGGCGCTCTCGATTGACGCGCCGAGCATCACGGATCTCTTTTGCCGCTCGTCAGAAAGCGCTCAAGACGACGTCAATGCGCGCCTTCTGAATACGCCCTTGTTCTTGCGCTTGAATGAGCTTCAAGAACGGAAGAGACATGCCCCCGCAAGGCCCTTCGTAGGTCCATGCGGCCACGTCATCCAAAAGGCCACGTCGACGCTTCCGAAAGACTCAAACCCGTACGCCGAGAACGACGCCCAATGCCGTTCAAGGGGCTGCGTTCTGGGTCCCTGGATTCTCCACCAGCCCCAAGGAGGACCCCGACAAATGCGCCCCGTGCGCCCGCGTCCCCGATAGTGTTGGGCCACTATGGCAAGATCGAATCGACGGACGAGCGCGCGGAGTGCGGAACGGGCAGAGCGAATGAAGGAGGCCCGGCGCATCGAGCCCAGCAGGGCGGGAACAGCCGCCGGGATCCTGTCGATCGTCTGCGCGGTCGGCTCGTTCTACGCCATCCTCGTCTGCACCCTCTTGGTGAGGAGAACCTTCGGCGCCTTCGCCGTCACCACGACGACCGAGTTCTTCTTGCTGAACTACATCACGGGGGGCTGCCTGGTGATTGGCGGAATTGGGCTCCTGGTGCGCAAGACCTGGGGCTGGTGGATGGCTCTCTTAGGGGCCTCGGTCGGACTCCTGGATCTCGCGCGGCTCTTCCGCGGCCTGTTCGCCATCGTCAATCCGGATCATCCGGAAGCGGCGGCCACCACGGCGACCCTGATCCGCTTTGTGTCGGGGCCCGCGGCGCTATACATCGTCGTGCTCGTGGTCCTTGCCCGGAGCGACGTGCGCGAGAACTTCCGGATCTCAAGCGCGTCACGCACGAGGGGCGGAAGGCGCGGCGAAGAAGAGGGCGGAGACGCTCGGCCTGGGGATTGAGCCGACGCCGTGCGGCGTGGCCCCCAACTACCCACAATCGGGTGAGTCCGCCCGGGAGGGGTAGCCAGAGACCTAACAAAGCCCTACCCTGCCGAGCATGCCCTCGGCCAGCCCTTCCCCCGCCCTCGAAAGCGCTCTCCAGCGGCCCCGGAAGGCTGTTTCGTCGGGCTGGAACTCCCTCGACCGGGCGCTCTTTGCCGGCAAAAGAGAGCTCGGCCTGACGGGAACGGTCCCAAGAATCGCCTCCGAGCTCCCCCAGGAGGGCCCCTCGGGACTCGTGCGCGGCGGGGTGCATGAGTGGTTCGGCACCGGGGATTCCCGAGGCGCCCATTCCCAGGGCGGCAATCATCCCCAGGGCGTTTGGGCGCCGCCCCTTTTCCTCCTCGGGCACCTCGCGGCCCGCGCGGTCCACGACGCGTCCGAACGGGGAGCGCCCACCCACGTGCTCTGGATCGGCCGCTCCGTTTGGCCCTACCCGAGGACCTTGAACGGCGGGGTGGATCTCGTGGAATCCGCCCCTGGGCGGCCCCCGCAGGCCTCGGGTTCCCTTTCGAGCTCTCTCCTGGGCTTCGACCTCGAATTGCGCGAAGTGCCCGAGCGCTTTTCCCTGGCCGACGGGCCGCTCTTCGAACATTCGCTCTTCGTGGATCCGGGCCCCGCCCAGGTGGGCCAACGGCTCTGGGCCATCGACACGGCCTTGCGCTGTCCCAGCGTCACCGCCATTGTTGCGGATGGCTCCGGGCTCCCCATGGCGGGCACCCGCAGGCTCCAGCTCGCGGCGGCCGCTGCCGATGCCCTCGTCCTGCTCGCGCGTCCCCCGGCCGAGATCGGCGAGGTCTCCGCCGCCACGACCCGCTGGGCCGTGACGCGCGCACAAGACGCCGGAAGGGCCGACCTCGCAGGCGATGTGAAGTTCCCTAACGACGCGGAATTCACAAGCGACACGGCCCCGCCGCGCTGGCGCATCGAACTCTTGCGAGCCAAAGGCTCCCAAGGAATCCGATGAAGCGTGTCCTCGCCCTCCACATCGAGTCCATGTCCATCGACCTCGCCCAGCGTCGACGCTCCCGCGCGGGGCGCCGGCCAGGGGCGGCCCCCACGTCCTGCGTGCTCCTGACCCGCACGGCTGCGGGCCGCTCGCTCATCGCCG
>OJFX01000677.1_pt1 | contig 12488 bp, 11 predicted proteins | sample 1594171 | NCBI WGS metagenome assembly OJFX01 (sample SAMN05416840, study PRJEB24817) | seawater metagenome | isolation source: Sea water | place: Canada:Atlantic | collected 2013-07
CAGATCCTCTCTGCAGGCAGGAGGTTCGGCCCCCACTCACACCTTCGCGCAACCGCCCGTTCGGCCCTGGCCTCCCCCTCCGCTGCGCGGAGTCTGACCGAAGCTGGAGGGCTCACAGCCCCCCATCCCCCCCAATTGGCGCCGGGGCTCTCAGGCCTCCGGTTGCTACCCCTTCCTTGGTCCGTCGGCGGAGCGGACTCGGGGCAGGGCCAGGGTGCCCGGCTCCTCGCTCCCGGCGCGGACCCTAGAACCCGATGGGGTTGTCGTCGATGCTGGTCGCTGCGGTGACGATCTGGTCGAGTTCGTCGGCGGCGATTTCGAGGGCGACGGCGGTGGGCCAGCGGAGGCAGATGTTGAGCGAGTCGGTGCCCCGGGCGGTTACGTAGCGCGCCAAGGAGACAGAGAAGACGGCGACTTGGGCTTCACGGTCTTCGGGGAGTTCACCCCTGCCGTCGGCGAAGGATGACGCGGCGGTGGCGATGGAGTCGGAGAGGGACCAGGCCTCCACAAGCATCACACCGAGCTTTGGCGCGAGGCGGTTGGTGACTTCGCGGCGAACGCGCGAGGCGAGCGTCTGGCGGGCACGCTCTTCGACCCGGCGGATGAGCTGGTGCGCGAGTGGCGGACCGACGCAGAGGATGAGACCGGCGAGGATGGAGGCCTTGCTCTTGCCGAGCTTCGACGCGGAAAGACGGTGGGAGATGGCGCCCGCCAGTCGGGCGAGGGTCCACATCTTGGAGCCCCCAAGGACCTGGCCAAGCACCGGACCGAAGACCTGGAGCCGTGCAACGTCGACGACGGCGATCTCCCACAGGGCGCGCATGCCGATTCGCTGGGCAGCGACGGCGGTGCTGTCGATGTGGGACTCCGCGGCGTAGATGGCCGAGTTCGCCATGCGCAGAACCTGCGAGCGCAGCTTCTCGTCGCGCTCAAGCACCGCACCGACCACTTCAGCGTCATACTCACCGCTGACGGCGAGTTCGGCCAATTCGAGGGCCGCGACGCTGAGCGATGGCAGCTCACGCTCCGCGGTTTCCAGCTCGGACACCAAAGCGGCAGTCCATCCTGGATCAAGGCCAACCGGCAGTCTCACTTCCTCGAGTAGATTCATCCCAAGGCCGAATTCGGCACACGCTGACCGTTCACAGCAGGAAAACCCCCATCGCTCGGCCACATTCCATCAAACCAGTATGAAGACTGTCCCACTTCGAATCAGCCACGTCCTGACGGTACTTCTGGGGGTCCTGACGGGCTGTGTAGCCCCTTCCTCAGGGAGCGACGCCAGGGGTGGACCCGTGCTCGCTGTCGGGGGTGGTGGAACGCCGCAGGAGGCCGTCCAGGAGGCGCTGCAGCTGGCCCGGAGCGGGCCGGAAAGTCCTTCCGTGGTCGTGATACCCCATGCCAGCCAGCGTGAGGATCGTGGCCTCGCATCGGCCGAGATGTGGCGAGAAGGAGGAGCCTACTCCGTCAGCATCCTGGAGGAAGACGCCGCAGCCGCTCGGGCGCAGATCCGCGCCGCCGACATCGTCTGGATGGGAGGCGGTAGCCAGACCCGCCTGATGGAGCACCTGAAGGCCCAGGGCCTGGACCAGGACATCCGCGCAGTTCATCTCGCCGGGACCGTCGTGGGCGGTACAAGCGCGGGCGCCGCTGTCCTGGGTGAGTTCATGATCGCTGGCTCCCCCGACCCTGCGCCGTATACGGCGGGCGCCATGGAGAGCGCGATGGGCCTCGGCCTGATCCCGGGCGTGATCGTGGACCAGCACTTCGCGGAGCGGAAGCGCGAGGGGCGGCTCCTCACGGCGCTCATGGACCGTCCGGGGACCCTTGGAATCGGCGTCTCGGAGGGCACGTGCGCCGCGGTGCAGGGAGATCAAATGCGAGTGCTCGGTCGCAGCACGGTGGCCCTTTTCGACGGGCGAGCGGCGACTTTCCCCGAAACGGAACCCAATGGGCTACGCACGGCGAGCGGCATCACGGTTCACGTGGTCCCTACCGGATCGGAGTGGCGAATCGGGAGGTAGCGGACAGCACGTCCCAACTCGCCCAGCCCAGGACGGGTCCGCCCCTTATGCTCGGGGCATGGTGACCTTCTCCTCGATCAGGCTCGTCGCAGCCTCAGTGCTCTGCCCGCTCGCCGCGTTCGCCCAAGCGCCGTCCGTCGACGCCCAAGCCAGCTCAGACAAGATTCCCGTCCTTGTCATCTCTGGTGCCAACAATCACGACTGGCAGTGGACGACCCCGTCCCTCGCGAGGATCCTGGAGGAGTCCGGGCGATTCGCTGTCGACGTGACCTACGAGCCGGCCAAGGACCTGAGCGACGCCGGTGCCGTTTCGAAGTACGCCGCCTTCGTGCTCGATTACAACGGCAAGGGCTGGGGCGACGCGGCCCACGCGGTGTTCCTGGACGCCATCCGCGGGGGTACCGGCGTGGTCGCGGTGCACGCAGCGGACAACTCCGGCGCCCGATGGCCCGACTACGAGCGCATGATCGGCGACCTTTGGCGCAAGGGCACCGGGCATGGCCGGTTCCACCCGTTTGACGTGGACGTCATCGATCGCGATCACCCCGTGACCCGCACGATGCCCACGATCCTGATGCACCCCGACGAGCTCTACCACAAGCTCGTCAACGTGCATGGGGTCGACCGCCGCATCCTGGCCACGGCGTTTTCCGACCCCGAGACCGGGGGCACCGGCGACAACGAGCCGATGATCCTGACCCGCAACTTTGGCAAAGGGCGCGTGTTCCACACTCCCCTGGGCCACGTCTGGAAAGGCAACATCCCGAGCCAAGCCTCCCACAGAGATCCGCAGTTCCGTGGGCTGATCGTTCGCGGTACCGAATGGGCCGCAACGGGCACCGTACGTGACGCGCAGCGGGCGCCCGCGCCGCTCACGGCCGAGGAGAAGGCAGCGGGCTGGAAGTCCCTCATGGATCCGAAGCTCTGGATGTCGGCGAGCGGGAGCGACGTTCCTCCGGGCTGGCGATTCGACGGAGACGTGGTGGCGCGCGCCGCCAGCAGCGGCGACATCGTCACCCGGGAGCTTTACGACAACTTCGAGCTGCAGTGGCAGTGGAAGACGACCATCGCGAGCAACTCCGGCCTGAAGTACCGCATCCCGGCGAAAGCCAAGCCGATGATCGGACCCGAGTACCAGCTGCTCGACGCGTGGGCCGACGAGAAGAGCAAAGAGCACCGCGCCGGCGCGCTCTACGACGTGATGGAAGCCGCTGCGGAATCGCCGTTTGTGCCCTGGGGCGAGTTCCACGACGCCCGCGTCGTCGCGAACGGCTCCAAGATCGAGCACTGGCTCGACGGTGTGCTGGTGATGTCTGCTGACACCTCCAGCGACGCTTGGAAGGCGGCACTTGCGGACAGCAAGTTCAAAGGCAACCCGAACTTTGCCGCACCCGCAGCGGGCCACATCCTGCTCCAGGATCACGGGGACGAAGTCTGGGTCCGCGGACTGCGAATTCGCCCCCTTGCGGAGTCGGAAGCGAAGGCACCCGCGAAAGCCGACGATCAGCCCGCTCCGCTCTTTACGCCCAACGACGATCTCTCCAGTTGGTTCAACGTTGGGGACGCCACGTACCGCGTCGAAGACGGCGTCCTAATCGGCGATGCAGGACCGAAGCGGCGCCAGAGTTTCCTCGTTTCAAAGGAGGAATTCGGGGACTTCGAATTCGAGGTCGATCTGAAGATCGCGGTGCTCGGCAACTCCGGCATCCAGCTACGCAGCCACGTCAATGGCGGCCGCATGCAGGGTTACCAGGCCGAAATCGATCCTACCCCCCGGAAGTGGTCCGCGGGCATCTTCGAAGAGGGCCGCCGCGGATGGCTCGACGATCTCGATGACAACGAGGCCGCACGGATGGCCTTCAAACTCAAGGACTGGAACCACTACCGCATCGTCTGCGAGGGGCCGCGCATTCGTACCTGGGTCAACGGCGTACCCGCAGCGGATCTACTCGACGGGATGGACCTCACGGGATCCTTCGGCTTCCAGATCCACGGCGGCGACGACGACATCCAGATGCTCTGGAAGAACCCGCGCGTGATGCGGAAGGGCGAGCATCGGTGGGCTCCGGCACCAGAGCTGGAGAACAGCAAGGGCTTCGAATTCCCCGTGAAGCCCCTGAAAGGGCACCGCGTCACCGTGACAGGAGACGACGCCGTGGTGGCCATGCCGTCGGCAGGCGCAGGCAACGGCTTCGACCTCGCTAGCAGCAAGTACTGGCACGAGGGCGGCAACAATTCGCTCACGATCCTCTACGAGGGCGACCGCATCGTGCTTCAACTGAATGACCGGACAGTCTTCGACCAGGTAGCACCCGGAACCGTCGGAGTCGGCATCAAACAGGCTGACTCCGTCACCGACTGGCGCGTCTGCAAGTAGCCGCTCAGGCCGCCGCGCGCTCGTCGTTCGGCGGCGCCATGCCGTTCACCCGCCGTTTCTCCGCGGTGGCCTCGTTGAGCAGCGCCGCGAGGCCCTGGAGCGGGTCCCGCGCGCGCAGCTTGCACTCCTCCACTTGACTGCCGTCGGCCGTTCTTCGCAGGAACGCACCGAAGTGGTAGAGCACGCCCATCAGTGGCATGGTCAAGGCGAGGGCAAGGGCCAGGAACGCGGGGAGGGCCACCGCCATTCCCACGAGGGCCGTGCGCCAAAGGGCGCCCGGCATCCGTTCCATGACGATGTCCCCGTCGCTGGGGAGCGCGCCCGCTAGCTGGGTGTAGGCCATGGCCGTGAGGCACACGCCAAGGACCACGGACGTCCCGACGCAGGCCACCGTGACGGCCACGAGCCGGCGCTGGATCTCGGGGAGGACGAATCGAATGCGCTTGCGTTGCTTCATGGTCTGGGGATCCAGGTGACCATCGCCTCGACCTCCACGGTCACAGGCGTGAATGGGGGGAGCTGCGTGAGGTCGTTGTTGCGGTCGTCGAACTCCCAGAATCGGTTCGGCGGCAGGTAGTAGTCGCCTCCGAGCTGGAAGTCGCCGGTCGCGTATTGCGAGCGGAACGGGCAGACGATGGACCCGATGAGATGCTCGTCCACGCCGTTCCAGTTCTCGTGGCGACGCGGGAGGTTGTGGGGCCCACCGGAGAGCACGGTCTCCGTGGACTCCACGTCCCCGGCGATCACCGACAGGTGATAGGTCGTCTCGGTCGCAGGGGGCAGGTCGCCCGGCCCTTTGCTCCCGTCCCAAGAGTTGGACAGGAGGTTCACCGCATCTCCGATCGCGGAGGCGGGTTTGGGGTCGACCACGTTGTAGTCGCCTTGGATGTAGAGGGAGTTGGGTGAAACCACCGTCAAGCCCGCGGGGAGCTCGGCTCCGTTCTTGAGGGTGAACGCCTTGGCGTCCGTCCCCGTCCCTGCGCCCGCGCCCGACATGTAGATCAGCCCATTCGCCGGGAAGGCGCCCGCGGCCACCAGTGCCCCAAGGTCTAGCTCTAGCTGCTGGAGTTGGCCCGTCGTGGCGCCCGCCTGGCGGCTGTCGTAGATCGTGCTAGACGTCACGGCGCTTTGGATCGCGGTGGTCACGTCAAAGCCGTCGGCATCGGTCGCAGTCCAAGAACCGTCGGGCCGGGTGTGAATGACAAGCCCGGCGTCGGCGTGGTATCCACCCAGGGCGTGGGTGCCCGTGCCCGCGGCCACCTGGGTGTACGTGTCGGAAGTCGAGTCGTAGGTGTAGTCCCCGCCAGTCGCAGCCACGAAGGGAGCCATCTCATCGGGAGTCGGCGGCGCCAGCGGCACGACGCCGTTCTCCGCCGTCTGAAGGGTCGTCTCGCCCCCGGCTGGGCCGCCGTAGGCTCCGAATAAGTCCAGCGTTGCCCCAAGAAACGGCGCCAGCTCACCTGGGTCGTCAAAGTCCCCATCCCCATTGAGATCTGAACCAGCGAAGTCCGTGTCGATCCCGCCCGTGGTCGTGAGCCCCAGGCCCGCTAGATCCTCGATGATGGGGAGCGTTTCCATGTCCACGGCAGCGGAAGTGTCAAATGGATCCGGCACCCACCGACGAATGGAGGGGGCCACGCCAGCCAACGAATTCCAGGTCCCAAAGGGTGCGCGGCCGTAGAGGGACCCCGCAGTGTGCACGTAGTTCGTGTCGAAAGTGACGTTGCGCTGGGCCCGAAGGTAGATATCGGAGTTGCAGTGCACGCGGCCCCGGATGTTCCAGGTCTGCGGGTTGTAGAACTCGAGGTCGTTCTCGTAGAAGATCGAGAACTGGAAGATGGGGATCAGTGCAGCCCGGGTCATCCGGCGCATGGTCCTTGCGACGCTTCCCGACTGCCCCATGCCAACGACGCGGTACACGGACCCCATCTGATGGAGCCCGCCGCTGTCCTGGAGGGACACCGGCGCCGTATCCTGCTGAATCGAGTACGTGACCGTCTCGCCGCCTACGGTGAAGCTGCCGGTCGCCGGCGGGGTCGCTCCCCTCTTCAAGCTCGCGCGAATCGCCTCCGTGGCGGCCTCGACGGCGGCGTGGCTGCTCGCCTCGGCCGTGCCGCGCGCCACCGCGGTCTTCGCACGGATGTTCGCGGTCTTCGCAAGACTCCCGGTGACGAACGACGACCCGAGGATCACGATCGCGGCAAAGACGGTCCAGATAAGAACGACGCCGTCCTTTGGGCCGGGCGTCCGAGGGTTGGTGCGGCGGATCCTCATGGGAGGGTCTTGTCCTTCGAAAGGGAGATCAGAGTCTCAAACGTCTCCGGGCTGAGCCCCGAGTCCTGGTGGAGGGGGTCCCGGCTGTAGTGGACGCGGATCCGCAGCGTGTTCAGGGGGATCGTGAACCCGGTGCTCGCGGAGTCGTCGATTTCGAGGGCGGTGGCTCGCCGCGAAAGGAGCCGCACCGCGCCGCTGGAATCGATGAACCGGATCCGATTCGCTCCGTCCGGACCACCGTCAATCACGATGGCCGAGGGGGTAGCGGACCAGAGGATCGCGCCGTAGGCGTCGGTGTCGAACCACCCATCGCCGTCGCTGTCACTGGGGTTCAAGAACGCGATCTCGCGGCTAGGAGGATGACCTGGCACCGCGTGCGCGGTCCCGCTCGCGAGGGCCGGGAACGTCGCCGTGATGTCTCCGTCGGCGAAGGTCTCAGGGAATCCGGCCACCACCTGGGAGCGCGTGAGGAGCTGCTTGATTTCCTTGAGAACCTCCTGCCCGTCCCTGCGGATCACCGCTAGATGGGCCTGATTGGCATCGTCTTTCGCCGTGGTCTCGAGGGAAACCGCGAAGAGCCCGAGGAGCCCCGCGAGGATGGCCAAGGACATCATGAGCTCCAGCAAGGTGAAGCCCCCGTTCGGTCGATGGAGCCGCCCCATCACCGCTCCGCGTCGTGCACGCTCATGGTGCGCGTTTGGCCCAAGGACGAAGTCCAGTTGACGGTGATTCGCACCCCCAGAACCGGTGGGACCGGATCCCCTGGCGCCCAATCAGGCATGCCGTAGGTGACCACTTGATCCGGGAGCTCAGGGTCGATCGCCAGGGCCAGTCCTGGCTCGACGTCGCCGCCGGCGTCCACGATGTCCGAAAGTTCCGCGACCTCGAGGATCGACCGGGCCGCCTCGATGGCGCGGACCGCCGCCTGTGTCTCTTTGGCCTCTGTCGCCAGCCGGCGTGCACTCAGATTGCTCTGCATGCCGGCCATCAGCACCGTGACGAGAATTCCCACCGAGATGGAGAGCTCCACCATCGTGAAGCCTGCGCTCGGGGGGACCTGGGGCCGAGGCCCTGCAAGGGAGGGACGCATCCAATGACCGTCGGCGCGATCCACGGAAACCTTGAGGGCCGCGTCCCGTTGTCCGCCAGGACATTCCCTTCACTTGAGCTCGGCAGCGGTGAGGGGCTTGGTGCGACCGCCAGCCGCCGCCCTCTCACGGGCCACCGTCTCGGCCGTGACCGGATCGGCGCCATTGCCCCAGCTACGGCGAATGAACGTCAACACCGCGGCCAGGTCCTCGTCGCTACCTTCAAAGCGCGGCATCTCCATGTTCCAGGTCTTGCCGTCGATCTCGAGCGGCCCCTCCAGACCGTGGAGCAGGATCCGCGCGAGCCGGGCCTCGTCCCCCACCGAGTACTGCGTCCCCCGCAGGGTCGGCGCCTTGCCGTCCTGCCCGCCGCCGTGGCTCTGGTGGCACGTGGCGCAGGCGGTGGCGAACACCGAGGCGCCGTGGGCGTACTGAGCGGTCTCCGCCGCGGTCAGCTCCCGGGGCAGCTCGATCTCCACCGCACCAGGCTTGCCGGGCCATGTGCAGCCCTCGTCCACCGTGGACGCGAGCTTCGCGAGGGCGCTCTTGGGCTCAGTCGCGGGAACCGTAAGGGCCACGGGCTTTGCACGCAGGGGTATCGGAAGGCGCTCGCCCTTCGGCCCCTTCTTGCGCGTTTCAAAGAGTCCATCGAGGAGCGGCTTGCTCATCCAAGAGTCCGGTCGCTCGAGGGCCAAGTCGACGATCGCCTCGAGGTTCTCGGTCAACCCCTCGCGTCCAACGCAGGCGCTGAGCTCCTTGAAGAGTTCCGGCCTGCCCGGTGCAGACTTCGCCCACTCGCTCCGGCGGGCGAGGTCGAGGAGAAAGGCGGCCTCTCGATACTCGAGCCCCGACACCACCGCCGATCGCTCCAGGGCAGACGACGCGTCGATGGACATGCGTCCACCTAAGATGGTGAGGACCTCGTGCTTGTCCGAGGCCCCAAGGGCCAGTAGCGCGTGCAGCCGCGTACGTGCGTTCCCCTCGGCCGTCGCCATCGGCGCAACCGCCGCGAAGAGTTTGTTGCCCTCTAGATCGAGCATAGGCTCGGCCACCTGGAGGGCCGCAGCGCGCACGCGGGGGTCCTTATCAGCGAGGGCATCGGCCACCGTGGCCTCGTCCGCAAAGCCAATCCCAGCGAGGCACCAGAGGCCATGGATACGACCCATCGCTTCGGGCCCCGACTTGACGGTCTCACACAGGGCGGCGACGACGCTCGCCTCCCCGTCGAAGTCTTCCACGATGATCTGCTGGGCGCGCTCGCGGGCCCATGCGTTGTCGGAAGAGAGTGTCCCGACGAGTTCGCTGAGCGAGGCGTCGAGAAGGGCCCCGGGCCCCACCGGGGATTTGGGCGAGGTGCCCGCCTTCACGATGCGCCAGATGCGCCCTTGTCCGAGGGGCTTATCGAGGCCACGCGCCAGCACCTGCTTGCGCAGGAAGGTCGTCATGAAGACGCGATGCTGGAGAATGCCACGGTAGAGGTCCGCGATGTACAGCGCGCCGTCCGGGCCCGTCGTCATGGCCACGGGACGGAAACGCTCGTCCGTCGAGGTCATAAAGTCCGTCTTCGCATGGACGCTCGTCGCCTTGGGCGCCGGCTCGTCGGAGCTGGACTTCATCGAGTAGCGCTTGATGAGATTGCCCGACGGCTCCGCAACGAAGATGTCTCCTCGGACGTCCTTGCCGAGGCCGTCCCCCTTGAGAGCCGTAGGCGCACAGGCAGCCGTGAAGAAGTGCAGCGTGAAATCGTCCCGCAGCGTGCGCTCTTGATAGCCGCGGTTGACGCCGGGGTTCATGCGCGACGGGAACACCTCGTTCTTCGCGCCAACGTTCGTGAAGTTCCCGCGAAACCCGCGCTGGTGCCGATTCCTGACGCCGTAGGCCGACGGAACGACATCCATGTAGAGCGGATTCGGGTTCGTGTTGCGCAGCGCGCGCCCGAGCTCGTCCATCGAGAGCCCCCACTGCCCGCCGCCGCGCACGGAGCGCGTTTCCCACACGGGTTCGCCCTCCTCGTTGAAGACGCGGCGCACGATCTTGTTCCAGTTCGCGAAGTGCACCCAGTTGTCGATACCCACCGTCGGCGAGTTGATCGCGTGCTCCGGGTTGTTGAGCCCCTGGCGTAGGCCGGTCGCAACGACTTCGCGCGTGTCGAATTCCCCGTCCCCGTCGTCGTCCCGCAGGAAAACCAACTCCGGTGGCAGGATGCAAAGCGCGCCCCCGTGCATGGGTGCGACGCCCCTGGGCAGCACGAGGTTCTTGGCGAAGTCCTGTCGCTCGTCCATGGTCCCGTCGCCGTCGGTATCCGACAGGATCGCGATCGTGCAGATTGGCTCCAGCTCGTCGCGACCATCGGCGTCTTGCATGAACGCCGTCATCTCGACAACCCACAGTCGCCCCTGCTCGTCGAAGGTCAGCTGAACCGGATCGACCGTCAGGGGTTCCGCGGCGACGAGCTGCACTTCGAATCCGGGGGGCACGGCGAAGGTCGCGTGCTCCGCGATCGGATCCAGGGCGGGCGCCGGCGGGACCTCGAGGTCCGCGGGCAGGTCGGACTGCGGATCGTTCTTTCGATCGCCGGCCTGGGGGCTTGGCGCCGCCGACGATGACGCGATCAGCGTCAGACCCAAAGTCAGGTGGGAGAGAACGGCAACGTCACGCTTCGAAGACCCGGAAAGCAGCATGGGCCCAGTGTACTGTCGACGGGGGTGCCCAAATCACCGGATCGGGGCCCTGTGCCTCTCACATCGAGCGCCCCCGGACAACCGATCGGCCGGAGCTCCCGATTCGCAAGGCAGCACTGCGCCGGTGAGATCAGAGAGCCTCGGCCAACGCGTCGAATCGTCGCGCTAGCACAAAGTCGTTCACCGTTAGGCCACCCGCATCGTGGGTCGTGAGCGAGATCGAGACGTTGCGGTAGCCGGTGATGGCGAGATCGGGGTGGTGATTCTCCTCTTCGGCCGCCGCGCCAATCCCGTTCACCAGCCGCAGGGCCGCCGCGAAGTCCCGGGCGGTCACTGACCGCTCGAGGCGCCCTGGCTCCGGCTCCACGCGCCAATCCCCGTGGAGCTCCAAGCGCATGGCAGCCGCGCCCTCTGCGTCGAGAAGCGGCGCTCCGTCGCGGGCCCCGTCGGGGATCTTCGTTCCACTCACGCGCTCGCGCCGCCGACGTGGGTCAGCCAGCCGTGGCGGTCAGCGACCTCGCCGCGCACCAGAGCAAAGAACGCGTCCTGCAGCCTGGCGGTGACGGGGCCTGGGGCCGCCACCGGGAAAGGGTGCTGGTCGACGCTGCGAACGGGCGTGATCTCGGCCGCGGTGCCCGTCATGAACATCTCCTCGGAGAAAAACACCGCCTCGCGCGGGATCCGGGCCTCGCGGATCGTAATCCCCAACTCGTCGCAGAGCTGCATCACCATCAGGCGCGTGATCCCCGCGAGGATCGAGTTCCCGATGGGGGGCGTCAAAATGGTCCCTTCTTGCACCAGGAAGACGTTTTCACCGCTCCCTTCGCTCAGGTAGCCGTCGACGTCCAAGACCAGCCCCTCGGCGTAGCCGTGGCGCTGGGCCTCCTGGACCACCAGCTGAGAGTTGAGGTAGTTGCCGGAGGCCTTCGCCATGGAGGGGTGCGTGCCCGGGGCCATGCGGCGCCACGAGCTGAAGCCCACGTCCACTCCGGCTTGCACGGCCGCGTCACCGTGGAGGGAGTCCCACTCCATGGTCGCGATCATGACCTGGACCGGGTTGTCCTTCGGCAAGACGCCGAGGGCCCCAGGGCCCCGGAAGACCAGCGGTCGGATGTAGCAGGCCTTGTGCCCGTTCCTCCCCACGACCTCGAGGATCGCCGCCTCGATCTCGTCGGGGGTATAGGGGACCTCCATGCGAAGGACGGAGCAGCTCTGGAACATCCGCTTGACGTGCCTCTGGAGCTGAAGCACCGCGGGGCCGCTTGGGGTGGCATAGGCCCGGATGCCCTCAAACACCGCATTGCCGTAATGAAGGCTGTGCGCCGTAGCGTGAACCGTTGCGTCCGCCCACGGGACCAAGGTCCCGTCCATCCAAATCCATTCAGAAGCCTGCATGAGGCCAGAGAGGATACAGCCCCACGGCGTCCGTGCGCGGCCTACAATCTTCGCCCGCCATGTCGAGCAACATCATGAACGCACCCCACGGGCTCAATCTCGTGATCCAGTGCACAGACGGAAGCGCCGTAATCGGCCGCTTTGACGAATCCAACGGTTTCGAAGTCGTCATGCACGACGTCGACATCTGGGCGGCCGAGCAAGGCACGCCAGAGGAGCGCGATCAGTGGATCCGCGGAACGGCCACCTATGGGGTGGCCGTCAAGGAGCGGGACCACAAATTCGCCGCCAGCCTCGTCGCTGATTGGAAGTTCCTCGGCGACGTCGAGAAGCTGGTCTAGGCCGACGATGTCCCCGGACCCGATGCCTTCCACCCCGGGTGGCGGCCCGGCACGGCCCGTTTGCGCCGCCGCCCTCTCCACCGAGGCCGACCTCGAGGCCGCCGTGGCTGAGGTCGCGGAGGAGATCGAGAGCCGGCTAGACGGAGCCCGCCCCGACCTGCTGTTCACCTTCGCCACCCACCATTTCGGCGGAGACCTGCCGCGCCTTTCCGGGGAGTTGGTGGCCGCGACGAACACCGAGAACCTCGTCGGGTGCACCGGCGCATGGGCCACGGGCGAAGGAAGGGAGGAAGAGCACTCCCCTGCGG
>OJFX01000681.1_pt1 | contig 12475 bp, 7 predicted proteins | sample 1594171 | NCBI WGS metagenome assembly OJFX01 (sample SAMN05416840, study PRJEB24817) | seawater metagenome | isolation source: Sea water | place: Canada:Atlantic | collected 2013-07
GTGAGTTTCGACTCAAGCGGCCAATCGTGCCCGACACGCAGAGGTTGCCTTGGCTTCCGCCGGGGTTGGGCACGAAGGCCTGGTCAGCGGAGACCACGAAGAAGCCGAACTGATTCGGGGGCAAGTGGCCAGCCAGCAGCTCGAGGTTATTGACGATGACGAACGTCGAACCTTGCCCCTCGATCTCACCGACGGCGCCGGTGGAGTTGGGGATGGCCGTGCAGTACGACGTGCCGATGGCTTGGTTGCACGTGGCGTCCACGATGCGGAAGTCGTCGATCGCGGCTTCGACGATGCTGATGGTGCCGGTGTCCGACGCGGTGAACCGCATCTGGACCTGGGCCGTCGGCGCCACGAAGTCCGACACGAAGAATGATGCGCGGCACCAGCCGCCCGTCGTTCCGTCATCGTTCGGACCGAGGCTCTCGACGGTGGTCCAGGTGGAACCTCCGTCATTGGAGATCTCGACGACGAACGCGTCATCGGGGGCGTTGTTGCCCTGGTCGTTCGAGTACCAGCGGTAGTACTCGACGGTGGGCACGTTGAGGGCCGAGAGGTCGTAGACCCGCGTCACCAGCGTCGTGAATCCGAAGTCCACGTCGTTGTCGGTGTTGTTGCCCATGAGCCCTTGCCCAGTGAACCAGCAGCGCCTTCCGAGCTCGGTGTGGTCGTAGCCGGGCTGGGCGTCCGAGCCGGTCGGGATGCCCCGGATCCATACGCCCGTGCTCGCGGTATCGCCGGGTAGGCCGCCGGTCCAGCCCGTGTCGTCCTGCATGTCATCGAAGACGAAGTTCGAAACCAGCTCGCCGGCGATGGACACGAAGGGCACCGCGGGCGCGCTCAAGGGGAACGTGGACTCGACGCCCGACAGCGTGCGGGCAGAGACGTACCACTCGATCTCGCTACCGCACGGGAAACCGGGGATCGTGCCAGCGTACTCGCCAGTGGTCCCTGTGGCGGTCATCGGGATCTCCACTGGGCCATTGCCGTCGTCCACCACGAGCTTGGCGGACGAAGCGTCGAAGTTGCCGGGCGTGTACTCCGTGATCCGGGCGGTCACCGCCTCGCCGCTGGAGTCGAGGGCATCGAGGGCCGGTTGGGTGACGTCCACGTGAAGCGGGTCGAACGTCCAAACGAAGAGCCCGCGCTCGAGGTCGCTGCCGATGATCGTGCCGCTAGGGAAGTACGGGTAGCAGCTCCAAAGACCGTTGAAGGACGACGTGTTGCGGCTCGGCGCCGTGTCGAAGTAGGCCACTTCGGCCGGGGAGTTCGGGTCAGCGCCCACGTCGAAGACGCGCAGGCCCGACGTGTAGTTGGCCTGGAAGAGGTACCCGTCGCGCTCGTACATGTTGTGGCTGATGCACGCGAGGTCGTTCTCGAACGTGCCGATGAACGACGCGTTGTTCAGGTTGCTCACGTCGAAAACGCGGGTCACGGTCGTGAACACGCCGTTGCGCTGGTCGAGCTCGTCGCCTAGGTAGAAGCGGGTCTTGTCCTCAGAGAGCCAGCCCTGGTGGCTGTATTCGCGGTCGGGGTAAGCGACCTGACTCATCACCTGGATGTTCGATTTGTTCGTGACGTCGAGGATCGTGAGGCCGGTGTCGCCGAAGCCGTTGTTGAAGCCGGCACAGCAGAACGCGACCTGGCGCCCGGCGAAGGGGCCCGATGTGTAGGTCACCACCTGGGCGTCGTGCACGTAGCGCGAGTTGTACTGACCCACGTACTGTGGATTGCCAGGGTTCTGCAGGCTGTAGATGCGCAGGCCGTTTCCACCGCCGCCGCAGCGATACAGGAACCCGCTGTCCTCGTCGATCACAACGTTGTGCGTCGCGTTGGTGCCCTGCCCGGTGACCGTGTTCTCGAGGGTGACGACGCCCGCGTCAACGTTCGAGAGATCGATGACCTGGATGCCCTGCCCGCCCTCGCTCACCGAGTAGGCGCGGTCCTGGTAAACCTTGACGTCGCGCCAGAGGCTCGTGGGCCCTGTGATGCGCGCGATGACCTGGGCATTGCCCGGGTCGGAGATCTCGACCACCACCGTGGCTCGGGACGTCCCGATCAGCGCGTACTCGCGCCCGGATGGGGAGACGTAGCCCCAGCAGTCGTTGCCCGTGTCGTTGCTGTCCCCAAGATCGCCCAGGGTGAGCCAGCTCTCGAGCTCGAATCCGTTCGCCGGGAAACCCTGGGAGGTGCTCGAGGAGCGTTGGGTCGAGGCTCCACCGAAGGCCAAGTCGTTTGCCTTGCGGTACCCGGTCCCTTGCACCGCGGGCTGGCGGTCGAGGATCTTCGGATCGTCTTCGTGGGCGCTCGCCGTGGGGGCGGCCCAAAGGGTCAACAACGCGGAGGCGGCGCCCATGGCGGCCATGGCCCGGAAGACCGTCTTGGGGGTGGAGGTGCGAGATGCGATCGGATTCATGTTTGCGGGCGGTGACGGATGAGCTTGGGGAGGGCACACGGCGCGGGGCGGCCAGCCGCCTTCTTTCGGAGACGCTTCGCTGTCCGGGGCGGTTCCAGCAACTCGATGATATCGGGGGCGCAATGGCCCTGGGGGGGGCATTGAGCCCCCAACGGGGACTTTGCAGTGGTGCGGGCAAGATCGCCATGCGATTCGGGGTCTCGCTTCAGGACGCCTTACCATGGGCCCATGGGTGGCCACGCAATTTCAATGACCTGGGGAGACCTGGCGTTCCTGCACTGGCCGGTGCCAGCGGCCTCGCTCCGGGAGCGCATCCCGAAGGAGCTGGAACTCGACACGTTCGACGGCGACGCTTGGATCGGCGTGGTTCCCTTTGAGATGCGTCGCACGCGCTTCCGGTTTGCTCCGCCCGTGCCCACGGCGACCGATTTCCTCGAGCTCAACCTCCGGACCTACGTTCGTCACGGCGACCGGGCGGGGGTTTGGTTCTTCAGCCTCGACGCCGAGTCGCGCCTGGCCGTTCGCGGTGCCCGGGCGAGCTTCGCGCTTCCGTACTTCAATGCCTCAATGTCCTCCCGTCCTGCGGCGGGCGGGGGCTTCCGCTACACCTCCCGCCGGACCCATCGCGGAGCGCCGCCCGCCGACTTTGCTGGGTCCTATGGCCCGACCGGGCCGGTGTTCACCGCGGAGCCAGGGACGCTAGAGCACTTCCTCACCGAGAGGTACTCGCTCTTCTCGAAAGTGGGCTACGGGGTCAGGTATGCCATGAGGCGCTGCCTCCTGCGCGGCGACATTCAGCACGTGCCGTGGCCGTTGCAGGGAGGGGAGGCGGAACTTGAGGTCAACGACATGTTCGATCTCGCTGGCCTCGAACTGCCGCGGCAGGTGCGACTGAGGCCGCCCGTGGTGCACTTCGCGTCGTCGATCGACGTCTTGGCGATGGCGCCGAAGAAGTCTCGCTAGCGGGGGAGCAGCTGCACGGCATCCGCGACGACATAGCCGTCGGCTGCGCCGCCGTGCACGGTGACGGTGACTGTGGCGCCGTCCTCGACGTGGAATTCGCCCAACGCGACCCACAGCCCGTCGATGGGGGGCTTCTGACGCTGGTTAACGACGCGGCGCTCGGGCTCCGAGTCGCCCGTCTGAACGGTGATCATGACCGCCGTGGCACGGTTGCTGCCGTGAGGGAAGCCAAGGCGAACTTCGTAGATGCCTACCTGGAGACCCGCGGCGCGAAAGGTCGCCGTGGGTCCTGGTCGCCCCTGGTTGCGGTCGTGCCGGTAGCCGGGTCCGATGAATCGATCGGAGGACACGCTGGTCTGCCATGAACCGGTGAACGTGGCGGTGTCATCGTCAACGACGACGCCCCGAAGATCCGAGAGGGGCACCGAGCGCTGCTTCTCGCGCGTGTCCCGGGCCCGGCGCGCCCGGACCAAGGCCGGGGGCGTGGCCAGCACCTGGCCAGCCCCTTCAAGTGCCTCTGAGAGGGCTCCGTAGGGCACGTCCTGGACGGGGCACTGCCGCTCGATGACCAGGTGTGCCGCGTGGGCCGCCGAGTCCCCGAGGATCATGAACACGGGCTCCATGCGAATGGACCCGTACGCGATGTGGGAGCTCGAGACGCAAACGGGAACGAGCAGGTTGGTGCACTCGCCGCGCCTCGGCGTGATCGCGCCGTAGGGAATGGCGTAGGGGCCGTCCGGGCGGACCGCGAGGTCCCCCTCGTTCTCGACGGCGCCCTCCGCGGTCACGTAGCGCCGCACATTGTGCGAGTCCATCTGGTAGGACCCCATGGCGATCGGCTCCAGGACGGCCCGCTTTCCGAGCACGTCCGACTCGGTGACTACGGTGTCCGACACCATGCGCCGAGCCTCTCGGATGTAGAGCCGGTAGGGCCAGTGCCCGTTGTCCGTGAACTCGTCCGCGGCGAGGCCCCAGCGCGTCATTTGGCGGCGCGTGGCTTCCGGGACCCGGGGGTTCGTGCGCAGGAAGTACAGGAGGCCTTTTTGGTACCGCTCGTGGTCCTCCACGATGGCGCGCCGCTCCGCGTAAGTGGCTTCGGGGTAGTCGTAGTTGGCACCGACGTGGTCGGTGCTCATGGGTCCGTCGTTGTTGGTGTCGGTCTTGCGGTTGGGAACGGGACTCGAGGGCGGCAGCGTGTCCCGCCAACCCGCCTCGAAGACACGGGCCATGAGCTCATAGCGGGCCGGGTCGTAGCCCTCCGGCTCCTCAAAGGCGATGCGGTTCCCGGGCAAGTCGGTCAGGCACATCCGAAAGCAGTAGGCCTGGACGCGATGGTCTCCCGTGCCCCGCGGGGCGGGGGGCTCCCCGTCGACGCCATCGATCAAGCCGCTCGTGGGATCCCCCGGCACCACGTACGGGTCCACGGGATTCGCCACGGTGCTGTCGAAGTGGTGGCCGTGATGGCGCGCCCCTGGCTGGGCGCCATTCCACGGTTCCCCGTACGTCCCGCTGGACTCGCGGCCCACCGTGTACGTGACGCCGGCGGCGGCCATGAGGTCGCCCTCGTAGGTGGCGTCGATGAAGACCTCGGCGCGGTACTCCTTGCCGCTGAGGGTACGGATCGCCGTGATGCGGCCGCCGTCCCGCGTGACGCCTGTTTCCCGATCGAGCCACTCATCCCGCTCCACGCGAAGGCCTGCTTCGGTGACGAGGTCCTCGAAGACACCCTCGGCGGCGTGGGGCTCGAAGACCCACATGGTGCGGCTCGTCCCGTCGACGGCGGGGGAGCCTTGCCCGCGCCCACCGTATTCGTCCTTCGTTTGCCAGCGCCACGCGTCCGGGGATTGGTAGTGCTGCCAAATGCGCCCGTAGAACTCGGCTGCGAGGCCGCCAATCACGGCCTTTTCGCCGGAGTCCGTCCAGCCCAAGCCGCTGCTGGTGAGGCCACCGATGTGGAGGTCCGGCGAAACGACGACGACCTCTCGGCCGAGCCGCGCGAGGCGCACCGCGCAGGCGATCCCGGCGGAGGTACCACCGTAGACCACGACGTCCGCCGTGATCGGTGCGGCGAAGGGGGCCGCTGCGGGCGCCGACTTCTCTGCCGGCGCCGACGCGCACGCCAGCGCGAGCATCGCCGCCGCAGCGGCGATGACTTGCTTGCCCCGGCGCGTCCCTCGCGAATCAACCACGGGCCCGTCGCTAGCGGACGCCCATCATGTGTTCGGTCATGATCTGGTCCAAGCGCTCGTAGCGCAGTCCCTTGATGGCGATGGCCGCCGCGTCAAAGTCCATGGCGCGCAGCTCTGCGCCGCGGTCCTTGGAGTATCCGGCGCGGAAGTCGACCAGGTCGGCGTCCGTGTTCATCGCGAGGATCTCCTGGACGTCGGGGTCGGCGTCGAAGGCCTTGGCCCGCTCGCGCAGGATGTTGTAGGTGCGCATGCAGCCCCGCGCGAACTCCCAAACGCCCTCGTCGTCCTCGGTCCGGTAGGCGTGGGCGTCGAAGTGCCTGGGTCCCTCGTAGCGCGCACCACCCGCCGTGCCCTCGAGCAAACGCACGAGCAAGAACGCCTGCTTGAGGTCCTCCGACCCGAAGCGCAGGTCCTGGTCGTAGCGTCCGATGCGTTGGCCATTGAGGTCGATGTGGAAGAGCTTGCCGCACTCCATAGCCTGGGCGACGCCGTGTACGAACGAGAGTCCCGCCATCGTCTCATGGGCCACCTCTGGGTTGACGCCGACTCTCTCGGGCTTCGCAAGCGTCGAGATGAAGTGCAGCATGTGCCCGGTCGTGGAGAGATAAATGTCCCCGCGCGGTTCGTTGGGCTTGGCTTCCAGCGCGAAGCGCAGGTCGTAGCCCTGGTCCTCGCAGTAGCCCGTGAGGAAGTCGAGGGCGCCCCGGAAGCGCTTGAGGGCCTCCCGCGGGTCCCGGCACGCGTCGGATTCGGTGCCCTCGCGCCCGCCCCAGAACACGTAGGTCTTCGCGCCGAGCTCGACCCCGAGGTCCATGGCCGCCATGGTCTTCTGGATCGCGTACGCCCGCACCCGCGGGTCGTTCGCGGTGAAGGCGCCGTCCTTGAAGATCGGCTGGGAGAAGAGGTTCGTCGTCGCCATCGGGCAAACGATGCCCGCGTCCTCCATGGCCTTCTTGAAGTCCGAGACGATCCGGTCTCGCTCCACGGCGGAGCTGCCGAAGGGCACGAGGTCCTCATCGTGCAGGTTCACGCCGTAAGCGCCGATCTCCCCGAGTTTCGCGGCGATCCGGCAAGGATCTTGCGCCTCGCGGACGGGGTGGCCGAAGGGGTCCCGGCCGGGGTTGCCCACGGTCCAGAGTCCAAAAGTGAAGAGGTCGTTGCGGGTCGGTTCGAAAGACATGGGCCCGAGGATACAAACCCCCAGCGCTCGCGTTCTCAATCCTGACGGGGACGGAGCGGTCTGGCTTGGCTACTTGCCCTTGCGGATTCGACGGACGCGTGCCCGCACCGACGCGGCGGGGTCCCGTTCGGCCCGCTCGAGGACCAGGCCGGCTTCGCGGGCGTACTTGGTGTTTTGGGCCGCTAGAGCCTGGAACCCGTCCACCGCCCATGCGCGCGTGAATTTGTGGTCGCCATTTGCGCAGTCCCGAAGGAAGCGCGCAAGCTGCTCCGCGTTTCGGGCGGGAACCCTGAGGTCACGTACGGTCTGGCAAACATGCAGGCGGGCGTCCCCGGCCGGCACGCGGGCAAGGGAGCGAATGAGGCGGGCTGTCTGGTCTTTCGTCAGCTCAGCGCCAGCCATCAGATAGGCGCGCACGAGCCAGGTCGCCGCGGTGCTCTCCTCCATCACCGAACTGGACGAAGAGTCGACCAGCTCATCGAGCCACTCCTCCTCTGGGGGGTGCAGCTCGAGCACGCGTTCGAGGCCTTGGATCCCATCGCGACCGTAGGCGCTGGCCGCCTTCTTGGTGTTCATGGGGCGAGCTCCACGCGTCCGTAGCAGCAGAATCGGTAGGTGCGATCCAGAAGCTCGCTCGTCGGCTTCGGTAGGTCCTTTGGGATCTTCGTCACCGGCGTGTCCGCGGCGACGAAGGGTGGGGCAGGCTCCATTTCGAGCACGCTGGCCCAGAGCCTCACGGGGCAGCTGACGAGCACCCTCTCCGCCGGCCCAAACTCGTCCCACCAATCCTGCATCCGCTCCACTGTTTCCTCGAGCAGGGCCTCGGCGTTCTGGAGCCGAAGCCTCGACCCATAGCGTGACTTGCCCTTCGACTTCAAATGCGTCGGCTGGGCCCGCCCCTTGCCACGCACGACGTATCGCCGGAAGCTCTTGGTGCTGCGGCATTCCCCGCCTTCAAACCACCCGAGCGAACTCGCGCCGGCCTGCATGAGGACCATCAAGTGGGCTCCCAGCACTTCGGGGACGTCGTCCAGGTAGTCACCGAGATCCCGGTGGCCCGGGGCGATGGGCGCCACCAACGGGGGGTGGATCCGATAGAGCATCTCACTGGAGGCCCTCCACTCAAACCATCGGCGCCCGTGCTCGATGTCAGCTTCGCCGGACTGAGCCAACTCCCCCAGGCTCTCCTTCGCCTCCAACGCGTGAAACGTCTTAGGGATAGCCCCCTCATGTGGTGCCGTCATCCGCCCATTATGCCGTCTCCCGCCTGGCTTGGTCGGTGGGCCGTAGGTCATGGGGAACATGGGAATGCCCTCATCACGCAGCGCCCGCCACCGACTACACTGCGGCCTGCAGAGCCCCAAAGGGCTCTCATCGATGGACAGCGGAAGGCGGCGAGTTATGGCATCAGAACTTGGAAGTCTAGACGTGGGCGCAAGCGATGCCCGAGAGGCCGACCGGCTTCATGCGCTGCGCGCCCTCGATATCCTGGATTCGCCGCCGGAGGGTACGTTCGACGATCTCGTCAAGATGCTGTCGATGACCTTCGGGGCGCCCATCAGCCTCGTGAGCCTGGTGGACGAAGATCGCCAGTGGTTCAAGGCGAAGGTCGGCTTGGACGCGGAGTCCACCGGACGTGACGTCTCGTTCTGTTCCGTGGCGATCCGGCGACCGGACGAGATCCTCGTGGTGGAAGACACTCTGCTGGACCCGAGGTTCAGGGAGAACGGGCTTGTGACCGGGGACCCGAAGATCCGCTTCTACGCGGGCGCGCCCATCGTCGACGAGGACGACCATGCCCTTGGTACGGTCTGCGTGATCGACCGCCAGCCCCGTAGCCTGACCCCAGAGCAGCGCGAGCTTCTACGCCTGGCAGCACGCCACGCGGGGCAGCTCCTCCATGGGCGCAAGGCCCAGCGCGAGCTCGCGGCAGTGGTCTGCGACCTCGCCGAGAGCAACCTGGACAAGGCGGGGCTCGTCGAGCACCTGGAGCGCAAGACCAGCACGCTGGAACAACTCGTGCGCGCTCTCTGTCACGACTTCAGCAGTCCACTGCACGCGATCAAGCACTTGGCGGAGTGGGCGCTCGAGGACCTCGAGCGGGGTACGCCCGAGTCCGCAAAACCACACGTGTCGCAGATTCTGAAGCGCACGTCGAGGCTCGATGAGATGCAGAGGGGCCTGCTCGACTACCTCAGGGATCCGGAGTCGCCCTTGGCGGTTCCGATCGACTTGCAGGAGCTCCTCACGGGGATCGTGGCGCTCTACGACCACAAGATGGCGGTGCGTCTCGAGGTCGAGTCACCGGGGACGTTCCGCTCCGTGCGCCCGCTCTTGGTCACGATCTTCCTGAACCTCGTCGCCAACTCGATCAAGTACTGCGGAAGCGACCAGGTCGCGATTTCCGTCCGGCGCCAAGCGAGCGAATCCGGCACGGAGATCCACTTCCGAGACGACGGCCCCGGCCTTCCCCCACGGGCGCTGGAGCGCATTTTTGAGCCCTTCGCCCGGCTGGACCCCCACGGGACGATCCTGGGCACAGGCCTCGGCCTCTCGGTGGCGCGGAAGGCGTCCGAGACCCTCGGCGGATCGATCGAAGCGCGTCCCTCGGAGACGGGGGCGCACTTCGTCCTGTTTCTGCCGTAGGGCACTTCGCTGGAGGGGAGCGGGGCCCTTGCAAGGCCCTGCTCAGCCCCGTCTGTTGCCGACCCTCAATCCGATGGGTGGCCGCGCTTTGGCGACGGGTAGACGATCGTCTCGACGGCCACGTGGGACGGTACGGACTCCCCGCCTTCGCGGGCGGCGCACCGGGCGCCAAAGCGCTTTGCGAGGGAGCTGGACGTGAGGCCGTGGAGGAGGACGGAGAGCAAGATGGTCCACACCGCGAGGCCAAAGATGCGCTCGGCGCCGGCGATGTCCTCGCGGCCGAGGACAGCGAAAGCGAAGACGACGGTGGCGAGGCCGCGGGGGCCGAACCAGCCGATGAAGAGCTTCGTATCGAAGCGGAAGCCGGTGCCGGTGAGGGCGAGGGCCACGGGGATCATGCGGACGAGGGTGAGGCTCGCCAGGGCGTAGAGGATCGTGTCGGCGCCAAAGCAGCGCGCGGCGAACGGGACGGCTGCGATGCCGAAGAAGGTCCAGGTGATGAGACCCAGGTAGTCGCCGATGTCCTCCGTGAGATGGAACGTCGGGCGGGGCAGGCGCTTGATGGTGCTGCCCATGGCGAGGCCGGCGATGAAGGCGGCGAGGAAGCCGCTGCCGTGGAAGAGCTCCGCGATGAAGTAGGTCGCAATGGGGATCGCGGCCACCGCTTCGGCCCGGGGGCCGGACTTGGTCCAGCCTGCTTGGTAGATGGCGTCCATCAGTTTGGCGCCCAGGAGGCCGAGAACGACGCCCACCCCGGCGCCGATGCCGGACACGCGGGCGCCTTCGATCAGCCACTCGTAGGGGCCCGCGTCGCTCGTGCCCGCGGCGCAGGCCATGAGCACGGCCACCACGGGGACGACGAGACCGTCGTTGAGGCCGCTTTCGACATTGAGTGCTTGGCGCACGCGGATGGGCACGGACTCTTGGGTCACCACCGCCTGCCCCAAGGCTGCGTCGGTGGGGGCGAGCAGGGCGGCGACGAGGGCGATTTCCAGGAGGTGCAGACCATCGAGGAAGAGCGCCCCCAGGCCAAATCCCAGCAGGATCGTCATGGCGAGGCCCGGCCCCAGAAGGCGCTCCGGCGCCCCGAGGTTCTTCCGCAGGAGCCGCATGTCGATGCGGGCCGCGTCGTGGAAGAGGATCAGGGCGAGGGCGAGCTCCGCGAGGAGCGCGATGAAGTGCCCCGAATGCACGCCGTATTGGAAGAACCCAAGGCCCGAAGGGCCCGCGGCGATGCCTAGCCCGACGGCCACGATCGGCGCCGTTAGCGGCGTCTTATCGAAGACGACAGCGGCGACTCTGCAAAGGAGCGCAACGCCCGCGGCAAAGCCGATGAGCAGGACGATATCAGTATCCACGGTATGGCTGGGTTGGGGGTAAGAGCGCCCGTACTCGGAAGTTGAGAACCGGGTTCCCGACTAGCGAGTACCCCCGGCGAACGGGATGCCGGTGAGATCGGACATGTCCTTCTTCCACGTCGTGAGGTCGTCGGCGTTGAGCTTCGAAAGGTGGTCGTGGCCCGCGGCGCGGGAGAGGACCTTCATGAGCTCGGTCGCGCCCTCGAAGAAGTTCGCGAGCTGCTTGGCGCTCTTGGCGATCTCGAGTCGTTTGCGCAGGTGGTCTTGCTGGGTGGCGATGCCCACCGGGCAATAGTTCGTGTTGCAGGCGCGCATGGCGATGCAGCCGATGGCTTGGAGCGCGGCGTTGGAGACCGCGACGGCGTCGGCGCCGAGGGCCATGGCCTTCACGAAGTCGGCGGGGTGGCGCAGGCCGCCGGTGATGATGAGGGTGACGTCCTTGGCGCCCGAGGCGTCCAGATGCCGGCGCGCGCGGGCGAGGGCGGGGATGGTCGGCACAGAGATGTGGTTCCGGAAGAGCAAGGGCGCGGCGCCCGTGCCGCCGCCGCGGCCGTCGAGGATCACGTAGTCCACGCCGATTTCGAGGGCGGCGTCGAGGTCCTTCTCGATGTGTTGGGCCGAGAGCTTGAAGCCAATGGGCACGCCGCCGGTGGCCTCGCGCACGGCCTGGGCGATCTCTGCGAAGCCGGCCAGGGAATCGATATCGGGGAACCGACTCGGGGAGATGGCGGGGGACCCGGGCTTGAGCCCGCGGACCTCGGCGATCTTGCCCTTGACCTTCTCACCGGGCAGGTGCCCGCCCGTGCCGGTCTTGGCGCCCTGGCCGCCCTTGAAGTGGAATGCCTGGATGCGCGGCGCGACCTTCTCGAGGTCAAAGCCAAAGCGTGCTGACGCGAGCTCGTAAAGGTAGCGGGAGTTCTCCGCCTGCTCTTCGGGCAGCATGCCGCCTTCGCCGGAGCAGATTCCCGTGCCCGCCATCTCAGCGCCCTTCGCCAGGGAGACCTTGGCTTCCTCGGAGAGGGCCCCGAAGCTCATGTCGCTGACGAACAGCGGAATGTCGAGCTTGAGCGGCTTCTTTGCCCGGGGGCCGATCGTCACGTCGGTGCCCACCGACTCGTTATCCAGGAGTGGGAAGCGATGGAGCTGGGCCGTGAGGATCTGCAGGTCGTCCCAACGGGGCAGCTCCGTCAATGGAACACCCATCGCGCCCATGGGGCCATGGTGCCCGACGCCTTCGATTCCGCCCTTCGCGAGGGCTTGAATGAGCTTCGTCGTGGGCTCCTCGGGCGTGCCGTGCGTGTCGGCTTGGTTGCCGAGGTAGGCCTCGCGATCGTAGGGCTGTGGGTGCTCGGCCGCCCACGCGCCGATCTCGTCTTCGTCCACAAGGACGTGGCCGTCCTCGACCCAGGCGTTGAACTTCGGGAGTGCCTCTTTGTTGTCGTACTCGGAGACCCCCGTGTCGACCCGGTAGTCCCAGTCATGCACGCCACAGATCAGGTTGTCCCCGCGCACAAAGCCGTCCGCGAGCAGAGCACCACGATGGAGGCACCGGCCATAGAGCACCGAGACTTCCTCCTTTCCCGTGCGGATGATCACCAGATCGACATTCTGGACGAGGGCGTGGGCGGGGGAGTTCAGCTCGAGATCATCGAGCTTGGCGATGGCGGACTTCTGCATAGGGAGGGACCTGTCTCTTATACACATCTCCGAGCCCACGAGACTA
>OJFX01000684.1_pt1 | contig 12452 bp, 10 predicted proteins | sample 1594171 | NCBI WGS metagenome assembly OJFX01 (sample SAMN05416840, study PRJEB24817) | seawater metagenome | isolation source: Sea water | place: Canada:Atlantic | collected 2013-07
GGATCCCAGGAGCACCAGTCGCCAGGGCGAGGCTGTTGGCTTCACCGGGGTGATCCGTCGCGCCGGTGCGGAGTCCACTTCCGCAAAGACGGATGCGACGAACGCTTCATCGTCGATGCGCGTGGATTGACTGCCGACGAGGGTCTCGAGCATCGAACGCATGCGGCCGGCTTCTTCCAGCGCGTGGCGGCACTCCGCGCAGTCCCGCGCGTGGTCCTCGAGGCGTGCGCGGGACGCTTGCTCTTCGACTCCGTCGAGGATCGCATCGAGCACCGACCGGTAGGGCTTGCAGGGCCTGTTCATGGGCTTCTTCATGGGAACGCTCAACGGCTCGTGAATCCGTTGGCCCAGCCGGCCAACATGCGCCGCATCGCGCGGCGGGCCTGGACCATTTGGGTCCTCACGGTGGCGGGCCGGACGCCCGTGATTTCGGCAATGGTCTCGTAGGAGTGACCCTCGAGGGCGCGCAGCACAAACGCCGTGCGAAGACGATCGGGGAGGGCAGCGATGGCGCTCGCCGCGTGTTTTTCGGCCTCGCGTTGGGCACCGAGGCGGCTGGGCTCGCCGTGTCCGGGGGCGGCTGGTTCTTGGGCGCCTGTGCCCTCGAGGATCTCCGCCGCGGCCTCCTCCGGTCGGCGCCCTTTGCGGCGCTGAAGGTCACGGCAAAGGTGAACCGTGATCTTGATGAGCCAAGCGCCAAAGCGTTTCGCGGCCCCGGCTCCTTCCTCGAATCCGCTGAGACCACGCCAGGCACGCACGAACGTGTCCTGGGCGATGTCCTCCGCGTCTTCATGGTTGCCCACCATGCGCTGGGCGACCCGCTGCACCGCCGGACGGTGAACCCTGATGAGGGAGGTGAAGGCCTCGCGGTCGCCGGCCCGGGCCTGGTCGATCCACTGGGCCAGGATCTCAGCCCCTTCGCCGGGTCTATCTCCGGGCTTATCTCCGAGTCCACCCCTTGCTCCACCACCGGGATTCGACCTCGGATCAGAGCTGGCGCGGGCCCCTTTGCCACCTGGGATCGCTGCGCTCACAGGCAGGACCTACGGCGGATGGGGAGGGGAAGGGCGATGACCACGCTTCCAAGGACGCGGCGCCGCGGCCGTTGTCGATGGCATTCTCCGGGGAAATTCACGGAGGCGTATCGACGGGGGACGCCTGCGCCCCCGGAGCCGCTGGAGCGGCGGTGGGGACGCTACTTCAGGTCGCAGCCGATCCGCTCGCCTGCAACCACCTGGAAGCTGGCGCGGTAGGCCTCGCCCTGGGTCTGGGCCACGATGCGGTGGGGCCCCGGGGACAGGGTGGCTCGGGCGATCACGCGCTCAAGGTCACGGCGCGCCACAGCGCGCCACAGGAGGAGCTCACCGCCGGACTCGAGGGTCACGTAGAGCCAGTCCGACGGGTCGCCCTCGACAGCCTTCGCCGGCCAGGAGAACTGGACCTCACCCGACCGGGCGGCGAGCTTGCCGAGATCCACGTCTGATCCCGCCCTTAGCTTGGCCTTGGCGCACGGCATGAGCCGTCCGTCAGGTCCTTGGATCGAGACGGCCCAATCACCCGCGAAGAGGGTGGGCGATTGGAACTTGTCGCTGACGACGTCAGACGTGAAGCAAAAGCCCGAGTCGACGTGGCGCATATGGACGCGCCCGGGCCGGTAGTCCGGTCCGATCTCTGCGCGCAAGTGGGCGCCGGCGTTCGGGTCGACAAGGACCTGGACACCGTCCTCAGGCCAGCCGCCCTTGGGCCTGGTCACCAGCGTAGGGGGGATCGGTTCCCCCCCAGGTGCAGCGTGGACCACAAGGGCGAGCACGGCGTCGGAGGACTCCGAAAGACGGAAGTCGCCGTCCTTATTCCGGATGATGATCGGCTGGCGCGTGGCCGACGCGGTCAGCTCGATGGCCCTTGGCGTGCTGCGCCCCGACCGGGTGATCGGGTGAATGGCGAAGGGTGCCGTGACGCCATGGACCGTTCCGTGGACCGTCAGGCGCGGCACCAGTTCGTTCAAGACGACGGAGCCCGCATCGAGCACTGGACCCTCCGGCCGGGCAAAGGCGATGGACTGCAGGGCGTAGGACTCGACGCTCACACTGTCCGTTGTCAGGCCCTCGATTTCGAAGCGGCCGTCTGCGTCCGTGCGAATGCGGCGGTTGCTTTGACCGCTGGGGACCCGGCTTTGGAAGCGGATCAGTTTGTTCGTGATGGCGTGGCCTTCGGCCGACACCAGCTTGCCCCGAAGGGACCAAGGGCGTTCCACCGCGATGGTGTCAGGTGGAGCGTCGAAGAGACGGAAAGGGCCCGCGCTGGCGGCGGCGATGCCGTCTACGTAGACACAGAGCGTCTTTTTCGCATCGCCCCAGACGACGCCCTCGCGCCCCGCCGGACCGTCCCAGCTCGGCACCCAGCACGACGTTCCGGAAATCCCGCCTTCTATACCGAGCTGGCAGTAGAGCCGCTGGTCCACCGGCACCCCCTCGATCCGAACATCACCGTTCGTGACGCCAATGGCCGACGTGTCGACATCGATCCACGCCACGGGGCAGCTCTCCAGACGCAGGGCGAGGATGCCCTCTGCGGCCACCGACGGTTGGTTCATCTGCAGCGATAGCGACAGCTCACCCGGGCCTCCCCGGGCGGCGATGTATCGATTGTTCCCAAGGAGCCGCACGCGGGCCTGGCCCTGCGAGTCGGTTTCCCCGATGCGCTGGACCGTCCCGCCGAAGCCCTTGTGCTCGAAGAGCTCCGCGCCTGCAGCGGGGAGTCCGTCGACTCCCAGCACGGTGACGAGAATGGGCGCCGAGGTGCTCACCGGGTCCGCGGTCGTGGGCGCCGCGGCGACCATTAGCTCACCAGTGCTTTCGGGTAGCACGAGCCCCCGGTCAGAATCCGTGACCTTTGCGAACTGGACGTCGGAGCCCGTCATGGATGGCGTTGCACCGGGCCCCTGGGCCTTGTCGCCGAGGCCCGAGTCCTTGGGGGCGAAGGCCTTGAAGCCGAGGACGAGGATCGGGACGGCCACGACGAGCGCCGCGGCGGCACGCCAGCGACGCGCGAAGAACGGGCCGATGCCGAGCAGGGGCCTCCGGTCCGAGTACGGATCGTCCCCGAGGGAGTCGTCGATGTCGGTGCGAAGTCGGTCAAAGCCGCGGCGGGTGCGGGTGCGCACCGTGTTGACCGGGACACCCAGCTCCGCTGCGATCGCCCTGGGCGGGAGCCCGTCAAGGACCCTGAGCGAGATCACGTTGGCGTAGTCTTCAGGGAGCTTGGCTAGGGCCCGGTCGAGGGTCTCGCGCAATTCCTGTCGGGCGTGGGTCTCCGCAGGATCGCCGCCGACTTGGGCGTGGGCCTCGTCCATGAAGGCCACGGTGCGGGGGCGCCTGGAGGCGCGGCCGGTGACGGCGCTCAGGCAGCTCCTCGCCACGGACCAAAGCCACGCCCGGGCGGCCTTGGGGTCCCGGGGACGGTGTTGGAGCGCGACGATGAAGGTCTCCTGCTCGATGTCCTCCGCCAGATGGCGATCCCCACGGGCGAGGTGACGCGAGATGCCGCGCACGTACGCCCGCATCTCGTCATCGAGTTCGATTCCTTGCTCTGCTGTATTCACGGCTGTCGGTGCCATCACATCAAAGAGTGGTGACGCGCGGGCTTCGATTCAGCAATCAGGGAATTTCGCGATAGCCGATCTTGGGGTCGAGGGCGATCTCGCTGGGGAGAAACGTCCCAGAGCCCGTGGCCACGAGGGCGCCCCCGGCGGTGAGGACCTTGGATTCGGCCCACAGGACCCGCTTGGAGGCTCGCACGAGCCTTCCCTCGGCCCGGAGTACGCCCGCGCCAGCGGGACGCATGAAGTTGGTTTGGAATCCCACGGTGAGAACGAAGACATCCCGGACCTCGGACCCCGCCGCGAAAAATGCGGCGTCGTCGAGGAGCTTGAAAATGTGGGCGCCATGGACAGCCCCTCCCGCATGGAAGTGGGACTCGTCGGCCTCAAAGGTGAGCGTGGCGCTCCCCTCACAGATTTCGATCTCCGTGCGCCCGTCGGCGTTCGTCGGCGAGGCATGGAACACACCCCGTAGCTTGCGCCAGTGCTGCACGTCGACTTGGTTCGTCTCGGACGTCAAGGGGCCTCCTTCACATAGTCGGGGTGCTGCTCGCTCCACTCTTCGGCGGCGGCTGCATTTCCCAGGGCAGCTCTCGAGAGCAGGTAGCCCCCGCGGTAGTAGCCAAACGGCACCACGTGGGCTTCTTCGTCGACCAGTTCGCGCTTCAGTACCTCGTGAAGCCCCGGGAGGTCGCTCCAATGCACATGGGGGAATGTGTGGTGCTCGGCGTGGAAGCCGATGTTGAACATCGTCAGGTTGAAGAGCTTCGACCGGAACGTGTTCGAATGACAAAAGACGTGGTCCGGACCGGGTGCCTTTCGTCCGGCGTGCTGCGCGAACATGCCCGGGGCCACGACGAGGACGTTAGCGATCCAAGCGGGAAGGACCCAGAGCCAGAGAGCCCCGACGGGGTCGATGAAGAACGGGATGGAGAAGAGCGCCGCGAAGATCGCGAACTCCCGGCGGGCACGGGCTGCCACAGCGGGCGCGGCCACGGGGCTCCGCAGGTCGCGCCAGAGGTGGCCGGCGTAGCGGAAGGGCCAATGGAGAAGGCAGTACCGGAAGAAACCCTCCCATTGACCGTCCGTCGTGCGCTTTGGAAGCGTCCAGTCCGCCTCTTCCAACAGATGGCGATGATGGACCGTGACATGGCTGTACTGCCAGAAGTAGGCCGGCCATCCAGCGGAAACGGTCCAGGTACGTCCGAACCAGCGGTTCATCCACGGCCGCGTGAACACCCGCCTATGGGCGTGATTGTGAAAGTTGACGCCGACTTCTATGCCGGAGCACCAGCCCAGGAGGAGGGCTGCACCGAGGGCGAACGCGGTGGTTTCGAGCCCAGGGGCGATCCCCACGGCGGCGCGGTGTGTCCAGATCCAAAACGACAAGCCGTAGAGCGCGAGCACCCCCAGGTGAAAGACGACGCAGTGCAGGTCCTGGGGATGGGCTAAGACGCTGCGAGCCCGCTGTAGCTCGGCGTGGGGCTCGGCATCGGGCCGAAGCCCACCGGCGGCACGGGCGATCAAAGGACCGCTCCCGCGGCTTTCCAAAGCAGAAGGGCCATCACGAAAGTGACGAAGCCTCCCCAAAGGAGCGTCCCAAGGATCACGAGGCCCATGACGAGTGGCAGTGCGCAGCGGGCCGCGATCTCACGCAGTCCAGGTAGCTCCGTGCTGGAACCTTGGCCCGCTGAATCGTTTCCAGTCGCCGCGTTGCTGACGATCGCCGCCGTGCCCGCGCGTGCGTGGCTTTCGAATTCTGTCTTCAAGGATTCACTGGGCCAGCACACGACCGGCCTCCATCGCTCCATGGCCAAGAGGGCATCGGTTGGGCGCATCGATTCAGCGCTTCCAGCATTTCTTGAATCGATTCCCGCACGCGCGCCTGTCCATCCATCGAGTCATGTTTGCAGAGACGCCAGCTTTCGATCCGCACCCGGTGTACCGGGGCGGGCACGTGCAGACCGTGATGGGAGCGCTGCTGCCGAGTGGCGTGCCTTTGACGTCAGCGCGATCGGACCTCCACCGTGTCGTTATTCCCTTGGGTGGGGGAGATCAGCTCGAGGGATGGCATGCGCCATCGCAAAACGGCCGTACGGTGTTGCTGGCCCATGGGCTTGGTGGGTCGGTGGATTCGCCGTACCTAGCCCAGGCGGTCGACACGCTTGTTCGCTGCGGATGCGGTGTGCTGGCGATCAACCAGCGGGGTTCGGGCGGGCCGCATGAGAGAACGACGCGTCCCTACATGACCGGACACACCGGAGATCTCATCGCAGCGATTCGGTGGCTTCGGCGTGAGGCGCCCGGCGCACAACTCCTCGCGGTGGGGTTCTCCATCAGCGGCAACACGCTCCTGAAGCTCCTGGGGGAGAGGTGTCACTGGGCGCCCTGCGACATGCCCGACGCGGCGATGGCCGTCGCGCCTCCTATCGACCTCGACGCGTGCTCCATGGACTTGCTACGTCCTCGCTCCCGGGCCTTTGATCTCTGGATCCTGCGGAGCTGCCGGCGATGGATCCCCACGCTCCGGGGCGACTATCGAGGCGGCGTGCGGGTGGAGCCGTGGGCGAGCCTGCGGGTGTTCGACGAGCGCTACATCACACCGGTATGGGGCTTCGGGAGCCTCAGCGAGTACTACCTATCCGCATCCGCGGTGCATGGCGTCGCCGCGATTGAGACGCCCACGCTCGTGCTCCATGCCACGGATGACCCCGTCGTGGACGCGCGCCATTCAAGGCAGGCGCCGTGGGGGCCCGGCGTGCGGGTGGACCTCGTGCACGGAGGCGGCCACCTGGGATTCCTCGGGCGCGACAGGAAGGGGCGCCGGTCCCCGTGGCTCGCCCAAGCTGTCGCCCACCACGCCCTCACCTTCGATGTGACCGGGGGCCGATATCCCGAAGGCACTCAGCCCGAAAACGTCCCCTTTGAACCCGCGGAGACCCCATGCGCAGCACCCTGATCAGCTACGTCAAACCCCACGTGCAGGAAGATCCGCTCTCCATGATCCTGGGGATCGGGTACCTCGGGGGCATGTTCGAGCGCCGGGGATTGCCGGTGGAGTTATGGGATGAGCGCATCGGCGGGGACTCCGCGATGCGCGACGCCATCGCCAGAAACGACATCATCGGGTTCAGTCCCCTGACGCCCAATATCCGACGCGCCATGGCCTGGGCCAAGTACGCAAAGTCCCTCGGCAAGACGACGATCGTGGGTGGGCCCCATGCCTCGGTGGACCAAGGCGTGTTCTTCGATAGCGGGCACTTCGACTATGTCCTCAAAGGAGAGGGGGACTACAGCTTCCCGCAGTTCGTCGAGGCCCTGGAGGGAGGCCGCGACGCGGACCTCGAAGACGTGCCCGGCCTCGCAGCGATTCGAGACGGCGAGATCTGGATGGACAACCCGGCGCCGCCGCTCATCAAGAAGCTCGATGAGCTTCCGATGCCGGCGAGGCACCTCTTGCCGATGAAGTCGTACTTCCAGAACAACCCCGAGCGGCTCGTCTACATGCTGAGCACGCGGGGCTGCCCCTTCAAGTGCATCTTTTGCCAGAAGGAACTCACGGGGCGCGGCTTTCGCGTGCGCTCGACCCTGGCGATCGTCGATGAACTCGAGCACGTCGTCAAAACGTTCGACCCCGGCGTCATCGCGTTTGTCGACGAGATCTTGACCCTGCGCAAGAAGCGCATCCACGAGCTCTGCGACGAGATCCTGCGCCGCGGCTTGAAGTTCGAGTGGATCGCGAACACGCGGGCCGACTGCGTGGACTACCCGCTCCTCAAGCACATGCACCGTGCCGGGTGCCGGCGCATCTACTACGGGTGGGAGTCGGGGTCCCAGCGCATGCTGGACGTGCTCAAAAAAGACCTCACGCCCGAGGTGATCATCGAGACCGCCAAGATGACCCGCCGGGCGGGGATCTGGGCGAAGGTCTACATCATCGTTGGGTCACCGGGTGAGACGCCGGAAGACATCGTGGAGACCGAGAATGTGCTGAAGCTGGCGGGCCCTGATCTGATCCGCATCTCCGTGTTCAACCCCCTGATCGGCACCGAGTCCTGGGACAACTATCAGGCGTCCATCGACATCGACGATCTGCAGGAGAACTACGTCTCCTCCAACCGCTCGGCCTATCGCCACGAGCACTTCAGCCAGATCGAGCTCGAGGAGCTGCGCAAGCGCATGGTCCGCAGCTACGAGCAGTGGTACTACGCCATGCCGCAGAGGCTGCGGCGCACGTTTGAGCGGGCGGTGTACTACCTCGAGAACCCAGCGTTCGGACGCAAACGACTGGGGCGTGCCCTTGGCATCGTGCCCGGGCCAGAAAAGTGCGTCGTGACCCATCACCACTGATCCAAGCGCCCTCGGGCGGGAGACTCACTTTGCTAGTGCATACGACATCGAGCTCTCAAGGCGCACCGCCGCTGGAGGCGTTGCCGAGTTCTGGGATCCCCGTCCGAGCCGGTGAGGCGGGGCTTGAGATCCGGCAGAGCCAAGCGGCCGACCGCGGCGCGCAGGGGCGGCTCTTCGACCAGTGTTTTGGCAAGACCGACGGCGCAAGCGTGCTGCCGTGGCGCTACGACGGATGTCCCCATGGGACGGCCATCGCGCCGGCCGCTTTGGGGGATGATGGCCAGCTCCTGGCCAGCTATGCGGCACAACCACGTCGAGTGCATTTCCGCGGCGACGCCACGGGCGCGAGCGTCATTGCCCAGACAGGTGACGTCATGACGAGTCCCGAGCTGCGCAGTCGCGGGGTTTTCACGGATCTCCACTGGGTAGCCATGGGCGAGGCCCAGTCCCGGGGCTGGCCGGCCGCCTGGGGCCTGCCCAACAAGTTCTCGGGCCACATCTTCTTCGACAAGCTCGCTTGGCGGCACGCGGGCCACATCGGCCCATGGAACTTCGTACTCGCGACATCGTCGGCGGCGCGCGCCATTCGGCATCAGAACGGACGGCTCGCCAAGTGGGGGACGCCGTGGGCCGCGTGGCGTGGACACGCGGCGCGGCGCAAGGCAACTCTCCCCGGGACCACCGTGGAGCGTTGGCGCACGGTGCCGCACGATGTCAAGGGCCTCTCGAACCACGTCGAGCAGGACTTCGATTGGATGGTGCACCGCGACGCGCCTTACCTCACCTGGCGCTACCTCGACGCCCCATGCCAGCGTTTTGCGCTGATTGGAATCCGTGACGCTGCGGGCGCGCTCATCGCGTACACCGCCATCCAGCGACCTTGGGGCAGCGATCCGGATCCAGCGTGCAAGCTCGGGTTCATCGTGGACCTCGTCGGGGCGGATCCTGGCGCGGAGGCGATGGCCCTTGACGTCGCCCTTGTGGCCCTTGCGAGGGCGGGCGCCGCCGTCGTGCGGGCCTATGCCATGCGCGGCTCCCACTGGGGCAGGGTCCTTGAGCGGGGCGGTTTCCGGCGGCCCCGCGGGCACAAGGAAGTCGGCGCCTATCCCCTTTGGCCCGGCCACCCGCTCGCGGACGCCACGATGGACACGTCACGGTGGTTCTTCACGGACGGCGACCGGGACGACGAATACGCGCGCTAGAAGATCGCCAGCGCGCTCCAGCGCTTGCTGTCGAGTCGATGATCGCCCGCGCAATCAGCTGCAGCGCTAGAGAGACGATCGACGTTCTCCAACGTCAGGTGAATGACCTGAGAGGCCTCGATTTCGAAGTACGGGTCGCCGTCTTCGTCGATGAGTTCCGTCAGGGGGCCGAGGGAGAACCTCTCTCCCCGTAACGGAGCCGTCCCTCGCTCCAGGCGCTCACGCTTGTGCGAGCCCATCTTGAAAGAGACTCGACACAGGGCGCCTAGCTCGAGGCCGTTGTCGATCGCGCGGGAGATGGAGCGCCGGTCATTCTCGCGCCGCCTTTGGGACCAGAAGGATCGGTGTGCATCCACTATCTCCTCGCCGGTGACGCGGAACGGCTTCTGGCCGCAGTCGACAATGCGCTCGGAGAGAAGGCGATTGATGGCGTCGAGCGGACGGAAGTGATCGGCGTGGGGCACGATCACGTTGGTGACCATCGGGTTGTCCGACGCCGCGTCGAAGGCTCTGAGGGCGTAGCTACTTCCGTATTGACCCTCGATCACGAAAGTCGGTGTCTTGATGCCATCAAGGAAGTGCACGGGCGAGCGCAGGCGCCACTCCTCGGGATTGCCCGTGTCGAACGGCCACGGATCTTCGATGCCGTAGCCCGCGAACTCGTCGGATGGACCAAAGCAGAATGCCGCTTTGAAGATGTCCGTGCTCTCGGCGACCAGCAAAGCAAGCGTCCCGCCGGTGCTATGACCGCCCAGATAGATGCGCCCCGGATCAACGCATTCGTAGGTCGCCAGGTGACGGGCGGCGGCGATGACATCATCGACTTCGCCCATCATGAATTCCTGGTTCCCCGGGTTCATGGCCGTGCCCCGCACGGTGGGGAACATCATCACGATGCCCGCTCTGCGGTATGCCGAAGCCGATTGTTCATTCCCCGGGCCACGTGGTTCCCAAACGACGGATCCGCCACGGGCGACGGGAAAGCCCCCGGTAAGCCACACGATGGCAGGTCGCGGCGCAGGGCCGGCGACCTTGGACACGTACGCCTGGGTGGGGCCGAGGGGAGCGTCGTAGTGGATCAGTGAGAAGAGTCCGTCGGGCGGCGCCTCGAGGGAACTCTCCTGGCGGTCTTGGCGCACCAGTTGGGTGGTGAATCCAGCACGGGCCTCGGGCAAGGACTCGGCGTTGACCTTTGGGGTCGCCTCCGCGGCAGGAGCCTGGGGGAAGGAAAGGGCGAGCAGGGCGGCTTGAATCAGCATCGTTGGACGTCGGGGGCAGCGGAGACCTTCTCCTTGGGAATGTACCTCAGCACGTTGTTTCAGAATCGCGGGCGCATGGGCTCTGCCCTGGGCCGCTCCCCGCTGACCCGGCGTTCATCCTGTCGCGATCGTCACTAGGGCGCGAGGTGCAGTCCGCAGAGGCTTGTCGAGCGTCGTCCCCTGCCACCTGTTCGTTTCACCCTTGTAGTCAAGGACCTCTCTCTCATGCCCCAAGGCAATCGTCTCCTCGCCGAGTTCTTCGGTACATTCTGGCTCGTTTTCGGTGGCTGCGGCAGCGCCGTACTGGCTGCTGGCATCCCCGATCTAGGGATCGGCTTCGTGGGAGTTTCGTTGGCCTTCGGCCTGACGGTGCTGACGATGGCCTACGCCGTAGGCCACATTTCGGGTGGCCACTTCAATCCGGCGGTATCGGTCGGCCTGATGGTGGGTGGTCGTTTCGAGGCCAAGAGCCTCGTGCCTTACATCGTTACCCAAACCCTGGCCGGGGTGGCAGCTGCGGGGGTCTTGTACGTGATCGCCTCAGGGAAGCCGGGCTTTGAGACCGGAGGATTTGCCGCCAACGGCTTCGGCGATCTCTCGCCGCAGAAGTACTCGATGGTGGCCTGCCTGGTGGCGGAAGTCGTCCTGACCTTCTTCTTCCTGATGGTCATTCTCGGCTCCACTGACCGGCGCGCGCCCAAGGGCTTTGCGCCTATTGCCATCGGTCTCTCGCTGACGCTGATTCATCTGGTCGGCATCCCCGTGACGAACCTCTCGGTGAACCCCGCTCGCAGCACGGGCCCGGCGCTCATCGCCGGCGGCGCGTACATCGGCCAGCTCTGGCTCTTCTGGGCCGCTCCGATCGTCGGTGGCGCCCTTGCTGGAATCGTCTACCCCATGATCTCTGGCGGCAAGGACGCCGCCACGGACCCCGGGGAATAGGATCAGGCGCTCGGGATGTCGTTCCTGTGGAGGGGCATCCCGAGCGACTTCGTCGCCATCAGTCGACTGGACCGCCGATCGAAGCGAAGGCCCCGCGGATGCGGGCGGCGAGTTCCCTCGTGCGAGGATCGGCGGCGAGGAGTTCTTTGTCGGTGGGGATCGAGGCCGCCAGGGCGGCGCCGAACACGGTGAGGGCGCCGGGGCGGAGATCCTCTGCCGCCTGTTCGTTCTTCGATACGATCAGGTGCTGGGGGCGGTCCGCGGGACCCACGACGCGCGGCATGCGGTACGCCTCTGCGTCGCAGCCGGGGCGGCCCCAGAACACCTGGTCGCCGACGGCGACCTGGGTGGCCTTCGACTGCTCGACGAGCTTGGCCGTCGTGCCTTTCGGAAGCTGAATGCGCGCCGGGTTGCCGTAGCCAACGATCAACTGATCATCTTCGGTCCATCGCAGGGTGAAGTCGCCGCGGCGGCACGACTTGAGCTCCAGTCCGAGAACGGCGCCCTGAATGGCCTCGCCGGCGCGTGCCACCGAGGGGATCGTCCGCGGGACCAAGGTGCGCAGGCCTGCGGGCAGCTTCGCCTCCATGAGGCCGGCTCGTTCGTCGAGATTGGCTTGGATCGCCGCGAGAGCCGCCTCGTTGCTGGCTTTGACCTTGCCGTTCGGATCCGGCTTCGCGGGCAGTTCGGGGATGTAGTTTCCAAGATCCACGCCTCGGTCCATGAGCTGATTGACGGCGTCGTAGCGAGCCGCCAGCCCCGTCGGGCGCTCAAAGAAGACGTCGCTGCGCTTGAGGTCCTCGAGGAGCCAGAAGAGTGCGCGACCATGGCCGCGCGCGTCCAGCAAGACGGCTGCGCGGCGGCGCACAATGTCGTTCTCATCGGAGAGGGCGGCCACGGCGTGATCGAGGAACTCGCGCTTGCGGGCGGCTTGGACGGCCTTTTGTTCCTCGGTCTCACCCTCGACTTGACTGATCCGAAAGAGGCCGTCGAGCACGCCTAGCCTGACGGGTGCGATGGGGTCTTCCAGGTAGCCAACGAACCGGTCCCACTCGCCGTCCACTGGCGCGAACGCCAAGGAGCGCGCCGTGGCGGGCCGCC
>OJFX01000685.1_pt1 | contig 12442 bp, 13 predicted proteins | sample 1594171 | NCBI WGS metagenome assembly OJFX01 (sample SAMN05416840, study PRJEB24817) | seawater metagenome | isolation source: Sea water | place: Canada:Atlantic | collected 2013-07
GCTCTTCTCGAATGTCGCGAAGGCGCGCCCGCGTTCCTGTGCGATCTCGTTCGAGGCCAAGATCGCATGATAGGCGATCGCCGCGAAGTAGCTGCTGGTGAAATCGAGCGCTTCAGGGCTGTCGTAGCGAATGCCTTCGCGCGCCAGAAGGCCATGCAGGTTCATCTGGCCCAGACCGATGGCGTGCATCGCGTCATTGCCCTTGCGCACGGAAGGCACCGCCTCGATGGATGACATCTCGGAAACCGCAGTCAGGGCGCGGATCGCCATGCGCGTGGGTGTGCCGAGGTCACCGCCGTCAATCATCTTTGCGATGTTCTGCGAACCGAGGTTGCAGGAGATGTCGTGACCGGTCTCTTCAAATCCCAGGCTCTCGGAGAAGTAGGAGGGCGAGCTGACCTGCAGGATCTCGGTGCAGAGATTGGACATGGACACCCGTCCGTCCACCGGGTTCGCCCGGTTCACGGTGTCTTCGAAGACCATGTAGGGATAGCCGCTCTCGGCCTGGATCGCCGCGACAATCTCCATGACCTTGCGGGCCCGGACCTTTGTCTTGCGAATGCGATCGTCGGCGACCATCGCGTCGTAGTTCTCGGAAATCGAGACCTCGGTCATCGCGCAGCCATAGACCCGCTCGATGTCGTAAGGCGAGAATAGGTAGACCTCGCCGTTGCGTTTGGCGATCTGCATGAAGACGTCGGTGATCACCAGCCCGAGGGACAGGGTCTTGATCCGGATCTTTTCATCCGCGTTCTCGCGCTTTGTGTCGAGGAACTTGAGGATGTCTGGATGATGGACGCTCAGGTAGGCCGCGCCGGCACCGGGCCGCGCGCCAAGTTGGTTGGCATAGGAGAAACTGTCCTCCAGAAGCTTCATCACCGGGATGACCCCGGCGCATTGCCCTTCGATGCCCTTGATGGGCGCACCGGCTTCACGCAGGTTCGTCAGGTTGATCGCGACGCCACCACCACGCTTCGAGAGCTGCAGCGCATTGTTGATGTTGCGCGCGATGCTTTCCATGTTGTCTTCGGTGCGCAGCAGGAAGCAGGACACCAGCTCGCCCCGGCTCGTCTTGCCGGTATTGAGGAATGTCGGCGTTGCCGGCTGGTAACGGCCGCTGAGCATCTCCTTCATCAGCGTCATCGCCATGTCCTGATCGCCACGCGCCAGGCCCAGGGCAACCATGCAGACACGGTCCTCGAAACGTTCGAGGTAGCGCTTGCCGTCCCGCGTCTTGAGCGCATAGGAGCGGAAATACTTGTAGGCCCCCATCAGGGTCGGGAAGCGGAATTTCTCGGCGAAGGCCGCGGCCCAAAGTGCCTCGAGGAACTCGGAGGGGTACTGCTCGAGCAGCGCGCCCTCGTAGTAGCCTTCCTTTACCAGATATCCGAGCTTTTCCTCCAGGGAATGGAAGAAGACCATGTTCTGGTTCACGTGCTCCAGGAAATAGGCACGCACCGCGCGACGGTCAGCATCGAAATCGATGTTGCCGCTGAAATCCTGAAACTTGAGACGTGCGTTGAGGGCATAGAAGTCCTCGCCTACGCCGCCACCAAAGATGCTTTCGACTGAGCCATCCATAGCCTGATCAATCCTTTTCTCACAAAGGCGACGTCTTCGGGCAGACCCGCCAATTCAAACCGGTGAAGCACCGGCATTCCATATTTCACGGACACAGCCGTTGCGCCCTGAGCGAACATCTGGCCGAAATTGCGGTTGCCGCCGCCGATCACGCCAAGGACGTTGTGCCGGTTTTCCGGCAGATCGAGAAAGCGGCGGACCGGCTTTGAGATTGCGCCGCGGCCCAGGCCGTCGGCATAGGTCGGGATAATCAGGACGCAGGGCTCATCCATACGAAGCGGATCACCATGGTTCTGGATGCGCAGAGCGGGGAGACCGATCTTCTCCACGAAGCGATGGGTGTTCCCCGTCGCGCCGCTCCAATACAGAATCTTGCCCATCCCGAAATGCATTATCCGGACCTCCGTCAGTCGAGGGTCGGAGTGTCGTTTGCAGGCACAGCTGCCAGACGCTCTTTCAGCTTTGAGATCCGTTGGGGCTGGAAACCGGCCCAGTGATCGTCACCGCATTTCACGACGGGTGCCTGGCGGTAACCGAGACCGGAAACCATGTTCATTGCATCCGGATCCTGGGTCAGATCGATAATGCTGTAGGAAATGCCGGCAGCATCGAGGCCGCGATAGGTCGCGTTGCACTGCACACAGTTGGGCTTTGTGTAGACGACGACTGTTTCATCAGGGGGTGCCAAAGCATCCCCCAGGGGGGTGATATTTGTCATAACTTCAATCCATGGTTCTCCGGGGTGGTCCGAAGGTGGTGGGCCGGGCGGGCCTCGGCCCTGATCCCGTTTTCGCAAGATCAACCATAGCGGCCTGCCCTGAAAGCTGCAATCCACTTTTTCGCATAAATTCTGACATCAAACACAACTGACAGTGCAATTCAAGATGGGGGTAACAATATAAGGTATGTTCGCACTGTGACGTTAAAATAATGTCTTACCATTTCACTTCGATTGTCCTATATTCGCAAAGATAGGCAGCCCATGGGGAGTCCCTCAAAATGAACAATCGTTCACGCAACCGAACGACAAGACTTCTGCTTGCGATCTGCGTGGCAATTGCGGGCGCGACGCCGACCTTTGCACAGGACAATGTGACCATCCAGTCCGGCAGTAGCGTGGAAATCGACAGGCACAATGATTGTCGTGTCATCCGGAATTCCGGGAACAGCCCGATCAACGTCCCCTTGCGACATGCCGGAGAGTGGAGCCAGGGCACCGGATCGTTCCTGAACAACATTGGCGACATGGATCGTGTCGGCGTGCAGGATTGCGTGAGAAGTGTGCTGCGCGGCATTATACTTGTCGCCTTCAGTGACATGGGGGGGCCGCCCGGGCAGATCGTGCCTTATTGGCGGAGCGAAGTTGTGAACACCACAGGCGCTTCCTTGCCGCTGATCTTCTTCAGCAACCGGGATAACCTCTGCGCCCGAGTTGATGGGGCAAATCCGTTTTCTTCTATCCCCTGGCCCTTTGGCTATCAACCAGCGACGACCATTCCTCATGCCACGGCGGAGGCGACAATGAGAGCGCGGATGAACGAATTCGTGCCGCCGACATCGGGCTACTGCGTCTACACGACGTTCAGAACCGTGATGGGCAGATATGGTCAAATCTCGGACGTGGATCAGCTGACGGCCTATATCTACGCAAACTGAACAGAGCTGACGCATCCCCCGAACCGATGTTTGGGGGGGGATGCGTCAGCGTCGGCGCTCCAGGATCGCATCAACCTCGCCGAGAACGCGATCGAAATCAGCAAGTGCCTTGTCGATCGCAACCTTTCCTTCTTCCCGGAGAGTCCTGGCTGCTGCCGGGGCAGTGCGGGGAAGATCTTCCAGATCGGGAGAGTCCACGCTTGTCGGCGTCGGGTCCGATATCGACCTGGACTGTGCGCCACCACGCGGGTGTCGACCAGCGGAGCTGAGTATCCGGGCAAGTCCGGGAGTGGCCCAGATACGGGCTGCGCGGCGCCGGGTCAGTTCCACGATGAGGCCTTCGGCCACCAGCTGATCCAGAAGATTGATCGCACCCCGCTGGGTAACGCCAAGCCGGTCTGCCAGGATCCGCGAGGTCATGAAGGGCTCGATGCCGAATGCTTCTCCGGCATCTGCCAGCCGCGATCGGCCATGCCTCCCCCGGCTCACCTCTTCGAGGCGCTCGCGCCAGCGGCGTAGCGCAATAATGCGACCCAGCTCCTGCGACAGGACCCGCTCGATCCCTTCGAGAAGATCCCGCAGCATGGCGGGGTTTGATGGCGACCAGATGCGGAACCGGAGACGGGAAAGGGCGACCGACGGCGGACAGATCCAGTCTGCATCGAAGCGACCTCCAAGACCGCGCAGCGTGTCCTGCCCGATGGCGCCGTGCCTGCGGTTGACGGTCCGGGATGCATGCTCGGCCGCCATGAAGACCATCCGCTCCGCCACCGGGCTGCGTCGGTCGGTGCGCCAGGCGTAGTCCGCGGCCGCGCGCATGGCCTCGATGATGGGGGCACGGCCCACGCAGGGATCGAAAATATCCGCCAGCTCCGCTCCGGGAATGGCGTCACTATCCCCCTCCCCTCTCATCGAAAGCCGCGCGATCCGGTCCAGGACTTCGACCGGGTTTCCTGCCACGTCCCCCGGAGCCCGGATGTAGCGCATGATGGCGAGAGCATCTTCCGTTGCTCTGGCATCGATCCCCGAGCCTGAATTCTCGGAGATCCTGATCAGAAGATCCGGCTCGGAGAGGCGAACATCCTCCAACCCGATGGACGCCACGGCTTCCGCAACCCCGACCTCGGCACGCCATTGCGCAGCGATCGCCGGGTCCATCTGCAGGGCCGCCTCGATCCTGGCGGCAGCCACCTCGGCTCCCAAGGCCAGATCAAAGGCGGATGAGGTTCTCCTTTGCACGCCGTGATTACCTCTATATTTCATCTGGTTAAACTTCTATATGGAAAGTATATCATTATTTCATTCCATTGCATCAGTCTTTTCGGGATGCCTTACAGCATGCCCCTCCCCTGCCCCGTCCGGCGCAGCGCAGAAAACCGGCCGGTATCTCCGGCGAGACAGGCCCGCAGCCTGTAAAATCAAGCTCAGCAGGGGTTCATACGCCTGTCAGGTGCTAGGGCGACGAAAGCGAACGTGCTCTACTGACGTTTTCAATCGGTCGTTTGATTGCATCTTCCGCAATTGAAAATCCGCTTCCTTGCTGCAAAATCAGCACCCGGGACGGCGGCAGGTCCGATCCAGCATGGGCCAGAAGCAGGCAGAGGCGGAGTGAAATGCGAATTTCTGTGTTGTCAGGTCGACAGCGATCCGGCATATTTGCGAAAATCAATTTCAACAGGAGCGCCTGATGAGCCTGGACAAGTTTCACGAGCACGAGGCGCTTCACGCCGCCCATCTGGTGCAGGATACCTGGAATGATCACGTTGCCGAACATCCCTATGTCGCGGCCGATCCCGAACTGAGTAAACTCGCCCAGGACGCCTCGAAGAGCATGATGGCGCTCTATCAGGCCATCGGTCAGCGTCAGGACAAGGGCGCAGCCGTGAAGGGTGACACGTGATGGTAGATCTGTCGAAACCGGTGGCTCTCCATGAACCGCCCCGACCGGGAGTGCCCCCTGCAGAGGTCGCTGCTGTCATGGAGTCCGGCGCCATCGCCATCAGATCCCTTTCCGAGGTCAAGGAGGATCTCATGCGCCCCAGCCATGTCACAGGCCGCGTCGTCCGGGTGCAGACCCGCAAGGAGCACCAGCTCGAGCATGGCTACTTTCTTCCAAGAGGGCATTCCCGTGAGATCCGGGCGGGTGAAACCTTCGTGGTTTTCCAGAACGCCCGTGAAAGCCATGTTCCGGTACCGCGCGCCTATCTCGCCCTCGAGCCGGTCAGGATCGATGGCCCTGCAGCCTTCATGATGACGGACGGCGTAGACGTGGTCTCTCTCCACCTCGCCGAGGTCTCGCTCGATGATGACCTGCAGATCAAATCGCGTGGTGAAACCATGTTCGGAGCTGTCGTAGCGCTGGCGGTGGGAGTGGCTGCGGTCGAGGCGATCGGCTACTTCACCGGCCACGGCCCTCTCGGGCTTCTGCTGCGCCTGCTGCTCGTCGCGTCAGGTGGCTACTTCATCGCTCTTTATGGGATCAGCGTCTGGCACGAGCGCGGAAAGAAAGCGCGAAAGCGCATTGAGGAGAACGTCGCTGACGGGGTGGAGCTTTTCCTGCCCAAGGTCCTCAGGCGTATCAACCAGGATGAAGACCCGCGATAGACAATCGGGTCATGGATATGCCGCTTTTTCGGTCACGATCGGCGATCGCGCTCAAATTGACAGAAGCTGTTGAGCCGGTTTTGCGAGGGCATCCTGGGAATTTTTTGTCCCAGGAGGCGCGCCTCGCAAACTCCGGATACCCCCGGTTATCCTGATACGGGAGGTTCAGCTAACCCCGCAAAGCCTCAGAACGCGACTCGATCTCAACGCTGAAACGATTACGTGCCGGCCCGCAATCAACAACCGGAAAACGGTCTTCCCGGGCGATGAGGAGGATCTGTTCGTTGTCGCGAAGGCGGGTGCGCAGACGTGACCAGCTTACATCGGTCCCATCATGAACAGCCGTCATGCTGGAGGCGATGCGCGTCTCGTCATCAGGATGGTAGTGCCCCTCGATGGTCACGGGCGTGTTCGGCAAGCAGCACTTGAGCACGAGCTTGTCGTGGCTTTCGATAGGTGCGTCGATCCCGTAATCTTCCATCAGGTAACCTGTCACAGTCGGACCCGCGACAACAAGGAAGGTCTGGCCGCGTCCTTGGTTGATAACCCTGATGGCATCATCATTGCCCGTGGTCATCCCGAAAGCAGTCAGGATTTCTCCGATCTGCTCCGCGAACAGGCTACGCATCGGGCCGATACGCAGAACACCTTCCTCCGCATTGAAGTTCAGTTCAGGGTGCAATTTGTTTGCCAGTTTTTGTTGCGGCATCTGAGCAGGTCCTTTTTCTATGCGGAGATTCACGGCGTTGCGACACGCCGTCCCTTTGGATCAGGAATTGAACTCGGAGGCATAAACGCCCTGGCTGGCTTCTTGCCTTGCTTGCCTGTCAGACAGGCACCGCTATTTCTGATCTGATCTCCATCGATTTCATCGTCAACGCATCTGCGAAGACCTGAATCGGCATAGCGTCAATTCATCCTGACATCCAACCAAAATTGGGGGGATTACCCAAATGGGTATACTACCATAGCGTGCCACTGTATCGCCCAATTCGCGTCAATATACTGCCTCAATCAGGTTGTTGGAATGTGCGATTGAGACCATGTGTGTCGCGTTCCTCGCGCCGATCTTCTTCCGGATCCGTTCGATACGCTTTTTGACAGTCTCGCGGCTGATACCCATGTCATACGCGATTTCATCCTGCGACTTTCCGGCCGCAAGAGACTGGATGGTTGTGATGTCGAGGTCGGTCAGACCCATACGAGAATCGTGCTGCTGCACAATGCGATCAAGGATATCGGCGACTTCTGCGATCTCAGCATCTGTAAGATCCCGGTCATTCCTCGCAATGGAGATCATGCAGTTCTTGTATTTCTGGTACCGGCTCTTCGTGACCACCACGGCTCCGAATTTCAGTCCGAAGTCCTTCGCCCTGGTCATGACGTGCTTGGATGGGCCGGTCTGTGCCGTGGCGATCTCGCTCCAGCGTGTTGTGCCGCTGTTGGTCAGAGACCAAAGCACCACAGGGTCGATCACCATGAAATGGTTATGGTCATAGCATTCGAGCCAGGCATCCGGGTAGGTGCTGAAGACGAACTTCGTCCCCCAGTAGCGTGTTTGAAGAAACAACGAATAACCGGCGATTCCGATCGACTTCAGGGCCGCGTCGACCTCATCGAAACCTTGGATAACCTTGTATGGATCGTCACGGAACATATTGATTCCCCATTTAACGTGAGATTTTCACGTAAACCATCACTCGCTGTGGTTGAAGGGCATTACGGCAAAAGCCCGCCTATATGCGAAATTCTTTTTCTGTTGCGGCTTTTCTCACACAATGCCATTCTGCGAATAAAGGAGTTGAAACGATGGATGACAGACAGCCCACCTATGCGGAGCTCGAGCAGGAAGTTGATCGGCTCAGAGCCCTGTTGGAGCAACGGTACGAGGATGTCCGCCTGGTCGAGATGCGGGGTGGCGAAATGATCCTCGAAGGCGGTCCGGTCGGCTATTTTGCCGCTTACATGGCCGAGATGCTTGAGCCGCGCGACAACCAGGGCAAGTCCTACGCCAACTACGTGGAGATGAAGCTTTCGCATGATCAGGCAGGGCCACTGTGCCTGACCCTCCAGCGATCATTGGGCCAGACGCCCCACCAGCTTCGCCGCGAGGCGGAGGTGGAGCGAGACGCGCTCATCGTGGCACTCCATGCCGCCATCTCCCGGCCCAAGGGTGTCGTCCCCACGGAGGCCGAGCGCTGGTACCGTTCCGATCTCGCATTGCATCATGAGAATGCGGTGGTCACAAAGTGAGCACGAAGAACCCCGAAACGCTTGGTCGCCGGTATGCTGAGTACATTCAAGCTCTCGACATGTCCGATGAGCCACATCTCAATCCCTGGAAAAATGACCGCAAGGACTCCTGGAATGCCGCGGCCCGGGCTGACGCCTGGCAGATCGGCTTCAAGACCGGTGTCGAGCACAACCTCGTCGCCGATGTGGCGTCCAGAAAGGACTCTGAGGCGGCTGAGCTGGCCAAACAACCCTTCTATCACGTCACGTCTCCGGAAAACGCCCGGAATATCCAGGAGATCGGGTTCCTGGGCGGATGGGGTGATGTCGGCTACGGCGTCTACCTCTTCGACGGCCTGCACCTGGCTGCGGACTATGCCCTGAAGGGCGGATGGGACGGAGAACTGAAAGAAGCCGTGATCATCGAAATCCGGGTGAACCCCGCAGAGCTCGATGAGATCCACCCCGATCCCGGTTGGTCGAACCCCGAAGACTACGCAGATGTCCTTGTTCACCATATGGATGAGGATGACCCCGCGCCATGGGAGGTGGATCTCGTGCTGATGTCAGGCGATGATCTCAACCATATCGACGGTTTTGAGGGCAGCCCGCTGGACATCCCTGAAAATTCGAAGGATTCTGTGAAAGAAGCGCCCTTTCCGGAGTGAACCAGAGGTCTCTGATGCCCTTGATCGGCTACGCCCGAGTATCGACCGATGATCAGTCCACGGCCGCCCAGGCCGAGGAGCTGCGGGCGGCCGGCTGCGGGCAGGTTCATCAAGAGCACGGGTCGGGCGGCTCACGCACCAGGCCCGTGCTGACCCGGCTCATGCGTGACATGAAACCCGGCGACACGCTGGTCGTGGTTCGCCTTGACCGGCTTGCGCGATCTCTCTCCCACCTGCTCGAGGTCATTGAAGTCATGGAGGAGCGCGGCGTGCATTTCCGGTCTCTCAGGGATCCGGTCGACACGTCCAGTCCACAGGGAAAGTTTGCCCTGCAGGTGTTGGGCGCCGCGGCAGAACTGGAACGCTCTCTGATCCGGGATCGCACCCGGTCGGGTCTCGCGAGCGCCCGCCTGGCCGGGCGTGTGGGCGGTAATCCCGGGCTGAAGGCAGGTGATCCCGAGAGCCTGAAGAAGATCCGCCGGGCGCGCGCAGAGGCCTTCATGGACAAGCTCGAAGATGACGCCCAGGACTGGGTTCCCGAGGTACGTCGACTGCGCCCGCAGATGCCCTGGGAGGATGTTGCGCGCGTCATCAACGGGAAACTGCCCGCAGACACCCGCCCCTGGACGCCCGAACGCCTCAAGAGGGCCGCCAAACGGTATGTGAGCGAGCATCTGCTGGAGGCATCAGTGCTTGATCGCTCCCCTGCCCGTCCGCCAGATGACCGGTTGATGACGCTTGTAGCCGCGATCGCCGGAGGCCAGGACGGGATCACCCTTGCGCAGATCGCCGACCGGCTCGAGCAAATGCGCGAACGTACGCCAAGAGGGCGCAACAGATGGGGCCCTTCCTCCGTGAAGATGCTCCTCGATCGGGCCAGGGCGCATGGGCTCATGACCGAGACGCGCCCCGCGGCAGAGTGATGTTCCCATCTATTGTCAGTTATCCACATATTTTGCGATTTTCCTTATTACGTTTTGGATTATCGAACGCCACATGCAGGCAAGCAACAACACAACAAGGATTGCACCATGAAACTGATCTCACGCATCGTTATGAGCACAGCGATGCTCGTTACCGGCTTCACTGCGCTGGCGGGCATGTCGCATGCCGAAACCCTCACCGCCACCACGTCGATCGAAACTGCGAATATCGGAACGCCCTCGGGCGACCTGAGCTACAGCGGACTGCGCACGACCCTGGATGGCGGATTCACCAATGGCGTCGAATACGAAGCCAGCATTCGCTCCGGCGACGTTGAAGGTTTCGCCTACCGGTCCTTTGATGCAGAGCTGGCCTACCTCCACAATGGCATTGTCGGCCCGAAAGTTTCCTACGGGTATGCCGAGCTGGGCGATACCAGTTTCGACCAGACCCGCGTCGGCCTGACAGGTCGCCATCAGATCAGTCCGGATGTGATCATCTACGGTGACCTGATGACGAATGCGGATGCCTTCGCGGATGATGCCGCCGTCAAGCTTGGCGCGGCCTATGATGTCAGTCATGATCTGACGGTCTGGGGCGAGGTCGGGCGCGATTCACTGGGTGTGGCCCGTGAGGACCGTGCCGAACTCGGGATGCTCTACCACATCAACGACCACGTTGCCTTTGACGGACGGGTGCAGGCGGGCGACCAGGATGGTGCCGATGGCATCGACATCTCCGGGGCCTCCGCGGGCCTCGCGTTCCGCTTCTGACCGACACGAAACATCCCCATGAAGCCGGCCGTCACAGGCGGCCGGCTCGCGCGCCTTTTCCGAATCGCAACCCCCGACCAGCAACGCGATCATGATCCGGAACCGGCGATTTTGGCCTGAACAGGGTCACATTCCCCGTCAAAAACGCTATCGAGACAGGTTTTCTTCGTGAAGGTCTGTGGATAAGTCCGGGCGGAGGATCCGATCGGACCGGATATGTCGTTTGCCCTGCTTTTCAAGGGGTATGGTGACATCTCACGACGCTGAGCTGATCGTCACGAGATCCTGTCCGGCCCGTGTACATGAGCCCCATCAAATACGCGATCCGGATGGTGTCACGCATTTTTTGTGGCGCGATAGCAAAAACGTGTTACACCGTAAAAAAATATAACAAATCAGAGGCAGTGAATCATGGCAGTGAGTGGTGCCGCAACCCTGGACAAGCATGCTTCCCTGATAGCTGAGCAGCTCTCTCAGCACAGGGATCGCCTTCTTGAGCCCAAAAAGAAGAAGGAGCTGCGCTCCTTCAGCCTGAAGGAAGCATGTCACTTCCTTGGTGTAAACCAGAACTCCCTCCGGCATACGCTGAGGACAAACGAGGATTTGCCTCAGGGCATGCTGATCCGGGGCACGAGACGACATTTCATGGCCGAAGATATCCATGAGATCCGTGATTTCCTGATCGAAAACGATCGGCTCGAGCCTGAGAACATCACCCGTCGTGTCGGAAACGAGCAGACGGTGGTTGTTGCATCGATCAATTTGAAGGGCGGGGTTGGCAAATCGACATCCGCGCAGCACTTGGCGATGTCAATGGCGATGCGAGGCTACAAGACCCTAGTCATCGATATCGACGCGCAGGCGAGTCTGACGCAACTCTTTGGAATCATTCCTGAACGTGAGCCTGACATGCTCACGCTCTACCATGCGATCCGCTACCGGGATCGATCCGATGAGGAGGATACCGGCCCTGTAGACATCCGCGATGTGATCCGCGGCACGCATATGCCGAACCTCGATCTGATCCCCTCCAGTATGCATATCATGGAGTTTGAACACGAAACTGCGGGCCACGATCAGAAGAAGGAGCCCTTCTTCCTGCGTATCGAGGAGGCACTGGATCCTGTCCGGGATGACTATGATCTTATCATCTTCGATTGTCCCCCACAGATGTCATTCACAGTCATGGCCTCACTTTTCACTTGTACATCCCTTCTGGTCACTGTGACAGCCTCCTTCGTCGATGTGATGAGTCTCGGTACATTCCTGGGGATGACGGGCGAAATGATGTCCGTGATCGAGCAGCGTAAGGGCGAGCGACCATACGATTGGATCAAGTATTTGATCACTCGATACAATCCCACGGATCAGCCATCCGTACAGGTCGCGGGCTACCTGAGATCCATCCTGGAGGACTCGGTCATGACCAACGAGTTCTACCTCTCGACAGCCATTGCCGACGCTGCGGTGTCCTCTGAATCGATCATCGAGGTCGACCCGGCTTCTTTCCACCGGCAGACCTACCAGCGCGCCTGGGACTCGGTCACTCGGGTCAGTATGGAGCTTGAAGGTTTCATCCACCAAGCCTGGGGTAGAACATAATGGCACGAAAAGGTATATTGGCGCAGAGCCTCAACCGGACGCTGTCGAAGGAAGACGAAGCTCAGGAGGCACCCGCAACAGAGGCTCCCGTCTCCCCTGCCCCGCGGTCCGTCCAGAGCAGATCCGGCAATCCAACCGTGAAAAGGTTCAAGGAAACGTTCGACGAGCTTCGTGGCGAGATGGTCCAGGAAATCGACACTGCCCGGATCGGGGCCGGTCAATTCAAGGATCGCTTCGATGCAAGCGCAGAGATCGACGGGCTCGTCGCGTCGATAGAGGAATCTGGTCAGCAGATCCCCATTTTGCTGCGCTTGGCTCCATCGGGGAGCGAGCACGAGTTTGAGCCCGTCTACGGGCTGTCTCTTATACACATCTCCGAGCCCACGAGACTAGGCATGATCT
>OJFX01000686.1_pt1 | contig 12438 bp, 8 predicted proteins | sample 1594171 | NCBI WGS metagenome assembly OJFX01 (sample SAMN05416840, study PRJEB24817) | seawater metagenome | isolation source: Sea water | place: Canada:Atlantic | collected 2013-07
CGACATCATCGAGCCCACGAAGATCCCGAACTGCCCCGTCGGCAAGAGGCTGGCCGTGAGGGTGACTCGATCGTCCATTGGATCGAGCGACCCTTGCGCAGAAATCTGCCCCAAGAAGCCCGCCGAGTTGGCGTTGGCCACGCAGTAGGTGGATCCGATAGGAGCCCCGTCGACGGGGATCTCCACGGCGAACTTGAGCTGAGCATTGATGGCGTTCGTCGACATCGACGTCAGGATCTGACCGTTCATCGTGTCCAAGGAACAGAACTGTCCAACGCCCGATCCAATGTACAAGGAAGCGTAGAGCGTGTCCGACCCCCAATCGAAGTCGAGCCCCTGGGCAAAGTCCGTGGCAAGGCCGTGGGTGCCGACGAACGTGACTGCTGACGTCATTGGATCGATCTTGTAGAGCGAGTCGTTCACGAGCGAAAGCCCGTACACGATCCCTTGCCTGTCGCACGCAATGTCAGCGATGAACGCATTTGTGAACTGAGCCAACGGATGGAATACGCCAGTTTCGATGTCGCCTACCCAGACCTGACTCGTGTTCCCACCCAATTGCCCCACCACATACCACGTGTCGCCGTCGGGCGCCGCCGTCAGTCCGTTGGCAAAGTTCAGTGGCAGAGTCGAAACGCCCATGCTCTGGAATCCCCCCGCCGCAGGATCGAGCGTCCCGTACTCCGACGTGGCAAAGTCGATGGCCCAAAGCGTCGTCGCCGCCGCGTCGTAGTCGAGCGCAAAGATCTCCCGTGACGCTGGGAGGTTTGGTCCATTTGCATAGCTCCCAACGATGGACCCCGTGTTCGATGTGAACATCCGGTCGGGTCCACGGAGGTTGACCCCCGCGATCGGGGACTGGGAGAACGCCGTCGTGGCGAAGAACGAAGCAAAGGCGCCGAGGAGGAGGTTGCGAGCTTTCATGGGCCTGGGCGAAAGAGGGGAAGCCGAGCGATCGGGCGGGGAAGCTGGGTCCGGGCCCTCTATCTACCCCCGAACCGGCTGTCGGTCACAGAATTCGTGCCTTCGCCCCTGACTGGACCCCCGCGCTGCCAACCCAATGGCCCAAGGGCCCTCAGGTGGTCACCGCGGGCTCTCCGTCAGGCGTCTTGCTTTGGATTCGCCGCGCGAGACGGCCGACGGTGAGCCCCTGGACCACGATGGAGAACACCACGACGACGTAAGTGGCGGTCAAGAGCACCGTCGCCCCACCTCCGAGCTTGTCCTGGAGGATGAGCGCCAGCGCGATCGAGATGCCGCCACGCAGCCCGCCCCAGGTGAGCAGGGTGACCGCGCCCGGGCTGAATTCCCGGCGCAGGGAAAGGACCCGCACGGTTCCGGCCACGGCCAAGAAACGCACCGCCAACACCATGGGGATCGCGATCAATCCAAAGATGATGTTCTGCGTACTCCATGGCAGAACGAGTAGTTCCAGACCGATGAGTACAAACAGCATCACGTTGAGAAGCTCATCGACCATCTCCCAGAAGTCATCGAGGCGCTGCACCGTGGACGTCGACATGGCGCCGCGGCGCCCTTGATTGCCAACGAGAAGCCCAGCCACGACGACGGCCAGGGGCCCAGACGTATGCAGCGCCCCCGCCAGGCTGTACACGCCCATGCAGAGCGCGAGAGAGAGCATGACCTCCGCGGGGTAGTCGTCGATCTGCTTCATCAACCAGTAGGTGATCGCACCGGCAAGGGCACCCAGGGCCAGCGCGCCGAAAACCTCGTGCACGAACAGCATCGCAATGTCCCCTGCGCCCGTCCCGTGGTCGGCGGTCGCTAGCCCCAATAGGGCCACGAACACCACCACGCCCACACCGTCGTTGAAGAGGGACTCGCCCGTCACCTTCGTTTCGAGGGACTTCTTGACGCCCGCCGACTTCAAGATGCCCAGTACGGCGATCGGATCTGTTGGAGAGATCAGCGCCCCGAACAAGAACGCGTGCAGCCACGGAATCGTGCCGACCCCGATGGCGATCAGGGTATAGCGCGTCGCCACACCGACGAGCACGGTGGACACGACGACGCCGACCGTGGCGAGCGTTCCAATCACCCACTTCTGGCCAGCAAGATCCTCGAGCTTCACGTGAAGTGCCCCTGCGAACAGCAGGAACGCCAACATCACGTCGAGAAGAGTGTCGCTGAAGTCCACCTGCAGGAGGAGCGAGCGCGCCGAGTCGACCAGCGTGGGCTCGAACTGTCCGATCGCAAAGGTCGCGAGGGACACGACGAGCGCAAGCAGCATGACCCCGATCGTGGACGGCAGCTTGAGGAAGCGCCGATTCAGGAACGCGAGCAGCGCCGCGACGACCAGGACCAAGGAGACGAGTGAGAACAGATCCACGGGGAGAGCGGGCAGGGGTGTACGCGTGGGAGCCCGCGGCAACGCCAACGGGCACATGGAGTCGCCGCGGCTCGCCTGCTCCCCGTGGAGAACGGGATCGCGAGGCTGGTGAGAGGCTTCTCTGGCGGCACTCTATCAGCGAACGCCCACCCCCTCCAACCGGGCGCCTACCGTTGCCGCTCGATCCGCTGCCTTGCGGCCGGCCGCGGGCACGCCAGGAGCGTGGTGGGGGGAGAGACGCCGGGTGGCATTGCCCTCCTACTAGGGGCCACCCGCTAGTGCGGAGGAGCGCCGCGCTAGTTGAAGTCGTAGACGTACGAGAGGCGCGCCTTGTTGACGATCGCGTAGGGCAGCTTGATGAGCTTCTTCAGCTCGTCGTCGTCGCGGTGATTGAATCCGCGGAGCTCGGGCTCCCGCATGACGAAGAACCGGCGGGTACCGGAGTCACTCACTTCGTAGGCCCCCGGCCGGATGAACCCAGCGAGCTCAACGTTCAGATTGCCCGTATAGAACACCCGCACCTTGTCCAGGTCCGGATCGGAGGCCAGCTCGGCCATGGCCCCGTCCCCGGCTTCATCCAGGTACTCATGGGCGACGAGCACTTCGTCCACGTTCATGTGGAGGAGCGGCGTCTGGATCTGGTCCCGGGATCCAAGGTCGATCAGCGTGCAGTCGCGCACCCGCAAGAATGTCTTGCGGTGCTCATCCAGGAGTTTGGAGAGCCGCGTGTACTTGTGCTCGACGTTCCCCTTGATAAGGAAGGCGTCAGTGAGGAACAGATCGGAGCAGAGCATATGACTTGGGATCGGAGCTTTATCGGGCCGAACCTGAGCACTCCTTGAATGACCGCAGCCCCGCCCCACTATGCGGAATGTTTTTCCGCACGCTGTCCGCCCCTAGGAGACCGTCAGGGGCCGCAGGGCGCCCGCTAGGTAGAGGGATCCGGTACCAAGGATCCAAGCGCCACCGCCGGCCTCCACGGCCCACTGGCCGGCCAGCAGCATGGCGGCGGCGGGATCTGGGGCTTTCACAGCGTCCAGGCCCAGTTCCCGTGCCGCGCCCACGATTTCCGCGGGCGCCCGGTGAACGCCGCTGTTCGGAATCGTCGTGGCGATGAGCTGGTCCACCTGCCCCGGCCCCTCCCCTACGGCCAGGGGCCGAAGAAGGGCAACGGGGTCCTTGTCCGAGTGGATCGCCACGATCACGGAGACCTTGCCCGCCTGGAGGCGGCGTCCTTCGGCGAGGGCCCCAGCCACCGATGCCTCCACGTGGGCGCCATCGAGAATCACGGGCACGGCATGCTCCCCGTGACGCAGGATTCGCTGCTCCATTCGCCCCGGCAGCCGCGCCTCGGCAATCGCCGCTTCCGAGAGCGAATAGCGCCTACCGCCCACGTTCCGTCCCAGGGCATCGAGCGCCGCGGCAGCGATCCGAACATTGCGTTCCTCGAATGTGCGATCGCCAGATTCGTTGGCGAATACGGGCTCCATCGAGTGCTTCCGCGCGATCGAGCAAAGGACCTCAGCCGCCTCGGATCCCGGCCTGCAACCCGTCACAAAGGCGCTTCCCGCCTTGAGTATCCCGCCCTTCTCGGCCGCGATCTTCCCGTGTGTGTCACCAAGGATTGCGGTGTGCTCCAGCTCGATGTTCGTCACCACCGCCACCTCCGGGGGATCGATCACATTGGTGGAATCGAGCCGCCCGCCGAGCCCGACCTCGAGCACCGCCCAGTCGACGCCCGCGTCCCGGAATGCGGCCAGACCCGCCACGGTCACGATGTCGAACCACGAGGCCTCGGCAGCGGGCGTGCCCTCGGCCTCGGCAGCTTCCACGGCGTCAAGCACGGAGGTGATCGCCACTGCGAAAGGACCGTCCTCGATCGGCACTCCGTCGATCCGCACGCGCTCGTGGATCGTTTCGACGTGGGGCGAGCCGTAGGCCCCCACCCTGTGCCCCGCGGCCATGAGCCCGCGGGCGATCAAGCTGGCGACGGAGCCTTTGCCCTTCGATCCCGCCACGTGCACGATTCGGTAGGCCCGATCGGGGCGCCCAAGCCTCGAAACGAGATCGCGGGCGGGCTCCAAGTCCACGCGCCAGCCCTTCGTGCGGTCCCGCCGCTCCCAGTCTATCCGTCCAGTAAGCCGCTCAAGGGCCGCTTCGAAGGGGGTCACGTTCACGGGTGGTTCGTCACGTAGGGCGGTGGATCGAAACGGAGCGCTCAAGCCGAAGCCCCCACGCCCGACAACAAAAGTGAGTACGGTCGACGATCCAAACCCCGCTATCTACGAGGGATCCGGCCTAGCCGTCCAGCCACCATGAGCGAGCTCCACCACCGCATCAAGATCTTCGTTTACCGATTCTCGGAGGCTGCGCCGAACTATCTGCTCCTCAAGCCAGATCAGGGCCTCGAAGCTCTGTGGGGTCCACTCCAGGGGGAGCTCGGCTTCGGTGAGAAGCTCGAGGGAGCCATCCGGAAGAAGGTCCAAGAGGACATTGGCCTGAATCCACCCGGCCGGCTCCTGGACCTGGACATGCCCGGCCGCTGGACCATCGGCGACGAAGAGATCATTGAGTGGACGTTTGGCTTCCAGGCCACCGGCCAAGTCCACCCGGAGCGAGTCGCCGACGCCTGGGCCGCCCACCGCTGGGCCCGCTTCCAAGACGCCTACTCCAGCCTCGGCCTGGAGCTAGACCGCGAAGCCATGATGCGGCTGCACACCCGGGTCCTCGCGGCCTGAGCCGATCGCTTAGATCAAATCCAGCAGCGGGTAGTCCCCGCCGAGGACAGGTCCAGGTGTGGCGCCGAAGAGCTTGTCGATGAACGTGGCATAGACGGACCGAAAGTCCGTCGTGAAGGTCACGTCGCCCGCGTCGAGATTCTCCATCGAGGGATGCTCGCCGTGCAGGCCGCCTTTCACCTTCTGGCCCCAAACGAACATCGGCGCGGCCTTTCCGTGATCGTGCCCCTTGGACCCGTTCTCCTGGACGCGCCGGCCGAACTCACTGTAGACGGCCACGACAACGTCTTTCGCGGACTCGCGCCCGCTGAGGTCCTCGAAGAACGCGCCCAGGGCCGCGTCCACCGTCGCCATGAGTCGGTTGTGGGCGATCAGCTGATTGGTGTGCGTGTCGAAACCGCCCATCTGAACGGAATACACACGCGTGCCTACTCCGCCCTCGATGAGGGCGGCAACGTCCCGCAGGGAGGCCCCCAGCCGACTCTTCGGGTACTCCACGCCTGTGCGGTAGGAAGCGGCCGCGTGGCGCACTTTCCGGGACGACTCCGTCGCGTCGTCGAGGGTCGTGCGAAGCGCTTGAAGCGCGCGGTCTCGGCCGATGTGCCGGGCGTCTGCCGCTGGCTCGTGCTCGCAGATGGCGTTGCCCCCCATCGCGTACACATCGTCGTCCCCAAACCAGCGATAGCCGGTGGGAGAAGCCAGCGCCACGGGTGGGTGCTCGCTGGAATAGACCGAGTACGGCGCGCGGCCGCCCAGGTGGACCACGCTGTCCGCGGCGGGGTCCTCGCCCATGGCCTCGGCCACCAGGCGCCCGATCCATCCGTCCCCGGACGCGCGCCCCGTGGGCCGGGCCGTGTGCCAAACCTCAAGGGACTTGAAGTGCGAACGGATCGCTTCGGGATAGCCGCAGCCTTCGATGATCGCGAGCCGCCCCGCATCGAATTGGGCGCGGAGCTTCTTGAGCTGAGGGTTGAACGCCCGGTAATCGTCGATCCGCAGCAGGTCCTTCTTCGCGTGCACCGTCGTGTCCCGCATGCGATAGAGGACATCGTCGCCGTGGGGCACGATGGTCGAAAGGCCGTCGTTGCCTCCGCCGAGCTGCACGAGCACGAGGCTCTTGGGAGCGCCGTCCCTTCGGAGCACTCGCTCCAGGGCGGGACGCGCAATGGCTCGCCGCCCGAGGGCCAGCCCTGCCGCGCCAACGCCGGCCTGGGCGAGGAATCGCCTGCGCCCCAGGGGCCGACGGCGCGGTCCCCGCGCACTCTCCGGGTTCGATTCTTTCCTGTTCATCATCAGTGGAGCTGGGCTTCGGGCAAGGAGAGGATCAGGTGACCGAGCTCGCGGAGCACCGGCTCCGCGAGGCTTCGGGATTGTGTGAGGCGCTTCGCCGCGAGACCTTCGCGCCTGCGAAGCTGAAAGAGGCGGCCTTCAAGCATCCGCAGTGTCTCCACGGGCGGCTCGATCGCGAGCAGGCTCGCAGCCATGGATTCAACGATTTCGGCGTCGGTCTGTGCGCCATCCCCCCGGACGGCACGGACGAAGGAAAAAGATGGCTGGTACTTGGCGCTTTCCAGCGCGCGCACGAGCTGCGCAAGCTCGTCGCGCCGGAGCTGCTCTACGCCCATGGCCATGGCATCACCGGAACTCATGTCCTCCATGCCTTCCTCCATGCTCATCTCGTCCACAAAGCCCAGGGCATCCGAGCGCAATCCTTCGCCGCTGATCAAGCCGAGGGCCGCGCCGGCGATGTTGCCCCGAAGCATGAACCGCGCCGTCGTCATCCAATGCAAGCCGGACTCCCACCCCTTGACGTTGGGAGGCTGAAAGAGGTCCTCTCCAAGCTCGGACGCCGCTTGAACGACGAAGTTCGGAGGGAGCTGATCGCCCAACCGAACGGACATCCCCATCAGGTAGTCCACCGGCGACGTGATGCGCGCGCCGATGATCTCGTCCCGGTAGAAGGCCGGATCCAAGAGCAGCTGCCGTAGCATGAATCCCACGTCGTAGCCCGTCGCACGCAGGACCTCCGCGTAGCGTTCGGTCCGCTCATCCGTGGGAGCCGCCCCCTCGAGGTACTCGATGATGCTCGAGGCGATGAAACGCGCGCACGCGGGCTGTGCCAGGAGGATGTCCGGCAGGTCGTCGGGCCGGTGGTGGCCGGTGACCCCAAGGATCGACTTTTCGCCGGCGTCATGGCGCTTCGCGAAGAACCGGTACCAACCGCCGTCGAAGCGCGTGGCCACCCCCGCCCCGGTCAAGGCCCGCGCGGCTTCGCCGATGTCGGCCTCGGTGTAGTTCCCCTCGCCAAGGCTGAAGAGCTCCATGACCTCGCGCGCGAGGTTCTCGTTCGGCCGCCCCTTCCGGTTCTTGTCACCGTCGAGATACTGGAGCAGCGCCACGTCCCGCAACATCGCCCTCAGGAGCGCGTCGTAGCTCCCCAGGGCCCCGGCCCGCAGGGCGTTGTGCTGTTCGATCATCGGCGATGGATGGCGGACCGTCCTGTACGACGAGGTGAAGACCCCGTGCCAGAACATGCACATGCGGTCGCGGAGCGGGTCGTCCCCGGACGCGATCTGTTCGATCCACCGCGTGCGAAGCCCCTGGAAGGCGGCTGCGTTCTCCCTGGCGGCAATGCGGCGGAACTCCCGCCGCTGCTCGAGGGATCGCTGCTCGTAATCGAGCAGGTCGATGCGGGTCGGCTCGAATTCGAAGGAGGGGAGTAGCTCCTGCAGTTCGCCCCCAGGACCCACCAGCGGGCGCGGCGCCAGCAGGTGATCCACCAGCGCCTCGGGGCCAGCCTCGACCCAGCGGTCGATCTCGTCCTCGTGGATACCAAAACCAGCACGGTTCCACACGTGCTCGACGGCGCGCCGGTCCCATTGAATCGGAAGGACGTCGTCGCCCCCATGGACCGCCGGAGCGGATCCCCAGGCGGGCAGTACCAGCGCCAAACAGACGCAGGCCGCGCCCCCCCGCCGCAGGAACGTCGCAGAAGTCCTGGAAGAGGTCCTCGATCTATTCATCATTGCGTCCTCGCGCTATCACCTTTCGAATCCTCCCGTGCGCTCGGGGCTTCGAAGGGCTTACTGTCGCCACTCCATTCTGCCCGCTCCGTTCGATTCCTGGCCCAACTGCTGGCTCATCCGCTGGCCCCCCCCATTCGATGCCGTCCGATTCCACCGCGCCCAGGGCCGCTGCCCAGGACCTGCCTGCCTTCCTCGACGTTCTACGGCAGGCAGGTGAACTGGTTGAAATCGAGACCGAGGTGGATCCCCACCTCGAGATGGCCGAAATCCACCGTCGCGTGATTGCCGCCGGGGGACCCGCGATCCTCTTCAAGCGGCCGAAGGGAGCCTCCTTCCCTGCAGTGACGAATCTCTTCGGAACTTCTTCCCGGGTTCGCTTGGCCTTTGGCGATCGGCCCGAGGACATCATCGAACGGGTCGCGCGACTCCCAGAAGAGGCCCTGCCCCCCACCCCGTCGAAGCTCTGGGCCCAACGTGGCCTCTTCGGCGCGCTGGCCAAGGTTGGCCTCAAGCGTCGCCGCAGGGGCCCTGTCACCGAGGTCGTCGACCGCTCCCCGGACCTCGGGACGCTTCCCGCACTCACCACTTGGAAGCGGGACGGCGGCCCTTTCGTGACCTTGCCCCTTGTCCTCACGGGGCACCCCGAGAACGGCGGCCTCAACCTCGGCATGTACCGGGCGCAGCTCTTCGCTGACGGCGGTGTGGGCATGCACGCCCAGATCGGCAAGGGAGGGGGCTTCCACCTGGCCGAGGCAGAGAGGCTAGGGCGCCCACTACCCGTTCATATCCACGTGGGGGGGCCGCCCGCCCTCGTCCTCGCCGCCATCGCGCCCCTCCCGGAGAACGTCCCCGAGGTCCTGCTCGCCAGCCTCGTGCTGGGCAAGCGGCTCGAGCTTTGCCGCAGTCAAACAGGCTTCGATCTGCCCCTCGTCGCCCGGTCCGAGTTTGTGCTCTCGGGTGCCATTCAGCCCGGCGCCCGCCGCCCCGAAGGCCCCTTCGGTGATCACTACGGCTACTACTCCGAGACCCACGACTACCCGTGGATGCAGTGCGACACGATCTACCGTCGCAAGAATCCGGTGTGGCCCGCAACCGTTGTCGGCAAGCCCCGCCAAGAAGACTTCTTCATCGGTGACTACCTGCAGGACCTGTTGTTGCCCTTGGCGAAGGTCGCCATGCCCAGCGTGCTTGACCTTTGGAGCTACGGCGAGACCGGTTACCACTCCCTCGCCGCCGCGGTCGTACGCGAGCGCTACAAGCGCGAAGCCATGGTCAGTGCCTTCCGAATTCTCGGGGAGGGGCAGCTCTCGCTCACGAAGTTCCTGCTCGCCACGGATCGCCCCGTGAACCTCCGTGACTTCGAAGCGACCCTGCGACACGTCCTGGAGCGGGCCGACTTCCGCACGGACCTCTTCATCCTGTCGAACCTCTCGATGGATTCGCTCGACTACGCTGGCCCCAAGATCAACGAGGGGTCCAAGGGCGTCCTCATCGGACTCGGCGAGCCGCGGCGCAAGCTGCCCAGCACATTCACTGGCACGCCCTCGGGACCGGCCAAGGAAGTGCGTGTGTTCACCGACGGCGCCCTTTGCGTCGGCGGCCCCACCTACGCGGAGGATCCGGAGGCCGCCCAGGCCGTCGCCGAAGACCCAGCCTTCGCGGACTGGCCACTCGTGGTGTTGGTCGATCGCCCCGACCAAGCCGCACGGAGCCCAATGAACTTCCTTTGGACGACGTTCACGCGCTTTGACCCGGCACGGGACCTCACGGCGAAGTCCATCGACTTGGTCCACCACCACCCGGCGATGACCCCCCCGATCGTCATCGACGCACGGATGAAGCCCGACTACCCCGAGGAGCTCTTCTGCGATCCGGAGACCAGCGCCACCGTCGAACGCCGCTGGGGCGAGTACTTCCCTGGCGGCCAAATCGAGATGGGCGATTCCGATTCGGGACACCTGAGCTAAGGGGCCGCCCAACGGTCGACGGCCCAGGGCTTGACCGAGCCGGCGCCTCGCAGGCGCACCGCGGGGTGGCTAGCGGGGCATTTGCCGTCACTGTGTATCGCCGCGGGGCGTTCGAAGGGCATCAATCTGAATCGTTGGGTCGCTCCACAGCCCGCTTGCCGGCGGCACCGGCGCGCCGGGGTCCATAGACTGAGTTGCCTGTTCGGGCACAGAGCCTCAGCACCTACTTTGGATCGCGCTACTCCACCACGACTTCGGCTCCAAAGGCAGCTCTTCCCCTGGCTCTGTGCCATCGGGCTGGCCGCCGCCGCACCCGCGGTCGCCCAGGAGCAGCAGGGCGTGACATGGGCCTTTGGCGAAGGCTTGGAGGTCCACGATGGTCCGGTAACGCTGCGCCTACGAACGCGCCTGCACATGGACATCGCCGACCCAGACCTTGGGGCCGTGGGCCGGGCCGTCGACGCGGACTTCGACCGCGTCCTCAACCTGCGCCGGGCGAGGTGGCTCGCTGACATAGGCTTCGCCGAGGGCGGCCCCCTCGAGGACGTGAAGATCCGCGCCCAGGTCGACTTCGCAAGCTCTGTCATCGACTGGAAGGACCTCTACGTACGCCGGAACGGAGCGGGGGCGTTTGGACCCTTCGACAAGGCCTACATCAAGGGCGGACACTTCCGCGAACCGATGGGGCTCGAGGCGATGACCAGCGTCTCGCACCTCCCCTTCATCGAACGCTCCGCAGCAACGAACGCGTTCACGCCGGGTCGATCCCGGGGCGTGCAGTGGTCCGGACGCTCGGACCAATGGCTCGTGCAGGCCGGCGCCTTCCGCGCGGCGGACGGCATCCCCTTCCCGGATGAGCTCGGCAGCGAGCGGTCGTTGACCCTGCGCGCCGTGCGCCAGGACCCAGATGGCGCGCTGGCGCAGGTGGGCGGCGGGATTTCGCTCAGGGACCCCGGAGACGACGGTATCCGCTTTCGCTCGAGGCCCGGAACTCGCCTCCTGGCCCCCACCACCGACACGAAGTCCATTGACGCGTCACGGTTCTTGATCGGAAGCGCCGAGGCGCTCTGGCTTGATGAAGGGCACACCGCAAGCGTCGAGTGGTTCGTGGGCCACGGCATCGACGCCGGCCCAAATCGCGAAGCAGTCACGCTAGCGGGCGCCCATGCCTCATTCGCTGCGTTATTGACCGGTGGCCATCATTCTTGGAACCGGGGCCGCGGCGGCTACCGTGCCCCCGGCGTCGCCGACGCGTGGATTTCCCGTAGCCCCGGCAGCGGAAGCGTTGAATTCGCTGCCCGGCTGGGGTGGGTGGACCTGAATGACGGAGCCGTCCAAGGAGGACGCACCTGGGACCTGGAGTGCGGTCTAAACTGGTACCTGCAGCCTGCAACGCGATTCATGATCCATGGACTTCTGCTCTCCGTGGATTCGCCTGGCAGGGGGCACGAGTACGGCTCTGCCGTACTGGCCCGAATTCAACTGCAGCTTTAGTCCCCGGACCCTGCAAAGGCCACCTCGGCTGGCGCACGGACCTACAGCGAACCACGCGGCTGTCCCCCCTCTGCCGTCGCGGTTCGCAGCACTGCCCATGCACCTGACCACAGTCCCGATTCTGCAGGGATGCCTTCTGTCCCTTGGCGCCGCACTCGGATTCACCGGGGGTAGCCCAAGCCGCCCCCTACAACCAGCGCCCCACGCTGAGCTCGGGGCCGCCGAGCAGGCGGACGACCGCATTTTCTATGAGCGCACGACGTTCACCGTCAAAGACGGTGTGCCGTCGAGCATGGTTCGCGCCTTGGCCGTCGCACAGGACGGATCCCTTTGGCTCGGTACGTCGGGGGGCCTCGCCCACTACGACGGACACGAGTTCAGGCCTTTCCCAGCCGCCGCGACGCCGGGCGTCACCTCCGACCGCATGTACGCCATGCACATCGACCGCTCCGGAACGCTCTGGGCCGGGGTCGAAGGGGCGCCGCTCTATCGGCTCAAGGACGGGAACTTCGCGACCATTGGCGACGATTCGGCACTATTCAACGTCGTCCAGTTCTTCGAGGCCCAAGACGGCACGATTTGGCTCGCGGGCAACCAGCTCTGCGCCTATGGCGCGGGCCAACTCGAGGTCTACTCAGTCGACAATGCCAGCGAGCCCACCGGAGTACGAAAGGAGGCGGATCCTGGTCCGGGGGCCAACTCGAACAAGCTCACCGGGGTTCACCGGATCGCCGAGGACCGGGACGGCGTCCTATGGGTAGCTAGCGACGCCGGACTCTTGAAGTTCGCGGAAGGACAGTTGGTGATCGAGGATCCTCACCGCTGCACGTGGGCTGTCTCTTATACACATCTCCGAGCCCACG